>Ga0102938_10003616_pt1 | contig 11509 bp, 12 predicted proteins | sample SalPonR2_B_D2_MG_FD_84516 | JGI IMG/M metagenome (GOLD analysis project Ga0102938, IMG submission 84516) | Salt pond soil microbial communities from South San Francisco under conditions of wetland restoration - Salt Pond MetaG R2_B_D2_MG | ecosystem: Environmental > Aquatic > Marine >... | reverse complement strand
CTTCAGGAATTAATTTTCTTTGCATCTTAATACTTGCCTTGAGTCCTATGTTTATGATGTAATAAGTTTTCTTTATCAGTTAGAATTTAGTCCGGTCATTCTTTTTTCCAGAGATGAAACTATCTTTCAAGCCTTTCAAATAGAAAGGGGGCAATTATGATCAAGGTCAGTTTTGCAGTCTTTATAAGTTGTTTCTTGCTGATGTCATGCACGCATTTCCCTGTGGTTAAAAGCTCAAATGAGACTTCAGAGCCTTCATACCAAACAGGGACGACACAGGCAAATCAGCCGGTTGAAGGACAGGAAAAGACAACAAAAAGAAATGAAAAACAAAATTCCTACTATGACTTTGATGATATCCTGATACCTAATGAGATGGAATTACAAGCCAACGAATCAATCATTTTTGAGACACCAAATCTTAAAGCTGGGGCCCTCATGTTTGAGGGGGATGTTGAGGCTGTCTCCTTGTTTAATTTTTTTAGAAATAATATGCCTGAGGATAACTGGAGTCTTAGGAGTTATTTCAAGTATGAACGTTATCTGCTTGTCTTTGAGAAGCAAGAAAAAGACTGCGTTATACGTATCCAAGATGAGCGCTTCAAGACCTTGTTGTATGTTTGGGTAACCCCAAGAATAGGTATTGGTCAACAGCAGTCCTATGAGGAAAAGATTTTAACAAAATGATACCGCCTTATCTAGAATTTAGCTCCTTTCGTACTTCGCGAATCCATATGGGTGTGACCGGAAGTATCGCAGCCTATAAAGCCATTGAATTGTCCCGAGATTTTCTCAATTCCGGTTTACAAGTCAGTGCAACCATGACCAAAGCGGCTCAAGAGTTTATATGTCCACTTACATTTGAAGCCTTGGGAGTTGATCCTGTTTATACAGATATGTTTCATGGCCAAGACCGGATCTTTGGTCATCTTGAGCCTGGACAAGTAGCTCAGGCTATGGTCATTGTGCCGGCTACGGCCAATAATCTAGCCAAGTTGGCCAATGGCTTGGCTGATGACATGCTATCCTGCCAAGCCCTTGCCTTTTCTGGACCAATGGTAATAGCTCCGGCCATGAACCCCAATCTTTGGAGTGCCAAGGCAACTCAAGACAATATTAACAAGCTTTTGTCAAGGGGGGTCTTAATGGCCGGGCCGTTATATGGAGAAGTGGCCTGTGGTGATACCGGAGAGGGGAAACTGGCCTCTATTGAAGAGATTTACTTGCATGTCCTAAAGTCTTTAAGCCCAAATGATTTATCAGGCCAACGCCTTGTAATCACCTTGGGCCCGACCAGAGAATTTTGGGATCCTGTCCGTTTCTGGTCCAATCCCTCAAGTGGTAAAATGGGGGCTGCTCTGGCTGTTGCGGCATGGTTACGGGGAGCCGAAGTACACTGCGTTTGTGGACCAAATCAATTATGGTTCCCCAAAGACATCAATGTTTACACTGTTACTTCGGCTCAAGAAATGTATGAGACTACTGTATCCCTTTGGCCGGAAATGGATATTGGCTGTTTATCTGCAGCAGTATGCGACTTTCGACCCGGTACCTTACTGGAGGAAAAGTTCAAGAAAAATCCTTTGGGCCATCAAACTCTTCAGTTAAACTTTGTTGCTAACCCGGATATCTTAAAACATTTAGGCAGTTCTAAGTCATCAAGTCAGAGATTGATAGGTTTTGCAGCAGAAACAGACTATGATCTTTTGGGAGCAGCAAAATCTAAAATTTGGGCCAAAAACCTTGATCTTATAGTGGCCAATAATATCTTAGATCCCGATTTTGGCTTTGCAACCCCTACAAACCAATGTCTAATGTTGGACAGGCATGATAGAAGCGAGGATATCCCTCGCAAGACAAAGGCGGATATTGCCTGGAGAGTGTGGGATTGGACTTTACAGATTTAAGACTTAGAGAGCCCTTTCGTTCCTGGTACTTGAATGGGCTTCGATTTTTTTTCAAGAGGGGGCCTGATTGTCGATCAGGACATTTGTCTCGACAAAAAGAACCAACCAATATAACAAGCCCTGAGGAGAAATTCCCTAGTCCTTGGGATGATTTGTGGGCTTGTTCAAATCCTCCCTATTTATCTGTCTGGACCTATTGGGAACTTGGTCAGGATTGCGGCCAAGAAGCAGATCAAGATCGTCAGAGTTTATTTGACAACATCCTTAATGCACTTGGGTTGACCCGAGAAGAAGTCCTCTTTTGGCCTCTGACTTCTAGTCTAGAAGGAGAAATAAACATCCAAGAGGATATTTTTTGGCAAGGGGTTAAATTGTCCGGAGCTGGGAATATTATCTGTTTTGGAGAAAGAGTCTTTCAGGGACTATTCCCGAATAGGCCATTAAATTACTCAACTTTCGTCTATAATGATTATGAGGTTGTTTTGGTCCCCGGACCTGAGGAGATGTTGCCAGACAATCGAGAAGCGAAAAAAATAGTATGGCGTATTTTAAAGAAAACTTTGCAGAATCAGCCTAGTCGATAAAACCTCATTGCAATAAGAATTCTATCTAAATAAGGGTTGATCATGGAATATCTTGTCACTGGTGCTGCCGGTTTTATTGGTTTTCATCTTAGCAAGTATCTTTTAGACCAAGGCTATCAAGTAGTTGGTCTGGACAATCTTAGTCCTTATTATTCTGTTCGGCTTAAGGAAGACCGTGTCAGCATACTCAAGGCCTATCCCTGTTTTGAATGGGTCCAGATCTCTCTTGAGAATAGGGACGAACTGAATCAGCTCTTTAGTCGGCACTGTTTTGAATATGTCGTCAATCTGGCAGCTCAGGCCGGAGTTCGATACAGTTTGACACATCCCCATTCATATATTGATAGTAATATCGTCGGGTTTGTCAATCTATTGGAGTGCTGCCGACATTCTCAGATAAGCCATCTTGTCTTTGCCTCCTCAAGTTCAGTCTATGGATTAAACACAAAGTTACCCTTTAGTGTCCATGACAATATAGACCACCCTATAAGCCTTTATGCAGCCAGTAAAAAATCAAATGAATTAATGGCCCATTGCTATAGCTATCTCTACGGCCTTCCATGCACCGGCTTACGTTTTTTTACTGTTTATGGTCCTTGGGGCCGTCCTGACATGGCCTTGTTTCTTTTTACTCGCAGCATATTGCAGGAAGAACCCATTGAGGTCTATAATTATGGCAAGATGCGGAGGGATTTTACTTACATCGATGATATAGTTGAAGGTATAGCAAATATCATTCCCCGATTCCCAGAGGGCAATAAAAACTGGCAGGGTGCCTGTCCTGATCCGGCTACTAGCCCGGGGCCATACAGGGTCTATAACATTGGCAATAATACAAGTGTAGAGCTTGAGTACTTTATAGAAGTCATTGAAAACTGCCTGGGCAAAAAGGCTATTAAGGAATATTTGCCACTACAACCAGGAGATGTACCAAACACATTTGCCAATATTGATGATCTCATAGAAGATGTAGGCTTTAGACCAAAGACCTCGATTGAAGAAGGTGTTCAGTGTTTTATTGATTGGTTTAAGGGATATTATCAGTATTAACCCTCATGTCCTAACGGGCACAACGAAGCATGAAAAAAAAACGTTGACCGTTTACCGTGGACCGTGAACCGCAAGATAAAGAGATTAAGAAATTACCCCTTTATTCTTATTTCTTCGGTCAACGGTCAACGGTCAACGGTCAACGGTTCACGGTCGACGTTCTTTTCATGTTAATCCTTCGGAGGAAGAGGTAAATGCAGTTCAAACAACTGAAGGCAGATCTGGAAAAGGTCTTTCAAGAAATCAAGGCGGCCTCAGAGGGAGGAGAGGCTCCAGCTTTGGAAGATGTGAAACAGTTTGTCAGGCTATGTCGGAGAATGCAGCATCAGACCCCTGAAGAATGGGCCTTTGAAGTTGATGACTTTGTTCACTTGGCCAATCAGCTTCTTCAAAGCGTTAGGAACCAAAATATACAAGATATAGTTCCTTTGGTAACATCTCTTAATGATGCCAAAACGTTTTGTCATCGGACCCTTAGAAAATAAAGTAGTCATTTAGGTTTTTTAAGGTAACCTGACCAAGGTTATACATTTGGTTTTTGGCCAGAGGCATGAGAATCAAACCGATTTGGCTAAAAGCAAAACTGGATTACTATACTGAACAACAAAGTTATTGCAGAAAGGAAAATGAAAAAAATTATCGCTATAGCTAATCAAAAAGGCGGTGTCGGTAAAACAACAACCGCAGTAAATCTATCGGCTTCCATTGCAGCCATGGAAAAACATGTCCTGCTTTTAGATTGTGATCCTCAGGCTAATGCCACTAGCGGTTTGAGCGTCAATGGTTCTGATGCTGAGCAGACTTTATATGATGTCCTTTTCCAACCGGATTTGGTCCCTGGAGTTATTAGACAGACAGATATCAAGTATCTGGATATCATCCCTTCTGTTCAAGACCTTGTAGCCGCTGAAATTGAATTGGTTGATAAAAGCCATCGTGAGTTTTATGTCAAGAAAATAATCGATAAGATCTCAAGCCCATATGAGTATATTATCCTGGACTGTCCTCCCTCTCTTGGCTTGATCACAGTTAATGCCCTTTGTTCGGCCACGGATTTGTTGATCCCCCTGCAATGTGAATACTATGCCCTTGAAGGGATAGCCTCTTTGATGCGGACATATGAACTAATCAAGAACAGATTGAATCCAGATCTAAAGTTGATGGGTGTTGTTTTGACTATGTTCGATAAGCGGAACAAGCTATCTTTTCAAGTTGAGAGTGAGGTCCGCAATTATTTTAAGGACAAAGTCTTTGATAGCATTATTCCCAGAAATGTCAGATTATCAGAGGCGCCCAGCCATGGGATGCCTGTTCTGTGTTATGACTACAAATCTACAGGATCCCAGTCTTATTTGTCTATGGGGCGAGAGATTGTCAGCAAAAGTCAATAAAGATTATATCTAAGATAGTTATTTGGTGGTGGTCATAAGTTCTACCTTGATATGGTCTTTAAAGTGTTTTTTGAGGATCCGTGAGGAGCAATGGACACATTGAAATGTAACCAAACCACCTAAACTGGCTGCCTTGAGTAAAAATTTACGTGGGTTATCTTGTTCCCAGTTTTTTGTTTGGTTGCCACAATATTCACAATAGACATCCATATCTACAGGATATTTGAAATCCCAATATTTCTTTAATAGGTCCCAATCCGCAAGTGGTTCTTTGATGTCCTTTGCAGGGGCTTCACCCTGTAATGAAGTCAGGGCATTTTGGAGTTCCTTTTCAACTCTATTTTCGATTTGATGCCAAAGGGGGGCACTAATCCATACTCCCATTAGCTGACCATCTCTGTCATATAGATCTTGCATCAGCTTATCTTTGTTAATCATTTTTTTCTCCTAATTAAAATGGTCGTAATTGTATAGATGCTTTTTGCTACGAATCAAAATAAGGACTTTCTTTTGAGCTTTTTAGTGGTAACTGGTTAGAGTCTCTTGCTTATTTGCTGGAGGAGTCCACCACAGTCCAACGACAAACTAAAGATTGGCTGACTAAAGGTTCAAAATAACATATTTATGGTCCCTTCAGCCAGTCTTATTTAAAGATATTTTGTAGAAGCAGAAGGAGTTATTGATGGCAAAAGTCTCCCGAGGTTTGGGTAAAGGTCTGGAGGCCCTATTCCCTCAGACATTTTCAGAAGAGACTAATTCACAAGCACATGATTTACAACTCATTGGGATTGAAAAAATACAACCCAATCCTCTTCAACCCAGAAAATATATATCAGAAGATGCACTCCAAGAGCTGGCCCAGTCTATTAAGGATCAAGGATTGCTTCAGCCTCTTTTGGTCCGGCCAAGCCTTAAAGAGGATGGTCTCTATGAGCTTGTAGCTGGGGAAAGGCGTTGGAGAGCCAGCAAAGAGATAGGCTTGACCCATGTGCCTGTTATTGTTTCCAAGCTTGACGATATCCAAACCTTGATTATCAGTCTTATTGAAAATCTCCAACGGGAAGATCTAAATGCCATAGAGGAAGCAGAGGCTCTTTCAAGACTATATAACGAACTACAGATTTCCCAGGATGATATATCCAATAAGATCGGTAAAAGCCGATCAAGTATTGCCAATAGCCTCCGTCTCCTTCAGCTTGAGCCTTTTATGCAAGAGGCGGTCCGACATGGGGATATAAGCCCAGGCCAAGCTAGAACCCTGCTAGCTATTACTGATCAACAGGTCAGACAAACTGTCTTTGAACTGATTACCCTTAAAGGGCTTACTGTCCGTCAACTTGAAAAGCTTGTTGCCTATTGGAAGGAATATGGAACTTTACCGCCGGATCTAGAAAAACCATTTTCTGCTAAAAAAGGGTCTAAGAAGAAAAAAGATCGAGATTTCTTATCCTATAAGAAAAGATTGCAAGAGACTATATCCTCACAATTCAGAGTCAAAGTACGTATTCAAGGCGAAAAAGATCAAGGTAGTATTTCTTTGAAATATTCCTCTGAAGAAGAGCTCAATCAACTACTTGATCGTCTGGGCATAGACCGATCCAAGGCCTGAAAAAAGTATATTTTTGATAATAAGATTTTGATGTCTATGACTGCCTGCATTACTTCAAACAGCTTAGCTGAAAAGATTGATTCTTTCAACGGGTGCCAGGTACTTATTATCGGCGATGTCATGCTTGATCATTACCAGTATGGCAGTGTTGAGCGGATATCACCAGAGGCACCGGTTCCCATAGTCAAGGTGGAACATGAAGAGTTCCATCTAGGTGGTGCAGCCAATGTAGCCAAGAATATTAAGAGACTAGGTGGTACCCCTTTTTTGATTGGTCTTTGTGGCCAGGATCAAAGATACCGTCAGCTGCAGGGGCTTTTGCATGGGGAAGGAATTGAGCATGAAATCCTTACCAGTATTGACTGGCGGACAACTGTGAAGACAAGGGTGGTAGCCCAGGGGCAGCAGGTCCTCAGGGTTGATCAAGAGGTTTCTGGAGAAAAGGATTTTGAGGCTTTGGATATTATCCCTATCCTTAGAAATGTTTTGGCAGGATATAGGGTCGTTCTCATCTCAGACTATGGAAAAGGAATGATCACCAAGGTCCTATTGGATACTGTTCATGAGTACAAGAAGCCAGGGACAAGGGTTTTGGTCGACCCAAAGACCAGGAATTTCCAATTGTACTCAGGGGCCTTTCTTATAACCCCCAACCTTAAAGAGGCTTCAGAGGGGGCGAATCTTGTTATTAAGGGTAGAGATGATCTCCTGAAAGCAGGCAGTGAAATCTTGAACCAGGACAGATGTCAAAATCTGCTCATCACCTTGGGGCCTGATGGGATGGTCCTGTTTTGTCAAGACAAAACTGTTTGGAAGATCCCTACTATGGCCAGAAAGGTCTATGATGTTACCGGGGCAGGTGATACGGTCATTGCGGTAATAGGCGGGGCTTTGAGCGCTGGATTGAATATTGTCCAGGCCTGTGTTTTGGCCAACTACGCTGCCGGGATTGTTGTAGGTCAGCTCGGGGCTGCGGCAATAACAGCTGAAGAACTAAAGTCCTATGTACTTCATCAGGAAGAGCCACTTATGATTCAGTCTTGGCAGTGAGGGAGCTTAATTGATTACAGTCAAACATCTATCTTTTTCCTTTGGTACAAATTGGGTCCTAAAAGATATTAATTTTCATATCAAAGGAGGTGAGTTTATATTTTTAAGCGGACCTTCAGGGGCGGGGAAGTCGACTTTGCTTAGGATACTGCATGGTGCAATCCCCTTGCAAAGAGGTCATGGCTATGTAGCTGGATTTGACTTGTCCAAGCTTTCCTCCCGGCAGCTACCCAGGCTTAGGCGGGCAGTAAGTGTTGTTTTTCAGGATTTCAAGGTCCTTTCGGAACAAAGCGTTAGGGACAATGTGGCTTTGCCCCTTAAAGTGATGGGGGTAGCCAAAGATAAGATTGATCGTCGGGTAGGGGCTGTACTGAGAGGACTGAATATGGATAATAAGTTCGATTTGCTCTGTAAAGAACTCTCCGGAGGAGAACAGCAAAGAGTAGCCATAGCCAGAGCTATTGTAATCAAACCTAAATTGCTCTTGGCTGATGAACCCACAGGGAATTTGGATGAGGAATTGTCCTTGCGTCTGTTGGAGATCTTTCAACAATTCAATAAACATGGGACCACAATTTTATTGGCCAGTCATAATAGAAGACTCCTGCCCAAGGTCGAACAAGCCAGAGTACTGGGCTTGAAAAATGGGGTTTTGGCCACTGAATAAGGAAGGTTTGAATTGTTCATTATCTTGAGACTGTGCCGGCAAGGTCTGCGAGAGCTGCGAGTCAATATATGTAGTCAGGTTATGACTTTGGTGGCAGTTACTCTGATTGTTTTTTTAGGGGCCATGTTTATTTTATTGATGCACAACATCAAAATTCAGCTTTATGAGGATCAAGGCGATATTTCATTTGAGCTCTATTGGGATAAAACTTTGAAAGAATCTGAGATCAAAAGACAATGGCAAATGATAAAACAATTCCCTTCAGTATCCTCCATAACTACTTATACCCCAAATAAGGCCCTTAAGGCCCTAAGTAAAACACTTCATGAATCCGTCAGTTTGGACTGGTTGAAGTCCTCAAATCCGCTTCCCCCGACAGCTGTGGTGACTGTAAAACTTACTCCTCATGCAGCTAAGAAGATGGTTCAAGAATATAAGTCCCGTTTTGAAGGGATGAAAGGGGTGAAAAAGGTGCATTTCAATCCCCTTCATGCCCAGAGCACCAGTTCATGGATCTCAATTCTGCATCGTCTTGTCTGGCCCTTTACTGTTGTTCTGGCCTTTATAATTGGTCTGGTGATTGGGAATACATTTAAATTGTCCCATCTAAGTAAGAGAGAAGAGCTGGAGGTCCTAAAGTTAGTTGGGGCTTCCAGGTGGTATATCCAGTTCCCAGTCCTGTTTGGAGCAGGTATTCAGGCCATTTTAAGCACTTTTTTTGCTCTGTTGCTGTTAAAGTTGACCCAGATCATTTTCTTGGATTTATTAAACGTTCCTCCGATTTGGATAGAGATAGAGTTCTTAACCTTTGAACAAATAGCCTATATGGTAGGCTTGTTGACATTTGTCTCTATTTTTAGCAGTTGGTTAGCTATTCGCAATTACTAAAATAGATCTAAGCCAATAGCCTGGTGCTCTTATGTCTTTGTACCGTGCTATTTGATTCATGTTTTTTCTTCGGTCAACGGTCCACGTTCTTTGTTTTTGTAATGCGGATCCACGAATAACGGCTCAGATATTTAAAAGGAGATCTTATGCGCAGTGACAAGATGAAGAAAGGTATGGAAAAGGGACCCCATCGCTCTCTAATGTATGCTTTGGGGCTTAGTGAGGAAGAGATTGAACGCCCATTGATCGGGGTGGTCAATTCAGCCAATGAAATTGTCCCTGGTCATATACATTTAGACTCTATTGCTGAGGCTGTGAAATCAGGGATCCGTATGTCTGGAGGGACCCCTTTGGAGTTTCCGGTCATTGGCATTTGTGACGGTTTGGCCATGAATCACGAAGGCATGCGCATGAGTCTGCCGAGTCGAGAGTTTATTGCCGATTCAATTGAACTCATGGCTATGGCTCATCCTTTTGACGGGCTGGTCTTTATCCCTAATTGTGACAAGATTGTCCCGGGTATGCTTATGGCTATGCTTCGAATCAATATCCCTAGTATTTGTGTTAGTGGTGGACCGATGATGGCAGGAGAATACAAAGGTCAGATTGTGGATCTGATCAATGTTTTTGAGGCGGTTGGGAAATGTCAAAAAGGCCTAATATCTACGGAGGAATTGTTGGAGCTGGAAAAGCATGCCTGTCCTGGATGTGGTAGTTGCTCCGGGATGTTTACTGCAAACTCCATGAATTGCCTTTCTGAAGCTATAGGGCTGGCATTGCCCTGGAATGGGACAATACCTGCTGTTAAGGCTGCCCGGATTCGTCTGGCCAAAAAAAGTGGTCTTAAGATTATGGAGCTCTTGGCAGAGGATATAAAACCAGGAGATATAGTTAAAAAACAAAGTGTTATTAATGCTGTGACTGTAGATATGGCTTTAGGTTGTTCTACTAACACTGTACTCCATTTGCCGGCCATATTTGCTGAAGCTGGCCTGGAGCTGTCTCTTGAGATCTTTGATGAAGTCAGTAAGAGGACACCAAATCTATGTCGTCTTTCACCGGCAGGCCCATATCATGTTCAGGATCTGGATCGAGCCGGAGGAATACCGGCTGTAATGAATGAACTTAGCAAGAAAGGGCTTATTGATCTTGATTGTCTGACAGTAACCGGAAAAACAGTAGGTTGTAATCTGCAGGAAGATAGGGCTGAAATCCTGGACCATGATGTGATACGTTATGCTGAGCAGCCTTATAATGAACAGGGCGGTATTGCCATCCTTTTTGGTAATCTGGCTCAAGATGGTGCAGTGGTTAAACAGTCTGCTGTTTCTGATCAGATGCTGGTCAGGGAAGGCCCGGCCAAAGTCTTTGATAGTGAGGAAGAGGCTGTTGAGGCAATTATGGATCAGGCTATTGAGGCTGGGGATGTTGTGGTTATTAGATATGAAGGACCCAAAGGTGGTCCGGGTATGCGGGAAATGTTGACTCCAACTTCAGCCATTGCTGGCATGGGTTTGGATCAAGAGGTGGCTCTGATTACCGACGGACGTTTCAGTGGTGGGACCCGGGGAGCGGCTATAGGTCATGTTTCACCTGAAGCCGCAAATGGAGGAGTTATTGGCCTTATTGAGAACAATGACCGAATAGCTATAAATATTTTGGAGAGAAGCTTGCAGGTTGATCTATCTGATGAAGAACTTGCTCAAAGACGAGCAAAATGGCAGCCCAAGAAAAAGGAGATTACCTCCAAAGTCTTGCGAAGATACTCCCGGATAGCTTCTTCAGCTGCTCAAGGTGCGGTTTATAATGAAGAGAATCACTGAGACAGGTTAATCTATGCCAATATTTAATGGAAGAGGGCTATCTTCAAAATATTGGGCAGAAGAGGACCGTGAGCGATTTGTTTTTGAACACAAAAAAAGCCTTATTCTGAATCTGATTTATGACTGGTCCAGACGCTATCAATCCCTTTTAGAGATAGGCTGTGGGACCGGGGAATTTTTGGAGGTATTTTGGGAAACCGGTTTTGATGTCACAGGGATCGATCCTTCTCCAACCAATATTTGTGGAGCAAGATCCCGTTTAGGATCAAAGTCAGATTTCTATATCGGCCAGGTCGATTACCTTGCTTTTGAGGATAATCAGTTTGATTATGTAGCCATGATCAATATACTTGATTTGAGAACAAGACCTGAAACTGTCATTCATGAAGCTTACCGGATAGCTAGAAAGGGTTTTATTATTGGTTTCTTGAACCGATTTTTTTGGTATTCATTCATGGGCGAAATGTCCAAAAAATGGACTAGGTCATTGCATTCCAATGATCAAATCAAGGCTGAATCATGGTTGGGTGTCAAGAGGAT
>Ga0102938_10003614_pt1 | contig 11513 bp, 7 predicted proteins | sample SalPonR2_B_D2_MG_FD_84516 | JGI IMG/M metagenome (GOLD analysis project Ga0102938, IMG submission 84516) | Salt pond soil microbial communities from South San Francisco under conditions of wetland restoration - Salt Pond MetaG R2_B_D2_MG | ecosystem: Environmental > Aquatic > Marine > Intertidal... | reverse complement strand
TAGCCGATGTTCTGCGGATGCCAGAAGACGCCGTCTTCGCGCTGGTTGTTGTTGCTGACGCTGCCCGACGAAAACGGGTTGTTGATGGCGCCGGCGGTCGCGGCGGTGCTCGGCGACCAGTTGGCGACTTCGGCGTTTTCTTCGCGGTTGTCGCGTTCGTGAAACGCGCCGCTGAGGAAGATACCGAACTTGTCGTCGAAGAAGGTCTGGCTGTACAGACCCTCGATTTCGGGCGTCACTTCGTCAAGATTGCCCACATCGGCGTCGGTCGAGGACGTTTCGTGAACGGCCTTGCCGCTGATGACGGCGCGAAAGCCCGGGCGGTCCAGCGGGCGCGGCGTCTGAATGTTGACCGTGGCGCCGATGCCGCCGCTGGGCAGGGACACGCTCGGCGTCTTGTAGACGTCGACGGCGGCAACGCCGATGGTGGACAGGTCGGCAAAGTCGAACGAGCGGCTGCCGGCGGTCGGCATCGAGCGGCCGTTGAGGGTCACCAGGTTGAACTCGGGGCCCAGGCCGCGAACGGTGATCTGCGAGCCTTCGTTATTGTTTCGGCTGATGGACACGCCGGTGATGCGCTGCAATGACTCGGCCAGGTTCTGGTCCGGGAAGTCGCCGATGTCCTCGGCGGTGATCGAATCGACCACGCCGATGGCGTTGCGCTTGCGGTCCATGGCCCGCATCACGCTGCCCCGGTAGCCGGTCACCACCATTCTCTCGACCGAATCCTCTTCTGCCTGATACGGGCCCGCGATTGCGTCGGTCTCGCGTTCCTCGGCGTCCTCGTCCTGGGCAAACGCGGGCATCACTGCCCCGGCGTGCAAGGCCACCGCAATACTGGTGGCCAGGGCTGACCGGCGTAGATTGATTCGCCGCGCCAGTTTCGTTGGTTCATTCATGTTCTACCCTCCAAAGCAGCTTGTTTCTCTTATTCGCCGACTGGCCGTTCGTTTGCAAACAGACGGAAGTTTCGACGCTTGTGCGCGCAACAATAGCGCAAAATGACAGCGCTGACAATTGATTTCTTGCCTTATGTCAAAGTTTTTTTACGAATCGTGAACGGCCGGCCCCGGAAGGCCGGCATGGATATCAGCCGTTGCAGCCCAGCGCTGCGCCGCTGGCGCCTTCGGTCTCGATGCGAATATCGGCCAGGCTCAGCTCGGCAGGCCCGTCGGCGGAAATCGAGAATATGCCGGAGACCCGGGACAGGTCCGCGCCGGCTGAGGCAAGGCATTCGAGGCTCACGTGCACCCGCTGCCACTCCCGCGTAGGCAGGGCTGCCAGATCGTCGGTCAGCGAGACCGTTCCGACGCAGCCGGCTCCGCACTCGGCGCCTAGGCTGATCGGGTGGGGCGGTTCGGATTCGAGGCGGATGTCGAACGCGATGGCCGCGCCGCGGGTGCGCAGGGGTTCGAAATCCACCGGTTCGTCGGTCACCAGCAGGAGCGCGTCGGCGGTTTCGCCGGGCCAGTTCAGGCGGCGTGCGTCGCCCTGGATCTTTCTGTCGGTGGGTGTGATGGTCAGTGCCGCCGGTCCCGACGTGCGCGCGATCTGACCGCTGGCGTCGACCAGCGCGCCGACCGCCGCGTCGCGCAGCACGATGCGCCAGGGCGCCGCTGCGCTGCCGTCGAACAGCACCACATCGGCATCCTCGTCGGTCGAATCGACCCGCGGCGCCATGGCGTCCTCGGGCAGCGGCGCGAGGGGTGCGACGTCGCCGTAGGGCAGGCCGAAGCCGAATTCGAACAGGGTCGGGAACTCACCGTCCGGGTTCGGCACCGGCGCGGCCGGCCAGGCGAAGGAGAGCCTGCCCACCGGCTCGTGCTGTACCCGGCCGTTGCTGTCGGTCAGCACGACGTCGGCAATGCCGCCGCCCTCGGTGCCCGGCAGCCAGGCTGCGAGGAAGGCATCCGAACGATTGATTTCGGGATTCACCCACAGCGGTCGCCCGGACAGAAACACCGTGACGATGGGCGCCTGCAGCGCGCCCAGGCGCTCGAGCAGGTCGAGCGCTTCGCGCGAGCCGGGCTGGAATTCCAGCGTCGAGACGTCGCCCTGGCCCTCGGCATAGGGGTCTTCCCCGACAACCACGATCACGGCGTCCGGGCCGAATTCGGCCGCGCCGGCCTCGCCCAGATGAATCTGACCGCCCGCCGCACGGACCTGTTCGGCGATGCCCTGATAGATCGACTCCCCGTTCGGAAAGCTTTCATTGGTTTCGGTCACGCCCTGCCAGTCCAGGGTCCAGCCGCCGGACTGCTTGCCGATATCGTCGGCGCCGTCGCCGACGACCAGGATCCGCTGTGCGGGATTGATCGGCAGCACCTGATCGTTGTTCTTGAGCAGTACCAGTGATTCGCGCACCGCTCGCCGGGCCAGTGCGGCGTGGGCCTCGGGTTCGGGAAGCGCCGAGGCGCCCTCGGTCGGGCCGTCGAAAAGCCCGGCGCGCTTCTTGACCCGAAGAATGCGTCGAACCGCGTCGTCCAGCCGCGCCATCGGCACTCGGCCGTTGCGCGCATGTTCGAGCATGGTGGCCCGAAACTCGCGCCAGTCTTCGGGCACCATGAACATGTCCACGCCCGCTTCCAGCGCCGGCAGGCAGTCGGTGACCGTGCAGCCCGGAATCTGGCCGTGGCCGTTCCAGTCGCCGATGACGAAGCCGTCGAAGCCCATCCGTTCCTTCAGTACCTCGGTCAGCAGGTAGCCGTGGCCGTGCAGCTTGCGGCCGTTCCACGACGAGAACGAGGCCATGACGGTCTGTGCGCCGGCTTCCAGCGCGGCGCCATAGGGCAAACCGTGAATCTCGGCGAGCTGCTGTTCGGAAAGGCGGGTGTCGCCCTGGTCGATGCCCTGGTGCGTGCCGCCGTCGGCAACGAAATGCTTGGCGGTGGCCAGCACCCGGGACTCGCCCAGCCAGCCCTCTCCCGGCGGGCCCTGGATGCCGATGATCGCGGCACGGCCGAGTTCGGTCACCAGTTCGGGATCGCTCGAAAAACTCTCGTAGGCGCGCCCCCATCGAAGATCGCGGGCCACGGCCAGCGTGGGCGCGAAGGTCCAGTCTATCCCGGTGGCGGCGACATCGGCGGCGGTGGCCCCGGCGATCGCCTCGACCAGCTCCGCGCTGCGGGTCGCGCCGAGCCCGATATTGTGCGGGTAGATCGTGGCACCGAAGACGTTGTTGTGGCCATGAACCGCGTCGGTGCCCCAGAGCACCGGAATCGCCGGCAGCCCGTCGTGCATCGGTTGTCTGCCGGCCTGCTGGTATCTGGCGGCAAGCTCGGTCCATTGCGCGATCGAGGCGCGACGGTCCAGGCCCGGGAACGAACCGCCGCCGTTGAGCACCGAGCCCAGGCCGAATTCCCGAACGTCTTCGGGCGAAACATGCTGAATCTCGGCCTGGATGATCTGCCCGATCTTCTGTTCCAGCGACATGCGCGCCAGCAGATCGTCGACGAACGCCTCGGTTTCGGCATCCGGCTCGGGCGTGGCGGCGGGCCACGGCGATGACGTCTCGCTCGAGCACGCGGTGGCGACGAGCAGGAATACGGAGCTTGCGACAAGACGTGCAAATAGCGGGCTGGAAATCATGATGAGTTTGACTCGGCAGTGGTTTTGAGGGATGTTTCTTGCACGCGGGCCGGCGGTGCGGTGGTCCCGCGCACGACCAGCGGCGCATCGAATACTTCGATCCGGGGCGGGCGCTCTCCGTCGCCCGCGTCATCCTCGGCGCCGATGCGCTCCAGCAACAGCTGGGTGGCGCGCAGCGCCATGTGACGGATCGGCTGGTGCACCGTGGTCAAGGGCGGCCAGACGGTTCGGGAAAGCGGCGTGTCGTCGAATCCCGCGATCGAGAGCTGTTCGGGAATGCGCCAGTTTCTTTCGTGCGCGACCTGCAACAGGCCCGCGGCCATTTCATCGTTGCTGGCGAAGATGGCGGTCGGCGCCTGCTGCATGCCGAGGAAATAATCGCCGGCACGGCGCCCGGAATCGGAATCGAAGAACCCCTCGAAGACCAGGGTCTGGTCGTACTCGAGTTCGGCCCGGAGGAGGCCCAGGCGATAGCCCTCAAGCCGGCTCCGGGTGGCGCCGTGGTCAGGATGCCCGCTGATGAAGCCGATACGCCGGTGCCCAAGACCGGCAAGGTGTGCGACGACCTGCGCCGATGCGTGCAGATCGTCGACGGAAACACCCAGGCCGGGTCGGCCGTCCAGCGGTGCGACGCGGGCATACGGAAGATGCATCGCCTCGACTGCGTCCAGAACCGGCCCGACATCGCCCACCGGCGGGATCAGCAGCAAACCGTCGACCCGCGAACGCGAAACGAACCGGGTGACGCGGTCGGCGAGATCGGACCAGTCCGGCGGCGTGGTCTGCAGCGAGAGGCTGTAACCGGCCGCTTCGCAGGCTTCCAGCGCGCCGGTCATGGCGCGAAACAGGTAGTTGGGGCTCGGGTTGTCGTAGATCAGCCCGATCGTTCGAGACTGGGTGCCGGCCAGCCCGCGGGCAGACGGGTTGGGCGAGTAGTCCAGCGCATGGACGGCGCCCTCGACGCGTGCACGGGTCGAAGGCCGAACGTTCGGTTCGTTGTTGAGCACGCGCGAGACGGTCTTGATCGAAACACCGGCATGTTCCGCGACGTCATTGATGGTCACTCTTCCGGTGTTCGGTCGCTGTCTTCTTTTCTGTGTCACCGTTGCTCCCCGAATGGTTCAGTGCCGGCGGACGACCCGTAAATCCAGCCGGATTCGATTGCGTCGCCAAAAAAGGCGCGGCTTGATGATAATGCAAAATGACAGCGCTAACAAAACCAGTTTCCGGCAATTCGAGAATTTTTCCGATCCGACAACCAGACATGGCCGGCGGCGAGGCCGCCGAGGATCGACTCTCCACGTCGTGCAGCCTGCCGGACAGTGCGAGGCCGGGCCAGGCGGCGCAGTCGTCGCTGTCGGCGACCGTGCCTGCCCCGCGCTGCTCCGATCGGACGCAAGAAAACGCCCGGCAAACTCTCGCCTGCCGGGCGTTCATGGGGTTCCCGGATCGATCTGAAGAGCCTAATTCAAGGCATCCCTGGAAAGCTCTTCGAGCGTTCGTCCCTTGGTTTCCCGGACAAAGCGCCTGACGAACAGGTAGGCGATCAAGCCGAACGTGGCGTAGATGCCGTACGAGAAGCCCAGGCCGATACCCGCGAGCATGATCGGGAAGGTCATGGTGATCAGGAAGTTCGAGCCCCACTGCACCAGCCCGCAGAATGCAAGCGCGGCGCCGCGGAACTGGTTCGGGAACATCTCGCCGAGCATCACCCACATGACCGGACCCCATGAAAACGCGAAGAACGCGATATAGGCGTTCGCGGCGAGAAGTGCATAGAAGCCGTTGTTGCCCTCTAGCATCAGACCGCCATCGGCGTTCACGCCCGCCGTGCCGAACAGCAGCGCAAGCACACCCAGCATTACCGCCTGGCCCAATGCGCCTACGAGAAGCAGGGGTTTGCGACCGACGCGGTCGACAAGTGCTATCGCCACAAAGGTAAACACCACATTCACCGACCCGCTGATGACATTCTGCAAGAGTGCGTTCTCTTCGGTAAACCCGGCAGCTTGCCAAAGCGTGGCACCGTAATAGAAAACGACGTTGATGCCCGTAAACTGCTGCAACGCGGCCAGTCCGACGCCTACGAGCACAATCGGGTGTATCTTGCCCGTCACTCTATTGATGACATCGGCCAGGCTGGGCTTGCTTCCTTCGACAAGCGTCGACTTGATGTCGGCCACCTTGGCCTGTGCGTCGACGTTATCGGACAGGCTGTTGAGAACATCCCTTGCCTGGTCCAGCTTGTTGGCCGCAACAAGATAGCGCGGCGATTCGGGAATGAAGAAAATCGCAAGAAGAAAGATGGATGCCGGAATGATTTCCATCCAGAACATCCATTGGTATGTCTGGAAACCCCACCAGAGCACGGCGCTTGCGCCGCCGGAAATGCCTGCAAGCCAGTAATTGCTGAGAAACGCGGCAAAAAGCCCGACAACAATCATCAGCTGCTGAAGCGTTGCAAGGCGTCCGCGAATCCTGGCCGGCGCGATTTCACTGATGTATGCCGGTGCCAGGATGCTCGCGGCGCCTACGGCGAAGCCGCCCAGCACGCGGGCGATGACAAACTGGAGCGAATCCGCCGCGATACCCGAGCCCCATGCGCTCAGGATGAAAGCAATTGCCGTCATCATCATGACGGGCTTCCGGCCGACCTTGTCGGCGAGGTTCCCCGCAAAGAAAGCACCCGCTGCGCAGCCCAGCAGCATCGAAGCCACGTTGAAGCCGGTGCCGACTGCATCGGAATCAAAAGCGAGCTGCAGTGCGCCTACGGTACCGTTGATGACACCACTGTCGAAGCCGAACAGGAAGCCTCCGATAGCCGCCACGATAGACAGGAACAACACCCGCCCGACATTGCCGGCACCTTCGATCAGTGCTTCGTTTCTTTCGTTCATGTCTATCCCCTTGGTTGGAGTTATATTTCATGCCGACCGGGATGCAGTTGCCCGATAAACGATGAATCGGCATGCGGGATTGAAAATCATTACGCGGTGAAAACGTCGCGAGTATAAACCGCATATTCCCCGATTTCCATCGCTGCCCGCGCGCGCCTGGCAGTGGTGCGAACGGGTGGCAGCGTCAAGCACGTTCTTTTCCACACCGATGCCGTTGCGCGAAAACGTAACCCGCGACTTCGAGGTTTCGCCGCGTCAAGCGACCGATCTCCGCCTTGATTTCCGGACCGCCCGGCTGCCGTTGCACCCGCTTGCCCGGCCGATGTCGAGTGCTCCACGGATCGATCTGCGATCGATATCCAGAAATCTTTTGGTCCGATGCCCTTCAAATTGCGGGTCGTTGCCGTCATCCTGTCCCCATGAGCACAACGCCGGGCAACGCGCACCGCATGAGCACCGTCATGGTGCTGGCATTCGTGCTGCTCTGGAATTCCGGCTTCATCGGCGCCGAGTTCGTGCTCCCGTATACCGACCCGTGGTCGCTGATGTTCTGGCGATATGCGGCGCTGGCGCTGATGCTGGCCGGGGTCCTGGCGATTGGCGGTCAGTTGCGCTGGCCGGGTCTGTCGACGGCATCGTTCGAGTCCGCGATCGGTGTCCTGGCGAACGGTGCATGGCTGGGCTGCGTGATCTTCGCCCTCGATTGGGGCGTTCCGGCCGGCATCGTCGCGCTGGTGGTTGCATTGCAGCCGATGGCCACGGGCGCGCTTTCCGGCCTGCTGACCGGGGAGCCGGTATGCCTGCGCCGCTGGGCCGGCCTGATCCTGGCGTTTGCCGGTGTCGCCGTCGTCGTGCTGGCACGCGTGGACCTTTCCGACTCAGCCTCGATCACCGCGTACCTGCTGCCCTTCGGGTCGGTGCTGGCGATCTCGCTGGCAACCCTGCTGGAGCGGCGCGCCGCGCTGCGCGAGGGCGGCGGGCGGATCCCCATGCTGCTCGGGCTTTTCTACCAGGCGGCCGCCACTGCTGCCGTCATGACGCTGCCGGCGATCGCGTACGAAGGTCTGCGCGCCGAGCCCAATCCGGCGTTTCTCGCAGCGATGGCCTGGTTGATCGTCGGCGTTTCGTTGTTTGCCTACGCGCTGATGTGGAAACTGATCGAACGCATGGATGCCACCCGCGTGGCCAGCCTGTTCTATCTCGGGCCGCCGGTCACGATGTTGATGTCGTGGCTTGCGTTTGGGGATACGCTGCTGGCAAGCGATCTTGTCGGACTGGCCGTGGTGGCCGTCGGCGTTTCGCTGGTGCAGGGCGCGCGGCTGGAGAAGCGAACAAAGTGACCATGGTTGAAATGATGCTGATCGCGTTGGTCGTGATCCTGACCGTACCCTGGCTGATCTGGCGATTGGGTCGAACCGATCGCTGGGCGCCGCTGGTAGTGGTGCAGATTCTGACCGGCATCGTGCTCGGCCCGGGTCTGCTTGGCGCGGCTTTTCCCGACGCCTACCGGTGGCTTTTCACCAGCGAGGTGATCGGCGCGCTGGGCGGAATCGCGACGTGGGGCGTCATGCTGTTTGTCTGGATTGCCGGCATTGAACTCGATCTGCACCAGGTCTGGCAGCGCCGGCGCGACACCGTGACCACCGTGGCGCTGGCCACCGGTTTTCCGATGGTCGCAGGCGGTGCGGTGGCCGCGCTGATGCTCTGGCACAGCCCGGGCTGGATCGGCCCGGCGGCGGGCGATTGGCAGTTCGTCGCCGCCCTGGGCATGGCCTGCGCCGTCACCGCGCTGCCGATTCTGATCCTGTTCATGGAGAAACTCGACATCCTGCGCAGCCCGCTGGGTCAGCGCGTACTGAGATACGCGAGTCTCGAGGATATCGCCGTATGGTCGCTGCTGGCGTTGATTCTGCTCGACTTCGACCGGCTTGGTCGCCAGCTCTCGTTTCTGGTGGCTTTCGGGGTGGCGACGCCCGGATTGCGCTGGCTGATGCCGCGGCTGGACAATAGCGACCGTTGGTTTCTTGCGCTGGCGTGGCTGGCGCTTTGCGGCCTGGCCGGCGATTGGTCCGGTCTGCATTACATGGTCGGCGCGTTTCTTGCCGGTACGGTGCTTGAGCCGGACTGGTTCGGCCAGGAGGCCATGGACCGTCTGCGCCATCACGTATTGCTGATCCTGATGCCGGTGTTTTTCCTCTCCACCGGCCTGAGGACCGAGTGGGCGCTGGGTGGCGTTGCCGTGGTGGTCGCGGCGTTCGCGCTGCTTGCAGCGGCCGTCGGCGGCAGGTTGTTCGGGGTTGCGCTGGCCGCCCGCAGGCTGGGCTGGCCACCCGGCGAGGCGCGTGTCGTCGGCTGGCTGCTTCAGACCAAGGCGCTGATCCTGATCATTTTCGCCAATATTCTGCTGGACCGGCAGGTCATCGGCAACGAGACCTTTACCGCGCTGTTGCTGATGGCGACCTTCAGCACCATGCTGACAATCCCGATGGTCAGTTCGCGCCGGGAATCCGGCCCAGGTCAATCGATAGGCAAGGCCGCGGACGTCAGGACAACAGATTGACGCAGTCGCGCGCCAGCGCGACGATGCGCGGCCAGTCGTGTTCGCGAACGGCTTGCGCGGGCACCATCCATGACCCGCCGACCGTGGCGACGTTTTCCAGCCGCAGGTAATCGGCGGCGTTGTGGCCGGATATGCCCCCGGTGGGGCAGAAACGCACCTCCGGCAAGGGGCCCGACCAGCTCTTGAGCGCCGCCGCGCCGCCCGCGGCTTCGGCCGGGAAGAACTTGAAGCGCGACCAGCCGAATTCCATCCCGGTCATGATTTCGCTTGCCGTGGCCACGCCGGGAACGAACGGGATGGACGCGCCTTGCGCCGCCCGGTAAAGCGCCGGGGTCGCGCCGGGTGAAATGGCGAACGCGGCACCGGCTTGTTCCACGCGCGCCAGGTCGTCCTCGACCAGCACGGTTCCGGCGCCCACAATCATGCCCGGCACGGCCTCGCGCATTGCCGCGATCGCGTCGAGTGCAACCGGCGTGCGCAAGGTGACTTCGACCACCGGCAGGCCGGCCTCGAACAACGCCTCGGCCAGCGGTGCCGCGGTTTCCAGATCGTGAATCGTCAGCACCGGCAGTACCGGGGCCTTGCTCAGTATTGCGTCGATAGCGGAATTCATCTTTGTCATTGGTCTCGGGCCGGATGTGGTGGTCGGAAGTCGGAAGTCGGAAGTCGGAAGTCGGAAGTCGGAAGTCGGAAAAGCGACTCCGGCCGCTGACTGCCATTTTTACCGGAAACAGCTCATTCCTGGTCCTTCAGCGCCAGCGCGGCGCCCAGCAGACCGGGTTCGGGGTGGGCGACAAGCGCAACCCGCACCCGCTCCAGCCAGGCGGCGAAACGCCCCTTGTCCAGAAAGCGCTCGACGAACGCGCTCGCGCGCAGAAAACTGGCGAACCTGGGCGTCATGCCGCCGGCGATGGCCACCGTGCGCGCACCGTGAATCAGTGCGCAGTCGCCGGCGAAGCTGCCCAGGATGGCGCAGAACCGGGCCAGCGAGCGGCGGGCCAGCACGTCGTCGCCGGCCAGCGCCAGCCGCACGATGTCGGCCGGGGACATCAGCGACGACGTCGGCGTCTCGCGCTTGGACGGCGGCCGGCCGCCCAGCGCGGCGTGTATGCGCGACAGCCCATCGCCCGACAGCGCGCGCTCGACCGACACGCGGCCGTGGCGAGCCATCAGCCACTCGTGCAGCAGGCGCTCTTCGCTGCCCTGGGGTGCAAAGCTGACGTGACCGCCTTCGGTCTCGATGACGTGCCAGTGCCGCGCATCGAATTCGGTTATCAACGCGACGCCCATGCCCGTGCCGGGGCCGATCACGCTGATCGGGGCCAGCGGCCGGTTGTGCTCGCCGCGGTGAATGATGGTCTTCTCGTCGTCGCGCAGCGCCGGAATCGAGCGCGCGGCGGCACCGAAGTCGTTCAGCACCAGGAGCTCCTGCAGCCCCAGCTCGGTCTGCAGTTCCGAACGGCTGAACGACCACGCCCGGTTGGTCAGGCGGATCTCGTCGGCGGTCACCGGACAGGCGACCGCAATCGCCGCCCGGCGGACGGGCGGGCGGTTCTCGATCTGCGCCAGGTAATGGCGCGCCGCGTGCTGCAGGCTGGCGAAGCGGTCGGCCGAGAGCTTTTGTTCGTCATGCAGACGGGGCCGGCTGGCGCCGTCCAGGTCGGCCAGTGCGAAGCGCGCGTTGGTGCCGCCAATGTCTGCGACCAGCACCAGTTCCGTTTCGGGCGCCGTCATCCTTCGGAAAACAGGATGCTGGCGCCGGATTCGGCGTCGCTTGCGCCGGCCCGCATGGCGCCGAACAATTCGCGCCCGATGCCTGCCCGGTTTTGCGCCAGGTCGAGCGGGGCAACTTCCCGCTGGTCGAGGACGTGCGGTTCGATTGCGCAATTCAGCAGGCCGGCTTCTCCATCTATGGTCAGCATATCGCCGTCTTCCAGCCGTCCTATGAGGCCGCCCGCAACCGCTTCGGGCACGACGTGGATGGCGGCGAGCACCGATCCCGAGGCGCCCGACATGCGGCCGTCGGTCAGCAGCGCGACGCGTTGCCCGCGGTCCTGCAGCACCTGGAGCGTGGGGGTCAGTTTATGGAGCTCGGGCATGCCGTTGGCGCGCGGCCCCTGTCCGCGCACGACAGCCACGAAATCTCCGGTCAGGCTGCCGTCGCGAAATGCATCCAGCAGGTGATCCTGGGAATCGAAGATGCGCGCCGGCGCCTCGATTCTGCGGTGTTGCGCATCGACGGCCGAGATCTTGACGATCGCCCGCCCGAGGTTGCCCTTGAGCAGGCGTATGCCGCCGTCCGCGGCAAACGGGGCGGCCGCCGGCCGAAGTATGGTGTCGTCCCGCGACTGGGCCGGCGGCGCCTGCCAGGCCAGACGGTCGTTTTCGAGCGTGGGCTCCAGCGCCTGGTCGCGCAGGTCGCCGCCGTGGACGGTGCGGATGTCGGGATGCAGCAGCCCGGCGTCGAT
>Ga0102938_10003612_pt1 | contig 11515 bp, 12 predicted proteins | sample SalPonR2_B_D2_MG_FD_84516 | JGI IMG/M metagenome (GOLD analysis project Ga0102938, IMG submission 84516) | Salt pond soil microbial communities from South San Francisco under conditions of wetland restoration - Salt Pond MetaG R2_B_D2_MG | ecosystem: Environmental > Aquatic > Marine >... | reverse complement strand
GAATTCGGGGCGCTGCCGCTGGCGGTGCCCGTTTGTATTGAGCAGGGGCCGACCGCCCCCTTGACCCAAGACGAGGAAACACCATGTCGCGCCGCTGCGAACTGACCGGAAAAGGCCCCATGTCTGGCTTCAACTCAAGCCACGCAAACAACAAGACCAAGCGTCGCTACCTGCCGAACCTGCAGGACGTGACCCTGCAGTCCGAAATCCTGAACCGTGGCATCAAGCTCCGGATCAGCACCTCGGCCCTGCGCAGTGTCGATCACCGTGGTGGTCTGGATGCCTTTCTCGCCAAGGCCAAAGACGATGAGCTTTCGTCCAACGCCCTGAAAGTGAAGAAGGAAATCTCCAAGGCGCAAGCCGCAGCCGCCTGATACCGGCTCCCTTCACACCGAAATTCGCGGCCCTGCTTTTTCAGCGGGGCCGTTTCTTTTTGTCGCTTTCACCCCGGCTTGCAGTGGGCCTATAGTGCGGCGACACATGAAACCGATCCGCACATATCTCGCCCTCGCACTGGCCTTTGTCCTGACCCTCACGGCGCAGGGCATGGCCCTCTCGCGGACAGCGCCCGATCCCACAGGTCGGATGGTGCTGTGTACGGGCACCGGACCCGTCACGGTTCTGATCGATTCTCAAGGGCAACCCACGGGCGCGATGCATATCTGCCCAGACTGCGCCCTGTCGCTTTTTCAGATCGCCAGCGGCGACACGGCAGACCTGCTACGCCCGACCTCGTGGAAACCTGCCCAAAGCATTGATTTTATTGTAGAGAAATCTGATCTGACACGCCTGCCTGCGCGCGCGCGCGGCCCGCCTGTACGATCCTGATCCCTTCATTTTCCAAATCAACGCACGATCAGGAGACTCGCATGTCTTTCAAAACCACCGTTCTCGCGGCCCTTGCCGCAACCGCCCTCGCCCTGCCCGCCGTCGCGCAGGACATCATGATCAACGACGCCTACGCACGCTCCTCTGCTGCCATGGCCACCTCGGGCGCCGCCTTCATGGCGATCATGAACCACAGCAGCGCCGACGACCGCCTGATTGGCGTGACCTCTCCGGCGGCCCAACAGGTCGAGTTGCATACCCACACGCAGGATGCCCAGGGCGTGATGCGGATGATCCATGTCACCGAAGGATTTCCCGTCGCGGCAGGCGAAACGCTCATGCTGGCGCGCGGCGGCAACCATGTGATGTTCATGGGCCTCACCGAACCGTTTGAACAGGGCGACATGATCCCGCTCACCCTGACATTCGAACAGGCGGGCGATATCGAGATCGAAGTTCCCGTCGACCTGGAACGCAAGCCCGCGCACGGGATGGGTCATCAGCACGGCAAGTCCGAGTAACCATTTGAAAAACATGGGAAAGGCCGCGCCATCCAGCGGCCTTTCCGCGCCTGTCAGCGGCGCAGCACCTCGTCCACCCATGCCGGCACGATCACCGAGGCCAGGCCCTGCCGCATGTCGGTAAAGTCGCGGACATTGGCCGATGCCTCCAGGTTCAATTCGATCGTATGCGCTCTGGCCCGCCCGGCATGCTGACCGAAGGCCGCCGCCGGATAGACCTGCCCCGATGTGCCGATCGCAGCGAAAATGTCGGCCTCGTCCAGATGCGTCCAGATCTCGTCCATGTGATAGGGCATCTCGCCGAACCACACGACATCCGGCCGTGTCGCGGGCGTCGTGCACTTCGGACAGCAATCCTGCGGCGACATCTCCATCGGTGCGGGCCAGCGATGATCGCAAGCGCCGCACAAGGCGCCTGCCAATGTGCCATGCATGTGCAGAACGTTCCGGCTGCCCGCTGCTTCGTGCAGACCATCCACGTTTTGCGTGACAATCAACACCTCGCCGGCACACGCGGCTTCCAGCCGCGCCAAGGCATGATGCGCTGCATTCGGTGCGGCCTGCGCGGCCTGCACCCGACGCGCGTTGTAGAAGCGATGAACCAGCGACGGATCGCGCGCGAAGCCTTCGGGCGTGGCCACATCCTCGATCCTGTGCTGCGCCCAAAGACCGCCCTCATCGCGGAAGGTGCCAAGCCCGCTTTCGGCGGAAATACCCGCGCCAGTCAAAAGAACGATCTTTTCCATGCCACCTCCTTGCCCTATCCCTTCATGCCCAAAGGAGCCCCATATGACCACCCGCATCCTGTTTGTCTGCCTTGGAAACATCTGCCGGTCCCCCGCGGCGGAGGGCGTGCTGCGCAGTCTGGCTCCGGGACTTGAGATCGACAGCGCGGGGACCGGCGACTGGCACGTGGGCGCGCCGCCCTATGGCCCGATGCAGGCCGCAGCCCTGGCGCGCGGACATGATCTGTCGGACTTGCGCGCGCGGCAGTTTCAGGCACAGGATTTCAAGGCTTTCGACCTGATCGTGGCGATGGATGCCGACAATCTGCGCACCATCGAGGCCATGCGGCCAGCAGGCAATGTGACACCTGTGCATCTGTTCCTGCGCTATGCGCCACAGGCCGGTGTCGATCATGTGCCAGACCCTTACTATACAAGAGATTTCGACGCGGCCCTGGATTTGATCGAAGAGGCCGCAGCAGGGCTTTGCGAGGCCCTGTGACAAGGGGGCTCTGCCCCCGACATTGAAATCCCGAGGGATTTCAATGCCTCCCCCGGGATATTTTCGGCCAGAAGAAGCCAGACCGTGTTTCGGGATTGCCGAAGGTGAATTTCGGCCACTGGAAAAACCACCCCACGCGGGCGGCAAACCCCTTGCTCGACGGCCGGCTTAGCCTTCATGCAAAAGGCGACAAGGAGAGTGTTCATGCCCCTCAACCATATCAAATCCGCTCCGGGTCAGCCGCCACAGGCCGCCGCGGATATCGTCGATACCGTTCAGATCATGCTGGCGCGCCTGCGGGCGGGGGGCGCGCAGGTCGCGCTGGAATATGCCCGCACACTGGATGGGTGGGAGGGTGACATCGCTGTCTCATCGGCCGCGATCGCAGAGGCGACGGCACAGGTGCCGCAGGACCTGAAGGATGACATCGCATGGGCGCATGACAATATCAGCCGCTTTGCCGCGGCACAGCGCGCCACCGCACAGGACATGCAGATCGAGCTGCGTCCCGGTCTGATCGCGGGGCAACGGCAGATCCCGCTGTCGGCGGCGGGTTGCTATGTCCCGGGGGGGCGCTACACGCACATTGCCAGCGCGCTCATGTCCATCGCCACGGCGCGCGAAGCAGGAGTGACCGATATCACCGCCTGCTCGCCGACCAACGGCGCAGGGGGGATTCCCGCTCCGATGCTCTACGCGATGCATTTGGCAGGGGCCACCCGCATCCTGTGCATCGGCGGCGTACAAGGCGTTGCTGCAATGGCTTTCGGGCTGTTCGGCGCGCCGCCCGCAGATATTCTGGTGGGGCCGGGCAACGCTTATGTCGCCGAAGCAAAGCGGCAATTGTTCGGCCCGATCGGGATCGACATGGTCGCCGGTCCCACCGACAGCCTTGTTTTGGCAGATGACAGCGCCGATCCCGAGACCGTAGCGGTCGATTTGATCGGGCAGGCGGAACATGGCGCCACCAGCCCGGTCTGGCTGGCGACGACATCGCCTGCGCTGGCGGAGGAGGTTCTTGCCCGTATTCCCAGAGTGATCGCCGCCCTGCCAGAGCCAAACCGCAGCGCCGCCGAGGCCGCATGGCGCGATCTGGGTGAGATCGTTCTGTGCGACGACCGCGAGGAGATGGCGCGTTTCGCCGATGACAAGGCGGCCGAGCACCTGCATGTTCAGGCCCGCGATCTGCCGTGGTGGCGCGAAAGATTGCGGGCCTATGGCTCGCTGTTTCTTGGTGCCGAAACCACCGTGGCGTTCGGCGACAAGGCGGCGGGACCGAACCATGTTCTGCCGACCTCGGGGGCGGCGCGCTATACCGGTGGACTGTCTGTGCACAAGTTTCTCAAGACCGTGACCTGGCAAGAGGTGGAGGCGCGCGCGCTTCCAGACCTTGCCCGCGTCAGCGCACGCATCAGCCGGGAGGAACGGATGGAAGGCCACGCCAGATCCGCCGATATTCGGCTGGACAAGCTGGCTGCAGACCGCAAGATACAGGCCCGGGCCGGGGGCTGAGAGCCGCCGGTCGCACAGCGCCAAGAAGGATTGTCGGATCATGAAGACCGTTGGCATTTTGGGGGGGATGGGGCCAGAGGCCACCATTCTTCTGATGCAGAAGGTGCTGGATGCCGTGCCTGCGAAGGACGATGCGGATCACATTCCGCTGATCGTACACCAGAACCCACAAGTGCCAAGCCGGATCAAGGCGCTTATCGAAGGCACCGGCGACGATCCAGGGCCAGTCCTGATCCAGATGGCCCGCGATCTGGAAGCCGCGGGTGCGGCGGCGCTGGCGATGCCGTGCAACACAGCGCATCATTACGCCGAGGTGGTCAAGCAGGCCAGCGATCTGCCATTTCTCGACATGCTGGACTTGACCGCGGCTGCGCTGGCGCGCGCGGGGGCACGGCGGATCGGCCTGCTTGCATCGCCTGCAACGCGACTGACGGGAGTGTTCGACGCGCCCTTTGCTGCGCATGGGCTGGAGCCGGTTTATTTGCCCGATGACAGCGAGTTGCTGTCGATCATCCGGGCTGTGAAGGCCGGGCAGGATCCCGAAGGCTTGGCGCCACGCCTGTCAGAGCAGGCCAATGCGCTTGTCGCAGAGGGGGCCGATCATCTGCTTGTCGCCTGCACAGAACTGTCGCTGCTGACGGATGCGCTGCCCCGGACCACGCCGTGGACGGACAGCCTGGATTGCCTGGTATCGGGTATCGTGCTGTTCGCGCAGGGCTGAGGCCTATCCTTGGAGGCCGTCCAGCAGGTCCTGCGCCGCCACTGTGGGCGTGATCGACCCTTCAGCGACACGGCAGGCGTAATCCTGCATCATGGCGCGCGCCTGCGGTGTGTCGAGTTGCGCCAGAAGACCGTTGCGCACTTCTTGCTCGAACCAATAGCGCGCCTGATCCTCGCGGCGGGCATCGAAAAAGCCGTTATCCCGCCGCCAGCCGATCAATGATGTCATCTCGTCCCATGCGGTTTGCAGCCCTTCTTGCTGCATGGCCGACACCATCATCGCCTTGGGGAACCCTTCGGGATCCTGAGGGCGTTTGCGCAGCAGGCGCAGGGCACCAGCGTAATCGCTGCAGGTTCGTGTCGCGGCCGGTTTGAGATCGCCATCGGCCTTGTTGACAAGGATGATATCGGCAATTTCCATTATGCCCCGCTTGACGCCCTGCAACTCATCCCCGCCCGCAGGGGCCAGCAGCAGAACGAACAGATCCGACATTTCCGACACCACGGTTTCCGATTGCCCCACGCCCACGGTCTCGATCAGGACCACGTCGAAGCCTGCAGCTTCGCACAGGGTCACAGCCTCGCGCGTGCGGCGCGCGACACCGCCCAGATGCGACCGCGATGGAGAGGGTCGGATGAAGGCATTCGGATCACGGCTCAGTTCCTCCATGCGCGTCTTGTCGCCAAGGATCGAGCCCCCCGACCGCGCGCTGGATGGATCAACCGCAAGCACCGCCACTGTCAGGCCCTGCCCCGTCAGCATCTTGCCGAAACTTTCGATGAATGTGGACTTGCCGACACCGGGTGTGCCCGACAGCCCGATACGGATCGCCTGACGGTTCTCGGTCTTCAGATGCTCGATCAATTGCACAGCCTGATCGCGGTGATCGGCACGCGAGCTTTCGATCAGGGTGATCGCGCGCGACAGGGCGCGACGATCGCCCGATGTGATCGCTTGGCTGAGGGTCTCGATATCCATCGCGGCGGCAGGTCCATTGCTTTGCATACTGAATGCCTTCATGCCTTGGCACGACCCGAATTGTCCAGAGTGGGCAACCAGAGGCAGCTATGGAAAAGCGGCCGGACTTGGTCGATAAGGCGAACATGTCCACGCGATTGCCCATCCATGACGCCATCGATCCGCTGATCGCAGCCCTTCGCGACCATGGCGGCGCGGTTCTACAGGCCCCACCCGGTGCCGGCAAGACCACCATTGTGCCGCTGGAGATGCTGGCGGCGGGCCTGACCACGGGCCGCATCCTCATGCTGGAACCGCGCCGCCTGGCCGCCCGCGCCGCAGCCGAGCGCATGGCGCAGAGCCTTGGCGAGGCGACGGGACACACCGTGGGATACCGCGTGCGGGGCGAAGCCAAGGTTTCGCGCAGCACCCGCATCGACGTCGTGACCGAGGGCATCCTGACCCGCATGTTGCAATCGGACCCGGAGCTTACTGGCGTCGGCGCCGTCATTTTCGATGAATTCCATGAACGGTCACTCAATGCCGATCTGGGGCTGGCCCTGTGTCTTGAAGTCCGCGAGGCGCTGCGTGCCGACCTGATCCTGGTGGCCATGTCGGCAACGCTGGATGCGGCCCCTGTGGCCGGGCTCATGGGCGGGGTGCCGGTCATCACCTCGGAAGGGCGCAGTTTCCCGGTCGAGACCCGCTGGCTCGACCGACCGACGCCCAAAGAGCGACGCTTTGAGAATGCGGCGGCGGATCTGGTTCTCAGGGCGGTGGGGGAAACACAGGGCGGGGTGCTGGTTTTTTTGCCCGGCGAGGGCGAGATCCGGCGCGTCGAGGCGCTGATCGCGGATCGACTGCCGCCCGGCTGTCACGTGCGGCCGCTTTTTGGTGCCATGGACTTTGCCAAGCAGCGCACCGCGATCGCGCCGGATGCGAACGGGCGCAAGATCGTGCTGGCGACGGCCATTGCGGAAACCTCGCTGACCATCGAAGATATCCGCGTTGTGGTCGATTGCGGTCGGGCGCGACGGGCGCGTTTTGATCCGGGCAGCGGCATGTCCCGGCTGGTGACCGAACCCGTCACCCGCGCCGAGGCGACGCAGCGCGCGGGCCGTGCGGGGCGGGTGGCTGAAGGTGTCTGCTACCGGATGTGGACCAAGGGCGAGGACGGCGCGCTGTCTGGCTATCCTCCAGCCGAGATCGACTCTGCGGATCTGTCGGGGCTGGCTCTGGAATTGGCGGTCTGGGGTGCGGCACCGGGCGATCTTGCGTTTCTGACCCCGCCCAATCCGGGCACCTTTGCTGAGGCGCAGGCGCTTTTGCGGATGCTGGGGGCGCTGGATGACGAGAACCGGATCACCGCGCATGGCAAGGCGATTGCCGCGCTTCCACTACACCCGAGGCTGGCGCATGTGATGGCCTTGGCCGGGGCGCAAGCGGCACAGCTGGCAGCACTTCTATCAGATCGTGATCCCCTCCCACGGAGTGCGCCCGTTGATCTGACCTTGCGGCTCATGGCGGTGCGCGATCCAAAGGGCTATGCGCAGCGGCAATCGCATGTCGCCAATCGTGGCGCGCTGGAGCGGATACGAACCGAGGCCAAGCGCCTTGCACGTCAGGCCAGCCAGAAACCTGCAAACCCCTTCAGCGATGCTGAAATGGCCGCGCTTGCCTATCCAGACCGGGTCGGGATGCGGCGCAAGGGGGATGCGCCGCGCTATGTTCTTTCGGGCGGAAAGGGCGCGGTGATGCCCGAGGGCGATGACCTGTCGGCTGCACGGTTGATCGTGGCGACCGATCTTGACGGCAACCCCCGAGACGCCCGCATCCGGCAGGCAATCCAGATCAGCGAAGCCGAGATCCGGGCGCTTTTCCAAGATCAGATCAACTGGCAGGATGTCTGTCTTTGGGACCGGCGCGACCGCAAGGTGATCGCGCGGCAACAAGAACGCTTCGGCGCGCTGGTTCTGGATGACCGTGTGTGGAAAACCGCCCCCCGCGAGGCCATGGCGCGTGCCATGCTGGATGGCGTCCGCGATCTGGGGCTGATCTGGAGCGACGCCGCGAAACGCTTTGCGGCACGGGTGGACCTGCTGCGCGAGACGAGGACGGATTTGCCGGACATGACCGAGGCCGCGCTTCTGGAGAGCCTGGAGGACTGGTTGCTGCCGTATCTGGCAGAGGTCAGAACCGCACAGGACTGGAAACGTTTTGACATGCTGGATGCGCTGCGGGCGCGGCTGGATTTCGACCAGATGCAGTTTCTCGATCAAAACGCACCCGCTCATTTCACGACGCCCCTGGGCCGGAAAATACCGATCGATTATGCGGGTGAGGCCCCCGAGATTCAGTTGCGCCTACAAGAAATGTTCGGCCAGACCACCCACCCCCATGTCGGACGCACACCTTTGCGGGTCACTCTGCTGTCGCCCGCGGGCAGGCCAGTGCAGACAACAACGGATATTCCGGGTTTCTGGGCCACAAGTTACGCCGATGTCCGCAAGGATATGCGCGGCAGGTATCCAAAACATCCATGGCCCGAAGACCCGACCAAAGCCGACCCGACATTGCGCGCAAACCGTCGAAACGGGGCGTGAATTGTAATTTGCGCCGTATCGCATATATTGTTTGCATAAAAACAACGAAAATCGAGCAGGTACGGTACTCACATGATTGAAGGTATGAAAAAAGCGTGGTCAGGCGTCCTACAGCCGTTTTTTCGTCTCCCGGAAGAAGAACAGTCGGCGGCCCTGTGCTGCCGGACCGGCGCCGAAGGGACCGAGGTTCTGCTGATCACCAGCCGCGACACCGGGAGATGGATTTTACCCAAGGGCTGGCTGGAAAAGGGCATGTCCCCTGCGCAATCCGCACAGAAAGAAGCGTGGGAGGAGGCCGGGGTCAAATCCGGCGTTTTGCACGAGACCGGCCTGGGCAAGTTTTGCTATGAAAAATCTGCCGATGATGGCTGCGATCTGCTCGTCGAGGTAGAGGTGTTCCGCTTGGATGTGACCGAGCTTTCCGACGCCTTTCCCGAAGCGCATGAACGGCAGCGCGCATGGTTTCGGCCCGCCGACGCCGCCGAGGCCGTTCAGGAGGCGGGTCTTAGGAAAATTCTTCTAGCGCTTTAATCGCGTGTCTACGCATGATCCCGCGCTCCAGAACCGCAGCGCGGCGATGAGGGCGCTTTGTTGTGGCGGCCCAAGACATGGGCCGCCCCGTGATGTCAGGCGTCCAGACACCAGCGCATGATGGCTTTCTGGGCGTGGAGACGGTTTTCAGCCTCGTCCCAGATGACAGAATTCGGTCCATCCATGACCTGACTGGTGACTTCTTCCTCACGATGAGCGGGCAGACAGTGCATGAACAGGGCATCCGGCTTGGCATGGGCCATCAACTCATCGTTCACCTGATAGGGGCGCAGCATGTTGTGCCGCCGCTCCTTGGTGGATTGGCTGTCATGCATGCTGACCCATGTGTCGGTGACCACCAGATCGGCGCCTGTCACCGCCTTGACCGGGTCACGTTCGATCTGGATGCTGCTGCCTTTCTGGCGGGCGAAGCCCACGAATGCGTCTTCGGGGTCAAGCTGCGCGGGTCCGGTGAAGGTCACGTCGAAACCGAACTGCCCCGCCGCCTGCAGGAACGATGCGCAGACATTGTTGCCATCGCCGGACCAGACCACCTTGCGGCCCGCGATCGGCCCGCGATGTTCCTCGTAGGTCAGGATATCGGCCATGATCTGACAGGGATGGGTCCGGTTGGTCAGACCGTTGATCACTGGCACATCCGCATATTCCGCCATTTCGATCAGGACCGATTCATCAAAGGTCCGGATCATGATCAGATCGACATAACGACTGAGCACACGGGCGGTGTCAGCGATGGTTTCGCCATGGCCAAGCTGCATGTCAGCCCCTGAAAGCACCATTGTCTGACCGCCCATCTGCCGCACGCCGACATCAAAGCTGACCCGTGTCCGGGTTGACGGTTTTTCAAAGATCAAAGCCACCATGCGCCCCGCCAAAGGCTGCTCGTCATCGGTTGCACCGCGCGGACGGCCCTTGCGCGCGTCCTTCATGGCTTTTGCCGTGTCGATGATCTGCCGCAGCGCTGCGGGATCGGTTTTATGGATATCGAGGAAATTGTTCATCTCGTTCAGACCTTGAGTGAGGGGAAGGCAGCGCACGGTCCAGTTGCGGATCGCAGTCGGAGTGGCGCCTCTATCCCCGGACTAATGCAAAGCGCCCGATGATCAGGACGCCATTCTGGTTTCGACCGCGGCAGCGGCGGTTTCGAGGCGCGATAGCGCCTCGGAGATATCCGCGTCACTGAGGTTGAGAGGCGGCAAAAGTCGGACCACGTTGTCGGCGGCCGGCACGGTGATCACCTCGGCGTCATAGCCTGCCGCGACCACATCTGTATTGGCCACCTTGCATTTCAGACCGATCATCAAGCCCGCACCGCGCACGCCCTCGAAGACATCCGGGTGGCTGGCAACCAGCCCTTCGAGACCTTGGCGAAGTTGCCCCGCCTTGGCGTTGACCGCCTTCAGGAAGTCCGGGTCAGCCACGATATCCATGACCTTGGCACCCACAGCACAGGCCAGAGGGTTTCCGCCATAGGTCGACCCGTGGGTTCCAGCCGTCATACCGCTGGCGGCCTCTTGAGTGGCCAGCACCGCGCCAAGCGGAAACCCCCCGCCGATCCCCTTGGCGACCATCATGATGTCAGGCTCGATTCCCGCCCATTCATGCGCAAAGAGCTTTCCAGTACGGCCCATCCCGCATTGCACCTCGTCAAAGATCAACAAGATGCCTTTTTCGTCGCACAGATCACGCAAGCCCTTGAGGCATTGATCCGGCACCGGGCGAATGCCGCCCTCGCCTTGAACCGGCTCGATCAGGATCGCGGCGGTGGTGTCGCTGATGGCGGCATGAAGCCCGTCGTGATCCCCCCATGCGACCTGAGAGAAGCCGGGAAGAAGAGGACCGAACCCTTTGACCATCTTCTCGGACCCGGCAGCCGCAATCGCGGCATGGGACCGGCCATGGAACGCGCCTTCGAAGGCGATTATGCCGATCCGGTCAGGTTGACCTTTGTCGTAGAAATACTTGCGGGCCATCTTGACGGCCAACTCGCAGGATTCAGTGCCGGAATTGGTGAAAAACACTGTATCCGCAAAGGTCGCATCCACCAACTTGTCAGCCAGCGCCTGCTGCTGCGGGATATTATAGAGGTTCGATGTATGCCACAGCTTGCCCGCCTGCTCGGTCAGCGCCGAGATCAGTGCCGGGTGCGCATGGCCAAGCGCGTTCACCGCGATTCCCGCGCCCAAATCCAGAAATCGGCGCCCATCCGCTTCGACCAGCCAACTGCCTTCGCCCTTGACGAAAGTCAGCGGCGCCCGGTTGTATGTGGGTAGAACGGACGGAAACATGTGGGTATCCTTTATTAAGAAGCCCTTTGAGTGCCTTAGAGGCGCGGGCAAGTCAATGTTTCAGGAAGGGGAACGGCGCAAAGCGCCAAAGATCGCAAACGGGGACGTCGGACGCGTCAGCGTCCTCGTCGGGTCGTGGAATATGTGCTTGGTGCGATCATGATCGGCGTTTAGCGGGTTCTTGCCGCAACGTGAAGTGAAAAACCGAAAGCGGCGCCCGCCGTCCACAAACCGATGCGCGGCGACAGTCCCGATCTCAGCCTGATGTCACGCGTTCAAGATGAGTGCGCAATTGTTCGGCCTCAT
>Ga0102938_10003611_pt1 | contig 11515 bp, 13 predicted proteins | sample SalPonR2_B_D2_MG_FD_84516 | JGI IMG/M metagenome (GOLD analysis project Ga0102938, IMG submission 84516) | Salt pond soil microbial communities from South San Francisco under conditions of wetland restoration - Salt Pond MetaG R2_B_D2_MG | ecosystem: Environmental > Aquatic > Marine >... | reverse complement strand
GTGGATGCGATGCAGGCATTGCAGCGGGTGGCGAGTCTGCAGGAGAATTTCATGCTGGTTCGATCCGCCTATACAGAGGATCTCACGGATCTCAATCTCGCTGACCCCTATATCTCGCCGGAGGGGCACTACTCCATCGAGGCAGCGGCGGGCGTCTGCGGCAATATCGCCAATTGTTATCAGCTCACGGCAACGCCGGTCGCCACCTCACCGCAGGCTGACGACACCCGGTGCACGGAGTTCAGGCTGTTTTCCACCGGTGACAAGCAGGCCGATGGTTCCCTCGGCGACATGTGTTGGTAATACGCAAACCGCGCTGAATGCAACGCGCAAGGAGATTCAGATGGCTGGAAAGAACAGGGCGTTTAAATTACTGACTGCGGTGTTGCTGGCAACGGCGGCCCTCACGGGGCAGGCCAATGACCGCAAATATGTTTACGCCTGTGAAGTGATGACCCGCTCGGGCGTGGCCGGCCTGGTGTGGGTTCAGGCAGATACCATGGACGACGCCAGTACCGCGGCGCTCAAGGTCGAGGCTCTCACCCTCGGCGGAGACAGTAGCCCGGCGATGTCCGTCGTGCAGTGTATCCAGGAGCCGGATGGTCGTTTCAGCGACAGCCAGTTGCAGCGGTTTTACGAAAACCAGCCACGCTGAGGCGTTACCCGCTAAAAATCATCCTTCCAGCCACGCACAGTGGCAAACACCTCTACCGGGCTGTCGCCCTCAAGTCGGCCCTGCTGTTGCAGGCTGTTGTGTAGCTCAGCCGTCGTACAGCGCAGGAATGGATTTGTCTCCAGCTCCAGGCGCATGTCCGATGGCACCGTGGGCTCCTCCCGCTGTCGTGTTGCCTCGGCATCCTTGAGTCGTGCGGCCAGCGCGGCATTGTCGGGTTCCACCGCCCGCGCGAAAGCGAGGTTGGCCAGGGTGTACTCGTGGGCACAGTAAACACGCGTATTGCCGGGCAGTGCTGCAAGTTTTTGCAGCGAGTCGTGCATCATCTCCGGAGTGCCTTCAAACAGCCGGCCACAGCCCCCCGCGAACAGCGTGTCACCGCAGAACAACAGCGGCGGCTCGCCCGCGTGGTAAAAAGCGATATGGTCGAGCGTATGGCCGGGCACTTCCAGCACACTGAAATCGAGGCCAAGCACCTCGATGTTGTCGCCGCTGGCGAGCCGTGAATCAATCCCCTCGATCGTCGGGTTGTGCGGCCCGTACACGTGGGGCGAGAAGCGCTCCTTCAGTGTTGCCAGGCCGCCCACGTGATCGAAGTGATGATGGGTGATGAGGATGGCCGCAAGGGTCAGGCCACGCTCTTCGAGGGCCGCAATAGCCGGCTCGGCGTCGCCCGGGTCCACCACCAGCGCCTGCCGGCTGTCGTCGTGATACACCAGCCAGATGTAATTGTCTGAAAAAGCGCGAATAGCTTCGATCCTGACCATGGCGAGAGATTCCATACCTGTTAAACTTCCAGCGAGTATACGCTGCGTAGCGCGTTGCCGTGCACCCGGGCTGGCCCGAAGCAGGGCGCGCACGGCAGCGTGCAGCGCTCGTCGCATCTTAAAGCGTAGCGTGAATTTGTGTAAATGGCCGAGAGTCATCTCCGGAGCAGGCAACCCATCGACCGCGCAATGCAATCCGAGTCCAGCGAACTTCTGTCGGAACTGGAAACCTGGTATGGCGGCGCCAATGGCCGCTACCTGCTCGACGCTACCCGTGAAACGCTGCAGCCTTTGCTGGAAACGGCTTTCGGCTACCATATTCTGGAGCTGGGCGTTCAGGTCGGCCAGCCACTGTGTCTCGGCAGCCGGATCAATCACCATATTATCTGTAGCGAGCAGGCCAGGGCGGGGCCGGGGCTGATCGCCCGGGCGCAGGAACTGCCGCTGGAAAGTGACTCGGTCGACGTCGTGATTGCGCACCACTGCCTGGAATTTGCCGGTAACCCGCACCAGGCCCTGCGCGAAATCCAGCGTGTGCTGACGCCACAGGGGCAGGTACTGGTGATCGGCTTCAACCCGTTCAGCCTGCACGGTGTCGCGAGCAGGCTTCGAGCTCGCTTGGGACATCGCCTGTGGCGGGGACACAGGCCGGTAAGCGAACGGCGGCTGACCGACTGGCTGCATTTGCTGGGGTGTGAGGTGCAGGAGGTTTTTCGGCTGTATGGCGTGCCACCGCTGGGCTCTGGCCGTCTGCGCGCCGGCCTGACGCGCTGCGATGCCTGGACAGCCCGCCACAATTTGCCCATGAGCGGGCTCTACATCCTGCATGCAACCAAGCAGGTGGCGGGCATGACCCGCACGCGTCGCTTGCAAAAAAGCCGCACCGAACGCCTGATCGGCCTGGTGCCGAAACCGGCGCCCGCGCCCACTCCAACGCCTCGTGCGCTGTCCCGGAAAACTTCAGTGGAAATTGAGAAAGGGAATTCATCCCCTTGAAAAAAGTAGAAATATTTACCGATGGTGCCTGTCGGGGCAATCCCGGGCCGGGTGGCTGGGGGGCGCTGTTGCGCTACGGGGATAGCGAGAAGGAGCTCTACGGCGGCGAGCGGGAAACCACCAATAACCGCATGGAACTGACCGCTGCGATAGAGGCGCTCAAGGCGCTGTCACAGCCTTGCCGCATTGACCTCACCACGGATTCTGTCTATGTGCGCAGTGGCATCACGGACTGGCTGGCGGGCTGGAAACGCCGCGGGTGGAAAACCGCCGGGCGTAAACCGGTGAAGAATGTTGATCTCTGGCAGGCGCTGGATGCGCAGAACCAGCGTCATGAGGTCACCTGGCACTGGGTCAAGGGTCACAGCGGGCACCCGGAAAACGAGCGCGCCGATGCGCTGGCGAATCGCGGCATTGACGAGCTCGGCGGGCGCCAGGCGCGTAACTGACAAGGGGAGAAAGACGCGTGCGACAAATTGTGCTGGATACAGAAACAACGGGGCTTGAGGTGACACAGGGGCATCGCATCATCGAGATAGGCTGCGTCGAGGTGGTGAATCGCAAACTGACGGGTAATCGCTATCACCAGTACGTCAACCCGCAGCGGGCCATCGACCAGGGCGCGATTGAGGTACACGGCATCACCGAGAGCTTTCTCGCCGATATGCCCACGTTCGAACAGATCGCCCCGGACTTCCTGCAGTTTGTCAGCGGCGCGGAGCTGATCATCCACAACGCGCCCTTCGACCTCGGTTTTCTCGACAGTGAGCTCGAGCGGCTACCGGAATCCAGCGCCCGGATGACGACGCTGTGCGACATCATCGACACGCTGGCGATGGCGCGCGCCAGGCATCCCGGTCAACGCAATACGCTGGATGCACTCTGCCAGCGCTACACGGTGGACAATTCCCGGCGGGACCTGCACGGCGCGCTCCTCGACGCGGAGATTCTCGCCGATGTTTACCTCGCCATGACCGGCGGCCAGACCACCCTGCAACTCTCCGAGGGGGGTGAAGGCGCGGGAGGACAGGTGCGCGTCGAGGGCATCAAACGCCTGCCTGCAGGTCGCAAGCCGCTGCCGGTGCTGGAAGCCAGCGCCGCGGAGAAGGCGGCGCATTCAGCGCAACTGGATGCGATAGCCGCCGCAAACGGTGGCCGTGTGCTCTGGCGCGACTAAACGAACAACACCACACAGATGAGAGCAACACTGCCCATTACCAGCGTGTAGGGCAGGGCCATGATCACCATGCGGCCATAGGACAGGCGGATAAGCGGCGCCAGCGCCGAGGTCAGTAAGAACAGGAAGGCCGCCTGGCCATTGGGCGTTGCAATACTCGGCAGATTGGTGCCGGTGTTGATCGCCACCGCGAGCTGCTCGAATTCGCTGCGGCTAATGGTTCCCGCGTCCAGCGCTGCCTTGACTTCCGTGATGTACACCGTGGCGACAAACACATTATCGCTGATCATCGAGAGCAGCCCGTTGGCAAGGAAAAACATGGGCGGGCGAATGCCTGCATCCATCGCCAGTACCGCATCAACCACGGGTGTGAACAGGTGTTGATCATGAATGACGGCAACAATTGCAAAAAACACCACCAGCAATGCCGTAAAGGGCAGGGCCTCCTGGAAAGCGCTTCCCAGTTGGTGCTCTTCTACAATACCGTTGAATGCAGTGAGAAGTACGATCACCATCAACCCTACGAGGCCGACCGCAGCCCAGTGCATGGCGAGCGCAAGAATGAGCATGAGTGCGACCAGTGCCTGCACGACGAGTTGGACGTTGGCGCGGGTCGTGCGGTTGGACTGCTCACGCGTGTCGTAATCCACCAGTACCCGGCGCACTGTTTCCGGGAGTTTCGCGCCGTAACCGAATTTCCGGCTCAACTCCAGCACCGCGCAGGTACCGAGCCCGGCGAACAGCACCGGCACACTGACCGGCGCCATGATAGTTACGAAATCGGCGAAATCCCAGTCCGCAATGGTGGCGATCAGCAGATTTTGTGGCTCGCCCACCAGGGTACAGACCCCGCCCAGAGCCGTACCCACGGCGCCGTGCATCAGCAGGCTGCGGAGAAAGGCGCGAAACTCCTCGAGGTCATCCCGGTGCTGCTCCTCCACACGGTCATCGTCGGAGTGATTGTGGGCATCCAGGCTGCCGCCCTGACCGGAGGCCACCCGGTGGTACACGCTGTAGAAACCCACCCCGACGCTGATCAATACGGCCGTCACCGTGAGGGCGTCGAGAAAGGCAGACAAAAACGCGGCAACAAAGGAGAACAGCAGTGAGAGCGCCACCTTGGAACGGATATTGAGAAGAAGCTTGGTGAATACGAACAGCAGTAGTTCCTTCATGAAGTAGATGCCCGCCACCATAAACATCAGCAGCAGAATGACTTCAAAGTTACTCAACGTCTCCTGATAGACCGTTTCGGGCGATGTCATGCCCAGCAAAACCGCCTCGAGCGCCAACAGTCCACCGGGTTGCAGCGGGTAGCAGCGCAGCGCCAGGGCCAGGGTGAAGATGAATTCCCCGATCAGGATCCAGCCGGTGACAAAAGGCCCCAGGAGCAGGAGCAGCAGGGGGTTGAGCAATAAAAATCCAACGATACTTTGCTTGTACCAGTTGGGCGAAGGGCCCAGGAAGTTTTTCCACAGGGCGAGGAGTGGGCTGTCGTTCATGCGGGCACTCGAATCTGGTGGCGGGGATGTGCGGAGTTTATGTTATTGGGCCAGCAATGCGTATGGTTATTACCGGCAACGCCGGGCGCGCGCCCTTGACCCAGGGGTAGCGGGCTGCCGCGTTGCGCCGCCGGCTTGCCCCCCGCCAGCGTGCCGCATACTATAGCCGGTCATTTTGCAGCGGATGACCCCCCGATGTTTCGCGCCGACAACACACCGCCGCCCCCGACAACGCAGGAACTGCATATCGTTTTCCAGCAGGGACAGCTGGTCAGCGATATGCGATCGTCGAGTGCCTGTCTGCTCGCCTGTTCCGAGGTTGAGAGCGGAGGCTGGCGTGAAGTCCGCCGCCAGTTCGTCGGCTACTGGGAAGAGCGACCCTGCTATGCGGTGGAGATCGATTCGCAGGAACAGCCGGATCCCATGCAATACCAGAAGGGCAATCTCTATCATATTCTGGGGCGGGTGGACGAGCGGATATTTGCTCTTGCGGGCAGGGCCCAGCAGTTGCTCGACTGGGAGCGGGATCACCAGTTCTGTGGGCGTTGCGGCGGGCGCATGCGCAGCGACCAGGCCGAGAGGGCAATGCGCTGTGATCCCTGTCGTTCAATCAACTACCCGCGCATTGCGCCCTGCGTGATCGTGCTGATTACGCGCGGCGAGGAATTACTGCTTGCACGCAACGCCAATTTCCCCCAGCCGATGTACAGCACGCTGGCGGGTTTCATCGAGGCAGGTGAATCCGCAGAGGAAACGCTCATACGCGAAGTGCGCGAGGAGGTCGGTGTGGAAGTGCATAATCTGCGTTATTTCCAATCGCAATCCTGGCCTTTCCCCAATCAGCTCATGCTCGGTTTCTTTGCGGAGTATGCCGGCGGTGAAATCGTTTGTGACGAAATAGAGATTGCCGACGCCCAGTGGTTCCACTATACGGACCTGCCAATGATTCCGCCCGTGGCCTCGATATCGGGCCAGCTTATCGAACACCACATTCAATCCCTCCAGGCGCTTTAAGGGAGATACATCTTGGAATTCCTCTACGAATACGCACTCTTTCTGGCGCGTGCCGTGACCGTGGTCGCCGCTGTCTTGATCCTGGTGGCGGGGCTGGTGGCGATAGGTTCGCGCCAGCGTGCCGTGCACCACGAGGGACACATCGAAGTGCGCAAGATCAACGAGCGCTACCGGGCCATGGGTGACACGGTGCGCGGCGCGTTGGATGACCCCGCGGCGCTGAAGGTCCGGCAAAAGGCCGAAAAAAAGGCCGCCAAAATCAAGGCCAAAGCTGCGAAAAAGGCGCGCCGCAAGGGCGATGATGCAGCGTCAGCAGAGCGGCGCAAGCGTATGTTCGTGCTGGATTTTGACGGGGACTTGCGGGCCAGCGCAACGGACAACCTGCGCGAGGAGATTTCCGTGGTGCTGTCCCAGACCCAGGAGGGTGATGAGATTCTGCTGCGGGTGGAGAGCCCCGGCGGGATGGTACACGGCTACGGCCTGGCCGCCAGCCAGCTTCGACGCATCCGCGATGCCGACGTACCGCTGATTGTGGCAGTGGACAAGGTCGCCGCCAGTGGTGGCTATATGATGGCCTGCGTGGGGGAGCGGATAATCGCCGCACCTTTCGCCGTATTGGGCTCCATTGGCGTGCTCGCCCAGTTGCCCAATTTTCACCGGCTGCTGAAAAAACACGATATCGACTTCGAGCTGATGACGGCGGGTGAATACAAGCGCACGCTGACGGTATTTGGCGAGAACACGGATGAAGGCAGGGCCAAGTTCGCCCAGGAGCTGGAAGAAACCCATGCGCTGTTCAAGGACTTCGTCAGCGCCAATCGACCCGCGCTGGACATCGATAAAGTCGCCACGGGCGAGGTCTGGTACGGCAGCCAGGCGCTGGAGGAAGGCCTCATTGACGAGGTGAAAACCAGTGACGACCTCGTGCAGGAGCGGCTGTCCGAGTGGGACGTGTTTGAAGTGACGTTCGTGCATAAGAAAAACTGGCAGGAAAAGCTCGGTCTGGCGGCCGAGGGCTCGCTGCTGCGGCTCTTTATGCGTCTATGGCAGCGCGACCAGGGCCCGCACTACTGAGTTTTCACTCGTCCTGCTCCTCCGTGCCCGGCTGGTCACTGGCGGGGCCTGCGTCCCGGCACTTGCCCCGCAGAATAATGGCCCGATTCACCAGCGCATCCTGGTCGCCCCCGTCATCCGCGAGGATCGCGCCGCCCACGTCCTGCTGCATATTCTCGCAAGGGTCCTCTGGCGTATACAGGGTGAGTCGGTACAGCAGCGCCACCGCTCCTGTCACGAACAGGAATATGGCCGCTTTGAGCAGTGTGGAAGTTGGCATAAGTTAACCTGTGGTGAGCCCGGGTCGGGATGGCGAAATGATCGCACACTCCCGCCCGGGGCTCCATCGGCCTGGTTCAGGCGTCCATCTCCCGGCAGATTCGCATCCATTCATCCACTGTCTGCTGTGGGTGACGCTTGCGTTGCAGTGCAAAGTAGAAGGTTCGTCGCATGTCCCGGCGCGGCAGTTCCAGCGGGACAAGATCGCCGTTTGCAAAGTTTTTCTGCAGTACGATGCGCGACAGGCACCCGATGCCGAGGCCGGATTCAACAGCGTTTTTTATTGCCTCGTTATGCTTCATCTCGAGATACACGTTGATATCCGGCAGCAGCCCTGAAATCGCCCGTTCAAAGGTCTGGCGGGTGCCTGAGCCCGGTTCCCGCAGAATCCACTTCGCCTTGCGAATGTCGCGGGTGCTTAGCCGGCGCTTGCGCGCGAGGGGGTGGGCGGCGGCACAGAAAACCACCAGTTCGTCGTCACGCCAGGGGATCAGTTCCAGTTCACGGTGCTGCACTTCGCCCTCGATCATGCCGATATCCACCTCGAAATTCAGTACCTGTGCCACCACGTCCGGCGTATTGGCAATTTCGAGCTGGACGTCGGCGCCGGGGTAGGTCTCCAGGTAGCGGGCGAGGAAGCGGGTCGCCAGGTGATTGCCGATCGTATAGCTGGCCCCGACCTTGATGTGTCCGACATTCTTGTGATCGCGGAGCATCTCCTCGAAGTTGTGGCAGTGCGTGAGCAGGCTCTCGGCCTCCTTGCGCAGCGTGTTGCCGATGGCATTCAGCGTCAGCCGGTTGCTGGCCCGGTCAAACAGCGTGACATCGTAGGTGTGTTCCAGGTTGAGCAACGCTTCGCTCGCGGCGGACTGTGACATGTGCAGGCTGGCGGCCGCCCTGGAGATATTTTCATGGCGTGCAACGGCGAGAAATATCTGCAACTGCCTGAATGTGAACTTCATAGGACCTCGTGTAGTGACACGCAGCGGGCCGGCGTTCAGGGCAGCTGCGCGATAGAACCGGAAAAACCGGTAGGCTTATCCATAATATCCTGTTTTACATGGAGAGCGAATGGCTTTAACCTTTCGCGCCTTGATATCCAGGGTGCCCCTCGAGGCATTTCCCTTTGGCAAACCGGCGGAGACGGCAGAAATGGCTGAACAAAAGGCGACCAACGTACACTGGCACGAAGGCGACATCACGCGCGAGCACCGGCAGAAACTGCTGGGCAATAAAGGGGCCACGCTTTGGTTCACCGGGCTTTCAGGCTCCGGTAAAAGCACCGTTGCGGTCGAGCTGGAGGGGACGCTCAACCAGATGGGTGTTCTGTCTTATCGGCTCGATGGCGACAACGTGCGCATGGGCATCAACAAAAACCTGGGCTTTTCAGCCGAGGATCGCACCGAGAATATCCGCCGCATCGGCGAAGTGGCAAAGCTGTTCGTGGACGCCGGCGTGATTGCCCTGAGCAGTTTTATCAGTCCCTATGCCGCGGATCGTGACCAGGTGCGCAAGCTGCACGAGGAAGCGGGCATGGATTTCATCGAAATTTTTGTCGACTGTTCCCTGGAAGCAGCCGAGAGCCGCGATCCGAAAGGGCTTTACAAGAAGGCGCGTGCGGGCGAGATAAAAAACTTCACCGGTATTGATGATCCCTACGAGGCGCCACCGACACCCGAGATTCATCTGCATTCCGACCAGCAGAGCCTGGCGGAGGAAATCGACATCATTCTCGAGACGCTGCGCAGCCGCGGCATTATCAGTCAATAGGCAGGAGACCCCCATGATCAAACCTCACGGTTCCGATGAGCTCAACCCGCTGTATGTCTACGACAGCGATAAGCGCCAGGCACTGCTGGCCGAGGCAGAAGGCCTGCCGTCCCTGCTGCTGAACTCCGCTGCCGCGGCCAACGCGGTGATGCTCGGCGGCGGCTACTTCAACCCGCTGAGCGGCTACATGAATCTCGCCGACTCGCTGGCGGTCGCGGAGAAGATGTACACGGTGGACGGCCTGTTTTTCCCGGTGCCGATTGTCAACCTGACCAAAGAGTCCGGGATCAGCGAGGGCAGCCGCCTGGCTCTGCGCGATCCAAACGTGGACGGCAACCCCGTTATCGCCATTATGGATGTGGCGGCGGTGGAGTCGGTTTCAGAGGAACAGATCAACTTCATGGCGGAGAAAATTTTCCGCACGCTGGATCCGGAGCACCCCGGGGTTGCCACCTTTACGGGGCTCGGCCGAACCATGCTCTCGGGAGATATCCAGGTACTGAGTTTCTCCTATTTCCAGGCGGATTTTCCGGATACCTTCCGCACCGCGGTGGAAATTCGCAACGAAATTGCCGAGCACGGCTGGGAGAAGGTCGTGGCCTTCCAGACGCGCAACCCCATGCACCGGGCGCACGAGGAATTGTGCCGCATGGCCATGGAGCAACTGGATGCCGACGGCGTGCTGATACACATGTTGCTCGGCAAGCTGAAGCCGGGCGACATTCCCGCCGATGTGCGCGATGCATCCATTCGCAAAATGGTGGAAGTGTATTTCCCACCCAATACCGTGATGGTTACCGGCTACGGTTTCGACATGCTCTACGCAGGGCCGCGCGAGGCCGTCCTGCACGCATTGTTCCGCCAGAACTGCGGGTGCACCCATCTTATTGTGGGCCGCGATCACGCGGGCGTGGGGGATTACTACGGTGGCTTCGACGCGCAGACGATCTTCGACGAGGAAGTACCGGACGACGCACTCGAGCTGGAGATATTCAAAGCCGACCACACGGCGTACAGCAAGAAGCTGAATAAAGTCGTCATGATGCGCGACGTGCCCGATCACAGCAAAGAGGATTTCGTGCTGCTGTCTGGCACCGCGGTGCGAGAAATGCTCGGCAAGGGTATTGCCCCGCCGCCGGAGTTTTCACGTCCCGAGGTCGCGAAAATACTTTCGGACTACTACCAGGCGCTGGACGCGGCTAAATGAACTACGACCTTTTCAACGGCGATGCCGATGGCATCTGCGCCCTGCTGCAGTTACGCAAGGAACAACCGTGTGAAGCCGAACTGGTAACCGGCGTCAAGCGCGACATCAACCTGTTGTCGCGGGTGGATGCCGCCAGTGGCGACTCGATCACCGTGCTTGACGTCTCCATGGACAAGAATAAAGCGGCGCTGGAACAAGCCCTCGCTGCGGGTGCCAGCGTGTTCTACGTGGATCACCACAAGGCCGGAGACATCCCTCAGCATCCTTCGCTCACTGCCATCATCAATGAGGCAGCCGATGTCTGTACCGCCGTGCTGGTGAATGGACACCTCGGCGGCGCGCAGGTCAACTGGGCGATAACGGGTGCCTTCGGCGACAACCTCGACCAGACAGCGCGCACTCTCGCCAAAGGTCTCGACCTGTCCCCGGCCGATATTGATGCGCTGGAAGAGCTCGGTGTCTGCATCAATTACAATGGTTACGGGCCTGCGCTGGAGGATCTGCATTTCGATCCAAAGGAGCTGTACCTGCGGCTTCTCGCCAGCGAGGGCCCCCTGGATTTCGTGGCGAACTCCGGGGATTTCCGCAAGTTGCGCGATGGTTACAGGGAAGACATGGCGCTTGCAGCAAAACTTGAACCCGTGGAGACAGATGCCGCGACCGCGGTATTCATATTGCCGAATGAAGCCTGGGCGCGCCGGGTAAGCGGCGTCTACAGCAACGATCTCGCCACGGAGAACCCGGAGCGGGCGCACGCGGTGCTGACCGTCAAGGACGACGGCAATTACCTGGTCAGCGTGCGCGCGCCGATGAACAATAAACAGGGCGCGGCGGACCTCTGCATGCAGTTCCCGACCGGGGGCGGCAGGGCGGGCGCGGCCGGCATCAACGACCTGCCGACCGCCATGCTGGAGGATTTTGTCAACGCATTCAGGGCCACCTACCGGCCGGCCTGAGGGCAACTGCAAGGCAGTTGCCCACAATACATCCTCCGGGGGAGCGACGTGTACCGCCACGCCCCGACTCCAGGGAGAAAAGCACATGGCGAAAATCAGAATGGGTATGGTCGGCGGCGGC
>Ga0102938_10003610_pt1 | contig 11517 bp, 13 predicted proteins | sample SalPonR2_B_D2_MG_FD_84516 | JGI IMG/M metagenome (GOLD analysis project Ga0102938, IMG submission 84516) | Salt pond soil microbial communities from South San Francisco under conditions of wetland restoration - Salt Pond MetaG R2_B_D2_MG | ecosystem: Environmental > Aquatic > Marine >... | reverse complement strand
CAGACAGTCGGCCAAAAGGAGAATCCCTCGAACTTCCTTCTCATGCACGCAATGGGACCGAACGTAGCGGGAGTAATAGGGTCGGCCGTGGCCGCTGGCGTAATGCTTTCACTTTTCGGTTAATTGAAACCCCCCCATAATAGTTTGACGGGAAGGACGCTTAAAGGGTCCTTCCTGTCATTTTTTGAAAACCTTAAAAAATGAAAGATGCCAAAGTAATGATTGGGCAAGAAAATATCAAACATATGGTATCATGGAGTATAAACTGATCATTCGGGGGAAGAGAAACATGAAAATGGAACTGAAGTATGGAAAAAGCAAACTGTATTTTGAAATCGACTCAAAAAACCATTTGGGAACTCTGCTTCCAAATGAAAAAGAGAATGGCTTGAGAGGAAAGGACGAAGTGCGAAGGGCTCTTGAAAACCCCATTGGCACAAAGAGGCTTCGTGAAATTGTTTCAAAGGGTGAAAAGGTTGCAATAGTGACAAGCGACATTACAAGGCCCATGCCGAGCAAAACGGTATTGCCGGTCGTGCTTGAGGAACTGAAATCCGCAGGTATAGAAGAAGAGGACATCACTGTGGTATTTGCGCTGGGCAGCCACAGGGGTCACTCGGAGGAAGAAAAAAGGATGCTTGCAGGCGACGAAATATTCGAAAGCGGCGTCAAGCTTATAGACAGCGACCCAGACGACTGCGTAAACCTTGGAGTTTGCAGCAACAGGACTCCAGTCGATATATTCAAGCCCGTTGCGAACGCCGACAGGATTGTTTGCCTGGGAAATATCGAATACCATTATTTCGCAGGATATTCAGGAGGGGCAAAGGCTCTCATGCCTGGAGTTTCCAGCCGGAGGGCAATACAGATAAACCATTCCAACATGGTGATGGAAGAGGCTCGCGCTGGCAACATGGAAACTAATCCCGTAAGGCAGGACATAGATGAGACCGGAAGTCACATCAAAATAGATTTCATAGTGAATGTTGTTTTAAACAGCAAAAAAGAAATAACAAGCGCCGTGGCGGGGGACTGTATCAAGGCCCACAGGGCCGGCTGCAAAACACTCGACGCAATGTACGGCGTAAAGATAAAAGAAAAGGCGGATATTGTCATAGTGTCGCCAGGAGGATATCCAAAAGACATAAACCTCTATCAGGCCCAGAAGGGCCTTGACAACGCAAAGCATGCTGTAAAGGACGGCGGGATTGTAATTCTGGCGGCTTCGGCAAAAGAGGGCTTCGGCGAAAAGACATTCGAGGAATGGATGAAAAACATGACTCCCGATGAGATGATATGCGAGATACGTGAAAACTTCAAGCTTGGAGGCCACAAGGCGGCGGCGATTGCAATGATTCTTAAAAAGTCAAAAATTTATATGGTATCCGACTTGGACGGGGACATTGTGCGGAAAATCAACTTCGAGCCATTTGAAACGGTCCAGAAGGCTCTGGACGCGGCAAAAAAAGAGCTTGGAGAGGATTCTGGGATTCTCGTTCTTCCGCTTGCCGGTTCGACACTTCCCATTTGCGGGGATTAATGGTTGTAATATTCACGGCTTTGGTTTAGAATGTATAATGAAACTATGGATTTGAGGTTTGCCGCGCTAGATGGGGAGATAGCGGTGCCCTGTAACCTGCAATCCGCTACAGCAGGATTGAATTCCTTTCCGAGGCATCAATTTTTTGGGGTCTGCCCGCAGTAAGTAGTGTTGAAGATTGGGTCCTGCGCAATGGAAACCTGTGAACCTGGTCAGGTCCGGAAGGAAGCAGCCATAAGCGGGATCTTCCATGTGCCGCAGGGGTTCCTGGTCGGAGCCAACTGCTGAGGTAACGCCCGGGGGATTATGTCGGAGTCAGGTGCGCGGCATTAATTTGATAAAAATGAGGTTTCCCGTCCATCCGGACGGGTTTCTTTATGGATATTGCGATTTGCAGGCGGCATCAAGTGGTAGAGGAGCAGTTTTTATTGTATAATCTTATTAGATTGCAAGGAGGTGCAGCACTTGTCTTATACGGCTTTGTACAGAAGATACCGCCCCATGGTTTTTGAGGATGTCATAGGACAGACTTCGATAGTTGAAACCTTGAAAAATCAAATCAAATTGGGAACAATAGCTCATGCCTATCTCTTTGCGGGAATAAGGGGAACAGGAAAGACTTCTACGGCAAAAATACTTTCCAGGGCGATCAATTGCCTCGAACCTCGCGGAAGCGAACCCTGCAACAAGTGCGAGATTTGCAAAGGCATACTCGGAGAATCCATAATGGACGTTGCGGAAATAGACGCCGCATCAAACAACAGCGTGGACGATGTGCGCGAGCTCAGGGAAAACGCTCGCTACGCACCTTCAAAGGCTGCTAACAAGGTCTATATAATTGACGAGGTGCACATGCTTTCAAAAGGCGCCTTCAACGCACTCCTTAAGATACTCGAGGAACCTCCAGCACATACGGTTTTCATATTGGCGACAACCGAGCCCGAAAAAATACCCGAGACAATAAGGTCCCGGTGCCAGAGGTTCGACTTCAGGCGGGTCGGGCAGGAGGATTTGACTGAAAGGCTTAAATACATCCTTTCCGACTTGAAAATTGATTCAGAGGAAGAGGCTCTCAACATGATAGTCAGAAACGCCGACGGAGGAGTTCGGGACGCGCTAAGCATTCTGGACCAATGCCTCGCTTTTTCACAGGGAACAGTAACAAGGGAAGTTGTCCAGAGAGTCTTGGGTGTTTCCGCCGACGGATTCATGTTTGACTTCATGGATTGCATAATAGAGGGTGACGCCGACAAGACCTTCGAAAAACTTGAAGAGATTTTTTCGGCGGGAAAAGAAACCAATCAATTTCTGAGGGATATGACCCAGTATATGAGGGCTCTCATGATTTCAGGGCTCAAGGAATCGGCCGGAAAGATACTCTCTGTTGGAGACGATCATCTCTCAAGGCTCAGGAAGCAGCGTGGTCAAGCCGGAAGCGCATTCATACTTAGAAGTCTGGACCTTCTTTCGGATTATGAATATAGGATAAAGTATGCCCCCGAACCGAGGATATTGCTCGAGATGCTTACGCTAAGGATGCTCAGGCCAGAGTATGACAATTCACTCGATTCGGTGCTGCAAAGGCTTGAAAAAGCCGAAAGGGACCTCTCGGACCTAAAGAAAAACGGAATTCGTAACGCTTCGATTGAAGCGCACAAGATCGAAGCGTCCGAAAAAACCGAGCATGAAAAACCTTCCGTTAAAAGGAATGTTCCTGTAAAGGAAAATATTCCAAAGAGCGCAGCAGTAAAAGGGGAAGCCGCAGCAAGCATTGCGGACCACAATGAAACCCTTTCAGAGGAGACCATATATTTTTCTGATCTCATGGAGAAATGGAATGATGTGTTGCTTGGGGTAAAAGAGAAAAGCAAGCTCACACACGCCCTCCTCAGGGAGGCGGTTCCAAAAGACATTGTAAACGGGAAACTGCTTCTGCTTTTCAAGGAAGGCTACGATGTGCACATGAATAAACTGAATGGACCTGTAAACAGGAGCATGATTGAATCCGTACTTATGGAGGAAACGGATTTCTGCTTGAAAATAGAGTGTGTAATGCAGGATTCGTGGGGCGGTAGCGCGCCGGCGGGAGATGAGGAATCCAAGATAAAGGAAGTTTTTAAGGAGTTTGAAGGTGTAATAGAAATAGAAGATTGAATACATTTACATGGAGGAGAAAAATGGCTAAGAACAGAATGCCCGGAATGCCCGGGAATATGAGCAAGATGCTCAAGCAGGCACAGAAGATGCAGCAGGACATGGCGAAAAAGCAAGCCGAAATAGATGCGGCAGAAATGGAAGTCGCCGCCGGCGGCGGAGCAGTCAAGATTCGAATAAACGGCAAAAAGGAAATTCTTGAAATGTCTATAGCTCCGGAGGTTGTAGACCCGGATGACGTAGAGATGCTTGAGGACCTTATTGTGGCCGCAGTCAACGAGGCTGTCAGAACAGCTGAGGAATACCAACAGAAGGAACTGGGAAAATTGACCGGAGGAATGAACATACCGGGCTTTTAAGAGGTGTATCAATGGAACAATTCGCGGCTCCAATAGCCCGGCTGATTGACGAGCTGTCAAAGCTTCCGGGAATAGGAAGAAAAACTGCACAAAGGTTGGCGTTTCATCTTGTGGAAGCCAAAGAGCAGGATGTATACGGATTGGCGAAAGCCATGGTCGACGCAAAAAAGAAAATAGTCTTCTGCTCGGTATGTTCCAACATAACTGAGCGAGATCCATGCAACATATGCACCGACCGCAAAAGGGACAGAAGCACCATATGTGTAGTTGAGTCGCCAAAAGATGTTGCGGCAATGGAGAGGACCCGTGAGTACAAGGGACTCTACCATGTTCTGCACGGATCCATATCTCCCATGGAAGGCAGGGGCCCCGAGGAAATCCGCATAAAGGAGCTCATAATAAGGCTCCAGGAGAATTCGGACCAAGTAACAGAAATCATATTGGCGACCAACCCGACAATAGAGGGAGAGGCTACTGCAATGTACCTTTCCAGGCTTCTCAAAAATACAGGCATCAAAATCACCAGAATAGCCCATGGAATTCCCGTCGGAGGAGACTTGGAGTATGCAGACGTAGTCACTCTGGCCAAGGCGGTTGAAGGCCGCAGGGAATTGTAAAGATAGAGGGAGAAATTGCGTTATTTCTGATATAATGAAAAAAGAACCTAAACGAAAGGAGCAATACAAATGAAAGACATTATTCTTAAAGCGGAAAAAAGGGAAATTGGCTCTACTCCGGAGTTGAAAAAACTCCGAAGAGAAGGCATGGTTCCTGCAGTTGTATACGGTAAGCATTCGGACAACCGTTCAATCAAGATAGCCGACAACGAAGTCAAGCGCTACGACGACAGCATGGCTTCGGGTTCGAGCATGAAGATCCAGATGGGCGAAGAGAAAGTGATGGTAATCGTCAAGGAAGTACAAAGGGATGCGGTCCTTAGAAACGTAATCCACATTGATTTTCAAGAATTGACCGAGGGTGAAAAAATCAAAGTCAAAATCCCTGTACACCTGTTCAACAGGGACGCTGTTGAAGGCGGAAACATGGTTGTTCAACAGCAGCTCAATGAGATCGAAATCGAGACATTGCCTAAGGACCTCATTCAGTCTGTCGATATAGACTGCAAGCTACTCCGTGACACAGAGACAATCACAGTGGCGGATCTTCCGGTTTTCAACAGCGAGGACATAGAAGTGCTTGCCGATCCTGAAGAGGTTGTCGTTACACTTGTAATAGCATCAAGAGCCGAATCTGATGAAGAAGAGGCTGAAGAAGGCGTTGAAGAGGAAGTAGCAGAAGAAGAGTAGAAATTTGCTAAACGGCCGGACTAAATAGTCCGGCCGTTTTTTTTCGCAATAAAGCCCGGGCTTTATTGCCCGGGCCGGTATGCGCAAACTACTTTAGTTCAGAAAGAAACGCTTTTATTCCTTCAAGACCTGCGGCAAGCTCCTCTGTGTCGCAAGCGTATGCTATCCTTATGAAATTGTCCATTCCGAAGGCTTTGCCCGGAACTACGGCAATTTTCTTTTCACTCAGCAATTTTTCGCAAAATGCCACCGAAAAACTTTCGCTTTGAGGGAAGAACGGTTTGTAGGCCGACAAGTCTATGAAAAGGTAGAAGGCGCCTTCCGGCTTTACAAGGAAGATGTCCTCGGCATCCTTCAGAATTTTCACAGCCGCATCCCTTCTTGCCTTGTAAGTCTCAACCATCTTGTCGGTTTCATCCTGGCAAAATGCCATTGCCCCGTATGCCGCCCACTGCGAAATGGTTGCGGGATGTGAAACCAAATGGCCCTGTATAGTTGACATTGCCTTTGCAATTTCCTCGGTCGATGCAGTGTAACCTATTCTCCAGCCAGTCATTGCGGCTGATTTTGACATACCGTTCACCGTTATGGTCATGTCCTTTATGGCATCGGACAATGAGGCTATCGAGACGAAGGGCCTGTCGAAAGTGATGCGTTCGTATATCTCGTCGGCAAGTATTACCACATTGTTCTTTACGCACCAGTTCCCTATGTCGACAAGCTCATCCTTTGTATATACAGCTCCGCTCGGATTGGACGGGTTTGTCAGGAAAAGCATCCTGCTCTTTGGAGTCAGATATTTTTTCAGGTCCGAAGAAGTCACCTTGTAGTTGGAATCCTTTTGGGTGTCAATAAAAACGGGTACGCCTCCCGTAAGCTTTACCATTTCGGGGTAGCTGACCCAATAAGGCTTTGGAATCATAACCTCGTCTCCGGGATTTAGCATTGCTATGAGAGCATTCGTAATGGAATGCTTGGCTCCGCTTGAAACCACAATTTCGCTTTCCGAATAGCACAAGCTGTTCTGATTCTCGAACTTTTCAATTATGGCTTTTTTTAGCTCTGCCAGGCCGGAAACCGCATCGTACTTGGTCTTGTTTCCGTCCAGTGCCTTTTTTGCCCAGTCCTTGGCGACCTCGGGTGTGTAAAAATCCGGTTCGCCAACACTCAGATTGATAATTTTCTCTCCGGATTCTCTAAGAGCCTTAACCTTGGATGCAATGCCCAAGGTGTAGGACGGTGTAATAAATTTCAATTTGTTCGCCAACATGTCAAAACCTCCAAAATTATTAGATTATAGAATTCACTATAGAACATTTATCGTTGAAATGCAAACGAAAATGCCCCTTCCGGGGCACCTTGCAATCAAAAGTCTTTGAACGAGTCGATTCTCTTTTTTCTGTTGCTCCGTATCGAATCGTGCAGTCCGAAACAGTTTTTCGAGCGTGACAGCCTCAAGGCCTTGCGGACCTTGCACTTGTTTTTCAAAAGAGTTTCCCTCACTGCGATAGCCTTCTTCATGGCATTCATTCCCTTATAATATACATAATATTGCATAAATATACTGCTTTATTATAGTTTACGATACAGTACCCAATTTGTAAAGGGCTTTTTGCTTTCAAACAAACAATGTTTGAATTATAATAAGGTATATCAGGGAAGGAGCCCAAAACCATGGATGAAAATACAATTTACAGCAAGCTTGCCAATATGGCGGCACGAAATCCTGTATCGTTTCATGTTCCGGGGCATAAAAATGGAAGTGCCCAGGGACTTCCCCACCTTTTCAGGGAAATGGGACGACTTGATTTGACCGAGCTTTCCGGAACGGATAATCTGCATAATCCCGCAGGCATAATAAAAAACGCCCAGGAGAGGGCTGCCCGCCTTTACGGAGCAATGGAAAGCTTCTTTCTCATAAACGGGACCACCGGAGGCATTCTCGCCTCAATTTCAGCAATGGCAAATCCCGGGGACAAAATTCTTATGCAGAGAGATTGCCACCGTTCGGTTTTTCACGCAGTGGCCTTAAACAACCTGGAGCCGATCTACATGAGGCCCCAATTCTGCCCCTTGACAGGCAGGAAGTTTTCTGTCGCCGCAAAACAGGTAGAGGATGCATTTTCAATGGAACAAGGCATAAAACTTGTAGTTTTGACATATCCCACATATGACGGAGTATGTTCGGACGTTGAGAAAATAGCAGAAGCGGCCCACCGGAACGGAGCGGTTTTGCTGGTGGACAGCGCCCACGGGGCTCACCTTGGTTTTTCGGACCTCTTTCCTAAATCGCCGCTTGCATGCGGAGCCGATGTGGTTGTTCAAAGCACACACAAGACCCTGCCCGCATTTACGCAAGGGTCAATTCTTCATATTAATTCCAATCGTGTCGATTCAGAAAAAATGGCGAGGATGCTTTCTGTATACCAAAGCTCAAGCCCGTCTTACCTTTTGATGGCGGGGATAGAGTCGGCCGTCGAGATAATGGAGAAGGAAGGACGTTTCCTCTTGGAAAGGCTTTACGGAGAAATAGAGGCTTTTACAGAAAAGCTCAAAAGGGACACAGACATAGGCCTTTCAAGAAGGGAATCTTTTCTAACAGATACGGACTTCGATCTTGACGAAAGCAAGCTCTTGCTTGATTTTTCACGAACCGGCATTTCGGGTTTCAGGGCTATTGGAATACTAAGAAAGAAATATGAAATTTACGCCGAAATGGCCGGGTTTAAAAGCGTTTTGCTGCTTTCGGGCGTCGGCAACTCGCAAAACGATTTCGCCAGGGCGCTTTCTGCTCTCGAGGCCATATCGGGCGACAAGTCGATCCCGAGAAAAAGCTTGAGCGAAACGGAATACAGCTACAGGATACCTGAGATGGTGGTGCTTCCGGGTCAGGCATTTTATAAAAAGCTTATAAAGGTGCCGCTGAGGGATGCCCAAGGCATGATATCGGGCGGCTACCTAATGCCCTATCCTCCGGGGATTCCTCTGGTTTGCCCGGGAGAAAGGATTACGGGAGAAACAATAGAGCACTTGACCGAACTTAAAGAACAAGGGATGGAAAATTCCGGATCACATCTTTCGGAATGGGAAAACATAGACATAATAGATGAAAAGGAGGCGGGAGACCAATGAAGGGAAAACTCATTGTTATAGAGGGCACCGATTCGTGCGGCAAGGCGACCCAGTCCGAGAAGCTCTACCGGGCACTGAAAAGCCAACACGAAAATGTAATAAAGGTTTCATATCCAAACTACGACAGCCCGTCCTCAAGCCTTGTCAAGATGTACCTGGGAGGGGAATTCGGAGACAGTCCCGGTGATGTAAACGGATACGCGGCATCGCTCTTTTTCGCCGTTGACCGCTACGCATCCTATTCCAAGGAGTGGAAAGACTTCTACACGGGCGGGGGATGGATAGTGGCGGACAGGTACACCACCGCAAACATGGTCCACCAGGCATCCAAGATCGCAGGCGGAAAAGAAAGAAAGGACTTCATGGAATGGCTTTGGGACCTGGAGTTCGTAAAGCTTGGCCTTCCGGTTCCCGACTGCGTAGTTTTTCTCGACATGCCGCCCCAAATGAGCGGACGACTCATGGAAGACCGCAACAACAAGATAACGGGTCAAAAGGAAAAGGACATACACGAAAATGACAAAGGCTACCTCAAGAAGTCGTACGAGAACGCGATAGAGGTGGCCAAGGAAAGAGGCTGGATAGTCATTCCTTGTGCTGAAAACGGAAAAGTGCGGGGAATAGATGAAATCCACAGGGAGATACTCGCGACAGTAAAAAAAATAATCGGGGAGGCAGAATGATGGAATGGGGAAAAAGATTTGAGGAAGCGCGGGAAACGTCAGGGAGACGCCAATACAGGGAGGCCATAGAGCTCTACAAGGGTATACTCGAGGACTCGAAAGAAGAGGATGAAGAAGTATACTACTCGGCACTCAAGGCAGTCGCCGACCTTCTTGGCTATAAAGGCATAAAGGATTACATCAATGCAATAGAAGTTTACCAGAGGATAATAAATGAGTACGAGGAGGCTCCCGACGAGCTCTTCGACTGGTGCCAGGCCGAAATAGCCGCCACATACCTCTTCATGGGCATGGAGAGCCTGGACAACTTCGACAACATAAACGAGATAGTGAACCTCGACGACCCTGAAATAGAAAACTATTTTGCAAAGCTCATGGACAAGAGGGAGCACTTCCTTCTCGCAAAAGCTGACGCAATATACAAAAAAAGAATGTAACCAGACTGGCAAGAAGCCTTAATTACTTTGTTGACTGCGAAAAACCGTCTTGTCACGTATTATGAATACGCTTCGGCGACTGTAATTACTTGTCGCCTTGTACAAAAGGCTTCTCTCCATTCCGACTCGGATCTATGAGCTCCCTTCTATTGCGGCGTTGTTTAATAGAAAATTGTTTGTTCACGATAATTGAGATGGCAGCTTGCAGCAGGCAGGAAAGGAAAAGCAAGAAACATAAGAGCCAAATGTAAAGCATTAAGTTTGCTCATATGCAATTTTTTTCTTAATAAGTACTACTTACTACGTTTTTACGTGCCGCGAAGGAAGAATAGCAATGGATTTGTTGCTTTAACCGAGGGGGAGTCGCAAATGAAGAAAAATTTGAATCAATCAGGCAGAGAGGCATATGAAAAAAGTCTCGAGAAAGCAAAGGAGCTGCTTGAAGATAAAGAGAAGACGGAAACCAAGGTTGATGAAGCTTATAAAAAATTGGACAAGATAAAAAGCGGCCCGGTAACGAAATTGTTTGAGGACATCAAACTGATGCTGGACTTGCTAAGAAGCTATATCAACGGCACATATAGGGAGGTTCCCTTCGGATCGATACTTGCAATACTCGGAGGGATAATATATTTTGTAACCCCGATAGACCTGATTCCGGATTTCTTGCCCGGGGGATATGTAGACGATGCATTTGTTATTGGACTGGTGCTTAAACAAGTGCATTCTGACTTGGAGGCATTCAAGGAATGGAAGAAAAGCAACGTTCAATGAAAATATTCTGTTCGGTTGAAGAAGGAAGGTTGCAAAACGGATGAAAGCAAGGAGGCCTATTATGAAGGGCGACATTGTTTTTATAAACGACAAGATGCAAAAGGGAAGTTACGTATTGTCAGAGGATGAGGGAAAAAACTTCAATCCTGAGTTCGAGCCCGAGCTTGCGCCCAAGGAACTGCTTGAGCTCGGTGTTTTCGGAGGCAAGTACATGACAGACTGCACAGGCGAGTTTCCCTCCGCATGGTTTGAAAAGGCAAAGCTGTCCCCCCAAGGGAAAGACATCAGCCTCAATTATTTTGGGGTCGACGCATCGCTCTCGCTGAATGACTGGCTGAAAAAGGACTGGATTCATCCAGAGGACCCCAGAGGGTGGTTTCAGTGGTATTGCAGATATTATTACGGAAGAAGAATTCCGCTTGAGGACGCCAGGCAGATAAAGAGATGGAAGGCAATGAAAAGGCATGTAGGGGCAATAAGGAAGAACTGCCCCCCGCTTTTGCTCGATTGCAGGAAGAAGCAGAGGCAGGCCCTTTTGCACTGGGCATACGACAGCAGAAAGATTTAGGCTATTCCCATGTTTTCCACACATCCGGCTTGTAGCCCACAGTTGCCTTTTTTCCGTTTCTGACTATGGGAGTTTTCAGGACCTCGGTGTAGTCGAATAGAACATCGTGCATTTCTGCGGTGGTTTGGGCGTTCCTTATTCCGCTCTCTTGGCAATAGGGCGAATTTTCATCAATGAGGTTTTTGACGCCCACGCTCTGGGATACCGACTTGAGCTCGCCCGGGCTGATTCCCTTTTCAAGAAGGTCTATCTTCTGGAATTTAATGCGGCGCTCCTTGAAGAAGCGTTCCGCTTTTTTTGTTTCGAAGCATTTTTTCTTTCCGAATATTTGAATGTTCACAGTTTGTCTCCTTTGGATGGTTTATATTCAGTATACCGTTTACAGTAATAATCGACAATGAGCACTCGTTTGCAAGGACCTTGAATGATGCAATGTGTGAGGCGAAAAAACGGCAGGATTGGTGATGATGAACCATGGTTTGACAAATTACCTTGTGGGGGTATATATTGTTGAGTGGAGACGAATTCGGAATAGGATCCCGGAATCAAAGAACAATAAATAT
>Ga0102938_10003609_pt1 | contig 11520 bp, 11 predicted proteins | sample SalPonR2_B_D2_MG_FD_84516 | JGI IMG/M metagenome (GOLD analysis project Ga0102938, IMG submission 84516) | Salt pond soil microbial communities from South San Francisco under conditions of wetland restoration - Salt Pond MetaG R2_B_D2_MG | ecosystem: Environmental > Aquatic > Marine >... | reverse complement strand
TCCTTTTCATATTGTTCCTCCTCTTTTAATTAACACTTTTTTTTAATCACAAGGGACTATTTGATTCCACTCACTATCTTTGTATTGTTAATTATACCATATAATGTCATTATAGCGCTACATCTTCGCGATTCTTTATTATTCTTAATCTTAACTTCCTGAAAAAATTAACTCTCTAGTGCCTAATTCATCCTTTATCGGCATGTTACTCGTTCATAAAATCAAGAATCTCTTCAAGACTCTTCTCGCTACTTATGAATGCATTTAGCAATTCCTTACCTTCCATATCCTGTTTCTTTTTCATCAACATTTTCAGTTCATCAAGAGCAATCACCGGGCAATCACCGGGGACGGTTCTTTTTGATTTTTGCTATATATGATTTTGGGGTTCTATTTAGGGCAATCACCGGGGACGGTTCTTTTTGATTTTTGCTATATATGATTTTGGGGTTCTATTTATAAGAAGGATACACTTATATGCGGCACGAATACTATAGTGCGTCATAGTTTATAACAAATGAAACAAAAATATATGGAAACGGAGGGTATAGTATATGGGAATAAAACCATGGGGACAATCTTTTCTAAAAATCATTTTGATTCTACTATTGATCTATGGGGCAAACAGCATTTTTACCATCATTGATCTTAAGGCAGACTTGACCTACAACCCTCAACTTTGGGAAAGAACGTCGATGGCACTTTTCTCTTACGGTGGGATTGGAGTAATTCTCGGTTTTAACCATTTTACTTCTGAGAGAAAAAAGACGGGAATTTGGAAAGTCGATTGGCCAAAATTGATAATGCTTGGAGTGCCCTCTTTGTTCTATTCTTCCTTATATGTGATTGGTGCATATGCCAATCCGTTCTTTGGACGCATATTGTTTGTTCCTGTAAAACCATTATTGATGAACGATTTGTGGATTATTGTCTGTCTGTTTTCTCTGATTCTGGGGCATACAATAACAACCGGCTTCTACAAATATGACGCTGACCATACAGAAATGATTCATCATACCAAAACAGGCATCTCAAAAGACTGCAATTAATGTCCCGTAAAAGAAATATTTTAGAGGAGAATGCAAGAACGAAAAAAGCACTGGCCATCTGTATAGGCAAGTGCTTAAAATTTCCTTATGCTGTTTTATTTTGCTTTGCCTTTGTCTCCTTGGAGCTCTTTTCCTCTTCCCAGGCTTGGTAATCCTTGAGCATCCGTATCGCCCTCTTTGTTTTTTTGTTTTGGCCCTTGGTGCCGCTTTTTATGATTTTCGACATTTGCAGCAATTGTACTTCGAGATATTTTGGATTGTTCAGCTTGTTGACACCCGCAGTCGATTTTGACTTGCTCATCGATGCCGAAACGGCTTCCATGAACATAAGAAGCAGGAAGCTTTTTTTCTTTTGCTTTGGAACCTGTTTGGACGATTCATAGGCCTGCTCGAATAATTTGCTCTGACTTTTCCTTTTGTAGTAATGCGCCGCAACCGCGGCGGCAATGACCGCAACCGCTAATACCGCAATAATTGCCATGCTTGTATTGTCCATTATGTTTCTCCTTTTGCTGTTTTGACATTAATTATACAAGATAAGTCGCCGTTTATAAAGAAATGCAAATAGCAATTCCGCATTTTGCACATTAAAAATCCGTAATGCTATGAATAGTATTGTTTATACAGGTTTGTACATCAAATGTTTAGCTGAATTGTAAAAAATCAGACCAAAATAAATCCAAACATCAAAATAGCCGTCTCGGGCGATTCGCTTCGGCAGAGATGCCCTATCAGAGCCCTGAGATGGCATAGGCGCTGTATACAAGCAACAAGCCCATGGCAATGTTCATGATTCGGTGGTATCGGCTAAGAAGGCGGTTGAAGGCTGCGCCGAACCCGCCCCAAAGCGCCAGTGATGAAAAGCCAACGGAAGCCAGGATCAATGAAAAAATCAAGTGGCTCGCGAGGGACGAATAGTTGGGAACCATGAATCCCGAAGCCACGGTGATGGCATAAAGGACCACTTTCGGATTTATGAACTGAAGCGCTATGCCTGCCCGGTAGCCCAGGGAAGGAATCTGCTGCTCGCCGTCATCCATTTTGGCAGTAAAGGTCTTGTAGGCCAAATAGAGTAGATATGCGGTGCCGACAAGACCCATTATCCCCTTGAATCTGGGAATGGCGTCAAAGAGTATCCGGCTGAAGTAACAGCTCAAAAGAATCAAGGAAAAGCTCCCGGTGAAAAATCCCGCCATGAAAGGCAGGTTCTTAATCATTCCGTGGCGCGAAGCATTGACCATGGACATGATGTTGGTCGGGCCGGGCGTGTATGTGACGATTACAACATAAGATATGAACGCAGACCAATTTTCCATCGAACCTCTCCCTTCGAATTCAATTATATATCATAAAGGAGAACTGCATAATCAAATCGAACCAAAATAGACCCAAAAATCAAAAAGAACCGTCCACGGCGCTTACACGGCGCTTATTTTTTCACTTCGGTTCACTTTTTTTATTTACAAAAAGGATTCTTGTATCGCTATGGAGAATAGTATAAGCAAGGGGTGATTAATATGGATAAAAACAAAAGCATGGGGAAAATTATCGATGGAGGATTCGCACCGCTTCCAAAAATCGAAGAAGAAAAGCCGATCGTATTCCATTCCGAACTGCTACTAAAAGTAAAAATCCCGGGCGAGGTGTTGGATGATATTCTGACAAGCGCCTTCGAGGGAGGCATAACATATTAGTGCAGAAAAGTGGAAATCAAGGATGATGACTTTAGGGGATGCGCATACGCAAGCGAAACAGTCAGCCGTGGCGCTTCACTGATTCTGTATGACGCGGAAAACGATGACAGATACGAGCTTGACAGAAAGAATCTCATATGGGGATTAACGCGATACATCGAAAAGCATGACTCCGAACTAGTAATAGAAAACAAGACCATAAACTATGATTTCATCGACATGGAAGTAGCGGACTGCATTGTTCAGTACGCTCTCTTCGATCAAATCGTATTTGAAAGCAACAGGGACAATTTGCACTATATTTCAATAGCAATAGTCTTTTTTCGCAAGGTGGGAGGAGAACGATTCCTTTTGATTCCATCTCCACACTTCAAGCCATCCATAAAAATGCAAGCAAAGCTTTGGACACTTATGATGCTCTTAAAAGAGCTAATTATGTGTCCAGATTTGTGTCCAATTTCTCAATTCTCAAAATAAAAACACCAAGTCATTTTACAAACCTGGTGTTTGCAGTGCTTATATATGGCACGCCCTGAGGGACTCGAACCCCCGACGCCTAGATTCGAAGTCTAGCACTCTATCCACTGAGCTAAGGGCGCGCGTTTTATTACCTTATCTATATTAGCATTAAACCCAAAAGGATTCAAGTCAAAAGATTCCTTGAAAAAACAGGACTTGCGGCATATTCAAGCATCCGCAGGCCCCGTTATTCTTACTTTTTAAAGCTCTTCCGCATTGACAATTTCATTGTAGCCCTCGGGGTCTGTGTCTCCCTCTGTGCTGAAGATGAGGATTTCGCTGTTTTCGTCTATTCCCAGAAGATTCTTGTACTCAGCGTACTCTGGATTGGCGCAAAGCATATACAAAAGTCCAAGTCCAACGGCTCCCGATTCACCAGAAATCACTTTCGGGTCGTCCCCGATGGGATGTGCAAGTGTCTTCATTCCTATTCTTGTTACATCGTCTCCGCACTTTGCCGCAAATGACGCGAAGTCCCTAAGCACTGGCCATGTGAATGGATTCGGCTCGCCACAGTTGAGTCCCGCCATTATGGTTTTTGGAAAACCGCCTATAGATGTGGGTCCTTCTTTACCGTTATTTACTGATTCGTATATGCATGCGACTTCCCATGGCTCGCAAACGGTTGTGACAGGCGGATTTTTCTTGTAATAGTGGGCAAGAAAACCCAGGACTCCGCCTGCCATGGAGCCAACTCCTGCCTGGAGAAACATGTGGGTGGGCTTTTCCACTCCCAATCTTTCAAGCTGTTTTGCAGCCTCGAATGCCATTGTTGAGTAGCCCTGGGTTATGTGGTTGGGTATTTCTTCGTAGTCTTCGCTGCCCGTGTCCTGGACGAAGTGGTATCCGTTCTTTTTGGCATAGTCCGCAGCAAAACGCACTGCGTCGTCATAGTTCATGTCGGTTATTTTCACCTTGGAGTCGCCGATTTCCCGTATGGCTTCCGCCCTGCACTCCCTGGAGCCTACAGGCATAAAAACTTCGGCTCGCGCACCCAGCTTCATTGCCGCCCATGCGACGCCCCTTCCGTGGTTTCCATCCGTCGCCGTTACATAAACGGCATTTGACGGGTCCTTGTCCTTCTCAGCTATCTTTGATATGGCGTAGGATGCCCCGAGCGCCTTGAAGGCGTTCAGTCCGAACCTCTTGGATTCGTCCTTTATGTAAATCCCCTTGACTCCAAGCTCTTTTGCAAGGTTCGCAAGGTTTGCGAGTGGCGTCTCTCTGTATTCGGGAAGCGCCTTGTGAAATTCTCTTGCAGGTGCCGTTGCCTCTACCGAAAGAAAATCGGGAAGCTCCTTTTTTTTTATCTTGCCTTCAACTATGGAAACGGATTTCATGCTGTTCTCCTTTCGCATTGCAGGTTGCAAAAACCTTCATATGTTATGTATTTTTACATTTCAAACGTACAATCTAATTATATACAAAATGTCATTTTTGTGAAACCGCGAGAAGAATAAAGCTTTTATTATCTTCAGCCTTTGTTCTTTGAGTTTTATTAAATCAGATGAAACACATCGACCCGATTGAATCTTGCAAGCAAAATTAGAGCTCCGCTTGATTTGCGGCGCTCTCCATCTGCGTCAATTATTCAATTCTAATGCCGATTTTCTAAGTACATTTGAATATGTTGAAGCTCTGTCCGTTCAGGAATCCGTAGCTTTCCTCAAATATGTATCCGTTGTCCATCATCGTTTCAATCAGTTGGTCCTGGTCCGTGAAGTGTCCCATGAGGCCCGTGAAGGTCCACGGTCTTCCCAGCTTGTAATCTATTACGGCAACTCTACCGCCTTCAAACAGCCTTTCTTTGAGTTCACTGAAAAACTTTTCTTTGTCTCCTATGTGATGGCATACATTTCTCATGAATACGAGGTCAAATTTCCTGTTGGGGTAGGTTGCCGGGAATTCACCGACCTTGTGGCAGAATATGTTTTCCCAACCTTCGGATTCGATCTGGTCCCTCAGCATTTCTATCCACTCCGGGTTTATGTCCAGCGCATGGACGGCTCCTGCCTTGAATGCAAGCCTTCTGGTAAAATATCCCCCGCCCGGTCCTATGTCCGCGACTATGCTTCCTTCCGTTATCGCAAGCTTTTCTATTATTTCATCCGGCTTGCTCTTTCTTGAAGCCGCTCTTCTGTTAAGAATTTCAGCTCTTCTCATAATTTTCATGGTGTCATCTCCCTTGTTTTTTTGGATGTTCCTTATGATTATGAGTATAGAGCCTAAAAATTAGATGATTCTTTGGCTTTTCTTAAAATTTCATTAGAATATTCATTTTTCCAGCGGAAGCTGCAATGTAAAGACAGATCCTTTCCCCTGCCTGCTTTCGACTGCTATTTTTCCTCCTTGGGCCTCTACTATGCTTTTAACCAGGGAAAGTCCCAAGCCCGAACCGGACGGATTTGTTTTTCTTGAGCTTTCTGTCCTGCTGAACCTTTCGAATATTTTCCCCAAGTCATTTTCGGATATGCCCATTCCGTCGTCCTCAACTGAAATGCATCCATATCCTTTCTTTGTTTCGGCGGAAAATGTAATGGTTCCGTTTTCCCCGGTATAGTTTACGGCATTTTCAAATAAAGCCCTCAAGCATTCCAGTATGAGATCCTTGTCGGCAATAACTTTGAAATTTTCTATTTTGGAAGTTTTTATGGTTCTGCCTTTCCTCATGTTTTGAGAATCCTCAATCATCTTGCCTATAAGAGCTCCGGAACCCACCGGTCCAGCATTTATCTGAAGCTCATCCCTGTCCATACGGGCAAGCCTGATAAGCCCTTCTATGAGTTTGTTGTCGAAATCCATGTCTATTTTGTCTCTTACGTATTTTATGTAAACGTCGAGAACGTTGTCCCCTCCGAAAAATCCATATCCCCATACTGAATCGAGTATCTGGGACCTTTTAAGGACAATTCCCCTATTGACTGCAAGGTATGCGAGCAGGTCGAATTCGGTTTTCGAAAGGCTTATCGTTTTTCCGCCCCTCTCCACCCTATGGCTGGAGATGTCTATTTGCAGATTGCCTATGACTATTTTTTCCTTTGCCGCGTCGCTTGCTTCCCTGGCTCTCATCCGCGCCCTTATCCTTGCAAGGAGCTCTTCTATTTCAAACGGCTTTGTCATGTAGTCGTCCGCACCGAAATCGAGTCCTATGACCTTGTCGCTTACGGAATCCTTTGCTGTAAGCATTATTACGGGAACGGAAAACCTCTCCTTTATGCGGCGGCAAAGCTCCAGGCCGTTTACCTGAGGAAGCATTATGTCGAGCAGTACGAGGTCGAAAGCTTTTTCCCTCAGCTTTTCATCGGCCGAAAGTCCGTCTGTTTCGACTTCAACTTGGTATCCTGCGTGTTCAAGCTGAAGCTTTAGTATTTTCCCTATGTTCTTGTCGTCTTCAACTACCAGAATTGTCTTTTCCATAAAGTCCTCCAGTATTTGTCATATGCCCATTTATATGATACCATCGGTGCCGTGAATCTTCAATGGACTTAAAAAAGCGCCTAAAGAGGCGCTTTCATACTGTGAATTTCTATTTCATTCCAAATTCTTCAAAATACTCAAGCGAGGCTTTCTTCATGGCTCTTTCGCATTGGTTAGCTTCTTCGGAGGCATCCAAACTGATTCCTTTATCAAGAACAAGCTTTACGAATTGTTTTAGTTGCTTTCCGTAAACAGCCATGGCCTCTACGGGATAAACTCCGGGCCACGCGTTGCAGCTGACAACTGTGCGCTTATTTGTCTGATTTACGCTATCAGGTATTTTTTCATAATCCGCATCTTTTGGCTCTATTATGCAATGCGCCAGCGAACCTGTGGGAATTCCCTCTATCCCCTTTATCTGCATGGGTTTGATCTTTGTATCATAAGGATCTGCAGTCAAATCGAGTATGACTGCATTTTCCGGCAAAAATCCTATTAGCCGGTTTGATACAATCGCCTTTGAAGGATCGCTCCTCCATGTAGCATCAACCAATATATCCGTGTCAGGAAGCATTTTTTTCAGTTGCTCCTTGTCTCCGGTTATGCTGCGCGTGAGCATACGAATTATAAGGCCAGGGATTTTTTCCTCTATTCCGAGAAATTCCTTATTGCTGAGGTTCTTAAAGGCCTTTGCAGCGTTTAGGCCTATCGCCCCGAAACCCATTATGCTTACGACGATAGGCTGCCTATTTAGGGCATAGAAATCAAGCATATTTTTCTTGAGTGCGCCGAATGCTATGCTGGCCCCGGAATAGGCCGTTCCGTAATAGTTTACTACCAGTCTTACGCCCTCATCATTTTTAATCGAATCCATGGAATAGCAGTATATTCCTTTTTCATTAAAATATCCGTTCCTGAACTCCCTAGTGTCGAAATGGAGCATGGACAATAGAACTGCGCCTCTCTTCATCCAGTCTATCTCATACATTTCAGGCGCCCTTAATACAATCACAAAGTCGCTTTTGTAAGAGTCCTCATGGCTGACGAAGGAAATTTTTGGATTGGCAGCAAGGTAGTCGTCATGCGAATATCCCATGGCTGAGCCGTAGCCCTCTTCCAAAAATATCTTTTTATCTGCATAAGCTGTGAATAGTTTGAAAAATTTCGGCAGGAAATCCCGCTTTTCCCCTGAGTCCTTGTGCATTCTTGGAAAACCTATGCTGTTTATGTCCATTTAATCCTCCTCCGTGAAAATAGGGACTGGAAATGGGGACTGTCCCCTTTTCCTTATGATATATCATATTTGTTCATTCTGTAAAGCAACGCAGAGCGTGTTATGCCAAGAAGCCCGGCTGCCTTAGTGCGATTGTCGCCCGCCTTTTTCAGGGCTGTTATTATCAATTCTTTTTCCGTTTCTTCAAGATTTATGCCTTGGTCAGGAAAACTAATGGATGCCTTGCTGGCGGCTTCTTTTTCTGCCGCTTTTTTAAAGGGCAGATGCTCCGGCATGATGTCTCCATTTCCGGAAACGATTAGCGCCCTTTCCATACAATTTTCAAGCTCCCTGATATTGCCCGGCCAATTGTATGCCATGAGTTCTTTTTCTGCTGCCGCTGAAATTCCAAGCACGCGCTTTTCTTTGTTCTTTTTATTGAGCAAATGCCTCGCCAAGGCCGGTATGTCCTCTTTTCTCTTCCTAAGAGCCGGCATTTCAATCGACACCACATTCAGTCTGTAATACAGGTCTTCTCTAAATTCGCCTGATTCCACAGATTCCAGTATTTTTTTATTTGTAGCCGCTATGATTCTTACATCGGTTTCTATGGTTCTAAGCCCACCCACACGCACTACGCTTTTCTCTTGAACTGCGCGGAGCAGCTTAACCTGCAATGAAGGGCTTATTTCCGCAATTTCATCTAAAAACAAGCTTCCCCCCGCCGCCTGCTCAAATTTTCCCTGCTTTGTCTTGATAGCTCCTGTAAATGCCCCCTTCTCATGTCCGAAGAGTTCGCTTTCAATAAGATTTTCGGGTATGGCTGCGCAGTTTACAGCAACAAAGGGTCTGCCCTGCCTTTGACTTTTTTCATGCAGCATTCGAGCCGCAACTTCTTTTCCCGTTCCGCTTTCACCTGTTATTAAAACGCTGGAATCTGTCCCTGAAACCCTTTCAATCATTTCATATACATCTTCCATAGCCTTGCTCTTGGTTTCCATGGAATAGCCTTCCATGGTTTTGCTCATTTCGCTTCTATGGTAACTTACCTCTTTAAGTAGGCTCTTCATTCTTATAGCGCGGTAAATCTTTATGCGAAGCTGGTCTATGTCGAAGGGCTTTGTCACATAGTCGTATGCTCCCTGTTTCATTGCCTCTATCGCCGTTTCGATACTCCCGTGCGCGGTTATCATTATCACTGGCATGTCCGGATCCCTTTGGTGAACAAGCTTTAATACCTCAAGTCCGCTCATTTTAGGCATCCTAAGGTCAATTACCAAGAGATCAGGTTCCTCGGTCTCAAATTTTTCGACACACTCTTTACCATTTGATGCTTCTATGACCTTGCAGTCATCCTTTATGGTTTCGGATATTATCCATCTCATGTATTTTTCATCGTCTGCAACCAGCACCCTATACATTGTGTTATCCTCCTACGCCTTGGCTAGGGGTAGCGCTACTGTGAATTCCGCTCCACCCTCATCAATATTTTCGGCTTTAATGGTCCCCCCATGAAGCTGAACCAATTGATAGCTTATTGAAAGTCCAAGACCGGTTCCCTCATCCTTTGTTGTATAGTAAGGATTGAAAATATCCGCAAGATCTGCTTCCGATATTCCATTGCCGCTGTCCCTAAAATGAATTTCCACAGAGTTTTCCTTGCTTTCATCTATATCAATTGTAAGCCTTCCTCCTTCAGGCATAGCCTGTACGGCATTTAAAATAAGGTTTAAGAATATCTGCTTAAGCTTTTCTCTGTCTCCATTCACAATGATCGGTTCTGAGCTTCTCAATCGATAAAGCTTGATATCCGACTCTCTCAAATACGCTCCGGCAAATGACATTATGCTGTCGAGCACGCTATCTATGTCAAGCATCTCAAAGTTAGGCTGCGAGGGCTTGGCAAATTTCAGCAATTCTTCTATTACAAGGTTCTGCCTCTCTATCTGCTCGTTTATTATTCTTATAAACTTTGTGTCCTCCTCACTAAAAGAGCCTTCCCTTTGCATTAGCTGAAGTGATCCCTTCATGATGCCCAATGGATTTCTAAGCTCGTGCGCAATACCTGAAACGAACTGCCCAATGGCGGCCATTTTATCGGACTGATGCAGCCTTTCTTCCAAAAGCTTTTGTTCCTCGAGCTTCTCGGCCATGCGATTTATTCCATCTGCAACCTGCCCAAGCTCACCCGATGATATGTCTATGCGACAGCTCAGGTCGTCTTTCATTATTTCTACTCCATCATTTATTTTATTTACATCGCGCATGAGCTTCCTAATGATATAGAAAGCGCCCAAAACTCCAGCCAATACGCTAAATAAAACAGCAATACCTGTAAAAATTCTCACCATCGCAAAGGTTCTGACATCGGAAATTATGGAATCTTCTATCCATATAATTCCTTCTATGTTTTCGTCGTCAAGTAATGGCCTTGCACTTTTTATCTTGTTTCTCTCCCTCATGACCTGTGGCAATTTTTTTTCATCAAAATCCTTATTAAACTCATTGGGAAAGGGTTTTTCCGGTGTATACAATTCCGGAGTTTCCAACTCCTCGTTCCACCTTACAGCTATATCAATTTCTAGATTCTTGTCAATAAATCCTATGCTGAAATCATGGTTGTTCTCAACAAGCGGATACAAAAACTTTTCCGCTGGATCCTCCAGATTGCCTTTTCCCGCAACACCCTGAAATTGTTCAACGAGAACCTGGAGTTGCTCGTCAAGCTGCTGCTTCTTCTCTATTTCTATCTTTTTATAAAAATTCTGATTGGAAAAAAAATTGACGCCCACTCCTAAAAAGAGTCCCGCTATTACTAAACAAAGCAATAGAATCAATTGTCTGCTGATGGTTTTTTTCACTCCGTCACCTCTTTTTCGGACAGTGCCCTGTCCCTCTGTCCGATTTATTCGTATCTTAGTGCATCTATTGTGTTAAGTTTCGCGGCTTTATTAGCCGGATAAATTCCAAATATAACTCCAACAGCCAATGCAAACATGGTTGAAAGTATAACTATACCCGATGAAACCACTGTTTCTATGCCTGCCAATTTACCTATGGCAAAGGAGCCTCCTATTCCCAAAGCTACACCTATTATACCACCCATACCGCTTAGAACAATTGATTCGATTATGAATTGGATGAGTATGTCTGTATACTTTGCGCCGATAGCCTTCCTTATGCCTATCTCTCTTGTCCTCTCGGTAACGGAAACAAGCATTATATTCATTATGCCTATGCCGCCAACTAGGAGCGAAATTCCAGCAATCCCTCCAAGCATAGCTGTAAGCATTCCTGTCACATCTCCAACCGTATCCAGAACTTCACTTTGATCGAAGACGCTATAAGCATCTTCATCCTTAAACTCCCTCAAGAGATAATTCTCCATGTATGCTTTGGCTACGTCCACTGTATCCTTGGACTCGGCCTGAACATAGATTGTTTTTATGCTTGTGTCTCCCGATAGCCTTTGAGCCGATGTAAGCGGTATTATGACTATCTCATCGCTTGAACCCATCATCGACGACCCTTTTTCCGCAAGGCTGCCTATTATAGTGAATGTCTGCCCATTTATTTTTATTGTCTGCCCTACTGCTGAGGCGCTTCCAAACAGTTCGCTCCTAATCTC
>Ga0102938_10003608_pt1 | contig 11522 bp, 11 predicted proteins | sample SalPonR2_B_D2_MG_FD_84516 | JGI IMG/M metagenome (GOLD analysis project Ga0102938, IMG submission 84516) | Salt pond soil microbial communities from South San Francisco under conditions of wetland restoration - Salt Pond MetaG R2_B_D2_MG | ecosystem: Environmental > Aquatic > Marine >... | reverse complement strand
GCTGGCGCGTGCGGTTGACCAGGCGCTGGCCATCGCCCGGCATACACAACCCGACCCGGCCGGCGGACTTGCACCGGCCGAGCTGATGGCCACCCGGATAGCGGATTTCGACCAATGGCATCCGCGCGAGCTCGAAATGTCGGCATTGATAGAGCGGGCGAAGCAAATCGAGCAGGCCGGCATGGATGCCGACGCGCGCATCGAGAACTCCGAGGGTGCCTCGGTGTCGGCCGACGCAGCGATCGGGGTGTATGCCAACAGCCACGGTTTCGTCGGCAGCGGTCGCAGCACCCGATTCGATCAATCCTGCGTTCTGGTCGCGCGTGACGATTCGGGCATGCAGCGCGACTGGGACTGGGACGACCAGGGCCGGTTCGAGGCGCTGGCAGACCCGGCGAGCACCGGGCGCAAGGCGGCCGAGCGCGCCGTTCGGCGCCTGGGCGCGCGGTCCGCGCCCTCGGGCCGTGCACCGGTACTGTTCGACAATAACGTCGCACTCGGATTGGTCAGGCACCTTGTCGGCGCGGTATCCGGCGGAAATCTCTATCGGCGCTCCAGTTTTCTCCTGGATGCCGTGGGCAAGCAGCTTTTCCCGGATTGGGTCCGGATCGACGAGGACCCCCATCTGCCGGGCGGCGCGCGCTCGAGTTCGTTCGACGGCGAAGGTGTTGCCACCCGACAGCAGTCGCTGATCGAGGCGGGGGTGCTGCAGCGCTATGTTCTCGGCAGTTACTCGGCCAGGAAGCTCGGCCTCGAGACGACGGCCAACGCCGGCGGGGTGCGCAACCTGGTGTTTTCGCCGGGTACCCGACGATTCGATGAACTGGTCGCCGAGATGGGGCGCGGCCTGATCGTGACCGAGGTCATGGGCCAGGGCGTGAACCTTGTGACCGGCGATTACTCGCGCGGCGCCTCGGGCTTCTGGGTTGAAGACGGCCGAATCGCCTACCCGGTTGAGGAGATCACGATCGCCGGGAACCTGCGCGACATGTTCGCGGGGCTGGTTGCCGCCGGCAGCGATCTGGAGACCCGCAGAAACGTGCAGGTACCTTCGTTGCTGCTCGACGGGATGACCGTCGCCGGTCAGCAGGCGTAGCGACAAGACCTGTTCGCGCTTTTTTCGCGCCATTCTCAGGTTCTGATAACGGCGTCTGCTCGAATGGCTGCATCGTCAATCGATGGAGCTTTCACAATGCAGATGCTGTCTTTCGGCAATCCATTCGGGCCGCCCGGCGTCCAGGCGCGGTACCGCGGCGCCTGCGGGCGCCGCTGGGGTCTAACCGAGCTCGTACGCGAGCTGGCCGGCCTGGCCGGCCTGCTCGGATGGCTGGGCGTGCTGTTCTACCTGATTGCGCTGCTGGCAACCGGCACGGGTTGAAGGACCACTAGCGTCGCTCGGCGATCAGCTTGGAGGCCCGATCGATCAGTTCCTGGCCGGTCTTGCCGTCAATGGTTTCCAGGAACCGCTTTTCGCTGCCCAGTACGCTGGAATCGAACGCCTTGATATAGCGAAGCGACTGCTCGAGGCGCTTGTATTGAGCGGCCGATACGTCCTGGGAGATCCAGCGCAGGCTGTCGGCGTAGGCGTCCTTGCTGCTGGCGTCGATGATGGTCTCCAGTCCCAGGCCGTCCTCCTCCAGCTCGCCCTCAAGGTCCGGCACCACCAGAAATTCGTTCGAAGCTTCGGGCTGCGGTTCGACCACCGTTGTCCGTCTTGGCGCCTCGCGCTGGATCATCTGCGGCGAATCGCCGGCGGCGGTTTCCTGCTCGGCCGGTTCGTCGCCGCCGCAGCCGGTGAGCAGCGTGACGGAAACGGCAAGCGCGAGAGCGCCCGAAAATAGGTTGGTGGACTTGGTGCAGGTCATCTTTGAACTCCCGTTGAATCTGGATTGAATCGGTTTATCGAATCGGTTTATCGAATTATGTAGCGAATCTGGAAAGCGTACTCGTGGCAATGAGATTGCGAGTGAATCGATTAGTTCAGCGGTGTCGCCAGCTCGCCGAACAGGTCGTAGCTGTCGCAGCCGGTGATCCGGACGTCGATGAAATCGCCGGTATCGACGCCGGTCGCGCCCTGGACGAGCACATTGCCGTCGATCTCGGGCGCGTCGCCGTAGCTTCTGCCGATCACGGTATCACCCTCGATCGAATCGACGATGATCGGCTCCAGGTTGCCTACCCGACGGACCAGCCGGGCTTCGCTGATGCCCTGCTGGTGCTGCATGAAGCGATGCCAGCGCTCTTCCTTGATTTCCTCGGGTACCGGGCCGGGCAGGGCGTTGGCCGCAGCGCCGGCAACCGGCGAGTACTTGAAGCAGCCCACGCGCTCGAGCTGCGCCTCGCTCAGCCAGTCGAGCAGGATCTGGAAATCTTCTTCCGTTTCGCCGGGGTAGCCGACGATGAAGGTCGAGCGGATCACCAGGTGGGGACAGATCTCGCGCCAGCGGCCGATCCGCTCCAGCGTATTCTCGGACGAGGCCGGGCGGCGCATGGATTTGAGTACCCTCGGGCTGGCGTGCTGAAACGGAATGTCCAGATACGGCAGAACGCCGCCTTCGGCCATCAGCGGGATGATCCGGTCGACGTGGGGATAGGGGTAGACGTAGTGCAGCCGCACCCAGGCCTCCAGCTCGGCCAGTTCGCGGACAAGGTCGTACATACGGGTCTCGATTTCCCGGCCCTTCCAGTAGTCGGTCTGGTAGCGCGTGTCGACGCCGTAGGCGCTGGTGTCCTGGCTGATGACCAGCAATTCGCGCACGCCGCGATCGACCAGCTGCTCGGCTTCCTTCAGCACCATGCCGATGGGCCGGCTGACCAGGTCGCCGCGCATGGCCGGAATGATGCAGAACCGGCAGCGATGGTTGCAGCCCTCGGATATCTTGAGATAGGCATAGTGTCCGGGCGTCAGCTTGAGCCCGCCGGGCGGAACCAGGTCGACGTACGGGTCGTGCGGTCGCGGCAGATGGGCGTTGACCGCGCCGAGCACCGCCTCGGCCTGGTGCGGGCCGCTTACCCCCAGCACCCGGGGATGGATGGACTTGATGTCCTCGGGACTGGCGCCCATGCAGCCGGTGACCAGCACCCGCCCGTTGGCGTCCAGCGCATCGCCGATGGCTTCCAGCGATTCGGCCTTGGCCGAGTCGATGAAACCGCATGTATTGACCACGACCAGGTCGGCCAGGGCGTGATCGTCGACCAGCCGATAGCCTTGCTGCCGCAGCCCGGTGATGATCTGCTCGGAGTCGACCAGCGCCTTTGGACAGCCAAGGCTGACCAGGCCCACCGCGGGTGCTTCGGATTCGGGTGTAATGTTCATTGGCGCGTATTGTACCGGGCAGCGGGGCGTGCCGGCCGGCGCCGTCAGGCGCTGCGTCGACAGCGCTCGACCACGGCGCGGAGTCGATCGATGCCGTCGAGCAGGCGCGGGCCCGGGCGGCCCAGCCAGGCCTCGCTGACGGCATGGACGTTGCCGTTTCTGATGGCCGGAATGCCCTGCCAGCCCTCGCGGCGCGTCACCACATGCGGTCTGTACTTGGATTCCTCGACGCCGCACCAGCTCATGACGACGGCCTCCGGCATTGCCTCGATCGCGCTCTTCGTCGATACCTCGGTGCTCTCGGCGTCGATACCTGCGAACGGATTGAAGCCGCCTGCAAGCGCCAGCATTTCGTTGACCCACGATCGTCCGGCCGGCGCGATCACGGGTTTGGGCCACCATTCGACGAGTACCGGCACTGCGCCTGGCGCCGGCGGGTTTTCGACCAGCGCGTCGAAGCGCCCGGCGAGCGCCTCTGCCGCGGGTTCGGCGTCCAGCGCTCGCCCGATTCGGCGAATGTCCCCGGCCACGTCGGCCAGCGTCTGAGGCCGGGTGACCAGGTGCGGCAGCCCGGCCGAGCGGATTCGCGCCAGGCACCGCTCGTGACCGGGAACGGTCAGCGATGTGATGACCAGGTCGGGTTCGAGCCGGGCGATCTTCTCGACGTCGATATCGAGGTCGGCGCCGATCCGCGGCAGGCGCGCCACCACATCGGCGGGATGGTCGGAATGGTCGTCTACGCCCACAAGCCATTCCGAGCGCCCGAGGGCACAGACGATCTCGGTATTCGAGCAGGTGTGGGCGACGACTCGCATGCTCACAGTGTACTTCGATCACGCGGCGGGCGACCCGGAAGGCGGGCTAACCGCATGGCCCGCTGGCTTGCAGGTCAGGCTTGTATAATCTATATTCATCACGATTCGGTTGTGGGTATGAGAGCGGTGGCACAGGCGGCGGATTTGGATCGGCATTCGGTAATCGGCCGGGAGTTCGGCAACGTGGTCATCGTCAAGGAGCTCGGACGCGGCTCCATGGGCGGCGTCTACGTCGGTTATCAGAAATCGCTGAAGCGGCAGGTGGCAGTCAAGCTGTTGCCCCGGCACTCCGGGGATGAGGGTCGTTCGCAGCGGCAGTTTCGCGACGAGGCCGAGACAGTGGCCGTTCTGAGCCATCCATACATCGTGCCCATTTTCGAGATGGGCGAGGACGACGACTATTTCTTCCAGGTCATGCAGCTGATCACCGGCGCAGACCTCGGGCGCATGATCCGGAACCGGCTCAAGCACCCGGTGGCGTCCCGCCGCCTGCTTCCGCCGGCGCGCATCGTCGATATCCTCTCAAAGGTGCTCGAGGGTCTGGGCTACGCGCATCGGGAAGGCGTGGTGCATCAGGACATCAAGCCGGCCAATATCATGATCGACGAAAGCGCGCACCGGCCGTTGATCGTCGATTTCGGCATCGCCAAGACCGCGAGAATGGAATACTGGGGCCAGGGCCTGGTCGTCGGAAGCGTGCTGTACCTGTCGCCCGAGCAGGCGGCGGCCCAGGAGACCGATCGTCGAAGCGATATCTACGCCATGGGCATGGTGCTTTTCGAAGCCCTGGCCGGTCGTCTGCCGCTTCGCGGGGACGAGGATGAAAAGCGGATCCTGCTGCGCAAGATCAAGCGGCCTGAAAGTCTTTTCACGCTTGCGCCCAGCGAATGTTCGCCGAATATCGACGAGGCGATGGAGAAGATCATTCTCAAGGCCCTGTCGCCGCGGCGCGAGGAGCGCTTCACAAGCTGCGAAGCCTTCAGGTCGGCGCTGATGCACTGGCAGCCGCCGGTGACGCAATGAGCCAGCCGGCCGAGAAAAGCGCCGGGCTGACCCAGCGGCAGGCCGAGATTGTCGGGCGGCAGTTCAACTCCGCGGTCACCAATACCAGTGCCTACGGTAGCGACCATCCGGTCAGCGAACGCGCCTACGAGACTTTTCTGGCCGGTATTGGAGACTGCCTGGATTCGGTCGATCCGATCACGCTGATGCTCGACCGCGGTTCGTTCTTCGTCGAAGACCATCCGGTCGATGCCAAATTCAACTCGGGCCGGCTGGCAATGGTCTTTCGCAAGCTGCATCTTGAATCGATCACGTTCCGCAGCGGTCTCGATGCCGATGCGCTCAAGCACCTGATGAACGTCCTCACCAGCCCGGATGATTTCGACGATATCGACGCCGTGCGGGCGGCGCTGGCGGCACACGACGTCGACTCGGTCAAGGTCAATCACGTGATCCTTAGAAAGTTCACAAGCGACGATGAAGTGATCAGTCGCGGCGGACTGGAGGAGCTTACCGACCTCGCCGAGCAGGCGGTTTCGCGCGGCGGAAAGCCCGGCGAACCGCAGGCGGGCGCCGAGGACCTGCTCTCACGCGTCGAAAGAGTGTTCTCGATGAGCGCGCTGATGCAGCAGCCGGACCGGGTTGCCGAGCATCTGCTCGATGCCTCGGTGTCCGATACGCAGCGCCAGGCCAGCGTGGTTGCGCAGATTCGGCAACTGGGCGTGCAGGTCGACAAGGGCACCGGCGAGGACGGCGAAGCGCTGTCGCTGGACAGCGTCATGCAGGCCGTGTCCAGGGTGCGCGAGGAACTCTCCAGGGGCCTTGCGGGCCAGGAGGAAACCGCGCGCCTGATGGCCGAGAGCGGTGGCGTGCTGAGCGAACTCGATGAGCTGACCTGCCGGACGGTAGTGTCCATCGTTCGTGACGAATACCGGTCGGGCGACGTCTCGGCCAAGCGGCTTGCCCAGATCATTAGGCGCGTTTTGCCCGAATCGCGCGACCTGAAGCGGCTCCTGCCCATGCTCAAGCAAGCGCTGCTGGACGATGGCATGCAGCTGGCCGACTACATCGAATTCGTCAACCAGCTGACCGCGGAACTGCAAAGCGACGATCTGGTGCAGATGCTGGAGCAGGGCGCCGACAGCATCGGTTTCTCGGTCGACGAGCTGCTGCGCGAGATTCGCCGCGAGCCGGAAGAAGCCGCGCGCCTGATCGTTCTGGCCTCGGAGTTGCGCCAGGGGGGGAGGCAGGACGAGCATGCCCTGTCCAATGCACTGAGCGAATATATCGACCGTGTCAGCGGCGAGCTTGTCGGTGCCAGGCAGGATATCGATCAGGGCAAGTTGCGCGAAGAGATCAAGAATACTCAGAAAACGCTGATCCGGAAGGTGGGCGAGCACGGCGTTTCCCGATCGGTCACCGACCGGATCGAAAACGACCTGGATGCGCACGTGGATCGTTCCACCAACGCATTCCGAACCAGCCGCATCATGGATCTGCTGGGCAAGAGCCAGGCCACCGATGATTCCGAACTGACCGATCGGCTGGTGCAGATCGTCGAGCGCCAGCCAAATCTGAGCACGCTGGGCGACACGCTTCAGCGTGAACTCAAGTCGCACGGTTTCTCGGCCGACCGGATCGATTCGATCTACACCGAGACGCTGGCACGTCTCAAGCGCAAGAGCCGGGTCGAATTCATACCCGGCGCAGTCATGAACCCGGTCGCCACAAACTATTTCCTGAAGCGCGAGATCTCGACCTGTGTCAGGTACGAGACGATCTTTTCGTGCATCATGCTGATGATCGCGCAGGTCCACGAGAACGAGACCGACTGGCGAACCATCTCGACCGAGGAAATCGGGTCGCTGATGCCGGAAGTCTTCGATATTCTCCCGCCGCACCTTCGCGACCTGGACCTGTTGGGCACCCTGGGTTCCAATGACCGCAACATTCCGCTTGCCATTCTGCCGATGACCGACCAGGCGGGCGCCGAGGCGGTGATGGGGCGGATGCTCGAAGCGCTCGAGCAGGCGCACCTCGAGCTCGCCGGCAACACGGTCAAGGTCAACGTCATCGGCACGGCCGCTCAGTTCGATCCTGAAAAGAGCGCCGATACCAAGACATTCGTGCAGTGGATGAAGGGCAGGCTGGCGTCCCAGCTGGTGAATCGCCTCAGGTCTTCCTGAACCCGGAGCGCCTATTGGGCCATGCGGAGTGTTACCTGACTATCCGCATGGCCCACTAGTGTACCCCGTCGTTAATCCTGTAACTTTCAGAGTGTGACTGAGTCGACAGTGCAAGGCGAGATCCGCAGTGAATGGCAAGCCCTTTACAAAGATCGGAACGCGGCAATGTCGACTCAGACGCACTCCCGAAGGGCGAGCCGGAAAGCGCTCATCTGCAGCGTTAGGCCTCTTGGAAAGGCAATAAGCATTCCCGGCGAACCCTGCCTTGCAGCTAAACGCTTTCCGACTCGCTGAAAGTTACAGGATTAACGACGGGGTACACTAGCGCCGGCGGGGCCGGTGCCAGGTTTGCGCGCGCCGAATCTCATCGGCGGGCTTTCGGCAGTTACAGCGATTGCGGCGGGGTAGGGGCCTCCGGCGCTTCCGGCGCCGTCTCGAATTCGATCCTCATGGGCGCGCTGCGGATGTGGATCGACTGCCTGCGGTCGGGCATCGTCGCCTGGAGTTGCACCAGAACACCCTCGCGCATGACTTCGAACACGACCTGGTCGCCCGGGTCTCGTCCGAGCAGCAGCCGGCCCAGGTCCACCGGCCGGTCGACCGATTCGTCGTCTAGCCGCAGTACGACGTCGCCGTCGCGCAGCGCAAAGTCGTTTTCCGGATCGATTCGCAGTACCACCACCCCTTCACTGGTGCCGAAGTAGGGTTCCAGTCCGGCGTGGTTGGCGATCAGGTCCGAGTCGTGACCCAGCGCGGAAAACAGCGGCAGCCTGTGCGGAAAATGCGGTTTCGGCGGCGCGCCCGGTGCGTCGATCCGCGCGCCGTCGGGACGCATGATGACGATTTCGCGCTCGAATTCGCCGGCGTTCGGTGCGGTGCGCAGCCCGAAAACCCGCACATCGCCAAGAACCGAGGTGGTTTCGACGTCGAAGGCCATGCGCTCGCCGTCGCGCTCGACGGTCACCGGTACCGACGTCCCGGGCTCGACACCTTCCAGCGCCTCGCGAATGCTGTCGGGCGAGCCTTCTGCCACCGACTTGCCGTTGACCGAGACCAGGCGGTCGCCCTGCTCGATCCCGGCGGTTTCTGCGCCGCCGCCGGGAGTCAGTCCGACGATTTGATTGGTCGAGTCGGAATCGGGGCCGCCGAGCAGTACGCCCAGGCGCGGCGTAAGTTTGTCCAGCCTCAGCGCCTCAACGTCGCCGGACCATTCGCGGAATTCGTGTTCGCCTTCGGCGGCGTTGCCGGCGCGCAGCCGCACTATTTCGATAGCGCTGTCGCGAGCGCCCAGTTGGCGCTGCAGTCGGGCCATCCGGCGCGCGGCCTCGGCCATCTCGGACCGCGCCTGCTGAATCTGCTCGCGCAGCTCCGCTTTCTCCGCGGCTTTTTCGTCGCTCTCCTGGGCCGCGAGCATCGAGCCCGTCGCCAGAAGCGCCACGCCCAGCAGCCATTTGGTCGCCATGTTCGGTATTTTCATTTCCATTCTCCTTGGTCCTGTCCGATTGTCTTGGTAATTCAATAGCTGGCAAGCTGAATCCGGGCCTGCCAGTTGTTGCGTTCGTATTGGCCCGCCATTTCGGCCAGCAGGTCTGCGCGCTGTTGCCACAGTCGCGTTTCCGACGGGTTGTCGGCCAGTTGAACGTCCAGCCAGCCGAGTTCCTGTTCCATCCAGGCCAGAGACTCGACCGAGGTCGCGTCGAGCACCCCGTCGCGCTGGCGCCGAAGCACCTGCTCCAGGCGGGCCGACGCGGCACGTGCAAGCGCGAGCTCCGAGCTTGCGTTCGCCGAGGGCATCGACCGATCGCCGGCCATGTCGATGACCTGGAGACCTGCCAGGGCCAGCACCAGCGAAGCGGCCAGCGCTGTCGGCAGGTAGCGCAGGGACCGACGCGCGTGCTTTCGCGGCGGATCGTCAAGTTGCGCGGCAATCGACGGCCAGAGATCCTCCGGCGGCGAGGGGGCGGGCAGATCGCGAAGATTCAAAGGGTCATTTGGCATTGCCGACTTTCCTCAGGCTCGAATTCGATTCCTTGTCCAGCGTTCCGCGAACGCGCGCACGGGTGCGGCTAAGCCGAGACTTGGACCACGACACGGTCATGCCGGCCAGTACGGCGATCTCCTCGTGGGTCATGCCCTCGGCATCGTGCAGCCACAGCACCATGCGATCGCGCGCATCCAGTGCCGCGAGCGCCGTTTCAAGGTCCAGCCACGCCGGATCGGGGGCATCGGCGCCGCTTTCCGGCGGTATTTCCGGGCTCTCGCGCCCGCGCAGGCGGTGAACGTCCATGGCCTGGTTGACGATGATCCGCCGGAGCCAGAAGCCGAAGGCGTTGCCGTCGCGCAACTGTCCGGCCTGGCGAAACGCGCGGACGAAGCCTTCCTGTACCGCGTCCCATGCGCCGGCCTCGCAGCCCGTCAGCCGCACCGCCAGCGTCCAGGCGGCATCGACGAACAGCCGGTAGACCTGTTCCTGGGTTCGACGGCACTGCTTTGCCAGCCGTTTCAGGCGAACCGCGTCCAGCGGCTGATTGAAGGCGTTTTTGCTCATCCTGCTAGATAGACGCCCGATCGCGCAAAAAGGTCGCAACGGATTCCAGGCGACGTGTTAGAACAGGCGCATGAGCCGATGGCGACCCCCGCAACCCAGGTCCAGCCCGTATATCACCGCCCAGGGACTGGCGAGACTGAAGACCGAGCTCAAGCAGCGCTGGATCGACCGCCGCGAAGTGGTCTCTGCGCTCAGCGCGGCCGCCGCCGAGGGCGATCGGTCGGAGAATGCGGAATACATCTATCGCAAGAAGCAGCTCCGCGAAATGGACCGGCGAATCCGCTATCTCGGCAAGCGTATCGACGAGGTCAAGCCCGTGGATGGTCCGCCGGCGGATTGCGGCAAGGTGTTCTTCGGCGCCCGTGTGACGGTCGAGGAGGGCGACGGCAGCGAGAGCAGCTACCGCATCGTCGGCGCAGACGAGATCGATCCCGAGCGAAACTGGATCTCCGTCGATTCGCCGCTTGCGCGCGGTCTGCTGGGAAAATCGCTGGACGAGGAAATCGAGATCGAAACACCGGGCGGCACCCGGCGGCTCCTGGTGGTTGAAATCGATTACGGCGCTGTCGACGCCGGGGCCTGAGCTGCGCCGCCATCGCGAACGATTCGATCGAACTGCGGCGGAAACTCGCGCGCACCCGCGATCGCCCGGCGCAAGGCCTTCGTCGCTTCGCCGTCGTCGAACACCAGGCTCGAACGATGACGCCTGATGCCCAGGGCATTCAACGCTTCGGTGTATCGGGGTTCGGCGCGGCCGTTGATGGTGCGAAGGTATTCCTGGCGCCAGATTTCGGCAATGCTGACCGATCCCAGGGCCTCGACCAGCTGGCGTGCATTCCAGCGTCGCCGGCTTTCCATGCAGCAGGCGTGAAATGCCGCCAGCGCGCTGTCCAGCGAATGCCTGCCGCCGGACTCGATTCGGAGTCGCGTATCGATACGCAGAAAGAACGCCGCGCCGGTCCAGTAAACGCGCTTTTGCGCGCGCTCGTGCCACATGTCCGGGCTGAGACTTCTCAAAGACCGACCCCGACCGCTGCGATCGGTTTCTCCGCGCCTGAAACCGGCCAGCAGTTCCTCCCACGCCTGGCGCTCGGTAATGACGCCGACCCGCGATTGAAGCAGGTACTGGTAGTAGGAGGCGAACCCCTCGGTAAACCAGATATCGTCATTGCCGGGGAAGGGAATCAGCAGATGCGCGAATTCGTGATAACCCCGCCAGTCCTCGTTCAGCCGCTCGATGCTGGCGTCGGGCGAGACGTAGAACCGGATTTGGGGCGGGCGGGTGCGACGCACCTGGCCGAAAGCGATCGGGCTCGAAGCGCGCGACGTGGCGCGTAGCTTGATTCTGACGCCGCCGCGCGGAAACGATCCGGTGACGGTGCTGGTGGCCCGAAGCGTATTGACCAGCCAGTCGGTCCAGGGACGACCGTCCTCCGTCGACTGGATTTCAGCGTCCATTTCCACCACCAGGTCCACGCCCCCGACGCTCAATCCATGGGTGTCGGCCGCCCGGGCACATGCCATGCCGGCCAGGATCAGGACGACCGGCAACCCGCAGCGGATCGACTTCATGAAATGGATGTCTGCATGGCGGCGGGTCCCTGCGGTGATTTCAGTATTGACCGGACATCAGCTTGCCAGATTGCGGGTGAAGG
>Ga0102938_10003605_pt1 | contig 11528 bp, 10 predicted proteins | sample SalPonR2_B_D2_MG_FD_84516 | JGI IMG/M metagenome (GOLD analysis project Ga0102938, IMG submission 84516) | Salt pond soil microbial communities from South San Francisco under conditions of wetland restoration - Salt Pond MetaG R2_B_D2_MG | ecosystem: Environmental > Aquatic > Marine >... | reverse complement strand
TGAAAAAGGTCAAGGAAAGGATCCCCGATAAACCTATAGGTATCCATTTCCACGATGACTTTGGACTTGGAAGCGCAACCACCATCGCCGGTCTTGCCGCAGGAGCTGACATAGCTCACACAACCATCTCCGGAATAGGCGAGAGGGCAGGAAACGCTTCATACGAAGATATAGCAATGGCACTTCTTACTATGTACGGAGTGGACACGGGGCTTAATTACGAGAAAATCTATCCTCTTTCACAGTACCTGCGAGAGATCTCCGGCCTGAAGGTCAGACAGAACAGAGGAATAGTCGGAGATGATATATCCAACATAGAGTCAGGCATAGTAGCAGGCTGGTTCAAGAACGCCGCAAAGGAATCGCCCCTTGAGCTTGCGCCTTATCTTTACAGTTTGACTGGTCATCCAGATGCAAAGGTAACAGTAGGAAAGATGAGCGGAATTCCTTCAGTAGATATCCACCTTGACATGTTGGGACTTGAGACAGATGACAACGACAAGAAGCTTGAGATGGTTGGCATGATCAAGAAAAAGGCTTTCGAGAAATCAGGTCTTTTGACAATAGAGGAATTCGAGGAAATAGCAAGGAATATTTTAAATAAAAATTAAGTTTGTAAAAATTTTAAACTCAGGTTTTTAAAATATCCATTTTTTAAATTCTAAAGATTTGAACTCAAAGCACAAGGGGGCTTTTTCATGGAGAAGAAAGAACTTGAAGAGTTAAAGGCAAAGGCATCTGAGCTTGCTATGAAATATGAGCAAGAATATGGTGGATGTTCCCAGTGTGTCCTTGCAGCGATCAAAGATACACTTGGAGGAATTAGTAATGAAGTTTTTAAAGCCGGTACTGGCTTAGCAGGTGGTATCGGATTAACTGGAAATTCTTGTGGTGCTTTGACTGGTGGAGTAATGGCCCTAAGTTGTTATTTTGGACGGGATTATGAACATTTCCCCGATCCAGAAGGTGAACGTTTTAAAAGTTTCGAATTGGCAGATAAATTGCAGGCAAAATTTGAAAAAGAATATGGATCATCAGTGTGCAAAGATATCCAAACAAAAATAATGGGTAGATCTTATGATCTTAGGATAGCAAAGGAAAAGGAAGAATTTCTCGAAGCAGGTGGTCACGGCGATAAATGTCCAACAGTATGTGCCAAGGCAGCAGCTTATGTAATTGATATTTTAAACGAAGAAAATCTTATATAGGAGTGTTTGAAAATGGACTTAGAAAACAAAGTCGCTGTCTTGACTGGTTCAGCGGGGGGATTTGGAAGAGTAATAGCTCAACTTTTTGCTGAAAAGGGCGCATCTTTGTTGCTATCTGATAATCATGGTAGTTCAGTAGAGTCTCTTTCGGAAGAACTTAAAAGTCATGGGGGTAATGTTTGTCCTTTTGAAGCGGATATTTCGTCTGAATCCGATGTTAAAGCAATGTTCCAAGCTGCAAAAGATACTTTTGGGAAAGTTGATATTCTCGTAAATGTTGCTGGATTAGCCAGGTCTGCAAAAATACAGGAAATTTCCCTGGAAGAATGGAATAAGTTGATTAGTGTTAATATGACAGGCACTTTTTTGTGTTGTCGTGAAATTATTGATCACATGATACAAAGACAGTCCGGCAAAATAGTAAATGTAGCGTCTATATGCGCTCAAACTGCCCGGGCTGTTGGGGTTGATTACTCTGCTTCTAAGTCTGGCGTTGTAGGTTTAACGAGGACTTTAGCTCTTCAAGTTGCACCTTTTGGAATTAATGTAAATGCGATAGCACCTGGTCCAGTTATTACACCCCTATTTGAAAAAAATTATCCGCCTGAAGTTGTTGAAAAGCTTCTTGCTTCTATTCCTTTCAAACGACAGGGAACGCCAAAAGATATAGCAAATCTAATCCTTTTTCTTTCATCAATTGAATCTGATTGGATAACTGGAGAGGTTGTAGCAATAAATGGTGGTGCTTTTATTGGGTGATGAATACCTTATGAAATGATAAGGGTATTTATAAAAACAAAGGAGGTACATGTTTATGAAGATCAGGGGAATAGTGCCAAAGTTTTTTGCGTTATTGTTAGGTTTAGCTCTTGTTTGTTCAATGGTATTAGTTGTTAATCCTTTATCAGCAGAAGCAAAATCAATGACACTGAAAGTTGCGCATGTAGTTAATACGGACCACCCTTACCATATGGGACTCATGGAATTTCAAAAAATAGTTCAAGAAAAAACCAAAGGGGCTATCAAAGTTGAAATATATCCATCAGGACAGTTAGGGAATGAAAGAGATACTATAGAGGCTCTTCAAATGGGTACTTTAGATATGTGCCTGGCTTGTACTGCTCCTTTAACCGGATTTGAGCCACAGTTTATGCTTTTTGATCTTCCTTTCCTTTTTAAAAATAAACAACATGCATATGCTGTACTTGACGGAGAAATTGGAGATTCTGTCCTGGCCAAACTGGAGAGTAAGGGAATAAAAGGTCTTTCATATTTTGAAGTGGGTTTCCGTAATTTTACCAATAGCAAACATCCGATTAATAATCCAAGTGATATTTCTGGATTAAAATTCAGGTTGATGGAAACTCCGGTTCACTTGAAATCTGTGGAAGTATGGGGTGGTATTCCTACGCCAATGGCCATAGGGGAAGTTTTTACTGCTTTACAGCAGGGAACGATAGATGGTCAGGAAAATCCACTTCCTATCATCGATACTTTCAAGTTCTACGAGGTTCAAAAATATCTTTCTGTGACTGAACATTTTTACAGTGCTACACCTCTTTTAATTCAGAAAAAACTTTGGGATAAAATTTCAAAGGAGAACCAGGCTATTATTCTTGAGGCTGCCAAAGCCGGTAGAGATGTATGTCGAATGAAAAATGCTGAAAAAGAAGAGATCCTACTCGAGCAGTTCCGAAGTAAGGGAATGGAAATTAATTTTGCAGATAAAGATGCATTCTTCGAAGCATCAAAACCAGTCTATGACTTTTTCGAAGATAAGCTAGGTAAAGATAATATAAATAAGATTATTGAGATTGGTGAAAATTTCTAAAAAAGGAAATTAAAAGCGGAGGTTATATAACCTCCGCTTTTAAACTTAATCTTTCAGTCTGAGTATTTGAATATACAAATGATAGTAAGGGATGATGTGTGATGTACACCTTATTAGACAGGGTAGAAAAATGGTTAATTATTATGTTGACGTTGATCATGATATTTTTGGTAAGTCTTCAGGTCCTGAATCGGTTTATTTTCCACCTTTCTATTTCTTGGACAGAAGAGGCTGCTCGTTATATTTTTGTCTGGGTGGTATTTATATCAGCAAGTTATGCTGTGCATCAGAATGCTCATATTGGTGTTCAAATAATAGTTAATAGATTAAATAAGAAATGGAAAAAGCTTTTTATATTCATAATGTACATTTCATGTCTTTCTTTCTCGTTGTTTGTAATAGTAGGAGGAATAAGAATTGTGTTAATGCAGAAAGCAATGGCTCAACTTTCTCCTGCTATGGGGATTCCAATGTATTTCCCTTATTTAGCTCTCCCGTGCGGAGGAGCATTAATGTTTTTCAGATTTGTCCAACAATGTAAAAAGCAATTGTTTCATTAAGGAGGATAAGGATAATTATGGTTTACATGTTATTTGGTTCCTTGGCCCTTTTTATAATAATTGGAACGCCCATCGCCATAAGTGTTGGTCTATCTTCTATCATGGCAATTTTTTACCAGGGGATTCCTTTTATTGCGGCTATACAGCGTTTTTTTACCGCAAGCGATTCCTTTCCTCTTCTTGCAATTCCCTTTTTTATGCTTGCTGGGAAATTGATGGAATTTGGTGGAATTTCAAGGCGCTTAATTAAACTGGCAAATAATCTTGTAGGTTTCGTAGAAGGTGGTTTAGGAGTTGTTTCGGTACTTGCATGTCTTTTCTTTGGTGCGATTTGTGGTTCAAGTACTAGTACTGTAGCTGCAATTGGGTCAATGATGATTCCTGCTATGGTAGAAAATGGATATAGCAAAAAGTTTGCATGCGCATTGATTGCAACAGCTGCTTCACTGGGGATTCTTATTCCTCCAAGTATTCCCATGATAGTTTATGGTGTTGTAATGGGTGTTTCTATTACGGATCTTTTTGTTGCGGGAATAGGAGCGGGTCTTTTTTGTGGCCTGTTACTGATATTTTACATTATCATTAGATCTCGAATTAGTGGTTTCAAGGGCAATGTGAAAAAACCAACAGTTTTAGAAACTTTAACTAGCTTTAAAGATGCAATTTTAGCGATCTTCATGCCTCTAATTGTTCTTGGTGGAATATACAGCGGAATTTTTACACCCACAGAAGCAGCAGCAGTTGCATGTATCTATAGTTTTATTATTGGTTTTTTCATTTATCACGAAATTACCTTTGAGAATATTCCAAACATTATTTTAAGTTCAATGCAAAACACCGCGGTAGTAATGCTTATCATAGCTGCATCTTCTTCTTTTGGCTGGATAATAACGATGGCTCGAATTCCTCAAAACATTACAGCGGCGATACTTTCGTTAACATTACATCCATCATTAGTAATTATTGGAATGTTATTATTTCTGGTTTTCATTGGCACTTTCATGGAAGGTAATGCTTATATAATAATTCTCGCTCCTCTTTTTGCTCCATTAATTAGTTCTTTGGGTGTTAACCTTGTTCTTTTTGGGGTTGTCATGGTTGTATCAGTATGTGTGGGGACAATTACACCACCCCTTGGAGTCAATCTTTTTACTACCTGTAGCATATATCCTGTAACAATTGAAGAGATTTCGACGGAAGTAGTTCCTTTTGTCCTAATTATGTCGTTTAGTCTTGTTGTACTGACTTTTGTTCCAGAAATAAGCTTGTTTCTTGTTAATTTAGGTCGATAAGGAAGGGTGTTTTACATGTATCAGTTAAAAGATAAAGTGGTTTTTATTTCTGGAGGACTTGGTGATATAGGTCAAGCAATAGCTCATGCTTTTTCCTCTTGTGGTTCAAACGTAGTTGTTGGTGACCTTGAAGATGTTTTAAATGAAAAATTCTCTAAAACCTTTAATGGCGATTCTTTTACTCCTTGTCCAGTTAATATAATGTCTGATGAATCTATCATGGAAGCTGTTAATGATATCGAAAGCCGCTTTGGACAAATTGACGTATTGGTTAATTCGGCAGGTATTCTTTGCAGGAAATCTTTTTTTGATACAAGCAAGAAAGATTTTCAAAAATCGTTGGATGTCAATGTTACGGGCATGTTTTTATTGAGCCAGTATTTCTCTCAATTAATGATCAAGAAATCTTTTGGGAAAATAATCAATATTGGATCAATTAACGGTACTCTGGCAATAGAAAATCGTCTTGTTTATGGCGCAACAAAAGCTGCTGTTAATCTGCTTACTCAGGGAATGGCTTTAGAGCTTGCCGAGCACAATATTAATGTAAATTGCGTTGCACCTGGTGTTGTCGACAGCAAGATGGCCAGAGTCAGGCTTAATACAACAGAAAAACGATCTAATTTTGCAAAATATATTCCTCAAAATAGACTGACTTTGCCAACAGATGTTGCCAATTGTGTTCTTTTCTTAGCGTCACCATTAGCAAGTAATATTACAGGAGAAACCATACTAGTAGATGGTGGGTTATCAGTTAGACAAGCTTTACCCAGATAAACCTCTATAAAACAATAATTGTTCATTGATCTTGACATGTTAACCAAAAAATGGTCCAGCTGAAATGCAAAAAAACCTGCTGTGAATTGGATTCACAGACGAATAAATGTGATGAAAAAAATTTTCCGAAGAGTGGATCATATCAACAGTTGAGGTGAACGAATCTCTCAGGTATTAATCAAGTGGCGCTGTGGTTCCGGACATTTAGTTCAGGCCACACCAGAACTGAAGATCTACAGCGCTAACTTTGTAAATAGAAATTAATGATATTGTGGTAAATATGTATTTAGTGAAAAAAAATTAACGATAACTAGGTTTTTATCGAGATTCTTGAGAAAATAAAATCAAGTTTATTGTTATAAATTCAATCTAATTTAACATTAAGCTTGAATCTAAAGAAAAAACAGCTTATTATTTTGCAATATTTTTGATTTTTCTCGTTAAAATAAGGGAACCTTATTATATGGGTAAGTATAGAGAATGGAAAAGTGGTGTACGTATTGTTTCAGTTCATTAAGAAAAACACTGTCTCCGAAATGATAATTGCGCAGATTAATGACAAGGTCCTTTCCGGAGAATTAAGACCTGGCGACAAATTACCTGCTGAAAGGGTTCTGGCAGAGCAACTTCAGGTGAGCAGATCTTCCCTGCGAGAGGCTCTGAGGGTTCTTCAATTCATGGGTATTCTTGATATTCGTCCTGGCGAGGGTTTGTTCCTGGAGTCTAACAGTAACATGCTTTCAGACCATTTCCTTGTAAGCCATCTTATCAAGCAATTCTCCGCAATTGAGATCTACGAGGCAAGAAAATTTATTGAGGTAGATATAGTTGAACTGGCAGCTAAGAGAATCCTCCAAGAGGAGGAAGAGTTACTTGAAGATGCTTACAGGCGTCTTGTGGAAGCTAAAAACGATGAAACCCTATTTCTGGATGCCAATCTTAAATTCCATGAAACAATAGCTTCCATTTCAAAGAATGATGTTCTTACCGAGATAATTTCAGCAATTTGGAAACTTACATTTGAGACAAATCTTATGGAGAACCTTTTTGAAACAAATGATATTGCACAGAGATCCAACGAAGGGCATAAAAAGATCATGGAAGCCATTATTGCCAGAGATAGCGACAGGGCAAAAAAGGAAATAGTAGAACATCTGGATGTTGTAGAAGGTGCTATCAGAAAAAATATAATGTCTAATTCTTAGACTTGTTAGTTAGGACGGAATCCTGAATATCGGTTAAAATTTATATTATCGTTGCTGAATTTTCTTTTTCAAAGCAGGTTTTACACAGGATCCTGCCTTTGCTTATCCTGGTTTTTGTCTCCATTACAGCTTCTCCGCATTGCTGGCAGATCATGCTGTCCTTTACAGGAGCATAATCCGGAACTGGTTCTCTTACTTCCGTTATTCTAAATAATTCCTGAAATGGTATCTCCATAATATCTTTTGCCCTTTTGTGGTTATCTGCATTTTTCCAGGTATGAGGGAATACTTGCTCCAGTGGCTCAGCCACTATCCTTAGAGATCTGCCGTCAGTCCTTCGGTAGAAACTGAAGGCGATCTTGCCGTAATCCCTGATAAGAAGATTGCCTTTGCCTATAGTACATCCTGTCAGGAACTGGACAGCATCAACTCCGCAAAAGTCAGTTTCTGCTATTGCGATAATCTCTTCGTCGGAGGAGTGTCCCAGTTCTGCCAGGACTTTTTCCGAGATCCTTATACCCAGGGCAAGGCCAGGGCACCAGTGTCCATGGAATTTCAGGGTTTTTTCGATCATTTCGCTCGTAACATTTTTAGTTTTTATCAATATCGATCTCTCCATACATATGGCTCATCAGCAACGTATGCGATTATTTTCATGATAGTGTTTCCATAGCCATTGTAACAGCTCGGGCAAGTACTGTTGCTCCAGTGGATAAAGAGTCTTCATCTATTCTGAAAAGAGGACTGTGCCATGGATGTACAGCTCCCTTTGAAGGATTTCCTGTACCGAGCCAGAAGAAACACCCGGGGATTTTTTCCTGGAAAATAGCAAAATCTTCTCCTCCTGTGCTGGGTATAGGTTGAACAATATTTTCCTCCCCCAATATTTCAAGTGTAGCATTATAAAGAATGTTTGTAGGTGAGGGAGGGTTTAAGACAGGTGGTAATTGATAGATATAATCCAGTTTTCCCTTACATCCGAAAGCGTTGGCAGTATTTTCTACTATTCTTCTGATGCGTGATTCCATCCCTGACCTTACCTTCTTATTAAAACTCCTTACTGTACCTGTCAAGGTAATACTGTCGGGGATAACATTGTTAGCAGTTCCTCCCTGGATAGTTCCAAGGCTTACCACAGCTGAATCAAGGGGATTAACATTTCTACTGACTATGGATTGGAGGTTAAGTATTACTGAAGCTGTTGCTACAAGAGGATCAGTGTTTCTGTGTGGAAGCCCTCCGTGACCACCTTTCCCTGTGATTGAGATCTCAATTCTGTCCACAGCAGCCATAAGAGGGCCCTCTTTTATAGCAACGCTGCCGCACGGTATTTCGGGATGGTTATGTAAACCGAAAATCATATCAGTGGGGAATTTCTCAAAAATCCCTTCCTTTATCATTTCTTTGGCGCCAAGATTCAGCTCTTCTGCAGGTTGAAAAATAAGGATCACTTGTCCCTTCAGGGAATCTTTGTTAGATGCGAGGATTTTCCCAGCACCAAGGGCGCATGTGGTATGTACATCATGACCGCAAGCATGCATTATTCCATCTTTTTCTGATTTGAAGGGAAGTTCTGTTTGTTCTCTAATCGGCAATGCATCCATATCAGCTCTTATGGCTATGGCTGGTTTTTCATTTTCCCCATTAAGGGTTGCAACAACTCCTGTTCCAGCTACTCGACGAGTGACAGAAAATCCTAGTTCTTCAAGGTATTTCGCTATTTTTTCTGAAGTATTCTTTTCTTTAAAACTTAATTCTGGAGTTTTATGAAATTCATGATAGATTTCTTCCAGTTCTTTCTGAAAATCAATGTTTGATAAAAAATCTTTAATTCTCAAAGAACTCAGCTCCTTTTTCTGTTGTTTTCAACATCCCTTTAGGATTGGAGTGACAGGTTATTGCGTTAAACAGCATATTGGGCTATAAAGAATAAATTGAAGGATAATCTATATGTTAATTCTAATATGTAGGTTAAATTTCACAAGAGGGATGTAGAGGTGATTTGAATGATACTTGATAATTTCAGGGATAACAATTTAATAAACCTTGTGGACAGAGAAGGAATGAGGCAACAGGATACTCTAAGCCTTGTGGCTTCTGAAAGTCTGGCGCCCAAATTCATACAGCAGCTCGCGGGAGGTATTCTCACCAATCGGACCTTTGAAGGATATCCCGGTAAAAGATATTATGCCGGGGGAGAGTTTTTTGACCAGATTGAAACTCTTGCCATAGACAGGGCAAAAGACCTTTTTGGTGCAGAACATGCAAATGTACAGCCCCATTGCGGTGCAAACACAAATCTTGCAGTATATCATGGGGTCCTAAAGCCCGGTGATACCATACTTGCTATGGATCTCTCCGCTGGGGGGCACTTGTCCCACGGTCATCCTATGAATATCAGCAGCAGTATATATAAGGTTATCCATTACGGAGTCAGTGAAGCTAATGCAACAATAGATTATGATATTGTAAGAGATCTTGCGAAAGCATACAGTCCCAGACTTATAATTGGAGGGACAAGCAGTTATCCTCGGCTAGTAGATTGGGAAAAACTAAGGGGGGTTGCGCATGAGAGCGGTTCATTACTTCTTGCAGATGTAGCACATACCGCAGGTCTTATTGCGGCAGGGGTGGTTCCGAGTCCAGTTCCTTACTCTGACTTTGTGACTTTTTCCTGTTACAAAACCCTCCCAGGTCCCCGCGGAGGTTGTATTCTTTGCAGAGGTGATTTTGCATCCATAATTGATAAGGCTGTTTTCCCGGGTATTCAGGGTTCTCTGAATGCTCCCCTGATAGCAGCCAAGGCTGCTTGTTTCGAACTGGCGAAAACTCAAATTTTCAAAGATTTAGCAGGACAGATAATCAGGAATTCAAAAGTGCTTGCAGCTACCCTTCAGAATAAGGGCTTCAAGATTGTTACTGGAGGAACAGATACTCACAGGATCCTTGTTGATCTCTCGGAGATAAATATAAGTGGGAAGGATGCTGAGAAACTTCTCGAGAAATCAGGAGTGAATGTGAACAGAAATGTTATACCATTTGAAAAGAAACCACCGTGGATTGCAAGTGGAATAAGACTCGGTACAACAGTTGTTACTCTTCGTGGTTTCAAAGAGGAAAATATGGAAGAGATCGGGGATATTATTGCAGCTATAATAAAAGGAGGACGGGAGCAGGGGAAACAAGAGGGTTTAAAAAATAAGGTAAGAGACCTATGTAAAGCTTTCCCTATCTGAAATGCAGACAAAAAAATCTTCCATGTTAAGTGTTGAACAGATCCTAAAGACGCCTGGATTAGAAGGTATACAGATTCTCACAGGTAAATCCGGTTTATGGAAACAGGTCAGGACTGTAACTATCGTTGATGCGCCTGATGCGGCAAACTACATCCAGGGAGGGGAAATTATCCTTTCCACTCTTTATATATGGAAGGAAAAGCCTGAAGAATTAGCAAATTTTATTGAACAAGTGGCTCGTAATGGGTCAGTTGCAATGGGAATCAAATTGAAAAGGTTTTATAATGTTCTCCCCAGGGAGATACTCGAACTTGCTGACAGAATTGATTATCCAATATTTTCATATCCTCAGCATTTTTCCTTCGTGGATATAATAAATCCTGTCCTTTCAAGAATTGTTAATCGTCAAGCTGATATTCTTTACCGATCAATGGAAATACATCGTTCCCTTACGGATCTTTCCCTGGAAACAGGGGACACAGAACTTGTGATTAGCAAACTCAGTGAGATCATTCTGAGAGATGTTGCTTTTATTGATACTTTTTCTGATAGAACTTATGTTTCAGACAGACAATCGCCTCTGGGAAAAGCAGTAGAGATTTTGCCTCTTAGTGAACTTGTATCGATATACAGGACGGAGGAAGTAAACGTAGAAGGTAAGCAGTATGGATTTATTCTTCTTGATGCGAATCCCGATCCTCATAAAACTTCATTGCTTACTCACAATACCCTCATGCATGCAAAAACTGTTTTAAAATTTAAGATAAAAAGGGACAGGCTCAATGTCCAAATAGAGAGAAAACACAGAGATGAATTTATTCTGGACCTTCTTTTTCGAAATATAAAATCCCCAGGAGAGATTTATTCAAAGGCATGTCTCTTTGGCTGGACTTTCAATAAGGGTGGTTTTGCTATAGTTATATCGTTATCGGAGAAAGAAAAAAAAGAATACTATACCAACGAAGTTGTAAAAGAAAAGGTCCTTCAATTATTCAAGGGTAAGTTATCTGATCTATACTCCGAGGTAGTCTATACATCTCTTACAGATTCTCTGGTATTCATTGTTCAGTCTGAATCTGAATACTATAAATCGGGAAGGCAAATTCTTCGAAAAACGGTAATGCAAAACCGTAACAGACTTTTGGCGGAAACAGGTTGGGATTCATGTTGTGGAATAGGAACATATGTAGAGGATCTTACAGATATCGGGAGTAGTTTCAATAATGCAAGAAATGCTCTGGAAGTAGCTCTTTCTGGTGTAACTGGAAAGGAGTGTATTATTTTCTGGGATGAGAAATGTCTTTATCATTTTATTAATGCTATTTCTGATTCTCAGGAAGGAGAATCTTTTTATCAGGCATTTCTGGAACCTTTAGCTGATTATGACAGAAAAAATAATGCTGAACTTCTGCAAACTCT
>Ga0102938_10003604_pt1 | contig 11528 bp, 8 predicted proteins | sample SalPonR2_B_D2_MG_FD_84516 | JGI IMG/M metagenome (GOLD analysis project Ga0102938, IMG submission 84516) | Salt pond soil microbial communities from South San Francisco under conditions of wetland restoration - Salt Pond MetaG R2_B_D2_MG | ecosystem: Environmental > Aquatic > Marine > Intertidal... | reverse complement strand
TTGCCTTTCGAACCTTTGGTTTTTTCTCTTTTTTATAACGCTCTATAAGATAGGGTACCGCCCGCTCATCTTCCAGCTTACCCAGACCAACCGCCGCTGCCTGCCGCACCCGTACTCCCAGAGTGCTGTCATTTGGTTCTTCAAATTCCTTGCCCAGGTATTCGACCAGTATCCAGAATGACGGCTTATATCCGGAATAGCCCAGGTGATACATGGCATGAACCCTCTGCTTCCATGAACCGTGTTTCAACCAGTGAAAATAATCAACGGCCCCCGCCGGTTTGGTCAATAGTATGCATACCATCATCATGAAAACAAGTAGTGATGACAGGATCATTTTAAATGATATGGCCGCAAAGGATCTCATGAATCACTCCCGGGATAAAATTATTATTCCAATACCGATATAATTCTATGTTGTACCATCACCCCGCATAATTGCAAGCAAAATACGAATTCACCACAGAGTCTCAGAGAGACAGAGAAAGGATTTTTATAATTGTCTTTGTGTTATATTAAAGCAGTATGCCGAATGAGAAAGCCTTTAGCCCACATTATATGAAACGGTAAAAATATATATTCCTTCTCTGTACCTCTGAGCCTCTGTGGTAAATCTTTTTCCAGTAGTTATTAATCAAAGTTACAGATGATATTTTCTTGACCGGTGGAGCATATACAGGCACAATACGAACAGAACCAGGTGCATTATACCATACCGCTGAGGAGAACGCGTATGATAAAAGCTGTTATTATGGCCGGTGGAGAAGGCACCCGTCTGAGGCCCCTCACCTCGAACAGGCCTAAGCCTATGATCCCCATACTGAACAAACCGGTTATTGAGCATGCCATTAATTTGTTGAAAACACACGGTATTACTGAAATTATAATAAGCCTTTTTTATTTACCTGAAAACGTGCAGAACTATTTCGGTGACGGCGCCGAATGGGACGTAAATATTACCTACTCTGTAGAAGAAAGTCCCCTCGGTACAGCGGGTGGGGTGAAAAAAGCCATCGGCAACCATGATGATACATTCGTTGTACTCAGCGGTGACGGTGTAATTGATTTTGATATTACAAGTATCATCGAATTTCACCGCGAAAAGAAGTCCCCATTTACAATCGTTTTGAACAGGGTAAGCAACCCCACCGATTACGGTATCGTTATCACGAAAGAAGACGGAACAATTGAAAAATTCCTGGAGAAGCCGGCATGGAGCGAGGTATTCAGTGATACGGTAAACACCGGAATGTACGTGATTGAACCGCATATTGTTAAAGACTTCATACCCCGCAACGTCAAATTCGATTTTTCATTCGATCTTTTTCCAATGTTACAAAAAGAGAAGATTCCACTCTACGGATACATCGCCGAAGGTTACTGGTGTGATATCGGAACCCTTGAAGCCTATCGCGAAGCCCATCATGACATTCTTGACGGCCTGGTTCGAATTCAATTCCCGGGGAAGAAAATCGGTGAAAACATATGGGCAGGAAACAGGGTGGAGATCGATGCAACAGCAAAGATTGAAGGACCGGTGGTCATTGGTAATTTTGTAAAGATCAAGGCCGGTGCCGAAGTTTCCGAATTCAGCGTTATTGGGGACAACTCGGTAATCGAAGAGAATGCTTCATTAAGGCGCACTGTTGTACTGCATAATACCGTCATAGGCCCGAAGTCTGAGCTCAGGGGAGCCCTCATAGGCAAGAGAACTGTACTTGAAGAAGGCGTATCCGTGTACGAGGGAGCAGTGATCAGCGATGACTGCCAGATCGGACAGGGATCCGAGATACCCTCAAATATTCGGGTATGGCCGGACAAGTTGATCGAACAGGGAACACGCCTCACAACCGACCTGATATGGGGACAGACCGAAAAGAAGGGACTGTTCGGTACCGAGGGAATTGCCGGCACATTTAACGTACGAATCACCCCGGAATTTGCCTCAAAGCTTGGATCAGCCATAGGGGCATATGTGGGAACATTTTCAAAAATAATCATTAGCCGGGACACCACCTCGGCATCACGACTTATCAAACGGGCACTGACCGCTGGTTTACTCTCAATGGGTATTGACGTATACGACATGGAAATAGAGTCAATTCCTATCAACAGGTATTCAACACGATTCGTTAACGCTGATATGGGACTGTACGTACAGATTTCTCCACTGACAGGATTGCAGTTTATACAGATACAATTGTTTGATAAGTACGGATTCCAGTTGCCCACCACCCAGGAGAAAAAGGTTGAAAATATCTTCTTCAGGGGAGACTATCCCAGGAAAAACGCCTACGAGGTGGGTAAACTGTACTACCCCACACATCATATCGAATCATACATCACCAACGCAAAAAAATACGTTGATCACCAGCTTATGAATGAGAGCAAGTGGGACATCATCGTTGACTGTTTTCACGGTGCCGCCTCCTATGTCTTTCCCGATCTTCTTGCCAGTTTCGGCTGTATTACCACCGTACTGCGTGGACAGATGAAGGAATTTGTAAGCGAAGAAGAGATACGGGAAGAAACGCGAAAGTCAATTGACAATATCGTGAAAATGGCAAAAGCAAACAGGGAAATCGGTGTTATCATAGGTCCCCATGGAGAACAGCTGACCATAGTTGACGAGAGAGGAACCATTCTGTCTACCGATGACGTGAGCGCACTGTTATGCATCTATTACCTGAAATACAAAGACGTAAAGCTTATCAATATACCCGTTACCTCATCTGTTCGAATGGACATGATTGCCGACGACTACGGCGGTACTGTTGTACGAACAAGCTCCAGGCTCCGTTCTCCTATCAATACGAATGATATTTTTATAGAAGCCGAATCAGGGCGATATCCATACCTTGAGCAGGATTACGATCCCATGATAACTTTTCTTATTATCCTGGAGTTCGCTGCAAGGGAGGGGCGTGCCCTGCATCAGCTTCGCGAAGAACTTCCAAGCAGCAACCTCTACCGTGTTTCTATTCCCTGTACCACCGATGAAAAGGCCACTATTATGAGAACCCTCACTTCCACATCGGGGGACGAGACTATCGAACTCATCGACGGCGTACGCATCGTTCACGATGACGCCTGGATCCTTATTCTTCCAGATGCCACCCAGCCGCTCATTCACCTCTACGCCGAGGCTGACACCATTGAACGCAGGGATGAGATCATCGATGAATATACCATGCGAATAAAAAAATTTAAATCAAATGCATAATGGCAGGAGTGAACCCCCATGTTTGAAATAAGTCGAGATCGCCTTGTAAATACTTTTGTTGACCTTGTAAAAATACCATCTCCTTCCTGGCAGGAAAATGAAGTCATTAGATACATCGAAACTTTCATGAAAAAACGCCATATACCCGTTGAAAAATATCCATGCGGTGATTCATACAACCTTCTCGTTCGAATGAAAGGCAGCAACCATGGCACCCCTGTCATGTTTTCATGTCACATGGATACGGTGACACCATGTGAAAATGTGAAGCCTGTTGTCACCGACAAAAAGATCACCTCTGATGGCTCAACCATACTTGGATCAGACGACAAAGGTGCAGTTGCCGGATTTCTTGAAGCCATTGATGTGATGCTGGAAACCGATATGCATTACGGGCCGGTTGAATTTCTCTTCAGCTGTGCAGAGGAAATCGGGCTGTATGGCATCAAGGGATTTGATCTGGGCACGGTAAAATCAAGATACGCATACATCTTCGACAGTGACGGGGCGGTAGGCAACATCATATTGCAGGCTCCCTATCACAGCACAATAGAACTGAATATAAGTGGAAAGGCCGCCCACGCCGGGATGGAACCGGAAAAAGGAGTAAGTGCTATACGCATACTTGCGGACATACTCAGCAACATTCCCCATGGCAGAATCGACAATGAAACCACGGTCAATGCCGGTGTTATCAGCGGCGGAAGGGCAACAAACATAGTGGCCGAAAACGCCTACTGCAAGCTTGAAGTGCGATCGCTCAATCAGGACAAGCTGGTATCCATTGAAAAGGAGATTCAAACCATCAGCAAAAAGAAGGCGGAAGAGACCGGGGGTAAGGTAAAAATTCAAAGAAAGCTTGAATATTCCGGTTTTTCACTGAAAAAAGATGATGGCATCATCCAAATGGCCATTAAATCCATGTCGAAGATAAAGATCAAACCATCTTTCGGAATCTCAGGTGGGGGAAGTGATACCAATGTGATCAACGCTGCAGGTATTAAGGCAGTAAATCTCTCTTCAGGCATGCAGAAGGTACATACCACCGGCGAATATATCATGATAAAAGACCTTGAGCGGGTAGCGCAACTGACTCTTGCAATAATTGATACCGCAAAAGATGGTTAATGGATTTAGACCCGGCTTCTCCATTGTGAACCTGTTATTGAAGCTCCCTGAACAGTTTAACCAGGAAAAACGCGCCGCAGAACAGGGTGAGGGGAAGGGTGAGAAACCAGATGAATACCTCTGACATCTTAACGGCAGAAGCATGGATAACTTTTTTACCAAAATATGAATAATGAAAATGCTCAGGATCCTGCGTTCGCCGGTAGATGTGCACGGCAATTCGAATTTTAACAAACAGCATTATGACAAAGATCAGTCCTGACTCAATGAATATCATCCGGTCAAGGTTCAGTTCCTTCAATTCTTCCGGAAAAACAAGAATAAACACCGAAAGAAACATGCCAAGAAACACGTTCATTATGCCCGTGACCAGGAAACCCTTGAAATCCTTTTCCTGTTTATTTGTGATGAAACTTCCTATGTAATAAATATGCACAACAAAGGATAACTGGAGGATGATGATGAAGGTGAGGACAATCATTGTATAATAATATTCCGGGTATCACCATTGATAAACATCATAACAAGCAATCAAACTTTATCAGAGTAAACTATGGAAAGTCAATAAAAAAGGTAAAATTATAACTGCTATTTTTTATTGAATTAAATATCTGAACCGTGTATACTGCCCGTCATCATGGATAATGCGCGCCTGGAAGGCTAACATGGACATAAAAAAAAACGGCATCCATCTCTTTACACTTCTGGCCACCATGGCAGATCTGCACCCGGAAAAGATATTTTTTACTTACAACGGGGATTCATACAGCTACCGGCAGGTATTATCCTGCGCCCGGCGATGTGCCCATGCCTTTGCCAGGCTGGGTGTTAAAAATGGTGACCGTGTAATTCTTCAATGCGGGAATAACCCCTGGTTTGTCTTTTCCTTCTTTGGTATAATGCAGACAGGCGCCATAGCGGTACTGGTTAATCCAGCCGCACGGATGTTCGAGGTGTCATATTATACCAGGGAAAGTGACGCGTCCCTCCTTATCACCGACGGCAAGTCTGCAGACTGTTTTTCAGAAAATCCTGAACTGTTCGGTGAAGTATCCCTGGCAACCATAAGAGAAAAACCAGGATATGAATCCATTGAATCAATGATATCAAATGAGAATCAACTTCCCATCCGGCAAGAGAACCATGGAGAGGATACTGCAATCATAATATTTACCTCCGCAATGGACGGGTATGCCCTCGGTGCCATGCTTTCGCACAACAACTTAACAATAAGCGCAGCCGTAGCCTCTGAGCTTTTCGAAGACAATGGTGGAAAATTTGTGGCGGTGCTCCCCATGTATCATGCTTTCGGACTTACCACGTCATTGATAATGCCACTCATTAACAGCAGGGAGATACTGCTCATACCACGGTTTTCTCCAAAAAAGATCATCACCGTTCTCTCACGCCCGGATACAGGGTTTATTACCGCTGTTCCTGCCATTTATGCGATACTGAAAAATATGATTACCCCCGGCACGGATTTATCACATGTAACCGTGTGGGTAAGCGGTGGTGATTTTTTACCGGTTTCACTGCAGCAATGGTTTCGTGAAAAAGCCGGTATCATCATACGGCAGGGATACGGCCTGACCGAGGCATCACCCATTGTTACCTGGAATATCCCCGACAGGGAGCCACGACCGGGATCAATTGGCAGGGCAATGCCGTATAATACAATGAAGGTTCAGGATAACGGCAATACCTGCATGCCGGGTGAAGTGGGAGAGTTCATGATCAAGGGGTTGAATGTAACCAGTGGATATTTCAATCGCCCTGATAAGACCGCCATGTGTATAAAAGACGGATGGCTTCGATCCGGTGATACCGGGTACATGGATGATGACGGATATTTCTATATCACCGGAAGAAAAAAAGACATGATTCTGAGAAACGGGTTCAACGTATATCCAGCCGAGGTTGCCCGAATCCTCTCTTATCACCCATCGGTAAAAGATGTCCGGATATCAGGACATTTTGAGCTGACCGATGACGCTTCATCAAGGGAATCCCTGCATGCCACAATAATTACCGTTAAAAACGCATCCCTGACAAAAGAAGACATGAAGAAATGGTGCACTGAGAACATCTCATCATACAAAATTCCGGATACCTTCCATATTCATTCATGATACATTGAACTATTTCTGGCTTAGCGTACACATTCATCTATTTGTAATCACTTGTTTGGGCAAAAAAAATGAGGTATTCAGGCGAATACCTCTTCAAAGTAAGCATAGCGGAATACTTTGGAAGGAAATTGTTGTGTACCAGGATTTTCCCAGCTCACTTATATATAAGCATATGTCATGCCATAACTCAATCTAGATAGACGAAATACTATTTTTTTTGTAATTATTCTTCATAACACGAATAATTTTTCATTCATTGCATATATTTTTCTGCTAGCATGGCAATATGGCATCATTATGTGTGTACTGATCGTATATTCTTTCCACAATCAGGGCATAATAAAAGAAAATGACCGCACATATGTACTGAATTTCATACACATGTGCGGTCATCTAAACACATTTGGAGGTGTAGATACAAATTTGGCTTAAAATTCTTCAAAATCCTGCAGTTGAGTTTCTTGAACTGTTTGCGCCATTTGAGGTACATTTTTGTGGTTGTTTTTCCAGCCAGTACCGCTATTACCATTTCCCTTACCGACTTCATGCTGATCCTCTTTCATTTCACGTACAGTGCGCAAATGTACTTCAGTGTGTTTTGAAGAGTATGTGTCATCTTTAACGGAATCACGAACATTGAAACGCTGCATCATCTCAAGTAATTCCTGTGCCTGATTAGACATTTCTTCGCTGGCAGAGGCAGTCTGTTCTACCATTGCCGCGTTCTGTTGTGTCATTGTATCCATATCAGTTACCGCGATATTTATCTGATCGATGCCCCTGCGCTGCTCTTCACTGGATGCTGATATCTCTGAAACAAACCTGTCCACCTGATTCACCGCTTCAATTATCTCCTTCAACGAGGTGCCACTCTGATTCACCAGGTCGGTTCCTTTTTCTATCTTTTCAACCGATGTGCCAATAAGTTCATTAATCTCTTTTGCGGCATTTCCTGAACGCTGTGCAAGATTTCTCACTTCACCAGCCACTACGGCGAAACCCCGGCCCTGGTCACCTGCCCTTGCAGCCTCTACGGCGGCATTGAGTGCCAACAGGTTAGTCTGAAAAGCTATCTCATTTATCATGGTTGTTATTTCAGCTATCCTGCTGCTTGACTGATTCATTTCGTTTATTGACTCTATTGCCTGTAACACTACCAGTCCGCCTTCTTCTGCAAGTCCTGTTGAATTCTCGGTCAGGCTGTTTGCCTCAAGGGCATTATCCGCATTCTTCTTGGTTGTAGCATTGGATTCCTCAATAGTTGCAGCAATTTCTTCAAGAGATGATGCCTGCTCTGAAGTACGCTGTGATAAATTCTCATTTCCACTGGCAATCTCCTGCACTGCCTGCCCCAGATTCTGTGACGCCACAATTATTTCTGATATAAGCTTTTCAAGCTCGCCGGTAGTCCTGTTAAATGAATCAGCCAGTTCGCCTAACTCGTCATCCTGATCGATATCAAGCCTATCAGTAAAATCCCCATCAGCAAGTTTTTTAGACATGGCTACTGTCTTCAATAATGGTTTTTTAATCATTCTTGAGATATAGAGCCCAATAAGAATCCCTGACAGCACACCGCCGATTACAAGAAGTATCATGAACATACTGGAGCTTTCATATAACTCAGTGGTCATCTGCCTGTATTCCTCCGCGTCCTTCTCTTTAATCCTGTTTATTTTCTCCAGGGTATCATCCAATTTATTCATTTTCTCACGGGCTATCCCCATCGATATGTCAATCGACTTCCTGTTTGCAGAAAGACCTTCATTCCTAATGGTATCTACCAGGTTCTCTTCAATGACCTTATATTCATCCCACTGCTTCTGGAATTTCTCTACCAGCACTTTACCTTCTTTTGATGTAATAAGGGGACGTGCTTTTTTAAAATTTTCACGTGCTTTCTTATCGTACCTGCCCATCATTTCAATAAACTCGGCCCTATCCGCACTGGTAGTTGCCAGGATGGCGTTTTTCTCTGCCCTGCCGGAGTTGATTATTTGAATATTTGCCTCTTTGAGGTATCGTATCCCGGTAAGCTCCTGTTCATACAGTACATTAGCCATTGAATTTATCCTGCCCATGTTGTTGATCCCAACAAGTCCCACCAGTCCCGTAATTGCTGCCACAAGCAGAAATCCCGCAAGCAGCTTTGTAGCAATTTTTAAATCTTTAAACCATCGCATTATTCATTTCCTCCATTTGAATTATTGAGTATTCCGCTGAGAATCCTCATTACTAATCAAGGTAATATCATTTAGATATTTTTTTGTCAGATCAATCTTAAATCACGCCGCATATCATCTTAAAATTATGTAGTATAATCACTATCCATATGTAGGTGCTGTCCTACAACAATTCACTTGACTTTCACTAAAGAAGATGTATACACTTTACATAATAAAAATTATTTCAATCCCGCGAATACATCACATCATCACGGAGAAACGTTGATGCAATACCAGATAAAAATTAATGATACACTGCTCAAAAACGACGGGACACTCTCCCATCGTGGCTATTCAAAAAAACAGGTGCTGCAATATAATCCTGAAAATGTACGACTGTATCCCTTTAAATTTCTTAACAAGATCAGAATCAAGGAATGGGACTATTATGGTTTTACCACCAGGGATTTTTTCTTTTCTGCCACGGTATCTGATATCGGGTATGCCTGTGTTGTGTTTGTATATTTTATTGATTTTAATAAAAAAACAATTGTAGAAGAAACCATCCTCACTCCCTTCGGGAAGGGATGCGCCCTTCCAACAAGCAGCCGTGAAGGTAATATCCATTTCTCACATGGGGATACAACTGTTAATTTCACCCGCATGCCCGGCAAACGGCTGATTAACGTGCAATGGCCTTCTTTCCACAATGGCGAAGGCTTACACGCAGACCTGGAAATCACCCAGCCAGAATCAATGGACAGTATCGTTATGTCCACCCCCATAGGGAAGAAACGGTTCTATTACAATCAGAAAATCAATGCCATGCCGGTACGGGGAACCCTGCGATTCGGGAAAAATGAATATGACATGAAAAAACTCCGTGCCCTTGCCACCCTTGACTGGGGAAGAGGTGTCTGGGACTATAACAGCTTTTGGAACTGGGCAAGTGCGTCGGGCCATCTTGACAGCAAAACCACTTTCGGGTGCAACCTCGGCAAGGGTTTTGGAGATCTCAGTTACGCCACGGAGAACTGTTTTTTTATAAATGGTACCATGACCAAGCTTGACCAGGTTGAATTCAACTATGATCCATCAGATTACATGAAACCATGGTATTTCGGATCAAACGACGGCAAGCTGGAACTAACCTTCACCCCGTTTTTCGAACGTGAGGCAAAAACGAATCTCCTGTTAATCCGCAGTGAAGTTCACCAGATGTTTGGAGAATATACCGGAATGGTAATACCCGACAAAGGTAAACCTGTTAATATAAAAGGGATTATCGGATGGGCAGAAGAACACTTTGCCAGGTGGTAATAATTGGAAGAAGGATATACGATGGAAACTAAAAATGATAACGGTTTTTTTTCTTTGCATATGCCCGAAACAGGATTCGTACACCTGCACTGGCACCTGACAGATAAAAAATGGAAATCTCTTGCTGAACAGTGTATATGTGACAGTTACGGTGAACCCAGGCTGTTTATCACGTTGTATTCAATAAAGAATGAAGCCAAAACCCCTTTACAGGAACATGATGTATTTGGTCAGAAAAACAACTGGACCCTTTCTCTTGACGAGTCACTGGAAGGATCAAGAATTGAATTTGAACTATTTTCCCGGGAAGAGAATCATGGGGAGCGGGTTCACATTTTCACCTCTGAGCCTGTACACATCCCCTACTCCCCCGAAAAAACTGCTTCCATGTTGGAGGGATCGGCTGCCGGGGATATGCTTGAATCGGCGGGAATAGAATCCACGGGCAGGGACGCGTCAGATTACCGGATATCATCCTGATAATGTCTTCATCAAAAGAAAATGCTACAATAGTACTTGTACTGCACGCCCACCTTCCATATATCCGTATCCCCCATCACTGGTTCCCACTTGAAGAGTTGTGGCTGTATCAGACAATGAGCGAATGCTACATCCCCCTTCTTCGCGTTTTTGACCGGCTTGATGATGAACAGGTATCTTTTCACCTTACCATATCCCTGAGCCCCACCCTCATGCAGATGCTGTCAGACCGGTATTACCAGGACAGGTATCGAAGCTGGGTGAAAACCATGATGCGGCTACTTGAACATATACCGGAAGATGAAACAGCAGAACAGAAAAAAAGCCGTACATTTTACCGGAGTTTTCTAAATGAGACACTTGATTACTTCGAAATGAATGAGGGAGATCTTCTTCGTTGCTTTAAAATTCACGCAGATTCGGGAAACCTGACACTCATCACCACGGCTGCCACCCATGCACTTCTTCCCGCGTATCGTTCACAGGCAGAACTGGTAGACACGCAGGTGTCAATTGGAATGGAGGTGTTCAAAAAGCATTTTGGCGCAACTCCCGAAGGTTTCTGGATGCCCGAGATGGCATATTACACGGGTCTTGACCGCATTCTTGTGGAAAATGGGATCAATTATACATTCTGTGACACAAGGGCCGTCTACCTCAATGGAAATCCACCCCCGTCAGGCCATTTTGCTCCATCCATCTCCCCTTCATCACTTGTGTTTTTCCCACGGGATCCTGTACTGTCAATGGCCGTTTGGTCTGCGCAGCAGGGTTACCCCGGCGATTACCGCTACAGGGAATTTCATCATGATTACATGTATGCCCTTCCCGACGATATTCTCGAAACTGAGGGGATAGACAGGATACCGGCTGGCCTGAAATTGTATGCCATTACCGGCGAAACCATGGAGAAAAACTGGTATGATCCGGAAGCAGCCCGCCATCAGGCCAGGGAACACGCGAAAGATTTCATGGATAAGATACACCAGAGAACCGCCGAAATTAAAGACAGGGTAGATCAACCGGCATTTATACTGCCATTCGATATGGAGCTTTTTGGGCACTGGTGGTTTGAGGGAC
>Ga0102938_10003602_pt1 | contig 11538 bp, 13 predicted proteins | sample SalPonR2_B_D2_MG_FD_84516 | JGI IMG/M metagenome (GOLD analysis project Ga0102938, IMG submission 84516) | Salt pond soil microbial communities from South San Francisco under conditions of wetland restoration - Salt Pond MetaG R2_B_D2_MG | ecosystem: Environmental > Aquatic > Marine >... | reverse complement strand
GGCGCAACGATCGTCGGCTTCATCATCTTGATCGCACGCCGCGACCGACACATTCCCCCGGGTGAGGATCACGGCGATGGGGCCGTGGTCTGACCGACAGCCGACGGACGCCTATCTGATCCGAGCCAGATCCGCGGCGCCGACGATGCCGGCGTCGTTGCCTAGTTGCGCCAACACCAGACGGGGCATCGGGCGATTGGATCCCTCGGAGACTTTCTCCGACAACGTGCGCTTGGCGCTGGCCAGCAAGAGGTCACCCGCATCGGAGACGCCGCCACCGATAACGAAAGCCTCCGGATCCAAGATGACCGTGAGGTCAGCCAGACCCCGGCCAAGCCAGTTACCGACGATGGTGAACGCCTCGACAGCCACCGGATCACCGAGTCGAGCTGCTTCGGTTATGTGACCGCCTTGCACCCCCTCGGGGGTTCCGTCGCCGAGATCGAGCAGAGTTCGCGCTTCCGGGCGTCGTTCTGCCGCGAGCGCGCGGGCTTCACGAACCAGCGCGTTGCCACTGGCGTACTGCTCCCAACAACCGAGCCGACCGCAAGCACACGGCCGGCCGTCGGGCACCGCATTCATGTGGCCGATCTCTGCCGAGACGCCGTGTGCGCCGCGCATCACCTGACCATCGATCACGATCCCGCCACCGATTCCGGTCCCCACGGTCACCGCCACCAGATGATCGATTCCCACGCCGGCACCGAAACGGGCCTCCGCCCACGCCGCGGCCGCGCCGTCGTTTTCCACGACAACCGGTAGTCCCGTAGCGCCCTGGAGGACAGCCTTCACGGGAACTTGTGTCCACGCGAGGTTCGGTGCGAAGTACGCGGTAGCGCGATTGCGATCGACTCCACCAGCCACTCCGACTCCAACACCCACGATGGAACCGTCCACCTCGCCTTGCAGTTCCTCGACAACCGCCGCGACCTCTGCGAGCACCGCTCCAGCATCGTGACGTGGGGTGGGTCGGCGGGTGGCGCGCAGAACGTTGCCGTCGATATCGACTACACCGGCGGCGATTTTCGTCCCGCCGATATCGACACCGATGGTCACGCCACCGGTGCGAGCCGAACTATCGGCTCCGTGAACACTTTCCATGACAACCAATCTAGGCGCGGCGCACCGGCAGCCACCGCGCGCGTGGCAGTTGCTCGGGTTCGCTTGCTGGTTGCGAGACGGATTGCACTCCCACGAGCACCTTGCACACCAGGCAGTCCGGGTGATCGCGCGGATCGCCGTGGTCGGCATGCTCACTAGCCCCGGAGGCCGCAAACCAATCTCCGGCCATGTTGCCGACCGCTCCCAGGAGCGACCACACATCCCCTAGGCCGCCGCCGATCCCTGGATCGCCGGCACTGCCCGTCGCGTTACCCGAAGCGTTGTCATCATTCGATCCGGACAGCCACCACGGTGGGCGCTCCATCTCCTCGTTCATGCGCCACCTTCTTCCTGGTCGCGACCGCTTGGCCATTGCTCCTGCACCGGCACGAACGTGACAGCGATGGTGTCGTCAGCCACCACGGCATCGATCGCCCGGCAGCGTCGCAGAGTGGCGTCGACCTCCCAGCGCACCGTGTGCTCGGCGAAGCGCACCACCACGTGGGTGGTGGGGTACGCCGGGTCCGCACTCCAGGTGCCGACATGCACCTGTTGGATATCGCCCCCATTCGCGGGGCCGTACTCGATGGCGGACAAGCCCGGAAGGGTGAGAGTGAAGATGCGGTCACCGCCTGCATCCACGATGGTGCTGGCCTGAGCGGCATCCATCGAGGCGGCGGGGAAGGCAGGCGCTTCGCCGGATCGGGTACGCAAAGTGGTGATCGGGTGCAGATCCATTACGGCCCGGTCGTAGGTCTCACGCGCCTGCTCTCGGATTTCCTTGGGCCAACCGTCCTTCTTGCGCGGCATCGGCGCGACGAGGACCCCGCGCACAGTTGCCCCCATTCCCACTGCGGCCGCTACATCGAGGCTGGCTTGCTGCACGGCATCGGGCTGCGCAGGAGTCGCGAACAGCCATTCGATGTCACCAGACCGCACCGCCGCCAGCACCGGTGTCAATCGAGCCCGCAAGGTCGCTGCCGGCGAACTAGTTCCCGCCACGTCAGCCAATTCGTCCAGCGATTCCAGATCCGCCAACACCTGCGGTACCGATCCCGCGCACCACACCACTGCCCGCGGCTCGTCAGTTCCGTGCATCTCCCACACTCGCACCAACGCCGCGACATCGCGGAAAGACCGCAGGCCGGCCATCAGGTCGGCACTGGTGAACTGCGCGCCGGTGATCGATACGGAAGATGCGATGTCATCGAAGACGGCACAGGCATCGAAGACATCGTCGTTGGGATAGGCGAACGAGCCGAGATCCACCACGCGTTCATGACCCACGGTCCGTGCCGCGGAATCCAGCACCCACGATCGGCCGCTGGGGGTTAGCGAACTAACCAGCAGCACCGGATTCCACCCGTTCCTTCAAACCTTTGAGCGCCGTGTCGACGATGACCTTCTCCGCCTTGCGCTTGATCATCCCGAGCATCGGGATCTTGACATCGACAGCGAGTCGGTAACGGACGGTGGTCGAACCGCCGTGCGCGGTGAGCTCGTACATCCCATCCATCGCGGTGACCATGTCACCCTTCGTCAACTTCCAGGTGACCTTGCTATCGCCGTCCCAGTCGTACTCGAGTTCGTAATCGTCTCGAATCGGTCCGGAATCGAGATGGAATCGCGCATCGGCGGGCCGGCCGTCTTCCTCATAGACGCTGAGCACCTCAACGGATGTGATGCCATCACTCCATTGCGGGTAGGCCGGGAGGTCGGCGATGACCGCCATGATGGTTGCGGGGTCGGCGTCGATATCGATGCTGGATTCGGTCTGATCGGCCATAGCCGGAGGCTACCTGTTAGCGAGATGGCGCGGTTTACGGATTCACAGGTCGATCACGAAGGGGGTCTCCCGGCCGTGGAAATGGCCGACGTTCACGCATTCGGTGCGGCCGATCCGAGCCCGCCCAGCCAGCGGTTGGTGGACGTGGCCGAAGAAGTGATAGCGAGGTTGGTGTTCGCGGACATAGTCGAGGATCGCTGCGGAGCCGATCTCGAAGCGCCGGGCAACTACGTCGTAGTTGAGCAGCGGGTGCAGCGGTGGAATGTGGGTGAACAAGACATCGACCGGGCCCAGTTCGCGCAGTTTGCCGGCGTACTCCTGCGGATCGATCTCATAGGGCGTGCGCATCGGGCTCTTCAGGCCGCCGCCGACGAAACCCCACCGCTGGCCGCCCACTTCCACCACCTGGGCATCGACAATCCGGTGGCCGTCGCGGATGTAACTCGGCCACAGAGCCGGAACGTCGACGTTGCCGTAGGTCATCAGCGCGGGGGTCGGCATCGCGGCGAACAGTTCCTCGTACTGCAACTTCACCATCGATTCCAAGATTCCCCACCGCTGCTCGCGATCGGTGATGCCGATGCCCGCCCAGGCGGCATCGCTCAGCGCGCGGGCTTCGTCGAACCGATTCGCCGTGCGCGCCTCGATGTAGGCGCGGGCGTGGTCGGCACCGAACAGATCGGCGTAGATACCCCGCTCAGGGTCGTCGTAGTCCAAGAACAAGATCAAATCGCCGAGGCAGACGAAGACATCGCTCCCCTCGGCTGCGCCCGCCAGGGCGAGCCCGGCACCATGGATGTCACTGACGATATGCGTGCGCATCGGCCTCTAATTCGTCCTTCATCGCCCACACGACCTGCTTCCACGCGAGGACGTGGCGACGACGCAAACCCTCGACCTGGGACCGAGCACGCCGGGTGTTCGCCCGCGGCCTGGGGGTCGTGCTGCTTCCGGGCACCGTCGGCTCGGCCCGCAGGTAGTAGTGGACGATCACCCCAGGGGTGTGCGCTTCCAGCCAAATCTCACTGGACCCGACGAAGTCCCCCGCCACCGTCCAGCGCATCCCCTCGGCTCCGCGGTCCATGTAGACCTCCAACCGCAGCCCCGGCCACCAGTGCGGCCAGCGGCGAGCAACCTCCCGGGCGACGACCGCGCGGTCGACAGCGATGAACGATTCGTCCACGATGTCGATGCTGGGTTCCTCCGGTAGCGGTGCCCGTGCCTCCATGCTCGTAGCGTGCCATGGCAGCGGCCGAGGCGCAGTTATCACTTTCTCCTCGCCAGAAGGCCGTCTATCGCGTAACGTGACGTGAATTGGCTCACGCCGCTGTAGCGGCCCGAAGCGAGGGAGTAAGCGCGTGCTTAAGGAGTTCAGCGTCCCGGCCATGGTGTCGGCCCCAACGTCGGGGAACATGACGGACCACATCGTCGAGAACGCATCGACCAGCCCCAACCAGGTCGTGTTCTCCCTCCAGCGGGGTGAGGCCTGGGTCGGCGTCACCGCCGGGCAGTTTCTTGCCGACGTCCAAGCGATCGCCAAGGGGATCATCGCCAGCGGCGTGGAAGCCGGACAACGCATCGGCGTTATGTCCCGGACTCGGTACGAGTGGACCCTGGTCGACTACGCCATCTGGTACGCCGGCGCGATCTCCGTGCCCGTCTACGAGACCTCCTCGGCCGAGCAGGTGCAGTGGAATCTGATGGACTCCGGGTCGGTCGCCCTGTTCGCCGAAAGCGCCAAGAACAAGGCGGTCTTCGATCAGGTCGCACCAGACCTCCCCGATGTCACCCGGGTATGGGTATTCGACAACGATGACCTCGAGACACTCAAGGCCGCCGGGGTGGATGTCAGCGACGAAGAGCTCGAAGCCAGGCGGGCCACGGTTCAACCGGACACCCTCGCCACGATCATCTACACCTCGGGTACCACGGGGCGCCCCAAGGGCTGCATGCTCACGCACAAGAACCTGATGTTCGAGGTCGAGAACGTGATCGCCGGACTCGACGAGGTGTTCTTGGCTCCGGGCTCGTCCACCTTGCTGTTCCTGCCCGTGGCGCATGTGTTCGGTCGGTTGATCCAACTCGGTGCCGTTCGCGCGAAGGCACGCTTGGGTCACGCACCCGACGTCAAGCAACTCCTGCCGTTGCTGCAGAGTTTCCAGCCCACTTTCGTGCTGGCTGTGCCACGGGTCTTCGAGAAGATCTACAACTCCGCGCAGCAGAAGGCCACTGCCGAAGGCAAGGGCAACATCTTCGACAAGGCAGCGCACACCGCCATCGAATACAGCGAAGCCCTCGACGAGGGTGGAGCCGGCTTTGGCCTCAAACTCAAGCACGGCTTGTTCGACAAGCTCGTCTACAAGAAGCTGCGCGCGGCGATGGGTGGCCAGGTCGAGTGGGCCGTCTCCGGCGGAGCTCCACTCGGCTCTCGGCTCGGACACTTCTTCCGCGGCATCGGCATCACGGTGCTGGAGGGCTATGGCCTCACCGAGACTTCGGCGGCCACCACGGTTTCTCGCCCCGATGCCATCGAGGTCGGGGCCGTAGGACAGCCGTTCCCCGGGGCTAGCGTCAGGATCGCTGAGGATGGCGAACTCTTGCTGGCCGGTGATCAGATCTTCGTGGGCTACTGGAACAACCCGACCGCCACCGCCGAGGTGCTCGAGCCGGACGGCTGGTTCCACTCCGGTGACATCGGGGAGATCGACGACCGCGGCTTCGTTCGCATCACTGGTCGCAAGAAGGAACTCATCGTCACCGCTGGCGGCAAGAACGTCGCTCCGGCCGTACTCGAGGACCGGCTGCGTAGCCACGCCCTGGTCAGCCAGTGCATGGTTGTCGGTGACCAAAAGCCGTTCGTCGCTGCCGTGGTCACCCTCGATCCCGAAGCGCTGCCGATGTGGTTGAAGGTGCAAGGCAAGGACGAATCCCTCACCGCAGCAGATCTCATTTCCGATGCCGAGGTGCTCGCCGAGGTCCAAGGCGCCGTCGACTACGCGAATGCTGCTGTGTCCAACGCCGAGGCGATCAAGAAGTTCGTGATCGTCCCCGATGAATGGACCGAGGAAAGTGGCCAGATGACGCCTTCGATGAAGCTCAAGCGCGGAGTGGTGCAGAAGGAATACGAGGCGCAGATCGAGGAGATCTACGCCTAGTGTGATCGGGGTCTAACCGACAACCCGTCCGATGCCGCTGAAGCGGCTGGAGTACCACGGTCCGAGGATGTTGGAGACCAGCACTCCCGAACGTGGGTTAGCGGCATGCACCATCTTGCCGTTGCCGATGTACATGCCCACGTGGTGCGTTCCGCGACCGAAGTAGAAGACAAGATCGCCGGGCTGGGCTTGGCTCAGCGGTACGCGCCGGGTAACGGAGTACTGCGAACGGCTGTAGTGCGGGAGGGAAACGCCCGCTTGGCGCCACGCGGTCATCGTCAACCCTGAGCAGTCGAACGCGCTCGGGCCGCTCGCCGCCGCCACGTACCGATCGCCTACCTGCGCGAGTGCGTACTGCACGGCTTTGGCTGCCCTGCCGCTACCGGTGAACCCACCACCGGCGCTGGAGGATCCGCCACCGGAATTGCCAGCGTTCAACTGGGCGGCGGCTGCTGCGGCAGCGGCCCGGGCTGCTTCGCGCTCCTCGCGCGCCATTTGCGCCAGGCGCTGACGCTCTTCTTCCTCGAGGTTCGCCAGTAGCCGTTCGGCGTCGGCGAGTCGATCGTCGGCTTCGTCCTTGGAGTCCTTCATGCGGCTGCGCAGATCCTTGGCCCGCGCTTCCTTGTCCAGGACCGCCGCCTCGGATTGAGCGAGCCGGAGCCGCGCGGTTGCCGTCTTGCGAAGCGCTGCCGCCTGGCCGCGCTGAACGGCGTCGAGGGCCGCGGCTTGGGCGAGGAATTCGTTCGGATCCTCGCTCAACAGCACCTGCAAGGAGGTGTCCAAGCCGCCGGAGGTGTAGGCAGCGCGGGCAAGGTCGTCAACCGCGCCGAGGATCTCGCGCATCTCGCGGCGCTCGCGCTTCACCTTGGCCTTGAGGGCGTCGAGTTGCCGGCGGACGTCTTGGAGTTCGTTGCGGGCTTCGTTGTAGCGCTCGGTGGCGGACTCGGCCTTGGACTCCAGGTCCATGACCTGAAGACGCACTTCCTCGAGATTCGGGGCCGCCTGCGCCGGGGTGGTCACGGCTCCGGTCGCAACCAGGCCAGCGATGGCGAAGAACAGGCCGCCGATTTGGGTGCGTCGCCGCATGCGCACTACGGGCCTCCTCGTCGTGGTCCTCGTCGTTCCCCGTTGCCAGCCTGTCCCTGATGCCTTACCGAGACGACTCATCTGGCGAGGCAGGGGAAGTGACCTCGGTGTGACGATGTAGACCGGTCAGCGGTTCCCCAAGGTAACAGAATGGTGACGACGCGCACCACGGGTATCCCGGAAACATCTCGGGCCCGTCGCAGATCGGTTTAGCCAGCACGGTGACGCAGCCGCAACGGCGGCACCATTCCCCCTTGAGCAAGCACCTCGATCGCCCGGGCGTGCTCATCGTCGAGTTCCACCGCTGACGGGCCATGGGTGGGAGCAGATCGGGGCACCTCGGGAACTCCGAGGAGCACGCTCACTACGCAGTCCTGGCAGGCCAGGCCGGCTACTTGGCAGGTATCGCAGTCAATGACCATGCCCGGCACGCTAAGCCCACGGTCTGACACCCACCCCCATTCGTCCCCGTTGCCGCGTCACTTGTGGCCGCGTTGGACTCGATTTTGCGGCCACAACCGACGCCGCAACGGGGAGAAGGGCTAGACGCCGCCGTCGCCTGCGGCTTCCCGATCCGGACCGCCGAACTCCGGCTTGGGCACCACTTCGATCCGATCCGAACTCGAACACCAGCGGCACCGGATCGACTCCACCTCCTCAGTCAGCACAACGCTCTCCTCGATCTCGACGTCGCCGGCCAAGGTGGCGTGCCAGAAATCGCGGGAGCGCACGGTGCGGGTGATATCGAAGCGGGTCAGGTTGCCGCAGTGGCCGCAGCGCAGCCGGGACTTGTCATCGGGCAGTTGGGAATCCGCAGAGGGATCAGGGTTCGTCACAGGCGCGAAACTACCGGGAGCGTCACACCCGTCACCTAGCGTCCTGCTTGATGAACACACCGAAGGCGGCAAAGTCGCCCCACCAGCGCGATCAGTCGACGCAACTGAGCTTCACCGAAGTCGGCGAGGATCTGGCCCGCGAGGTGTTCGTCGTCGTCGATCTCGAGACAACCGGGGGTCCGGCGACCAGCGCGGGCATCACCGAGATCGGAGCCGTGAAGGTCCGCGGCGGGGAGATAGCGGGCGAATTCGCCACTTTGGTCCGCCCGCCTGAGTCCATCCCGCCACACATCACCGCCCTGACCGGAATCGACGAGTCGATGGTGCGCGATGCGCCCTCCGTGGCTGGTGCCGTCGCCAGCTTCGGCGAGTTCGCCGGCGATGCGATCCTGGTTGCCCACAACGCGCCCTATGACCTCGGATTCTTGAAGGCGGCGTGCGCGATGCACGACCTCAGCTGGTTTCCCGGGCGCTCGCTGGACACCGCCCGGCTGGCCCGGGTGGCGCTACTGCCCGGCGAAGTCCGCAACTGCAAACTAGCCACGCTGGCCGCCCACTTTCGCGCACCCGTCACCCCAAACCACCGGGCGCTAGCCGACGCCCGGGCGACCACCCACGTGCTGCACTGTCTACTGGAACGGGTCGGCTCGTTGGGTGTGCGGACGTTCGCCGATCTTCGCGACTTCCTCGGCCGAGTCTCACCCGCCCAGCGCGCCAAGCGGCACCTTGCCGATGGGTTGCCGGCGGGGCCTGGCGTTTACACGTTCGTAGATCGACAAGGCGCACCGCTCTACGTCGGCACCTCGACCAACGTGCGTTCCCGGGTGCGCAGTTACTTCACCGCGTCGGAGAACCGCGCGCGAATGAGCGAGATGATCGCGATCGCCGATCGGGTGGATGTCATTCCCTGCGCCACCACACTCGAGGCCAAGGTGCGCGAGATGCGGCAGATCGCTAGTCGTCAACCCCACTACAACCGTCGTTCGCGTCGAGCCGAGACACCCTGGTGGCTGCAACTGCGCGCCAAACCGAACGCCCGATTGGTTGCGGTGCGCCAAGCCGACGGGCACCCGGTGCCCGACTCCTGGGGTCCGTTTCCTAGCCGCAGTGCCGCGCGCGCCGTGGCCGACACCTTGATGGGTCTTGCGGTGGCGCGGTCGGCTTCCTCCTGCGAGGCAAACCTTGCCGCAGACGAGTTGAGCACCGTTGTCAACGGTGATCTACGGGAGGTCCTGGCGCGCGGCTGGGATCGGATGCGCGAGCTGGCGGGCCAGGAACTCTTCGAGCAGGCCGCGCGCTTGCGAGACGCCATGGCCAAAGTGAGCGCAGCCAGCGAACGGCACCAGCGCTTTCAATCGCTGCTGGGATCTGGGCGCATCGTGGCCGCGGAACCCGATACCCGCGGTGGCTGGGCGATCGCTGTCATCGAGTCCGGACGGTTGGTCGCCGCAGCCCATGCCCGGACAGGCGACAACCCACGCGCCACGGCCCGCGCCGCCATTGCGACCGCGGAGTCGGCGGTTGAGGGTGCCACCGGTGAGGAGACGTTGTTACTCGCGCGGTGGCTCGAAGGCCCGCTCACCCGACTGGTCGACATCGATCGGCCACTGGCGTGGCCGATCGGCTCGGGCTCGCCCCTGTCATCGCTGAGCATTACAGCGTTGCCTGGCACCGATGCAGGATCCAGCCGGCCGGTGGGCCCGGCGCCCGGTCACCGACGAGTCACCCGGATTGCTGGCTGAGCGAGATCCATCGCTCGAGGATGCGCCACGCGTCACCGGATTCCAACGCCGCACGCGCCCGCGGTAGGGCGTCGTGGATGTGATGGGACACCGATCCGGAGGAAATCGCGCCCGAAGCAACGTCATGCGCCACCAAAGCTGCAGCGGCGTTGACCGCCACGGAATCGAAGATCGCCGCGTAGCGCTCCGCGGACAGATCGCTTCGCCTATCAGGGTTCAGCACGGCAACCACAACATCGGCGTTGGCCTGCGCACTCGAGCCGCGCAGCGCACCCGGTTCGGCCCGGGCTATTCCCCAATCCTGCGGGTCGATCACTTCCTCCACCACGGCATCGCCGGTTGCGTTCCACACCTGCGTGGGACCGAAGGTGGAGATCTCATCGAGACCGTCGATGCCGCGCACCACAAGCGCCCGCACGCCTCGCTCGCGCAGCACCTCAGCCATCGTCGGTGCCGATTCCAGCCGAGAGCAGCCCACCAACATCGCTTCCGGTGCCGCCGGGTTGGCGAGCGGGCCGAGGATGTTGAACACCGTCGGCACCTTCAACTCCCGCCGGGTCGGTGCCACGAAACGCAAAGCAGGGTGAAAGGCCGGGGCGAAGCAAAACCCGATACCGACTTCGCGGGCGCTGCGGGCAACCTGCTCAGGGGATGCCTCGATCTGCACGCCCAGCAATTCCAAGACATCCGCTGAGCCGGTCGCGCTCGAGGCGGCCCGGCTGCCGTGCTTGATGACCGGCGCCCCCGCAGCCGCAGTCACCAGCGCAGCCATGGTCGAGATGTTCACGCTGTTGGACCCGTCTCCCCCGGTGCCGACCACATCGACCACCACTTCGGGCCGAGACGATGAATCGACGGGAACCGCACGGGAAAGCATGGTCTCCAAAAGCGCCCGCAACTGCTCAGGAGACTCCCCGCGGGTGCGCAGGGCGGTGATGAGTGCGGCCACCTGGGCCGAGGTGGCGTCGTCGTCGAGCATCCGACCCATGGCCCAGGTCAACTCAGGCCCAGACGCGCCGGCGGGTGACATCGACGAGGCCAGAACGGTTGCCCAGTCGAACCGATCGGGTGCTTCGGCGCTGGCGGACATGGGCAACAGTGGCAGCTAGGTCAGCCAGCGACGTCTGCGCGCCGACGCAGCAGCGTTGCCACGGCACGGGCGAGGGCAACCGGCTCGAGGGGATGGGGCACCACGGCGTCGGCCCGAGACCACGTTGCCAACCAAGCATCCTGGGGGCGACCGATCAGCACCAGGATGGGCGGGCAGGCGAAGATCTCGTCCTTGAGTTGACGGGCGATGCCCATTCCGCCAGCCGGGACAGCTTCGCCGTCCAAGATGAGTAGATCGAATTTCTCGCGCGAGGCACGCTCGATGACCATGGGTTCGGTGGCGCACTCGACGAACTCGACGAGCGGCGCGCCGGGTTCGGGCCGGCGGCCCACACCCATCATCACCTGCTGGCGGACGTTCCGATCATCGCTGTAGACCAGCACCCGCGATGGGGGCTGCGGCTCCTGCTCATCGCTCACGGGCACAGCCTACGGGCCCCCTGGATCGGCCGGCCACTAGCGATAGGTGAGGTAGTGGCGCAAATCGCACTATTTGTGGCGTACCCGGGCTACCGGATTCACAAAGCCATGACAGTATTTGACTGTGGCGAACACGACTGTTCCGGCGGCCTATGCGCATGCGCCGGCAAACCGACCCAACATGGTCTCCATCGGGACGATCGTCTGGCTGTCCAGTGAGTTGATGTTCTTCGCGGCACTGTTCGCGATGTACTTCACAATGCGGGCGGTCAACCCGGAGGTGTGGGCGGCCGACAGTCAGT
>Ga0102938_10003601_pt1 | contig 11538 bp, 10 predicted proteins | sample SalPonR2_B_D2_MG_FD_84516 | JGI IMG/M metagenome (GOLD analysis project Ga0102938, IMG submission 84516) | Salt pond soil microbial communities from South San Francisco under conditions of wetland restoration - Salt Pond MetaG R2_B_D2_MG | ecosystem: Environmental > Aquatic > Marine >... | reverse complement strand
TGCCTTGCATCCATGGCATATGGCAAAAGTGAACGATATGTTTCAATACCCGGTATATCATAATCTGCCATTTTTTTTGCATGATCATATTTCTCATGCAAAAGGGCCAGTAAATATTGCCTCTTCCATATGGAATGTGAAAATAACCTGTCCCTCTGACGGGGTACATTTTCAAAATAATTCATACCTGGAATTCTTTGCATGTGAAGTGTGGCATCAAAGCTGTATATGCTAAGACCCAGTGTACATATGTCTTCACTGCCGTCATACTGTGTATACAATCCTGCGCATTTCGAATACTGCCTGCCTTTCAGGAGATAATACCCTCGCGACAGGCAATATTGCCACTCATTCAGATAATCCGGGTAATATGATTGTAATCGAAGAAGCTCACTATGAGCCCTGTAGTACTCACCCTTTCCGGCCAGGTGGTGTATAAATCGGGTTAGTGTTTCCGGTGAATATTCCTTTGATAATGAATTACTGTAATCACTGCCGCGCAGGTTCCCCGATAAAACGAGAACAAATAAAATGCACGGCAGGATACATCTATTCATTATCTGCATTAAATCATTCTGATTTTTTCTTCTTTGCAGCCATTTTCTCCCACCCGAGAACAACGGGTGACGCGATATATATAGTTGAATACGTACCAATAAATATACCGAACAGCAATACTGCCGCGAATCCACTGATAACTTCGCCTCCCAAAAGATACAATGCCAGAACAGCGAAAAGTGTGGTTATGGATGTAAGCAATGTCCGTGATATTGACTGGGTAATAGACTTGTTTACAATGTCAAATAATGTCTGCTTGGTCTGTATCTGGTTATTTTCCCTTATCCTGTCAAAGATAACAATTGTATCATTTACCGAGTAACCGAATATGGTAAGAACCGCCGCGATAACAGGGATGTCAATTTCAATATTGGCAAAACCACAGAAAGCAAATGAAAGCAAAATATCATGGACTACTGCTACAATGGCACCAAAGGAGTATTTCACTTCAAAACGGAATGACAGGTAAAACATCATAAGCAACAAGGCTATGCCAAAAAGCTTGATGGCTGATTTTTTCAAAAACTCCCCGATGGCCGGTCCAACGGTTTCTGTTCCAAGTACCTCAACGTTATCGAAACTTGAGTTGATGGCATTGGTAAGTATGTTGGCGCTTGCCTCTGCTGATTCACCTTTTTCAAGCAGCTTGGTGGATATTATGTATTCGTTCAGTTCTTCTTTACCTATCTGCTGCACTGTTCCACTGATATTATTTTTATTAAGAACTTCCCTTATAGAACCAATTGTTACATCCTGTTCAAACTTCGCGGTGATCTTTACCCCACCCACGAAATCAATACCCCAGTTAATTCCTCCTGAAGAAACTATACTGGAAACAAAAATAACAAATAGTACCAGTGAAAACCCTATTGCAACGAAACGATACTGTAGAAAATCTATAATTTTGTCCCTATCCAACGTCGATACCCCTTATTAAATACTCAATTTTTTAATTTTCCTGCTGGATGTTATAATTTCAAATATTGTCTTGGTTATATACAGGGCAACAAACATGCTGCATAATACCCCAATAAACAATGTGACCGCGAATCCCTTTATGGGGCCTGTGCCAAACTGTGACAATACAAAAGCCGCAATGAGAGTTGTCAGGTTCGCGTCAAATATTGTCCAGAAGGCCCTGTCAAAACCATTTGCGACCGCCATACGGGCAGATTTGCCTGATTTAAGTTCTTCTTTAATCCTTTCGTAGATGATAACATTTGCATCAACAGCCATACCCACGGTAAGAATAAACCCGGCAAAACCAGGCAATGTCAGGGTAAAACCCAGCCACGACAACAACGCCATCATGAGTATTATATTGATGATTAGTCCTATATCAGAGATAAGCCCTGAAAATTTATAATACAACATCATAAAGAACATAACACCGAGAAGACCCACCATTATGGCCTTTACCCCCGACTCGATGGAATCCTGTCCCAGGGATGGGCCAACCGTTCGCTCTTCGATGATGGAGAGATCAACCGGGAGGGCACCTTCCTTGATTATCCTTGCCAGCGCGTGAACTTCTTCACGGGTAAAATCCCCCTGGATTATGGCCTGGCCGGTGCTGATCTGCACCCGTATAACCGGGGCGCTTCGCACTTTCTCATCAATAACAATTGCCATCTTTTTGCCATGGTTCTTTTCGCTTGTAACCTCGGCAAATTTGGCAGCTCCATCCGGGGTCAGTGTAAAATGCACCGCCAGCTGCTGGTACTCATCGGGAGCTACCCACGCCTTGTTTATATCATCCCCCGCGAGGGCTATATCTTTCTGAAGCACGATTGGGTACGAAGGATACAACTTGTTAGACTGATCATCCCTTTCATAATAAAATAAAATGATCATGTTGTCAGGGAGTCCAATTCCATCCGCTATTTTCTCTTCAAGCCGTCTTAATTCAGCCGGGTCATCAGGAAGCATCCCGCCTTCAAGGTTCTCTTTAACCCACTGGTTTGCTTCCTGTGTATATTTGTCATTACCGAGACGATACTCAACCCGTCCCGTGGTTCCAATTGCTTTTTTCACACTTTTAGGATTCTTTACACCTGGAAGCTGTATCTCTATGGCATCATTTCCACGGGGTCGGATAGAAGGCTCCGATACACCAAATTTATCAACCCTGTTTCTGAGAAGCTCAAGGGCCTGTCGGGAAAGTTCAGTTTTTTCTTTTTCGCTAAGGGTTTTCCCCAGTTTCTTTTCCATCTGTTTAAAATCTGCCTGGAGCACAAGGTGCATACCACCCTGCAGGTCTAGACCAAGATTTATTTTCTTCGCAAGCACGGCACTTTCAGCCCAGTGAGGCAATAGTTTGGCATCGATCACACCGGGAAAAATTCTAACTTCATTCATTACCGCGTCACTCAGGTTGATCCCTGATACTAAAATGGCATTATCTTTTTGTTCAACCTGAAAATCATCAGATGAAAAACGCTCACTTATTCTCTGTAACTGTTGCTGGGTAACATTCTCACTCAGTTCGATTTTCATCGTTTTCTCACCCACCGTGGGTAAGATGAGAATCACGGCAAAAGTTATCAGAACTAATATAAATATGACCCTGTAAATCAGTCCTCTACTCATGATACCTCTTCCTGTCGATATTGTTAAACTCTGGGGAACCTGCGGAGCACCCTGCCTGGACGCTCCCTGGCACGTACACGATATAATATAAATACAAGCAGTATTATGAGTCCCAGAATCAGCCAGGCAACTATATCAGTCGTCTCTTTATCCATTCCGAAAAGACCGCGGGCCTGGTTATCCTCTTTCTTTACTTCCGGTTCACTATCCGTATCCGCCATTAACTGTTCAGATTCAGCCTTCGCCTCATCAAGCTGTATGCCGGATATTCTTCTATATTTAAATGGTCCATCTGTAATAGACAGTAGTCTTCCTTCGTCTACGACCGCGTCATCCTTTCTTGAAGGAGATGATGACACCGGCTCTTCAGCCTTTTTTTTCACCTCTTTTACCTGGCTGGCTTCATCACCGGGTGCTTTCTTCGGAGTGCCGGGTGTATCTTTCTTCACTGAAGTTGATTCTTTTACAGTTTTTTCCCTGCTTTCTGCAGCGTTGACATCCCTGTCCGGCTTTACGGTCGTTTCAGCTTCAGGTTTATCTACATCCACGTCTTTCACTTCTTCAACCGCGGGTGAAGCTGGTTCTTCCGGAGGTGTTACCGTATCCTGCTGAGACCAGCAAGGGACAGCCAAAAGCATGGCTGCCAGGAATACGATACACCATGCACTATGTAATTTTTTATTTTTCATACACGGCAATTATTAAAGTACTTCAGGAAACCTTTGACTGGATAGCGGTTTTGGAAAACTCAACCTTGGTACTATCTGCAATTTTCAAAACTACAATATTCTCTTCGGGTTTAATGTTGGATATTACACCGTATATTCCCCCGGCCGTAATAACCTTGTCACCTTTCTGTAATGCCTCAATCATTTTCTTCCTGTCTTTCTCTTTCTTTTGAGAAGGCCGGATCAATAAGAAATAAAATATCAGCACCATCAGCAACAGGGGGAACAGGCTCATCCAGCCGCTTCCTGAAGATGGTCCCGAACCGCCCGCCTGGGCATACGCTTCTGTTATTAATTGTGCAAACAAACTGCACCTCCTGAATAAATCACTTAATCACTGCTGCACATCTAAAGTAATGAAGATATAATGTCAACACAAATATACTGCCCAATTATGGAACGATAACCACGGGAGTGCCGATCTGTATGTATTTCTCCAGCTCAACAATATCCTTGTTATACATGCGGATACAACCGCTGGAAGACAGATGCCCTATGGATTGCGGGTCACAATTGCCGTGAATGGCTATACCGGAACCTATTGATGGTACTTTTCCGTTTACAACGGGCAGCCGGTTTGATGTCTTCGCTTCATTGTATCGTATGATATCTTTTTTATTGGGATATGATATGCGAAAAAACCTGGGCCCATAGGCGTTATCACCAAGATCGGCCCCGGGATTACCATACCTGTAATGCCCGTCTTTTGCCCTGAAAAACACACTGTTCATTGCCTTTAATCTTCGGTAGGAGGGGGTATTTTTCGGCGCGTCCATACTGAGTATTTCTGTCACGTAATACACCCCTTCCGGCGTTCTTTCATCCCCGGCATGTAGTTTGGGTTTCCGGTCAGGATTAAGGCCATACCCTATCTTGAAACTGTCCATTATCTCGCCGTCCCTGTTATATACATTCAGGGTAAACTCTTTTTTATCTACATATACCGCATACCTTCCGCTCTTTTCATTAAACACATGCTTCAGGTCTTCTTTTATACTGTTTTCTTTACATGAAAGAGATGCTGTTGCGAATGTGACCACCACCAATGCGTACAATGCTTTTTTCATCATCAGTATATCCCTACCTGTTCACCGGTGCGCTTCGTATTTTCCTTGATACGATCTCACGCAGCACTTCACGGGTTATATCATATTCTTTACTTGAATACAGCACTGTATCGCCCCCGTTGAGCACAAGGTGATAACCGTGCTTTTTTGCCACATGCCTTGCGGAATCTTCAATTTTCGTTAAAAATTTTTTCTTGTATGATTTTTCTTTTTTTCTCAGGACTGAAAGTTCGTTCCTCAATTTTTCCAGATTTGTATATAATTCCTTTCGTTTTACCGGATCAGCCTGCTGTATTATTTGATTCTCGAGAACTTTCAGCTCACCATACAGCTTTTTTAACCTGTTTCTAACCGTGGATGCCCCGCCATCATGTGAGACGAGGTATTCGTACAATACTTCCAGCTGCACGTACCGCACCACCGGTATCTCTTCTCCCTGGTTCTCCAGCATTTTTTTCTGGTAGGAGCACCCTGCAACCACAAATACCAGGAGTATGTTAACAAGGGGTCGCATTGTCAGAATCTCATATCACCAATACCAAACTGGAATTCATAACCGCTTATCTCTTCAAAATATCCCTTTTCACTGCCCACCCATTCAAGTTTCTTACCGAACCAGAACCGCAGGGGCATCATTGGGATCTGTATCTTGAAACCAAAACCGTATGAATACTTGAAATAGGACATCAGGTCTATCTCATCAATTTCACTGATCTCGTATAACTGGCCCGTGGCCTTGTCCTCGTTTATACGTTCCATTGTATCTTCTTCCAGGGTCTCTTCCCAGAAACTATCTGTCCACATTGATCCGGCGTCAAAAAAGACCACGAACCATAAAAGCTGCGGATGTATGGGTATTCTGAATTCGGCACCGTACAATATCCGGTGAAACAGTCCATATCTCCATGAAGGGGGAAGCGCAAAATCAAGATACTGCCATCCCCGCAACGTTTCCGGACCGCCGATATACAGCCTGTCTTCACTTTCCAGCCAGGGGTTCTTTTCCCTGTCCTGAAAACCCTGCACCTGGTTTCTGAACAATGGTGGCGAGAGGAAGTTGGCGTTTCCACGCAACTCGATCACGCAGGGGTGCGTTTTCAGGAACGGCAGGTTAAAAGGTGAGTAATAATAATACAGCTCAGGCGAATACTTGATAAAATGATCATCACCACGAAGTATATTTCCACCGGTAAAGGTGGTGGAGAACTCCGCCCGCCATCCGCTGGTGGGGTTCATGTAATTATCCTTGGAGTCACGATAAGCATACAGGGTAAGCTTTCTCTTTTCCTGTGTGCCAAGTGACTGCTCGATAAAGACGGTGTCGGTGCTGTTTCCACTGGCATTCAGTATTTTCTTGAATGAGTGATTCCATACTGTTCCAATACCGTAATGATACCAGAAACGGTAGCTGAGGCCCAGCGAATACCCGTATGAGCGCTTATTGTGTTCAGCAGTTTCATTGTTTTCGGTAAAGATGGAACTCTGTTCAAGAGTACTTATCATGTAAAATATCGAGGCGTTGAACCCTATGGGCTTATCAAAGAGCCATCGTTCGTTAAACCCCAGCGTGACAGAACTTCGCATGGGACCATACTCGAATCTCAGTGACACACGCTGGCCGTTACCCATGAGATTGTTTTCGGCAACATCGGCAAATATGGAAAAACCCGTCATGGTGCCGTATCCACCTCCCAGCGAGATAGTGCCCGTGGGCTGTTCTTCCACATCCACGATAAGGTTCATCAGCCCTTCTTTCGTTCCCGGCCGCACGTCAAAATTGACTTCTTTGAAAAAACCCAGGTTGTACACCCTCTCCCTGGACAACTGCATCTTACGGGAGTCAAATAACTGTCCTTCTTCTACTACAAGTTCGCGTCGTATAACCTTGTCCTTGGTTTTCTGGTTACCCTTGATGATGATGTTCTCTATATATGCCTGGGAGCCTTCACGTATGGTGAAATGTATTTTCAGGTAGTTTCGCTTCTCAGTTTTCCCGTCCACCTCCACTTCTTTCTGGGTAAGATCTCGCTCAGGGATTATGCGGGCAAATATATAGCCTTTTGATGCGTAGGTGAAACTGATCATCTGACGGTCTTTCTGGAAGGCTGTATCGTTGAAGGTGGCACCGATTTCCTTCTGTTCAAACTGGCTCATGAACACTTCGGTTTCAAATACCTCGTTTCCCTTTATGGTATACCCATTGAAATAGTACTTTTCACCTTCGCTTATCTTGATAGTAATATGAATGGTTCGGATCTCTTCCCTGTTGGGATTTTTCCACTGGTACTCAACGGTATCTTCTATTATCTGCGCGTCGAGGTAGCCAAGTTCACGGTAATACCCGAGAATCTTTGCCTTGTCCTGCTCATAGGTGGTTCGATTGAAGGTGCCATCCTTAAAGAAGCCTTCTTCGGATGTTTCCATCACCCCCTTCAACCTGGACATCGGCACCACGTTTGTTCCCAGTATGGATATCCTGTGTACCTTTATCTCTTCGCCTTCGTCCACCACGAAGTAGACGTTGACGGCATTGTCCTCGTCTTTATTCTCTTTCACCCGGTAGGACACAACGGCGTTGAACATACCCTCTTCAAGGTACTTGTTCTTGATGATCTGTACCGACTGTTCCAGCATGTCCTTTCTGAGTACCTGCCCTTCCTTGATTGGAAGTTCTTCTTTCAGGGTCATGTCGCTTAACTCGCTCACACCCCGCATCTCGATCTCCTCAACCACGGGCCTTTCATCACAGACGAACCTGACCCGTACCCCGTCCTGGTATTCTTCCACTTCTACGATGACATTTTCAAACTCACCGTACTTGAACACCTTCTTGATGTCCTCACGGATCTCTACAGACTTGAGGGGGTATCCAACTTCGGTGATAATAATATCAGCAAGGTCGTCCTCGTCCACGTTGGTTGTGCCTTTAAATTCGATCTTGCGTACTGTCTTCCCCTCGTACTCGGAAGGCTGGGTGAATCCTCCCGTAAAGGCGAACAACATGGTAAAAGACAGCAGGTATATAATAAAATTCCTCATGAGTCACATATTCCTTTATATTATCCGTGCATTTCCGGTAAAAGCCGGTATACAGCATCCTTGATATTGCCTGTGTAATGCTTTACTCGCAAGCCTTGTTACAGCCCAGGCAACATGCTGTCAAGGAATAATGCCGTTACATGCCTATCTTGATTTGACCGTCGAAAGAGTGAATTTCGGGATACCAGCCCGGTTCAGCAGGTCCATCACTTTTACGATCTTTTCATAATCCGCTTTTCTGTCCCCCCTTATAATAACCGCGTTGTCACCAAGGGTTTCTTTTCGTTTTTTGAATTCTTCCTGCAGTACTCCCACATCATACTTCACGTCGTTGATATATATTTCATTCTTCTCGTTTACCGATACAACCATTTCCCCGCTTCTTGCCGGTGCCGACTGCACTGCCTTTGGCAGGTGAACGGTAATTGACGAAAGGGCCCCCATGCTGGAGGTCACCATGAAGAATGCCACCAGCAGAAACACCAGGTCGATGAGGGAGGTAATATCAATCTGCGCTTTTCGCTGATGCTTGGTTTTAAACCTGAAAAAACCGCTCATGAAAATATCCCCTTACTCATCAATACCACCGGGAAGCAGCATGGCGCTGTTGGCAACATACTCTACTTCCCGCACATAGTATTCCGCCCGGCTTACCAGGTAATTATAGAATATCCATGAAGGGATGGCCACCAGGAGACCGAATGCCGTGGTGATAAGGGCTTCGGCGATACCATAGGCAAGCAGGTCGTGTGCCATTGGCCCCACCCTTGATAATCCGCTGAATGATTTCATCATGCCGGTAACGGTTCCCAGTAAACCGAACATGGGGGCGATGGTTGCAACGGTTGCGATTACCCCGATATTTTTTTCGATGCCCCGTATGGCCCTGTCAGCGTAATCTGAGATCAGCCGCTGCCTGCTCTCCCCTCCGGGAGTACCCATTAACACTTTCTTTAACACTTCCACGACGGGGCCCGTGTAATTTTCACACACCCGCATGGCATCATCAGTCTTTCCCCCCGAGCAATAGGCACGGACGGACTCAACCATCTGGGTATAGTCATGTTTTATCCTGGAGAAAAAAACTATTCGTTCGATAATGACCGCAAGTGACAAAATGGAACAGATTATTATGGGTATGAGCATTACCCAGAGAGGGATGGCGTCGAATATTCCGATTATCGTACTACTTTGCATAAGTATACATCCAGGTTTATAATAGTATTCTCACACCACCCAGCAGGGTTATCCCCGGTTCGGGATAATTCTCCCGCAGGTAGTACTTGTTGTTATACATGTTCTCAACCCTGAAGTTGGCAAAAAAACCTTCAAGCATTTTCAGCTGAAAATCAAGGTCACCCACCACGCTGCTGTCAATGGTGTCATCGGTTTCCGGGTCGGTATACATCTCGTCAAGAACCCGGTTATCCCATGACATCTTCCAGTTTGTTCCGTTGAACCTTATGGTGCCGTTATACTGCTGCCTGGGGCGATAGGTAATGTTGTTTTCAGCATCATAATACATGTAGGTATATCCCATCTCAACATCCAGTATGTTTTTTACCAGGTGCAGCACCGCTGTAAATTCACCCCCGGCACTCATTGTTTCCTCACAATACGCCACAAGTACGTCGCCGGGCTGTTGTTGAAAATAATTGTAAAAATGCTTATTATGCTCCACGGTTCCCATCATCTTCACGTTTACTGTGCTGTTCATCCTGTAATCGATTCGCAAATGACCATGATGCACCCTGCCCGGGGGCAGGTCAAAAACAGGCTGAATATATTTCTGCTGCAGGTAAAACTCTTCCGGCCTGAAAGGCTCCATATCGTACTTGTATTTTGCCGCGATGGTGGCGTTTGAGAATCCCTTGTACGAAACACCGAACTGACCGTTTGGAATAAATACATCATCCCTGTTAGAATCAACCATGGCGCCAATTGTTACACCAAAATTACTGGTAAGATTGAAATCATCCACCAGCTCATTGTCCACGTAATAATCGTTATCAGCGCTGTCCAGTTCACCATCGGTCTTACTGTAATCATAATAATATACTGTTGACGAATAGCGAAGACGGCTTGATGACGACCATATATATTCTCCACCGAGGGCACCGTGTGCCTGGTAGAGCCTGCTGTCTGTACTGTCTTCTGTAAGCTGACCGTTTAACCGGTGATAATACTGGGCGCCCCCCAGGGTATAGCTCATCTCGTAGGAAGGGGTGTGCTTGACAATATTCTTCAACTCAAGCCCAACGTTGTCTTTTTCCTCCCTGGTGTACACGGGGTTGTCCCCCATACCGTATGAATCATTATGCACATCTATTTCGAACAGGGTTTCCCATTTTTCGGTAAGACTCACGTTGCCGGTAAACCCTATCCTGTTCTCATAATAGCTGGTATTATCGAACACTTCATTTTTATAGCCGTAATCGTTGGATTTCTTAAGGTATGACCGCAACAGGTACACAAAATCACTTTGTTCCTGTGAGAAATTTACTGTTGAGAGCATGTTGTTATACTGTCCGTATACAGCCTGTATATCAACATTGATGCTCCTTGTGGCAGGCTTCTCCTTATCGTCAGCCGATGCCGACTGGATACCATCCGGCGGCACCTGGTCACCTGTACCCGTCTGCGGGTACACTGGCAGAGCAAGAAGTAGAACTATAATTACACAGCATGCACACGTTAACTGCAGAAATTTCATTGATGGATATCCCCGGTGAAACAAAATATGCGTACCCTGAATTGTGATTGCAGGTACAATAAAAAAAGGTGCTCAAATACTGCAGCACCCTCTTATTCATGTCAATAGATTTTAACCGGCCAGGCTATTCAATATCTCTTTGTATGGATTTTGAACATTTTCTGCATGAAACCGCCTGCTGGGGTACACCATAGTCGATTATAACTTTCAACTCGTACCCGCAACTGCACCTGTACCTGTATTTTCTTATTGTATAATCCGGCATCACAAACCCCCGATCCATCGCTATCACACCTGTAACGATGATTGCTGTATATATTTATTATCGGAATGATACCGTATCTTTCATTAACCCTTATTTCAACGCGTCAACCATGTTGATTTTTTCCCATGTGAATTCCGGCTCGTTTCTTCCAAAATGACCATAGGCTGCTGTTTTCTGGTAAATTGGCCGAAGAAGGTCAAGTTCATCAATCAGCGCCTTGGGCCTGAGATCGAATACATCACGTACCTTCATGGCTATATCATCATCGGATATTGCACCGGTTCCGAATGTTTCAACCATCACCGAAACCGGTTCAGCCACACCAATGGCGTAGGCAACCTGTACTTCACATCTCCCGGCAAGTCCGGCAGCAACTATGTTTTTCGCGATATATCTTCCCATGTACGCCGCAGACCTGTCCACCTTGGATGGGTCTTTACCTGAAAAAGCACCCCCGCCATGCCTGCCCATTCCACCGTAGGTATCCACGATTATTTTTCGTCCCGTGAGCCCTGTATCGCCGTTTGGTCCGCCGATAACGAAACGTCCAGTGGGATTCACGAATATCTTCGTATTGTT
>Ga0102938_10003600_pt1 | contig 11539 bp, 12 predicted proteins | sample SalPonR2_B_D2_MG_FD_84516 | JGI IMG/M metagenome (GOLD analysis project Ga0102938, IMG submission 84516) | Salt pond soil microbial communities from South San Francisco under conditions of wetland restoration - Salt Pond MetaG R2_B_D2_MG | ecosystem: Environmental > Aquatic > Marine >... | reverse complement strand
TGCGGGACGGGTCCGGGCTACTCCGCCGCGATCTCGTCCTCCGTCCTCTCGACGCGGCAGGCCGAGAACTTGAACTCGGGGATCTTGCCGAAGGGGTCGAGCTGGGGGTTCGTGAGGATGTTCGCGGCGGCCTCCACGAAGGCGAAGGGGATGAACACCATGTCCTCGGCGACGTGGCGGTCGCCGCGGGCGGCGAGCTCGATCGCGCCGCGGCGGGTGACGACGCGGAGGAGCTCTCCGGGCCGGACGCCGAGCCGGCCGAGGGTGCGGGGGTGGAGAGCGGCGGACGCCTCGGGCTCCAGCGCGTCGAGGGTGGCGGAGCGGCGGGTCATGGCGCCCGTGTGCCAATGCTCGAGCATCCGGCCGGTGGTGAGGATCAGGGGGTAGTTGGCGTCGGGCGTCTCCGCCGGGGGGGTGACGCGGGCGGGGGTGAACTTGGCGCGGCCGGCGCGGCGCGGGAAGCCGTCTCCGAACACCACCGGGGTTCCGGGGTGGTCCATCGAGGGACAGGGGTAGGTGACGGCGCCCTCCCGCTCCAGCCGCTTCCAGGTGATGTGGTGGAGCGAGCGCATCGACATCTTCATCTCGTCGAAGACCTCGCGCGGGTCGTCGTAGTCCCAGTCGAGGCCGAGGCGGTTGGCGAGGTCGACGAGGATGCGCCAGTCCTCGCGCGCCTCTCCGGGGCAGTCCAGCGCCTTGCGGCCCATCTGGACCTGGCGGTTGGTGTTGGTGACGGTGCCGGTCTTTTCGGGCCAGGCGGAGGCGGGGAGGATCACGTCGGCGAACATCGCCGTCTCGGTCAGGAAGATGTCCTGAACCACGAGGTGCTCGAGATGGGCGAGGGCCTTGCGGGCGTGCGCGACGTCGGGGTCGGACATCGCCGGGTTCTCGCCCATGATCAGCATGCCGCGGATCTCCCCGCGATAGGCCGCGTCGATGATCTCCACCACGGTGAGGCCGGGGGCCGGGTCGATCTCGGCCCCGCGCCAGATGTGGCGGAACAGGTCGCGGGCGTCGGCGTCCGTCACCGCGTGGTAGTCGGGCAGGACCTGGGGGATCAGCCCGGCGTCGGAGGCGCCCTGCACGTTGTTCTGGCCGCGGAGCGGGTGCAGGCCCGTGCCGGGGCGCCCGATATGCCCGCAGAGGAGCGCGAGGGAGATCAGGCACCGGGCGTTGTCGGTGCCGTGGACGTGCTGGCTGACGCCCATGCCCCAGAAGATCATGGCGCGCTCGGCCTTGGCGTAGGCGCGGGCGACCTCGCGGATGGTCTCGGGATCGACGCCGCAGAGGGGGGCGACGCGTTCGGGAGTGAACGCCTCGACGTGCTCCTTGAACTCCCAGAAGCCCTCCGTGAAGGCCTGCACGTACTGCACGTCGTGCAGCTTCTCGGTCACGATGACGTTCATCAGGCCGTTGAGGAGGGCGACGTCGGCGCCGGGGCGGAACTGGAGCGAGCGCCAGGCGTGGCGCGAGAGGGTCTGGCCGCGGGGGTCCATCACCACGAGCCTGCCGCCGCGCTTGGCGAACTGCTTGAGGTAGGTGGCGGCGACGGGATGGTTCTCGGTCGGGTTGGCGCCGATGACGACGGCGAAGTCGGCGTTCTCGATCTCGTTGAAGGTCGCGGTGACGGCGCCGGAGCCGACGTTCTCCATCAGCGCGGCGACGGAGGACGCATGGCAGAGGCGGGTGCAGTGGTCGACGTTGTTGTGGCCGAAGGCGGTGCGGATCAGCTTCTGGAAGAGATACGCCTCCTCGTTCGAGCACTTGGCGCTGCCGAAGCCGGCCATCGCCTTGCCGCCGTACCAGGCCTTGAGATCCTTGAAGCCGGCCGCGGCCTTGTCGAGCGCCTCGTCCCAGGTGGCTTCGCGGAAGTGGGTCCAGGGGTCGGAGGGATCGACGTCGAGCGCCTTCGGGGGCGCGTCCTCTCGCCGGATCAGGGGTTTCGTGAGGCGGTGGGGGTGGCGGACGTAGTCGAAGCCGAAGCGGCCTTTCACGCAGAGGCGGTTCTGGTTGGCGGGGCCGGGGGCGCCGGAGACGTGGGTGATGCGGTCGCCGGTGACGTGGAAGTCGAGCTGGCAGCCGACGCCGCAGAAGGGACAGACCGAGCGGACGCTGCGTTCGGCCGCGGCGCTGTCGCCCTGCTGGGCGGCGTCGATGGTCGCGGCCGGCATCAGGGCGCCGGTCGGGCACGCCTCCACGCATTCGCCGCAGGCCACGCAGGTGCTCTCGCCCATGGGGTCGTCGAAGTCGAAGACCGGGAAGGCGCCGGGGCCGCGGCCGGCCATGCCGATGACGTCGTTGACCTGCACTTCGCGGCAGGCGCGGACGCAGAGGTTGCATTGGATGCAGGCGTCGAGATTTACGCGCATGGCGACGTGAGAGGCGTCGGTCGGGGGGCTGTGCGCCGGGTCCCGGGCGGGGTGACGGGAGGCCGCGACGCCCGCGAGATCGGCCTGCGCCCAGATGTGGGCGGAGGCGTCGCGGGCCTCCTCCCGCGCCGGCTGGTCGGCGAGGAGGAGTTCGATCACCGCCTTGCGGGCGCGTTCGGACCGGCCCTCGGTGTGGACGACCATGCCCTCGGCGGGCTCGCGGATGCAGGAGGCGGCGAGGACGCGCTCGCCCTCGATCTCCACCATGCAGGCGCGGCAGTTGCCGTCGGGGCGGTAGCCGGGCGCGGGCCTATGGCAGAGATGCGGGAGCGTCAGGCCGCCGCCGTGGGCCACGTCCCAGAGGGTCTGGCCGGGGCTGGCCTCCACGGTCTCTCCGTCGAGGGTGAAGCGGATGGTCTCGGGCATGGCGTCGTCCTCCCGCCGGGGACCATGCCACGCCACGGCGCCGGAATGCAGGCGGAAGCGACGGCGCGGCGTCGGATTGCGGCGGGGACGGCGGGTCCGGCGAGCCGCGTCGCGAAGGCGAGGGACGCGTCGGCGCGACGATAAATGCGATGTCCAATATGTCAAAAAGTCGCGGACAAGGGTATCGAATCGCCGTCCGGAGATGTCAGCGTCGTGAGGTTCCAGAAAAGGGAGGCCGACCATGACGTCAGACACCGTCCGCCGCACCCCGACGCCGGACCGCCGCGCGCCTCGCCGCGCGGTCCTGTCGATCGGCATCGCGCTCGCGCTCGGCGTCGCCGCCGCGCCGTTCTCCTCCGCCGACGCCCTCGCGATCCGCGTCGACGAGGACGCCTTCATCGCGGGCTCGGGGCTGATCACCTTCTCGGAGTTCCCGCTCGGCACGATCGACCCGACCTATGCGCCGGCCGACTACGGCGGCGGGGCGGGGTCGCCGACGGTGACCTTCGACGGCTATTTCGACGGGCAGACGCTGAGCGGCGATCCAGGGGCGGACTGCCCCGGCGCGGCCGCGACGGCCTGCGTGGTGGGCTCGCCGACCGCGCCGCTGGGCCTCGACGCCGGCGCGCCGGACACCGAGATCGTCGAAGACGGCGCCAATCCGACCTCGCCTGTGCTCTCCGGCACGCCGACCTTCGACGGGCCGATCGCGGTGCTGTTCAGCGAGGATCAGTTCGGCGTGGGCTTCGACGGCGGCTTCTTCGACGCGGCGGAGAGCACCGGCATCACCGCCTTCGCTCGGGACGGCTCGCTGCTCGGGACGGTGACGAACGAGGGCGAGGGGATCGAGTTCCTCGGTCTCGTGACCGATTCGGGCGTGGAGGAGATCGCGGGCGTGTTCCTCGATCTGGTGGGCTCGGAGCCTGCCGGCTTCGCGATCGACAACATCCGGTTCGGGCGCCGCGAAGAGATCCGCGAGCCGGGCGAGACGGTGATTCCGGTCCCGGCGGCGCTGCCGCTGCTCGGCCTCGGGGTGATCGGCCTCGCGGCGTTCGGCCGGCGGCGCCGGGGCTGACCCTGCCGCATCCCGCGGCCCTTCGGACCGGGGCGCGGTCTCGAGGCGCGCCCGCGCCTCGTCGGGGCGAGGGGAGGGCTATCCTCCCGAGCCCCGCGCGCCCCGAGCGGGCGATCAGCCGAAGAGCTTCGGCTTCAGCTTCAGGATGGTCGCGTTGGTGTCGCGGCTCAGAGACCGCAGGGTCTCGAGCACGCGGGCCGACGTGCCGCGGCCCTCGTCCACCGCCGTCTCGATGGCGCAGGCCTGGATCATGGCGGCGACGAGCTCCGGATGGCGCGCGGCGTGCCCCTCTCCGAAGGTCTCGTCCACCGCGGCGGCCGAGGCGCGAAGCCAGTGCGCCGCGGCAGCGGGCGCGCGCGCCTCGGGCTCCGGCAGCCCCTCGGGCCGGCTCGGGGCCGCGGCGCGGCTCAGGTCGGGTCTCTCGGCGCCGTCCATCGAACGTCTCCTGCAGCGGGTCCACGTCGGGAGATGGCGCCGCGGCGGCCGGGCGCCAGTCCTCCCGCCGGCTCGGCCGCGGCTTGATCCACGTCAAGGGGCCGCGACGCCCGGCCCGCTAGGTTGGCCGCGACAACCGTTGCGAGGCCACCATCATGCAGTTCCAGGACTTCCTTCCGACGCGCATCGCCGCCCTCTCCGAGAGCGTCGGCGAGGCCATCGCCCGGGTTCACGTCGACCGATTCGGGCTCAGCCGCGACGAATGGCGCGTGCTCGACGCGGCCGCCCGCCACGACGGCGGACCGACCCGGACGATTCAGGAGGCGACCGGCCTCGACAAGGTCGCCGTCAGCCGCGCGGCCACGGCGCTGGAGGACCGCGGGCTGATCCGCCGCACCGAGGATCGGGCCGACCGGCGGATCAAGATCGTGCACGTCACCGGACGCGGCGCGGACACGGTGCATGAGGTCGAGCGCATCGTCCGGGCGCGAGAGGCCTATCTGCTGGAGGACCTCGAAGACGCCGAGCGACTCGCCTTCGAACGGATCCTCGGACTGCTGGCCGAGCGCGCCGAGCGCCTCGCACGCCCGGAGACCCGGGGCCGCTGCCGGCCTGACTGCCAGGGCGCCTGCGAGAAGGCGGCCGGGATGTTCGCCTTGGATCCCGAGGCCGTGCCGGCGCCTGCGCGTCTCGCCATGGCCGGCGAGTGACTCCCCGGGCCCGGTGCGCGGCCATGCTGGCCGGCGCGGCGCTGCTGCTGGCGGGCTGCGCCGGCGACGGCGGACGCGAGGGGGCGCGCGCCCGCGTCTTCGGCGTGGAGCGGATCCCTCAAGGCCAGGCCGCGACGCTGCGCGGCGGGCGTCCGCCGCTGGTGCTCGTGGGGGCGGACGCCGCGACGGCGGCGCAGGTGGCGCCGCGGCTGCGCGTCCCGCCGGGGTCGGGGGGCGCGGCCTTCGTGCCGGCGGCGCCGGACGAGAGCGGGCCTCGGCTGGTCCTCGCCGTGGGCGGCGCGCCGGCCTCCTGCGCCACGACCGGGGACGACGCGGGCAGCGGCGCGGCGCAGGCTGCCGCGCTTTGGTGCATCGGGAACCGGGTCAGGGCCCGCGCGCAGGGCTCCGGCGCGCCCTTCGCCGCCACGACCGCGCCGGGGTTCGAGCGCGCGGTGCAGCGCATGATCGATGCGATGCTGCAGCCGAGCCGGCCGAACACGCCCGGGCGCTGAGCCCGTCAGACCAGGTCCTTCGGCGCGACGAAGCGGCGGAACCGGCCGGCGCCGAAGGCCGCATCGGCCCAGTCGACGTCGAGTTCGACCACCGCGACGGCGGCGGTCGGCACCTTCCCCCAGGCGCGGCGGCAGCCGGCCGGTTCGGTCCCGTCGGAGAGTTTGCGCAGAAAGGCGGTCGTGCCGGGCTCGTGGCCCAGCATCAGCAGGGTCCGCGCGGCGTCGGGGGCCGCCCGGAGCGCCGCGAGCTGGGTTTCCGGATCGGCCATGTAGAGCGCCTCGGCCGTCTCGGCCGGCGCGTCGAGCCCGAGTTGCGCCCAGGTCTCCTGCACGCGGAGAGCCGGCGACAGGAGGGCGGCGTCGGGCACGAGATCGTCCTCCCGCAGGAGCGCGCCCATCAGCGCCGCGGCGAGGCGGCCGCGGCGGTTCAACGGGCGGGCGCGGTCCGAGAGGGCGGGATCGTCCCAGGAGGACTTGGCGTGACGCATGAGGACGAGGCGGCGCATCGGCGCTCCCTCCGGCGGTTTCGGGCGCAGCGAGGATAGGCACGCCGGCGCCGGCGCGTCCAACGATCCCGGATCAGGCTCCGGGACGGGAGCCGAGGAACGCCGCCATGTGAAAGGCGGCCTGACGGGGCGCGTGGGCGGCCGCGGCTCCGACCGGACAGGCCCGGCGGGCGAGGCAGCCCCGCTCGCGGCAGTCGGCCCCGGCCGGCGAGGCGACATGGGCGGCGCAGCGCTCGGCGTCGTAGCGCGGTCCTTCCGGCGTCTCGGCGAAGGCGAAGACCGGGCAGGCCGAGAGGCACGGCGCGGCGCAGGCGTCGCAGGGGCGCGGACCGGGATCGGGCCGCGGCGGCGGCGGGGCGGCGTCGGGGAACACGAGGGCCGCCCGCCACGAGGCCCAGAGGCCGCGCGCCGCGTGGAGGGTCGGGCCGAGGCGGGAGGGCCAGACCGGCTCCGCCCGCGCCGCCCAGCGCAGGAAGGGCGGCCAGGGCGGGCCGTCGAAGGGGAGGATCGCTCGGGCGCCGTGCGCTGCGGCGAGACTCTCGGCGAGGCGGCGCGACCAGCGGTCGAGCGGGTCCTGCGCGCCGTCGGCCGCCTCGGGGGAAGCCTCGAAGGCGGCGAAGGTGCGCGCCCCGTCCGCGGCGAGGAGGAGAACCGCCGCCGGCGACGAGGGCGGCAGGCCGGACGCCTCGCCCGGCGCGGCGGCGCAGAGGGACGGGGCGAAGCCGGCGTCGCGCGCGGCCTCCGCCGCGGCGTCGAGCGGGCTCGCGCCGTGCGGCACGGCGTTTCCGCTCACTCGGCCGGCGTCCGCGGACGGTGGGGCAGAAGCGGGTTGCGCAGCGACCAGAGCAGGCGCGTCGGACGATCGTCCTGCCACTCGGAAAGCCCGAGGGTCATGCCCTTGTGACCGCCCTCCGGCTCCGGCGTGTAGGTGCCGAACAGGCGATCCCACCAACTGACCGAGAAGCCGTAGTTCGAATCATGCTCCCGCCGGTGCACGGAATGATGGATGCGGTGCAGATCGGGCGTGATCAGGAGCCAGCGCAGCGGGCGCTCCGCCACGGCCGGAAGCCGGATGTTGGCATGGTTGAACATTGCGCAGCCGTTCAGGATCACCTCGAACACCACGACGGCGAGTGCGGGCGCCCCGAGCACGTAGACGACGCCGATCTTGATGACCATGGACAGCGCGATCTCCACCGGATGGAAGCGGATCGCGGTCGAGACGTCCACGTCGCGGTCGGCGTGGTGCACCCGATGCAGACGCCAGAGCAGAGGAACCTTGTGGAACACGAGATGCTGCGCCCAGATCGCGAGGTCGAGGGCCAGCAGCGAGACGAGAAAGGCGAGCCAGTACGGCGCGTCCAGAACGTTGAGCAGACCCCAGCCCTGGGCCGCGGCGTCCAGGGCCGCCCCGACCGCGGCGGCCGGGAACAGAAGCCGAACGATCACGGTGTCGAGCGCCACGATGGTCCAGTTGGTCAGCCACCGACGAGGCTTCGGCGCGACGAGTCGGCGGGCGGGGCCGAACAGTTCCCACGCCGCCATGACGGCGAAGACAGTCAGAAACGCCGGCAAGCGGATCAGGATCTCGTTTTCCATCGCCCATTAGATGCGCGCCGCGGGCGACGGGCGCAATGCGGCAGGGCGACCGCGGCGTCTCGCCGCCCGAGGCCGGAGCGCGGGGGAGTTCGGGCGGGGCCGATGCGCGCGCGAGCGCGCGAGGGCCCGTGCCGAACTCAACCGCGCTTGATCAGCGTGCCGGCGCCGTGCGCGGTGAACAGCTCCAGCAGCACCGCATGCGGCGCCCGGCCGTCGAGGATGACCGCGGCGTCTACGCCCGACGCGACCGCGTCGAGCGCGGTGCGGACCTTCGGGATCATGCCGCCCGAGATCTCGCCGGAGACGATCATCGCCTCGACCTCGCCCGCGGTCATGTCCGTCACCACCTCGCCCGCCGCGTTCTTCACGCCGGCGACGTCCGTCAGCAGGAGGAGGCGGTCCGCCTCCAGCGCGCCGGCCAGCGCGCCGGCGGCGGTGTCGGCGTTGACGTTGAAGGTCTCGCCCGCCCGGCCGACGCCGACGGGGGCGACGACGGGGATGTAGTCGGAGGCGATGAAGGTGCGCAGCAGTTCCGGGTGGATCTCCTTCGGCTCGCCCACGAAGCCGAGGTCGAGCGCGGCCTCGACCGCGCTCCCGGAATCCCTGCGGGTCGCGAGCTTCTTCTCGCAGACCATCAGGCTCGCGTCCTTGCCGGAAAGGCCGACGGCCTTGCCCCCCTGCCCGTTCAGCGCCGAGACGATCGCCTTGTTGATGGCGCCGGAGAGGACCATCTCCACCACCTCGACGGTGGCGGCGTCGGTCACGCGCAGGCCGTCCACGAACTCCGAGCGGATGGCGAGACGATCCAGCATCGCGGCGATCTGCGGGCCGCCGCCGTGCACGACAACGGGGTGCACGTTGCACTGCTTCATCAGCACGATGTCGCGCGCGAAGTTCGCCAGCGCCTCGGCGTCGCCCATGGCGTGCCCGCCGAACTTCACCACCACCACGGCGTCGTCGTAGCGCTGCAGATAGGGCAGCGCCTCGGAGAGGGTGCGGGCGGTGGCGATCCAGTCGCGTTTCATCGCGTGGGAGATCTCCATGGCGGGGCTCCGGGGCAGCGGCGGCAGGCCCCCGCATAGCCTCGCCGCCGTCCCGAGGCCAGAGGGCGGGGCCTTGTCACGCCGCGGCCCCCGGCCCATCGTCCCGGCCTCGCGCAGAGGGGGTCCGCCGACCATGCTGAGCTTCGCCGCCGCCGTGTTCTTCCTGATCGTCACGCCCGGGCCGGGAGTGCTGACCACGGCCGGCGTCGGCGCGGGTTTCGGCTGGGGCGCGGGGCTGCGCTATCTCGTCGGGCTCTTCGTCGGCACCAATCTGGTGGCGCTGGCGGTGGTCTCGGGCCTCTGGGCCGCCGTCGCGGCGGCGCCGGGGCTGCGCGAGGCGCTGTTCGCCGCCTCCCTGCTCTATCTCCTCTACCTCGCGGGGAAGATCGCCTTCGCCGGCGCGAAGGTCGCCTTCATCGAGGCGCGCAAGGCCCCCGGCGCCGGCGGCGGACTGTTGCTGCAGGCGATCAACCCCAAGGCATATGCGGTCAACACCACGCTCTTCACCGGCTTCGCCTTCATGCCCGAGGCGCTGGGGCTGGAGCTGGCGCTCAAGTTCCTGATCATGAACCTGATCTGGGTGCCGATCCACCTCGTCTGGCTGTGGGCCGGGGTGGCGCTGCACCGGCTGAACCTGCGCCCCGCCGTGCAGTCGGCGGTGAACAAGGCGATGGCGGCCTCGATGCTGGCGGTGGTGGCGATCGCGGCCTGGACTCAGCTCGCCTGATCGAGAAGCGACGCGGCCGCGGCGCGGAGGGCCGGGAGGCCCTCGCCGGTCTCGGCAGAGGTCAGCAGGATCTCCGGGAACGCGGCGGGATGGCGGGCGAGGGCGGCCACCGTCGCCTCGACCGCCCTGTCGCGGTCCGCGGCCTTGGGCTTGTCGGCCTTGGTGAGCACCGCCTGGAACGACACCGCGGCGCGGTCCATCAGGTCCATGATCTCGTGGTCCACCGGCTTCGGGCCGTGGCGCGAGTCGATCAGCACGAAGACCCGGCGGAGGTTCGGCCGCCCGGCGAGGTAGGTCCGGATCAGCGCCTGCCAGCGCGCGACGGTCTTCACCGGCGCCTTGGCGAAGCCGTAGCCGGGCAGATCCACCATCCAGAGGCGCCCGCCGATGTCGAAGACGTTGAGTTCCTGCGTGCGGCCCGGCGTGTTGGAGGCTCGGGCGAGGGCGCGCCGCCGCGTCATCGCGTTGATCAGCGTCGACTTGCCGACGTTGGAGCGGCCGGCGAGGCAGAATTCCGGGCGATCCGCGGGGGGCAGGCCGTCCATGGCGACGACGCCCTTGAGAAAGTCCACCGGCCCCTCGAAGAGCTTGCGCGCGGCTTCGGCGGCCTCGGGCTCGGGCTCGGGCGCGAGGGCGAAGGCGGGACCGTTCATGCCGCCCTCGGCAGAAGTTCGGGCGCGTCGCCGCGGGCGACGGGTCCGCTTTCGACCACTTCGGCCATGACGCCGAAGTCGGTGTGGCCGAGCCGACTCTCGAGCAGGGCGAGCAGGTCGAGGTCGCGCCGGCCGGTCTCGGGATCGGCGTGGGTGGCGGAGCAGCGGCCGATCGGCTCGGTGACGGCGAGAACGGCCCCGCCGAGCCGGACGTGCCGCCCGATCCAGTCGAATTCCGCCCAAGGGCCGAGCCCGTCGAGCCAGAGGTTGCCGCGGAAACGCCGGCGGTCGAGCGCGCGGCCGGCGTGCTCGGAGAGGGCGCGTCGCGAGGCGTCGGAGAGGATCGAGACGGTGGGCTCGGGGCTGTCGGTCATGCCGCGCCCGGGCACGCGCGCGAGGCGGACGGGGCGCGGGGCCGTCTCCGGCAGCAGGCCGGCGGCGAAGGCGAGGATCGCGACCTCGCCTTCGGGCGTGCGGGGGTCTGCGGTGATCTCGGCGGAGGGATGGCGGAGGGTCAAGGCGCCGTCCGGCCGGGTCTCGGCGGTGACGGCCATCAGGGTGGGGAAGGTCGCGCCGCGGAGGAAGGCCGTGCAGCGGGTCCATGCCGGCGCCGCCGGATCGAACGGGGTTCGCGCGTGGGCGAGCGCCCATTCGCGGTCGCCGGGCAGCGTCTCGCCGGCGCGGAGATCGGCGCGCTCCAGCGGCTCCGTGCCGAGGGCCTTGATCGGGTGACGGTGGATGGCGGCGAGATGCATGGGCGGGCCCCTCCCGGCCCGGGTCGCGGCGCCGGACGGGCGCCGAGGCCAAGGCCACGGAGCCCTGCCCTGCCCCCGCCGGATCGGGGCCCGCCGGAGGGCGATCCCCGCGATGACCGCGCCCCCGAAGCGGGGGCGCGGCGGCGGCTCAGCTCTGCGCCTTCTTCCGCCGGAAGCTGCGCTTGACGTTGCCGAGGATGTCGACGTCGACCCCCTGGCTGCGCATGATGGCGTATTGCTGTGCGAAGGTGATGATGTTGTTGGCCACCCAGTAGATCACGAGGCCGCTCGCGAACTGGCCCAGCATGAACATGAACACCCACGGCATCCAGGCGAAGATCATCGCCTGGGTCTGGTCCGCCGGCGCCGGATTGAGCTTCTGCTGCAGCCACATCGTCACGCCCAGCAGGATCGGGAACACCCCGATCGAAAGGATGCCGAGGAGCGACTCCGGCCCCGGCGCCGCGAACGGCAGCAGGCCGAAGAGGTTCATCCAGGATGTCGGATCGGGCGCCGAGAGGTCCTGGATCCAGAGCATGAAGGGTGCGTGGCGCATTTCGAGCGTCACGAAGAGCACCTTGTAGAGCGAGAAGAAGATCGGGATCTGCAGCAGGATCGGCACGCAACCGGCCGCCGGATTGGCCTTCTCGCGCTTGTAGAGGGCCATCATCTCCTGCTGGAGCTTCATCTTGTCGTCGCCGACGCGCTCCTTGATCTTCTCCATCTCGG
>Ga0102938_10003599_pt1 | contig 11541 bp, 3 predicted proteins | sample SalPonR2_B_D2_MG_FD_84516 | JGI IMG/M metagenome (GOLD analysis project Ga0102938, IMG submission 84516) | Salt pond soil microbial communities from South San Francisco under conditions of wetland restoration - Salt Pond MetaG R2_B_D2_MG | ecosystem: Environmental > Aquatic > Marine > Intertidal... | reverse complement strand
TGATACGAACCGTAGCACAGGTATTGATTGTTGTTACCCTAATGGTGGTGACAATTGTTATTGTATGCCTCCCGGTGATGTCGCAGCCAGGTGACGACCTGGAAAGCTGGAGTATAATCAGGGGGTCAACAGAAGAGAAATGTTTGTTTCACTGGCTCAGGGAAAAGGGTGCCGGATACCTGCGGGGTCAAGTTGGTAATGAACATTTTTTGTGCACCCTTCCAGATTTTTATGGCAGGTTCGGGCTTTTTATTACACTGGTATATAATGGCAGGGTTAGGGGCTGTTACGGCGCCTTTCATCATGCAACTGGTAACGCTGAAAGTGTTCTGGGTGATTATTTAAAAGGGGCATTGACACGGGACAATCGGCACAGGCCGCTGGAGGCCCATGAGTTTGAGAAAAGCAGTATTATACTGACAGTGGCATCAGGTCTGTACCCGGTTGCTTCACTTGAAACTCTTGATATAAGCCGTTTTGGTATAAAGGCTCATTGCGGGGATGGCAGCATTCTTGTCATTGTCCCCTCCGAAATTAAAAGCATAGAGTATTTGAAAAAGATACTTTCACCATACGATGTTGTGCAGCTGTTCGCGTTCAGGTGTGTTACCCTCAGGGCAGAACCGTAACGCGCCACCAAACATATGAAGGAGTAAACAAATGAAGAAGGTTATTGTGTGTATAGCTCTCATGCTGCTGGTGATTACGGGGTGTACTACCACCGGGAAAAAGCACATGGAGGACGGAACAGTTGTATATACCGGTCCTGACGATAAAAAACTGCAAAAAGAATATGTGGTGAAAGGACGGGTTCTGGATGCACAGAACAAAGATGCAGTTGCAGGGGCCACGGTGGAGCTGAAGAACGCACAGATGGGAGTGGGCTACTACCTTGAAAAAACAGATAACGGTGGGTATTTCAAAATTGAAAACTTTATACCGCAGGTACGATATATAATTGAAGTTGTAGCAGACGGATACGTCACATATAAGACTACCGAAAAAGTGGAAGCCGGAAAGAGAACTATATACTTACAGAGAGAAGGCATTCTCACGGGTGTAGTGCGGGGAGGTGACGGTAAACCGGTACAAGGGGTGCAGGTAAAACTGCAGCAGACGTCTTCCGGTTATGGACAGGGTAACAAGCCTTTCATACAGTCAACAGGTGATGATGGCAGTTACAGCTTTAACAAGCTTCCCGCGGGCAGATACATGGCAACCTTCAGTAAACCGGGATTTATTACCGAAACTGCCCGCATCAAGTATATTAAGAATGGTGAAACCTTCACCCTTCCCATGGTAGTATATGAACCGGCTTCCATATCCGGTACAATCAGCATCAAGGGACTAAACGCCCCTGCCATAAACGTGGACGTTCAGGCGGTTGGCAGGGTAACCTACTCGGCCAGTACTTTCCATGATGGAACTTATGTACTTGAAGACCTGAAACCAGGTAATTACAAGCTGCGAATTCATCACCGGGGATTTGATACAATGGAAACCTCTTCCTTCAAGATAACAGAAGGTGAGAGAAAGAAAGAATTTAATTACGAGGTGACCCCGAAAGATCCTGCATTAAGCGTCTACTCATACAGGTATACCTTTGTGCCGGGTAATAAACTTTCATTCAACCTGCGCACCTTTCGCCTTGAATCGGTAAAAGTGCGGGTATACCAGGTGCCGCTGAATACATTTTTGCAGGGGCACGTTGATCCGGATACCATCAATCCGGCAAAAGAGAAATTCAAGGTGTTCACAGAATGGAGTGAACCTATTCACAATTTCAAACCCTACGAATGGCGCTACCAGTCACTGGAATTGAAAGACCAGCTTCCAACCGGGGGCTATTGCATTGAAGTTGAGGGTGCAGGTAAAATGATCAGCCGTAAGTTCTTCTCTGTTACATCGGTGGGGGTGGTGGCAAAGCGATCGCAATATTCCATGTTTACCTATGTGACCCATCTTGCAGAAAACAAACCCATCAAGGGTGCATCGGTGGTGGTATTTGACTCAACACCCGAGAAGAAACAGTACAGGTATTCTACACATCCCTACAAGCCCCCCAAACGGATAGAAGACCTGCCTGTAAAGATATTAAAAAAAGGGCAGACTGACAGCAACGGTGTATTTACCTACAGGATGAAATCCAGGAAACATTATACTGTGCTGGTTATAGGAGAAGACGGCAGCTACGCCCTGTGCAGCACCGGATCGCCATCAGCCTTCGACCGTGAGAAGAACAAGTACTTCATCTATACTGACAGGCCGGTATACAGGGCGGGTGACACGGTGTTTTACAAGGTGGTTGGCAAGGAAAGAAAGCGTAGATTTATGCCGCTCAACGGGCAGAAGCTGCATTACAGGATAATCAACAGGGATTTTAACAGTACGGTGGAAGAGGGCCAGATCACCCTTGACCAGTGGGGAACCTGGCATGGTAAGATCGTCATGGCAGCAGATGCACGGCTTGGTGAATATGATATACGGGTTGGTCCCACGAAGGAAAACCTGTATGCCGCCGGGCGTTACTACATGGAACAATACCGAAAACCGGAATTTAAAATAGACATCACCCCTTCAAAACCCTACTTCACCAACGGTGATACCGTTGAATTTAAGGTTGAGACGAAATACTTTTTTGGTGCCCCGCTGAAAAACGGGCTGGTGCGGTATCGCTTTTATGAAACCAGGATGCGTGATACCGATACCACCTACTGGTGGGAAGAGGATTATCCTTCACGTGAATCATACAACCGTATACGCCTTGAAGGTGAGAAATATCTAAACGATGAAGGGGTGGCCGTATTGCGCTTTGACAGTGGTAACTACCCCTATGATCGTAAGATCACCCTCGAGGCAACCGTGATGGACAAGTCTAATATCAGCATCACTTCGAGCAACTCGGTAAAGGTTGGCCGGGGGGAATATTATATCAAGATAAACCCTGATCAGAATTTTTACGCGGATAATGAGAAAAAGAAAATTGAGATTCAAACCCTGTCCCATACGGGTGATCCCATGCGTGCCGGGGTAAACCTGGATCTTTACCGCTACGTGTGGAAACCCCTGCAGCGTGTATATGTGCATGAAAAGCGTCCGCTGTTTTCAAAGAAGATCACTACTGACAAAAAAGGCCGGGCGACAGTAGAACTGCCCAAAAAGTTTTCATACTACGGCGAGTTTGACCTGGTTGCCGAAAGTACCGACCGTTATAACAACAAGATCAACGCCAACATTATCATCTGGATATACAGCAGGCAGGGTGGAGAGATAAAGTCAAAGTTGAAGAACCTTGAACTTACGGTAGACAAGACAAGCTTGAAGGAACCCGGTAAGATCACCTGCCTGGTGAAAAGCAGGTTCACCGACTCCTACGTGTGCCTGACACTTGAGGGGCGTGACGTGTATCACTCAAAGGTGGTACAAATGAAAGGGAATATCACACCGGTAACATTTGATGTGAAACCTGCATACGCGCCAAACTTTTACCTTACCGCAACCATGCAGAGAAAACGGGCCCTGTATACCAGCAGGGTTGATATTGAACTTCCGGTTGCAGAAACCGGTCTTTCCATCGAGATGAAAAATGATAAAAAGGTATACAAACCTGGAGAAAAGGCAACGGTACATATCAAGGTAACAGATAAGAAAGGGAACCCCCTTGAAGCCGACCTGTCCCTTGCCGCTGTTGACGAGGCTATATACCAGATCCGGCCCGATCACACGCCGAAAATGCAAAATTTCTTCTATACAAAGATATCAAACTGGGTGTTGACAAGCTACTCCTATCCCATACACATTCTTGCCGGTGCCGCAAAAGAGGGGAAGGTAAAGATCAGGGAGAAGTTTGAAGATACCGCCTTCTGGAAGGGAAAGATACGAACCGATGCCGCCGGAAAGGCTTCGGTCACCTTCACGTTACCCGACAACCTTACCGTCTGGAGGCTTACCGCCAGGGGGCATGATCGTGAGGGACGGGTTGGAGAAGATAAATCAGAATTCCAGGTAACACAAGACCTGATCGCCCGAATCGGACGACCGCGGTTTGCCGTTGAAGGTGATACCATGGGTATCATCGGTATTGTCAACAGCAATACTAAACGGGGTTTGAAAGAGGTTACCACCACCATGAAGATCAACGGGAAGAAGGCTGTGGCCGATAACCCGGTGAAGATCAGCCTGCCTGGATTCGGGTCTTCCAGGGAATATTATACAACCATTATTCCGGATGATACACAAAAGCTCACCATGGAATATACCGCAATTGCGGACGCCTCAGCCAGCGACGCACTGCGCCTGCATGTGCCCGTAGAGCGGCGGGGGGTGCGCTACAAGCTGTACGGAACGGGAGACATGGCAAATAACAGCAAAATTGTTATACAGCCGTTGAAAGACAGCACTGATTTTGATTTCGTACCCGAGTCGGTTACCATACAGGTGAACCCTTCACCGGTAATACAGATGCTTCGGGCCACAGAATTTCTTATGCAATATCCCTATGGCTGTATTGAGCAGACCATAAACAGGTTTCTGCCGGCAATGGCGGTGTACAGGCTTGCCCAGGGGCAGGGGTACGGGGCATTGCTTTCAGAGAAATCCACAAAGGAACTGCATGCCAAGGTTGATTCGGGGATATCACGGCTGCAGCAGCTGCAGAACAGTGACGGTTCGTGGGGATGGTGGTATGGCGACCGGGGTAATGGTTTTGTAACCGGTTACGTTCTGAGTGGTTTTATGCTGGCGCAGAAGAACGGGTATGCCATAAGTAAAAATGCTATCGATAAGGGTGTATCTGCCGTTGCCAGGATGCTGAAATACCGGCAGGTGTCACATGACGCGATGGCCTACCTGCTGTACGTGTACGCCCTTCATGGAAAATGGGACCAAAAGGCCTACGAGTATTGCACAGACAAGCTTGCAATGAACCCCTACCAGTTGGCATATATTGTGCGTGCCCTGGCAAAGGCTGATGGCATAAAAAAACTGAAAAATGAAAGAAAACAGGATCTCAGAAAGGATTTAAAGGAGTTCCTGGCCGCGTTAAAAGAGAAACAGGAACTTGACGGACGGGGGATATACTGGCCCAGCGTGGGAACCCAGCAATGGGGATGGCCGGGAGGACGTGCTGAGATTACTGCACACGTGCTTTCAGCTCTCGTTGAAACGGGTGACACTACTTCACTGGTGTCAAGGGCGGTGCGTTCGTTGACCAAAAGAGGGAAGGGTGGCGCATGGAACTCTACCAAGGAAACCGCCACGGTAATATTTGCCCTGGGTGACTATATTGACAGTATCGGTGCCGCACCGAAAACCAGCGGAAAGGTAGCCTTCACCCTTGACGGAAAGCAGCTGACCGAGTTTACCTATGATCTGAGCGGTGAGATTGACATGAAGAACTTTACCAGGACACTGCCCCTTGAAGGGGGAAGAACGGTTCCCGAATTTACGGTGGAAGCCGCGGGGGATGCCGGCAGGGATCTCAGTTACGAGGTGGTGATCAACGGTATACTGAAATTCAAAGATGCCGGTGTGCTGTCACTCTTTAAATCCGAAAAACGAAGCGTGAATGCCCTGTCCAATGGAATACAGATTGCCCGTTCATTCTCATACGTAACCAGGGTGAAGGACATTCATCATAACGAGTACCTTGTACCGCAGAATATTGATGATAAGAGAGAATTGAAGATAGGAGATGAACTGCTGGTAAAGGTGAGGTTCGTGGCAAGTGATGATTTCGAATACCTGGTGCTTGAAGATTACCTTCCGGCTGGTTTCGAGGTGGTGGATAAAAACGCCTACGACGGCTATCAGCCGTACGTGAATGCCGAACGCTGGGATAACAGGATGGTGTTTTTCTTCAACAGCCTTCAGAAGGGAAAATACTACGAGATTGCCTATATAATCCGGGCAGAGCTGCCGGGCACTTTCAGTGTGAAACCATCCAGGATGGAGTGCATGTATGAACCAACCATACAGGGATGGGCGCCGCCGGGTTCCATCGAAATTGACAGGAAGGAATAATACCAGCAGCATTACCCGGATACTTCTTCTGCTGTGTGTTCTTTCGCCGGCAATGCTTTTTGCCGGCGAAGAAAGGGTGGGTATACAGGTGCTCTCGAAGCACTTTCGCCAAATGCGCGAAGAGGGCAGGGGGCAGATCGTGTGCACCTTCCCAGCTGGAACCAGGCTGTACGGGGAGGGGGCAGGCAGTAACATTCCTGTGCAGCGGCTGCAGCTGAGCTTTCACCGTGGCTGGCATGTGACCATGGATGATGTGCCGGTTGGCCTGCCGGTTGAATGCGAAATCGAAGCCCCGCCCGGTGGGCAGTCCTTTGCCCTGAACCTGGCAGGTGTAAAGCGAACCTATCCCCTTCCGCTATACCTGTCCCTTGATAAGAATGAAGATCCTGTTACCGTGGTTTATGAAGACCCAACGCGATATGCATCTGACAGTGCCCGTGCCGAATACGGCAACAGGCCTGCCATACACCGTGAAGCGTTGGCAGCCCTTGCCCACGTGATCCTGGCCCGGTGCCGGTACATACAGGATAATCACCCCGGACATCCTTACCGGTTCTGCGACCTTACCCATTGCCAGGTCTACAGGGGGAGGACGGGGAAGCCATCCCTCCTGCACGATGATAGATGGTATATAGATCACCAGAACCTGGCCGGCCACCTGCTCTTTCATTCTCGTTGCGGGGGGCATACCATGGACATGGGTGTGTTTGGAGCGGAGGAGAGAGGTTTCCCGCCGGTGAAGGATATTCTTTACAGAACAGGAATGGTGCTCTGTCATGCAGGTGATAACGGGTGGACACGAATGCTTTCACCGGTACAGGTGCGGGACATCCTGGATGATGAGAAGCTTTCACGTCCCCCCCCTGCTGTTGAATATGATTCGGGGGTGCCGGTTGTTATGATGAAAGGGGATTCGGGCTCGTTGACCCTGGCGCCGGAAACTTTCAGGCTGAAGATTAACCGGGTAATGGGCTGGAATTTTCTTAAGAGCAATAATTACCGCCTTGAGATGGTGAACAGGGATGACGGCCCCGCTTTGCGTTTTAGCGGCAGGGGGCTTGGGCATAACGTAGGCCTGTGCCAGCACGGGGCGCTTGCGTTGGCTGCGATGGGTTATTCGCGTTACGAGATACTCACACATTATTACAGGGAACTTTCCCTGAAAGCGGTAGAAGGGGAAATGGCGGGGTCGCCCAACCTGTCCTATATGACATTTGATATGCGCAGCGGGCAGGTAACGGGGCAGAGCCATCCGGCCATGGCAGAGCGGGTGGTGCCGCCGGGATCATTGTGGAAGATCATCATGGGGCTGTACCTTGTGAGCCATCGGCCCGACCTTGTGGATGGATATCATTTTACCTGCGGGTCACGGGGAGATGCCCAATCCATTCTAAGCGACGGCTGCTGGAAACCGGAAGGGCATGGGAGGATGAGCCTGTTCCCTGCACTGTCACATTCGTGCAACATGTATTTTGCTTCACTTGCGGGTGAGATTTCGTTTAATGATTTTAACAGTTTTTACGCGACGTTGTGCCAGAGGCTTGGGCTTCTGCATGCATTCTCGGCGGTAAATGGCAGGGCTGAGTGGTCAAAACGATGCGCCGGGCTTGATTTCCAGGTGAGCATGCGGGTGGGTGACCTGGTGAAAATTGCCATGCTGGTGAGCGGGGTGTCTACCAGTAATGACGGGGTGAACCGGCTTCGTGAAGAGATTGACGGGGAAGGTCTTGTGAGGATACGGAGGGCACTTGCCGCCACCTTCACCGAAGGTACCGCGGCGCTGCCGATACATCCTGCAGGGCCGGAGTGTAACTGGAAGGACCCCGTTGGGTTGACCAGGGACATGCAGCAGCAGCCTGTTGATGCAGGCCTGTGGGGGAAAACTTCAACCGTAATCGACGGTACCAACCTCCCCCTCGGATACGGCATGTTTCTGGGTGGAAAGGATGAGAAGGGGATTATTGTGATTCTACGGAAGGGGAATGGTCACCTGGCGGCGCAGTGGGGACGGCTGATCCTTACTGACAGGCTGGGGGTGAAGTGACGGGGGGATGTAGGGGGCCCGTTGAGCAGCATGTTACTATGATGCGAATTTATAAGTATACCAAAAAATTTGTGGTGAAGTTATGAAAAAGATTCTGCATTCTATATTCTTCCTTATAATATTAATTATACCCTGCATTGGTGATGCGGCATTCATGTTCCATCCTGAACTTGACTGGAAGTCTATCAGGACAGAGCATTTCTGGATACACTATCACCAGGGGCTTGAAGACCATGCACGGCGGCTTGTACCCATCGCAGAGAAGGTGCACCGGCAGCTGGTGCAGGCCACAGGGTGGGAGCCGTACTGGCGAACCGACGTGGTGCTGGTTGACAACACCGATCAGCCCAACGGGTTTACCATACCGGTGCCTTATAACCGGGTGCAGCTTTTTATCGTCCGCCCCGAAGCTGACAGTTCTATTGGTAATTATGATGACTGGTTGGAGCTGGTGTTCATTCACGAGTACAGCCACGTGTTCAACCTTGATATTATTGACGGTATTCCCGAAGCCACAAGATATACCCTGGGCCGGGTGTGTTTCCCCAACATGTTCCTTCCCATGTGGAATCTTGAAGGGTACCCGGTATACCGTGAATCCCTTGAGTATCCATACGGGAGGGTGAACAGCAATTATACTGACATGGTGATGCGGACTGAAATTGAAGAGAACTCCCTGAAATCAATAAACCTGGCCTCGTATTTCCCCAGGGAATGGCCTTCGGGGATGGTGCCCTACCTGTACGGGGGACTTTTCGTGGACTACCTGCAGGAGACCCAGAAGGATGGACGGTTCGAAGAGGTGTTCAGGGAGAACGCCGACAACGTGCTTCCCTGGCTGGTGCAGAAAAACGCCCGTGACGTGTACGGCAGGTCGTTTTATGCCCTGTGGGAGCAGTGGCAGCAGGAGGCGGTGCGGCGTTACACCAGGCAGGCAGACCAGATCAGGGAGAAGGGGGTGACGGAGCCCAGGGTGCTGACCCATAGCGGGTATTTCACCACCATGCCCCGCTTCAGCAGTGATGGACAAAGTCTCTACTACACCAGGATGACCAACTACAACATCCCCGCCCTGATGCGCGTTTCGCTGAATACGGGTGAAAAAGAGAAGCTTGCCAGCATACACATGCCCTCATGGCTCAGCGTGACGAGTGAAGACAGGGTGTTGCTGGCCGACCTGGAATACTATAAAACCTACTTCATGTATAACGACGTGTTCACCTATGACCACGGCTATGACCGCAAAACCTGCGGCCTGCGGGTCCAGTCTGTAGACCCTTTCCCAGACGGCACAATGGCATGCGTGCGGATTGAGGACGACCGCTACAGCCTGCTGGTGCTTGAAAAGGACTACTCGGTTTCGCGGGTGCTCATTGAGAAAACGCCCCTGCAGATCTCGGGGGTGAGGGTATCTCCCGGCGGGAAGAGTATAGTGTTCTCGGCCAGGGACGCAAATGGATACAGCCATATCTTCCTTTATACTATGCAGAATAACACCATACGCCAGCTGACAGGGGGGACGTACAGCTGCATGCATGCTGACTGGTACCCGGATGCCTGGAAGGTGGTTTTTGTGTCTGACCGTGACGGGGTGTACAATCTTTACAATATTGATCTGAACTCCGGGCAGGTGAAAAAGCTCACCAGCGTAATTGGCGGGGTGTTCTGGCCGGACGTGTCCCCGGACGGGTCACGTATCGCCGTTGCTTCATACGGTAAGGACGGGTTCAACGTGGGCATAATTCCCCAACCGGCCGACGGTGAAGTGGTGGGAACAATACCATCAGAACCGGCCGACGGGTATTTCAGAACAGCCGCGTTATACGATGACCAGGACAGGTTCGGCGGCAGGTCCGGCGGATACAATCCCCTGTACTCGCTGGTGAACCCCGCCTGGCTGCCGGTGCTTTACTCGGAGGAAATATACCCCGACGGCTATGACAGCTGGTACGGGTTCTATACCATGGGGGCGGACACCCTCTACCGGCATTTCTACACGGTGTACGGGGCAGCGTCGGTAGCGCAGAAGCGGGCGGACGTGTCCCTGCAGTATACCTATGCCGGGCTCTATCCTGATATAACGGTACTCTACAGTGACAACTCCCTTTTCTACGGGGAGGACACCTTTCCGTGGGAGGAAGAACATTCAGAGAACCTGAAACGAGAACTTGAACGAAACATTGAAGCAGGGATATCAATCCCGTACGTGCAGTTCTACAACCAGCACCTGCTGAGCCTGTCATACAGCCGTGAAGTGACCTGGACGGACATCTACTACAGCGGTGTTGGCGTTTTCGAATACCGGGACGTGCTGGCAGGTTTTCACGGGGGATACTCCTTCAGCAGCGCTACCTCCTACGCCTACTCGGTAAGCCAGGAGGACGGGGTCGAGTTCATGGTTATCGGTGACTGGTATACAGACAGGGTGGGGTCGGACGTGAATTACGGGAAGGTGCGGGGTGAACTTGCATGGTACCTTCCGGGTATATGGCGCAACAACGTCATCATGCTGCGGGGACGGGGAGGGGCTTCGTTCAACAATCCGGGCTACCTTGACCCCTACAACCTGGGACGGTTCGAGAAGGGGAAGACCGGCGCCGCGGAAACCGGCGAGGACCGCTTCGGTATGCGGGGATACGCGGCGGACATGTTCTACGGGGACAGGCTTGTGGTTGGTGCCCTGGAATACCGCCTGCCCCTGCTGCAGCTTGACCTGGGATACGGCACACTGCCGGTGATGCTGCGTGATGTCTGGGCGGTCCCATTCGTGGAATACGGCAACGTGTGGAAAGGCAGCAGCGGCCTTGCTGATTTCAGAACCTCCGTGGGAGGTGAACTGCATACACGCATCACCCTGGGCTTTGGCTATGACATAAGCGGTTTCGCGGGTGTTGCCCACGGCTTTGACCGGTACGGGGAAACGCAGGTCTACTTCGGTGTTGCCGGCATGTATGAGGGGGCGGCCGAAGGCAGGCAGTCGCGGGGTTTGATGCGTTAAGTATGTGAATCAGGGGCTGGACTTGTGGGGGTGTTAGCTTTCACCGCAAAGGCGCAAAGGGCGCAGAGATTCGTGAAGAAATAAATAATATTCCCCCTTTGCGGTAATCTTTTAACCACTTAAAAGAGAAAGAATTAAAAAATTTCCGGAACAAAATAGTGTTTGTCCTGTCCAATAAACAGGACTATATTTAATACATTCAAAAATCTTCATACACGAACCGGGGGCGGATATGAAACGGGCATTATTATTTGCTGTGATGTTTCTTGCCGTTGTCAGCTTAGTGCAGAACCATAATGGGCATACCCAGTCAAAATATACCATCGCGGTACTTGACTTTAAGGACGTTACCGGCGATTCCGCGCTCTCCTACCTGAGCGTGGCGGTACCCGAGCTGATCGCCACCATCCTCGCCCTGAGCGGCAAAATGGTTGTGCGTGGGCGTTACGAGGTGAAGATAATCGGGGAGGAGGAAGTG
>Ga0102938_10003598_pt1 | contig 11543 bp, 7 predicted proteins | sample SalPonR2_B_D2_MG_FD_84516 | JGI IMG/M metagenome (GOLD analysis project Ga0102938, IMG submission 84516) | Salt pond soil microbial communities from South San Francisco under conditions of wetland restoration - Salt Pond MetaG R2_B_D2_MG | ecosystem: Environmental > Aquatic > Marine > Intertidal... | reverse complement strand
CGAGGCCTTCTGGTGGGCCTTTCTTCGCCTGACCGACCCCGGCTATCTCGGTGACGATCAGGGCGGGTGGAAGCGTCTCGTCTCCACGCTGTTGACGATCAGCGGCTATGTGGTATTTCTCGGTGCCCTGGTCGCGATCATGACCCAGTGGCTGATCGCAAGGATGCGTGATTTCGAACGCGGACTGACGCCGGTCGATCTGATCGACCATGTCGTCATCGTCGGCTGGAGCAATCGCACGATTCCCCTGCTGCGCGAGCTGCTCGGAACCGAGCGTTCCAGGAAACACTTTCAGCGCGCTTTCGGCACCCGGCGACTCAAGGTGGTCGTCCTGTCCGAGGGCGTCACGGCCGCTCAGGCCCAGGCCCTGCGGGCCGATCCGGATCTTGGTCGCTACGCTCGCGACGTCATCCTACGCGATGGCTCTCCACTGGAGGACGAGGCGATTCATCGGGCCGGCTGCCTGAAAGCTGCGCTGGTGATCATGCCGACTGATTTCGGTCGTCTGAACCGTCTGGTCAGCGTAGACGTCGAGATGATTCGCTCGCTGCTCTCGATCGATGCCCGGGCCGAGCAGTCCGGCCACCCGCCGCCGCGGATCATCGCTGAACTGCAGGACATTCGTCGCGATGAAATGGCCAGGAACGCCTACCGTGGGTCTCTGGATCTGGTTCCGACCGACAACACGCTGTCGGCCTTGCTGGTGCAGAACATCCTTCACCCCGGCCTGGCGGCGTTCTACCGTGAGGTCCTGACGGTCGAAGACGGCAATGAAATCATGTTCAGGGATAGCCGCGGGCTGGTCGGCGCCAGCCTCAGAGATGTGGCTGTCCGCTGTCCTCGCGCCGTCGTTCTGGGCCTGGTCAGGCGGCGCGGCGGACGTCAATCGGTCGAACTCGGCGTCAATTCCGAGATCCGGGTCGAAGCCGAGGATTCGATCGTGTTCCTGGCCCGCGAACTGACCGATGTCGAACCGGTCGGGCAGGGAGCGGCTCAGGCGCTGCGGCCGGCGAGACGGGATGCCCCGTCTCCCCTGATGGCCCGGCGCAAGGTCCATCATCTGCTGCTGCTGGGCTGGAGTCGGCGCCTGCCCAATCTACTGGCAGAAATGGCGGTCTATGCCGATCGTCAGTTCGATATCGATCTGATTTCCAGTGCTGCCGTCAAGGACCGCACTGAGGCCATCAGCGCCTACGGGGCTGCACTGAACAATGTCACCCTCCGGCACCATGTTGCCGACTATCTGCTCGACGGCGTCCTCGATGGCTTCGATCTCGAGCGCTATCACTCGCTGATTTTCATCTCCAGTGACCTGATGGCCAGTGAAGAAGAAGCGGATGCCCGTGCCATCGTTGGCCACCGCGTGATCGAGGGCATGCTGAGGGAATCGAAGAGGCGTCCGCAGATCCTGCTCGAGTTGTCGGATGCCGCCAACGAGGGCCTGATTCGCCAGCCCGGTGCAGAAACGGTCGTCAGCCCCCTGATCATCAGTCACCTGCTGGCGCGTAATGCGCTGCAACCCGAGAGTCGTCTGGTCTTCGATGAGCTGTTTCGGGCAGGGGGCGCACAGATCGACTTTCGGCGCTGCATTCATTACGGTGTGAGCGGCGCGGTCTCGGTCGATCAGATCGAACAGGCAGTGGCCGCCTATGGCGAAACCCTGCTCGGCGTCGAACTGCAAAGCGAGGGCACGGCCCCGTCTCTGACGCTCAACCCCAACCACGCCGAGCGCCTGATGCTCGGAGAGTCGGATCGGCTGTGCGTGCTGATTCGCGATATCGAGTCAAAAAAAGCCTAAGGATGAAACATGGATCTGACCCCATCTGAGCGCGGCAAGGCGCTGGCGCTGAAGCTGCGCCACTTCATGCGTGACCACGTTGAACCCGCCGAGCCGCAATGGCATCGAGACATGGCCTCACGCGATGATCCCTGGGTGGTCTTGCCGGTGATCTCGGAGCTCAAGGCGAAAGCCCGCGAGGCCGGACTCTGGAATCTGTTCCTGCCCGATCCAGAGCTGGGGCAGGGATTGAGCAATCTCGACTATGCGCCGCTGGCCGAACAGATGGGGCGTTCGTTCATCGCACCCGAGATCTTCAACTGCAATGCGCCGGATACCGGCAATATGGAAGTTCTTTTCCACTACGGCAGTGAGGCCCAGAAGGCACAGTGGCTGGCGCCGCTGCTGGCCGGCGAGATCCGCTCGGCGTTCTGCATGACCGAGCCCGGGGTTGCTTCATCGGACGCGACCAATATGGCCGCCACGGCCGTGATCGACGGTGATCAGATTGTTCTCAATGGCCGCAAATGGTGGTCCACGGGGATCGGTCATCCTGACTGCCGGGTCGTGATCTTCATGGGGTTGACCGACAGTCAGGCCGACCGCCACCAGCGCCATTCCATGGTGCTGGTGCCGCTGGACACCCCCGGTGTAAAGGTCGAGCGGATGCTGACGGCCATGGGTATGCTCGATGCCCCCTACGGTCATGGAGAGGTCAGCTTCACCGATGTGCGCCTACCCCTCGATGCGGTCATTGCCGGCCCGGGTCGCGGCTTCGAGATCGCACAGGGACGGCTCGGGCCAGGCCGGATCCATCATTGCATGCGGCTGATCGGTCTGGCGGAGATGGCCCTCGAGCTGGCCTGCAAGCGCGCGCTGTCGCGCCAGGCCTTCGGTCGCCCACTGGCCAAGCTGGGCGGCAATGCCGAGCGGATTGCCGAGGCCCGGATCGCGATCGAGCAGGCCCGATTGCTGGTTCTCAAGGCGGCCTGGAGCCTGGACCACAAGGGCATCGTCCGCTCGATGAGCGAGGTGTCACAGATCAAGGTTGCCGTGCCGGCGATGGCCCAGCGGGTGATCGATATGGCCATGCAGCTCCACGGAGGCGCGGGCGTGTCGGCCGACTTCCCGCTGGCCGCGGCCTGGACGGCAGCGCGATCACTGCGTCTGGCCGATGGCCCGGACGAGGTGCACCGCGGCCTGGTGGCCCGAATGGAGTTGAAGAAGTATCGCGATTGAGGGCGGGTGTGTCGGCACCCGGGCCGATGCCTGTGCTCAAGGACGCGCGATCAGGGACTGGCTAGTGGCCCACCAGGGGCCGGGCTGAAATCAGATGGATGCGGCGCGGTGGCTGGGCGCGCTGGCTGAACTGGCCGATCACCGGATCGATTTCGAACTGGTCGCGGAACAGCGGCTGCTCTTCACCCACGGTGATCTGAAGGTCGAGGTCACGTGACCAGCTCTCGCTGCCGTTGTGGATCGAGACGCCGATCGTGACCTGCTGAACGCTGGATACCAGCTCGACAGGCGGGTTGATCGTCAGCTCGATGCTGGCCAGACCGGTGCTGGCAATCTCACCGGCCCGAGGGCTGGCGACGATCCAGTCAACCGGCCGTTGCTCGGCGTCACGCAGATCAAGATGATAGATGGCCTGGTCGAAGGCGTTCTGCCGGAATTCGAAGTCAAGACGAGTTTCGCCACCGACGGCGGCGGTCAGATTGACCCGCTCGAGACTGCCCGTCGGGCAGACGGTCTGCAGCTCGCTTGCGCTGCTGACTTCGACCCGGGTGACCCCCAGTATTCGAGTGATTTCATCGGAACAGGGATCCGGCGGCGTCTCGGCCAGCGCCGCGCCGAACGGCACCAGCAGCACCCAGGCCAAGGACCTGTAATGCTGCATCCACCGACGCAGATGCTCCGGGCATGTCCGGAGTCGCACGATCACAGATTCTCTGGCAAGAAGACGCACATCGCCATAGTGTAGCCTCGAGCGCCCGAGAATGGAAATCGCAATCCGGCTCGAGTGATCGGCATGGGTGCAGACCTGCAGCCGGGCGCGCCGGTATCGATCTGCTGTTCTTCCGGCAGGCTCGGGTTACCATCGAGTGCCAGCCGATGACTCCGCACCGAGCAATCAAGAATCCATGAGTTCCGACAAGATCAGCGACGTCACCGACCTCCTCCAGCGCTACAGCGAAAAGGGCGATCAGGACAGTCTTTACCAGATGCTTCCGATGGTCTATCAGGAGCTGCGGGCCCTGGCCGGCCGGCAGCTGGCCGGGCAGGGCCGTGACCATACCCTTCAGGCCACGGCACTGATCAACGAAGCCTATCTCAGGCTGGCAGACCAGGACTATCACAACTGGGAGAGCCGCCGCCACTTCCTGCTGGTGGCCTCGACCGTCATGCGTCGGGTGCTGGTCGACTATGCGCGCCGTCGATCTGCGGGCAAGCGACCGGACGCCCGCCAGCGCGTCGTGCTGGACAATGACCAGCTCGGCCAGGATTTCGGTTCGGACCTGATCGCGCTCGATCAGGTCCTCGAACAGCTGTATGAGCTCGACGAGCGTCAGGCCCGCATCGTAGAGCTGCGCTATTTCGCCGGCTTGAGCGTGCCCGACACCGCCGAGACCCTGGAGATTTCCGAGAGCACCGTGGTTCGGGAGTGGCGGATGGCCCGGGCCTGGCTGAAGCGCAAGCTCTCGGAATAGACGACAGGCATTCAGCCGCCGCTGCGTCGTTCGACCTCGGCGAGGCGCTGCTGGATGGCGGATCGCAATGCATCCCGGGTCCCGGCGCTGTCGAGGGTCAGGGCCTCGATCGCCTGGCGATAGATCACCGCTGCCTCATCGTAGCGCTGCTGCAGGCTCAGGGAGGTACCGAGGATATCGAGGGCCGAGGCGTAGTAGGCCGTCTCCACGCCCCCCTCGGCCCGGGCGCGTTCGGCCAGATCATCCAGGATTTCGAGGATCAGGCGTTCGGCCTGTTCAGGATCGTTCTCCCTCAGATGCAGGGCCGCAAGATTGGAGATCGACAGGCGGTAGAGATAGTGATCCTGATTGGCGACCGACTCGATCATTCGCGACGCTCGCTCGAAGGCCGCCATGCTTTGACGGGTCTCACCGATTCGGGACAGGGCCACGCCAAGGTTGCCGATGGTGTTGGCCAGACGTTGTCCGGGTCCGATCAGGCGCTCGTGATCGGCCACCAGTCGGGTGTAGACATCGACGGCGGCTTCAGGGTCGTCGAGCATGACGGCGGTGGCGTAGACAAAGCGACCGCGCAGTTCTCGCGGGTCGTCGTCCTCCCACAGCCGGGCGGCCAGGTCGCGCGCAGCGGCAGCCGTTTCGATGGCGCGCTCGGCATTTCCCTGAATCACGTAGGCACCGACCAGCGCGGCCTGGGCGTCGAACAGCAGCTCACCCCGATCGACCGGCTGGGTCTGGAGACGCCCGACGATGGCGCGCAGCTCCTCGATGGTCTGGTCGAGGGGGATATCGAGCACGTTGGCGTGATTTCGAAGCTGCCGGATCCGCAGCCTCAGAATCGCGGCCTCATGGTCCCCCTCGGCCTGTTGAAACAGATCGATGGCGCGCTGATCGGCTTCGATGGCGTCGATAGCGCGCCCGGCTGAATCGAGTGCAGCGGCCATCTGGCCCTGAATCACGGCCAGTTCGAGCGCGGTCGATTCGGACGACAGGGATTGATCGGCCTGGGTCAGAAGGGGCAGCGCCTGCTCACCGAGCCCGAGCGCATTGTAGGCACTACCAAGCGCCAGATGGATCGAGCCGGTGAAGGCCGGGTTGACCGAGCCGTCGCCGCGCAGCTGATCGGCGCCCAGATCGAGAATCTCGCGAACGGTCACTTCGTTGCCGCGAGAGGGCAGGGAGTCGGCGCCGGCAAACAGCTCGTTCATGAACTCGGTCACTGCTTCGGCCCGGTCACGCTCCCAGGCGATGCGCTTGAGCTGCGCCTCGCGATCGAGCATGAAGGTTGCGATCAGGACCAGGCCGGCCAGGGCCACCGCCAGTCCGAGTCGGTGCCGACGTCCGAAACGCTGCGCACGATACAGCAGGTGCCCCCGGCGGGCGGCAATCGGTTGATGCGCGAGCAGGCGATCCAGATCCGCACTGAAGTCCCGAATCGATGGATAACGTTCGGTTGGCTCGCGCCGCAGGGCCTTGAGCACGATCGCATCCAGATCGCTCCGCATGGTGACCGGAATGGAGACGCTGGCCTGGCGAGCGGGTGACGCGATATGCCCCTCGAGGATGGCCTGTGGAATCAGATGCGCCGAATCCAGGTGGTCGAACGGGCGTTGTCCGGTGATCAGTTCATACAGGATGACGCCCAGCGAATAGACATCGGTGGCCGACGTCAGTCCGTCGCCTTCGATCTGTTCGGGGCTGGCATAGATCAACGTCATCCCCGGCTCCGAGGTATCGGTCGCGCCGGCCTTGCTCTCGCTGTCGTCGAGCAGGCGGGCAATGCCGAAGTCCAGCAGTTTGACCTCGCCCTCGCGACTGACCAGGATATTGCCGGGTTTCAGGTCGCGGTGAATGACCATATGGCGATGGGCATAGTCGACCGCTGCCAGAACGTTCTGGAACAGAACGATTCGCGCCTCGATGTCCAGGCGCTGGCTCTCGCACCAGGCGTCGATCGGCTGTCCATCCACGTACTCGGTGGCCAGGAAAGGCCGGCCTTCGGCGGTCAGGCCGCCATCGATCAGATGGGCGATGTTCGGATGATTCAGGCGCGAGAGGATCTGGCGTTCGGTCGCGAAACGGCGGGCCAGGGTGGCATCGGGTTCGGAGGTCAACTGGAGAAGCTTCAGCGCCACGGATTGGCGCAGATCACCGTCGATACGCTCGGCCAGATAGACCGTACCGCTGCCGCCGTCGTTCAGGCGTTGGATCAGCCGATAGTCGCGCGGCAGGGGAATCTTCAGCGAGACTTCACGCACCACCTCACGGGCAGCTGCCTGGAACTGTTCGGGCATGTCGTCGTCCGAGTCGTCCTCGGCAGCGGCCATCATCCACTCGACCTCCGGCCACAGCGACGGGTCATCGCTGCATTGCGCCTGCGCCCAGGCCGAGCGCTCGCCCGCCGCGCACTCGAGTGCTTCCATCGCGATCGCCTTGGCCCGGCGGTAGCGTGATTCGGAGGACGAATTTTCGTCTGGGGACTTGGTATGCTCGCCACTCATGTCCCGCGAAGTCTACCAACAATGCCCGCCAAGCCGTTGATTGACCAGCCGCGCGACCTGCGCGAGGAAGACCGCTTCGACGTCGAGGCAGTCGATGCCTGGCTCAAGGCCCGGATCGATGGGCTCGAAGGCCGCCCGGCGGTCGAACAGTTCGCGAAGGGAGCATCGAACCTGACCTATCTCCTGCGCTACGACAAGGGTGAGGCCAGCCGGGATCTGATTCTGCGCCGACCGCCGCCGGGGACCAAGGCGAAATCCGCCCACAACATGGTGCGCGAGCACGATGTCCAGAAGGCGCTCAAGCCGGTCTATCCCAAGGTGCCCGAGATGCTGGCCCTGTGCACCGATGAATCGGTGATCGGCTGCGATTTCTATGTCATGGAACGGATCGAAGGGATCATCCTGCGGGCCAACCTGCCGCCCGGACTGGATCTCGACGAGGCGCAGGCCGCGACGCTCTGCCGGCACGCCATCGACGGCCTGATCGAGCTGCACTCGGTCGACGTGGAAGCGGCCGGGCTTGACGCGCTCGGCAAGGGCGCCGGCTACAACCGCCGCCAGATCGATGGCTGGTCCGAGCGTTTCCGCCGCGTCCGCACCTGGAATGTGCTCAAGGGCGAGAAGGTCATGCACTGGCTCGATGCCAATGTGCCTGAAGAAGTCGGTATCCGGGTCATCCACGGTGACTACCGCTTCGACAACATCGTCCTGTCGCCCGATGACCCGCTCGAAATCATCGGCGTGCTGGACTGGGAGCTGGCGACCCTGGGCGATCCACTGATGGATCTCGGCAACTCCCTGGCCTACTGGGTTCAGGCCGATGATGATCGCTTTCTGAAGGGCTTTCGTCGCCAGCCCACCCACATCCCCGGAATGATGACGCGCCAGCAGGTGGTTGATCACTACTGCGCAAGGACCGGCCTCCAGCCCGATACCTGGGCCTTCTACGAGGTCTATGGCCTGTTCCGCCTGGCCGCCATCGTGCAGCAGATCTACTACCGTTATCATCACGGCCAGACCCGGAATCCGGCCTTCAAGGGCTTCTGGAAGGCGGCCAATTACCTGATCTGGCGCTGCGGGCGGATCATCAAGCGACAGTGACAAAAGGCACTGGCCCGGGGGCGGACGTCAAGCCTATGCTGTTCATCACCGATCACCCGAACATCAAGGGAATGAGCTTCCACCATGAATGAACGCGCCAACCCGTTCAGTAACCGGCCGGTCGAGATAGAAGCGCTGCCGGACTTTCGCGACGCCGAACTCAATCCAGTCGTCGCATCCTATCTGAGGCACAAGGTGGCTACTACCATCGGATTCTGGGGCCTGTTCATCGTGGTGTCCCTGGCCGCGCCGTTTCTGCCCTTTGTCGATTTCAATCTGTCGAAATATCCCGCAGCGATCGCCAGTGTCATCATGCTCCTGTCGCTGTTGCACGCTCGTCTGGATGCCCGTCATCGCGGCTGGGCGCTGCGTGAGCACGATCTCATCTACCAATCCGGCGTGATCTTTCGCAAGCAGGTCATCCTGCCCTTTGCCCGCATTCAGCACGTCGAAACCCTGTCCGGACCCGTGGAGCGTTATTTCGACATCATGCGGGTCAAGTGCTTCACCGCCGGGGGGCAGTCGGCCGATCTGGTCGTGGAGGGTCTGACCACGGCCGGGGCGGGTCAGGTCCGCCGTTATCTGCTCGAACAGATTCGCGACGACGAGACTCCCGCCGAGGCAGATCCCTCCGAAAAGGTGACCAGCGGCGACGATGTCTGAGCCAGTCGAATCGCACCGCCGTGAATCGACGGGCTCGGTCGAGTGGCACCGCCTGGCGCCCATGGCACTCGTGTTCCTGCTGCTGGCCGGAATTCAGAAATTCGTGCGCGAGAACCTCTTCATGTTCGCCGGAGCCGGATTCGGCGTGGCCGTGTTCGACTTCCTCGATGCGTGGAAACTCGGATTACTGGTGATCGCACTGCTGCTGATGAGCCTGGTCGGCACCATGATTTTTCATCGCCGCTTTCGTTTCCGGATCGAAGACGATGCCGTACGCGTGCGACGTGGCCTGCTGGAAAAAAAGGAGCTTCGGGTCCGTTTCGCGCGCGTCCAGTCGGTCCAGATCGGCCAGCCTTTCTATTTCAAGCCCTTCGAGCTGGTGCGCTTTACCCTCGAGACTCCCGGGGGGCAGGAATCGGAAGTCGAGTTGCCCGGCATCCCACGTCACCTTGCCGAAGACATGCGCGACCGCATCGTCGGCCTGCAGGGCACCTTTGCGCCGGTTGCTGACTCCGAAGTCGAGTCGGGTGAAGAGGGCAGTGAGCCCGATCGCAGTCACGCCGGAATCGGGCTCTACAAGGCGTCGACCCGGCGGCTGTTCCGCCACGGCCTGAGCAGCAACCAGATCTGGCTGCTGGCGGGCATTGCCGCCTGGTTTTTCGGCAGCTTCTCGGAGCGAATCGGCGAATGGGCCGATTCTCAGGGCTGGTTTCGATATCTGGACCCGATTCCCTACGAATTCCTGCTGCTCGCTTTTGTGGCTATCGCCATAACGGTGTTGGGCACGTTGCTGCTGCTGTCGGGCGTGCTGTCTATCATCCGTTTCCATGGTTTCGTCCTGAGCGATCGCGGCGATCGCCTGGTCGGTATCGGCGGATTGCTCGACCAGCGCGAGCAGACCGTCAAGCGCGAAAAGATCACCGGCCTGACCGTCAAGCAGTCCGCCCTGGGTCGCCTGCTCAACTGCTGGCATATCGTGGTCCGCCAGACCAGCAGCGCGGAAGAGGAGATGCCGGGCAGGAAGAAGGCCTTCATCGTGCCCGGTCTGGATAATCAAGACCTGGCCCTCACCGAGCAAATCGTCTCGGGCTGTCGATTCCCTGATGGATTCCAGCGGGTGGACTCGCGCTTTCGTCGCGTCTTCTGCGTCCGCATCACCACTATCGCACTGGTGCTGATCGGGGTTTGGATGCACTTAAGCGGCAATGGCCTGCTCGAAGCGCTGGTGCCGCTGAGCCTGTTGGGCCTGGTTCTCGGCGCGGTGCACCTGCGCTGGTCCCAATGGGGCTGGACGCTCAACGGACGCCAGCTCTGGGTCCGGCAGGGATTTCTTGGGCGCCATCAGGACGTGTTCGATCTGGATCGTGTCCAGCAGGTCCAGCTTCGTCGTAGCCGCTACCAGCGTAAGCATGACCTGGCCAATCTGGTGCTCGTCCTGCCCCAGGGACCGGTGACCGTACCGTATCTGCCCCTGGAAGACGCAGCCGAACTCGCCAACCAAGCGCTGTACACGGCCGAGACCTCGACTCTCCACCGGATCTGATCGAGCGGATCCTCTCAATCTGTTCTCGAGCGGGCAGCGGCTGGATCTCGTGAGCGCCGCGCAGCGACTCTGCGGATCGACTTTGGTTGATTTCTGATCGGGTCGCCGTTACTCCGGAAATTTTCAAGTTAATTTCATCGTAACTTCAAGCAAGAATCCTGGCGATTGGGAAAACTAGGCCTACCGATTCAGGTCGAGCTGAGTGCTGCCCAATAATTTTTTGCACAGCTCCAGCTTCGCCTGAAGACCACTCAATGAGGACTCTGCGATGAAACTGAACTACCGCGATACCGGTTTTTTGTTCACCTTTCTTTTCACGATGGGCTTGCCCATTTCAGCCCTTTCGCAGGACAGCGCCATTTCCTATCAGGGGCAATTGCGGCAGACTGGTGAACCCTTCACCGGCACGGCGAATCTTGAATTTCGCTTGTTTGACCAGTTGGTTTCAGGCACCGAAGTAGCCAGCGCACAAACCCTCGATGACTGGCCGGTTGAAGATGGCCTGTTTCAGGTCGAGCTGGATTTCGGCACCGCGGCCTTTGACGGCAGCGAAAGGTTTCTTGAAATCCGCGTCGACGGCGCCGCGCTGAACCCACGGCAAAAAATTACGGCGACGCCTTATGCATTGTTTGCGAGCGGCGTGGCGGCAGGCTCGGTTGATGACGATTCGATTGACCCCACTGCGATTCAATTGCGCGTGGTTGGCTCCTGTCCACAGGGTGAGTACGTGCGTGTTATCAACCAAAATGGCTCGGTAGTTTGCGGTGAAGACGAGAGCGGCAGCGGTGAAACGGGTTGGTCATTGTCTGGCAATGCCGGTACTGACTCGTCGACAGACTTTATCGGCACCACCGATGCCACTCCTTTGGAACTGCGCACCGCCAGCGTTAGAAGCCTGCGAATTGAACCGAGCAGTATTTTGTCTGACGGTATACCCATTACCACTAACATCATTGCGGGTTCATCGGCCAATCAAGTGTCAGACGGGGTTCGCGGAGCAACCATAGCTGGAGGCGGAGCACCAGAAAATAATAGTGATCCGGACTTTTTTACTGAGAATCCCAATCGAGTATTGGGTCATTATGGGACCGTAAGCGGTGGATATGGCAATGTAATTGGGGACTTTATCGGCAATCCACTTATTGGCGCTTTGGGGACGATTGGCGGAGGGGCAAACAATCGCGCGACTGGGGAAGCCAGTACCGTTAGTGGAGGATCTCAGAACGACGCAGAAGCACCAAACAGCGTTG
>Ga0102938_10003597_pt1 | contig 11544 bp, 10 predicted proteins | sample SalPonR2_B_D2_MG_FD_84516 | JGI IMG/M metagenome (GOLD analysis project Ga0102938, IMG submission 84516) | Salt pond soil microbial communities from South San Francisco under conditions of wetland restoration - Salt Pond MetaG R2_B_D2_MG | ecosystem: Environmental > Aquatic > Marine >... | reverse complement strand
TTCGAGTCCATCGACGAATGAGGTCGCAATAGTTGGCCCCGCCCCCTGTAGGAGCGGTCTCCAGGCCGCGCTCGATGGCCCCTGCAAGCTTCCCGTTCGGTCGGCGCCGGAGACGCCTCCTACGAAAATCGTGATATTCAGCAGATGGAAGGCCATGTATAAGCACAGCGCACGTGGGACCGATAACCATCGGGTCCTTTCCCGGGTGCGCCGCGCCTACCCGGGCTACTCGACTTGGTGTCGCGATTTGAAGCCTTTCCGCCTTTTCACTCTTCTGACGCATAGAGCGACCTTCGCACCAGCTTGAGGTCGGTTTCGTCCGGGCTCATGCGGATCTCGAAGCCCAGCCGCTGCATCAGCCCCAGCATGTGTGAATTCGCTGCCAGCACTTCGCCGTGGATAGTATCCATGCCGCGGTCGCGGGCGACTTCCATCAGCTTTTCCATCAGGTGGTAGCCGACGCCGCGGCCCTGCCATTCGTCGGCGACGGTCAGCGCGAATTCGCATGATGTACGGTCCGGGTCCATGGTGTAGCGCGCCACCGCCACCTGCAGTTCGTTGCCGTCGGGCTGCTCGTGCACCGCGATCAGCGCCATCTCGCGGTCGTAGTCGATCTGCGTGAAGCGCACCAGCATCTGCGGCGTGAGTTCGGAGACGGCCTGCATGAAGCGGAAGTATTTCGACTCTTCCGACAGGTTGCGCACGAAGTCCTGTTCGATCTTTGCGTCTTCCGGCCGGATCGGCCGCACCGTCAGTGCGGTGCCGTCGGTCAGTGTGTGCTTGCCGACCAGGTGCGCCGGATACGGATGGATCGCCATGTGGGCGTAGTGATCCGTGGCGCTGCAACCGGCCTCGCGCGGTGCATCCCGATCAACCGTAATGCGCGCGTCCACCGCGACCAGCCCACGTTCGTCAACGATCAACGGATTGATATCCATCTCGCGAATCTCGGGCAGTTCGCAGACCATTTCCGATACCCGCAACAGCACCTGCTCCAATGCCTGTTCGTCGATCGCCGGCATGTTGCGAAACCGCTTGAGCATGCGCGCCACCCGGGTACGCGAAATCATGTTCTCGATGATGATTTCATTGAGCGGCGGCAGCGCCACGGCGCGATCGCGCAGCACTTCCACCGACGTGCCGCCGGAACCGAAACTGATCACCGGCCCGAACACTGCATCGCGTATTACCCCGATCATCAACTCGCGACCGAAATTGCTCTTGTGCATGCGCTCGACGGTCACGCCGGTGATGCGTGCGTCCGGCGCAAGCTCGCGCGCGTCGGAAACCATCTGCGCGAATGTCTGGCGCACGGCCTCGTCGCTTTCTACGTTCAGCCTCACGCCGTTGACGTCCGACTTGTGGGCGATGTCGGGCGAGTCGATCTTCATCACCACCGGGTAGCCGAATACTTCGGTCATCGCCAGCGCTTCGACGACCGTCTTCGCGCGCGCCGTCTGCGTGACCGGAATGCGGAAGGCCTTGAGCACGGCCTTGGATTCCATGGTGTTGAGCACCGTGCGCCCGTCGTCCAGCACCGATTCGATGACCTGGCATGCAGCCTTGATGTCGGTGCCTGATCGATCAGACAACGGATCGGGCACCTGCAGCAGAAGCCGCTGGTTGCGGCGGTAGGCGGCCAGGTAGGAAAACGCCTCGACCGCGGCCTCCGGCGTCCTGAAATGCGCCAGGCGTTCACGGGTGGCGTACTCGCGCGCCGGCTGCACCTGCTTTTCGCCCATCCAGCACGCCAGCACGGGCTTGGCGGCGTTGCCTGCCCGTTGCGCGGTGACCTGCGCGACGCCCAGCGGATCGGTCATCGCCTGCGGCGTCAGCATGGTGATGACCCCGTCGACGCCGTCATCGGCCAGGCAAGCCTCCAGCGCGACTTCGAACCGGTCGGGTCCTGCATCCCCGAGCACGTCGACGGGATTGCCGTGCGACCAGTGCGCAGGCAGCCTGTCATTCAGTTTATCGATAGTGCCTTCCGAGAGGCTCGCCAGCGCCACGTCCAGTTCGAGGGCGCGATCGACCGCCATGACGCCGGGACCGCCGGCATTCGTCACGATCGCCAGCCGGTTGCCCTTGACCGAATAGCCCTCCGAAAGTACCCGGGCGGCGGCGAAAAGTTGAGCGATGGTCGACGCGCGCACCACGCCGGCGCGTTCCAGCGCGGCATCGAATACGTCGTCGGCGCCCACCAGTGAACCGGTATGCGACATCGCCGCCTTCGAGCTTTCCACGTGGCGGCCCGGCTTGATCACGATCACCGGTTTCATGCGCGCGGCGGCCCGCAGGCCGCTGACGAACCGGCGCGCGTCGCGTACGCCCTCGATATAGAGAAGAATGCTGCGGGTCTTGCGGTCAAGGGCAAGATAGTCGAGCACGTCGCCGAAATGCACGTCGGCCGCGTTGCCCACCGACACCACCGCCGAAAACCCGATCTGCTGGCTCTCGGCCCAGTCCAGCACCGCGGTGCAGATGGCCCCGGATTGCGAGACCAGCGCAAGATTGCCGGGCAGCGCCTGGTTCTTGCTGAACGTTGCGTTGAAACGGGCTTCGGGGCGCATGACGCCAAGACAGTTCGGCCCGACCACGCGCAGGCCGTACTTTCGCGCGATATCGAGCATCTCGCGCTCCAGCTTCAGCCCGGCCTCGCCGGTTTCGCGGAAGCCGGCCGAAAGCACCACCGCGCCTCGCACGCCGCGCTTGCCGCACTGCCGGAGAATCCCCGGGACGGTGCGCGGCGGGGTCGCGATCAGCGCGGTGTCGACGGGCCGATCCAGGGCTTCCAGGTCGGGGTAGCAGGGCTGGCCCTGGACCTGCTCGTGGCGCGGGTTGATGGCGTGAATCTCACCCTGGAAGTCACCGGCCAGCAGATTGGAAAAAAGCACCTGGCCCAGCGTGCCCGACTCGTCGCTGGCGCCGAACACCGCAACGCTGCGCGGGGCGAGAATCCCTTCGAGGAAGTGCGGCGACATGCAATGTCCTGGCTCGATCCGACCGTCTGGACTGTAGCATGCGGATTATCGAGTTTTCATGACCTGGACCAATACTGTGGAGTCAGGCAATTTCTGTAGGAGCCTGCTTGCAGGCGAACAAAAGCGGGACCGGGTAAGCCATTCGCCTGCAAGCAGGCTCCTACAAAGTCAAGAACGAGGCACGAAACCGGAAAATTGATCCAGACCCGTTCCCGAGCGCGCATCGATCGGAGACAATGGGCGCATGGCACTCGCATTCATCAGTCACGCCGACTGCGCCCGGCACAGGGTGGCGACCCATCACCCGGAAACCGCCGAGCGGCTGGCCGCGATCGACGACCGGCTGATCGCCTCGGGCCTGGACGCCGTGGTGCAGCATTTCGATGCGCCGATGGCCGAACGCGCACAGCTTGCGCGCGTGCACGACGAGGATTACATCGACGCCATCGAGCGGGACGCACCCGGCCCCGGCGAAATGGTCTGCCTGGACGAAGGCGACACCGTCATGACGGAGCATTCGCTGGCCGCTGCGCGGCGCGCAGCCGGCGCGGCCATCCTGGGCGTGGACCTGGTCATGCAGGGCCGCGCGCACGCCGCGTTCTGCTGCGTGCGCCCGCCCGGGCATCATGCCGAGCAGGCGCGCGCCATGGGCTTTTGCATCTTCAACAACATCGCGGTGGGTGCGGCGCACGCGCTGGAACATCACGATCTGGAGCGCGTCGCGATCGTCGATTTCGACGTCCACCACGGCAACGGCACCGAGCGGATCTTCGCGAAAGAACCCAGGATCCTGTTCTGCTCGACCTTCCAGCACCCGTTCTATCCCTTCACCGGCCACGAGGCCGAAACGACCAACCTGGTCGATGCCCCGCTGCCGGCCGGCACCGGCAGCGATGCGTTCCGCGCTGCGATCCTGGAGCACTGGCGGCCGGCCCTGGAGCAATTTCGGCCCCAGCTCCTGATGATTTCCGCCGGCTTCGACGGCCACGTCGAGGAAGACATGGCGCACTTCATGCTGCTCGACGAGGACTACGCCTGGGTCACGCGCCTGCTCGTCGAAGTGGCGCAGCGCCATGCCGCCGGACGCATCGTTTCATGCCTGGAAGGCGGCTACGCCCTCTCCGCGCTGGGCCGATCGGCCATCGCGCACGTCAAGGCGCTGATCGATTAAGCCCGCGCAAGCACAACGGCGAGACAAGCAACAACAGCATCAGAATGCCCAGCGCAATCGGGTTGTCTAGCAGCGGCACGGCCCGTACCGCTTCGACCCGCAACACCGCCGTCTCCGAATCCTCCAGCACATTGTCGACCCGGTAGTTGGCCACGACCGTGTACTCGCCGGGTGCCAGCGGCTCCAGCGTTTCCAGATGAAGCAAGAAAAACGGCGCGCCCGACGGCTGGCCGCTGACCACGATGTCGAGCGTGATCAGCGAGCCGGCGACTTCAGTCTGTATGTCGAACGACTGGGAGGATGCAAACCATGGAAACGCGACGAGAACTTCCACTGGCTCCAGCGTGCTGGCCGGATTCGGATTGATCTGCAGCTCGGAAAGCTGCGCTCGCAGTTCCAGCGAAGACATCAGAAGAAATGCCGTGACCATCAGCCGAAGAAGCATGATCACATCCCGTATCAAAACCGAGCGATACCTCCGAAGATGCCGCCGAGCAGCAGCGTGAGGAACACACCGAGCACCCAGAGAATAATCATTGCCGGTATCGCCGCGATGGCGAGCTTCACGAGGAAAACCACCATCGACCAGAACGGCATCTCGATATCGACGACCGTAACCCGGTCTCCATGATCACCACGCATGCAAACCCTCCTGCCGGAATTCCGATCAAATGCGAAGAAAAGATCTCGCTTTCAACGCCCCACACAGCCAGACCTTAGCATTAGGACTTGGGTCGTTCAAGCGGGCACCACCAGAACGCAGCGACGACAGCCTGGCCAGGAGTGCCGGAGCTTCGGTCAGGAAGCTGAATGCTGTGATGAGAACTGTCGCCAGGCCGCCAGCGCTTCGGCTTCGCGTTCGGCGCTGATGCCTGAGCGGATGTCGGCCTGGCGGTCTTCGGGCTGGCCGCGGAACCAGTCCAGCGTCGCCGAGACGGTGTCGGCAAACGGCCGGAACGTCAGGCCCGCTGCAATGGCCTTTGCATTCGAGCGGCGGCTGAAGCCCGCATACTCACCCTGCTGCGGAATCCATACCGGCATGTCGGACCATGGGCTCAGGCCCTGCTCGCTCAGGAAGTCGGCCGAAACCCAGTTCAGTTCGGCGGCCTTGCCCGTCACCGCCCGGATGCCGTGGAGCATGGCCTCGAACGTGAATTCATAATCCGGCCCCGCCGCATTGTAGGCGCCGCCCGTTCGGGCCTCGGCCTGGCGGATGGTCCATTCGGCCAGGTCGCGGGCATCGATGATCTGGACCGGATCGTTGCCGTCGCCGGGCGCCAGCACCTGCCCGCCGCGCGCCATCCGCAGCGGCCAGTATGTGAATCGATCGGTCTGGTCGCCGGGGCCGACGATCAGGGTCGGCCGGATGATGGTGTGTCGGCCCGGGAACCATCGCGCCACTTCCCGCTCGGACTCGGCCTTGAGCGGACCGTAAAGACGGCCCCTGTCGGCGCGCAGGCTATCCATGGTCTCGGCCATCGGATCTTCGCCGCGATACTCGAGCAACGCGTCCGTCTCATCGGCGCCGGCCTCGGCATTCGAGGCGTAGACCGAAAGCGTCGAGGTGAACACGTAGTGGCCCACGTTGTCCTGCAGCACCTGCCCGGCATCGCGAACCCAGAACGGCAGCGTGGTTGGATTGTCGATGCATACATCCCACTTGCGGCCTTTCAGTGCATCCAGGTTGCCTTCGTTGCGGTCGCCGATCAGTTCCTCCACCGGGCCGGGCCAGTCCAGCGACTTGTTGCCACGGTTGAAGATGGTGACGCGATGACCGCGCGCCAGGGCGTAACGGACCTGGAACGGACCGGTGAACCCGGTGCCGCCCAGGATCAGGATTTCCAGCGGTCGATCCGCTTTCGGAATCACTCCCTGCTCATGCGCCATCACCCGCCCGCCCAGGCCGGAAAGCGCGACAGCGCTCAAACCCAGCCCACCCGCTTTCAGAATGTTCCTGCGCGTCTGACCCATGATCTTTTCCCGACGATTTGATGTTCCGGATAATCTGCCATGTCGGACCACGGCCGTAAATGGGACCAATGGCATGGTGTCCGACCGGGAAAGTCAGGCTGAGGCCGGTGTCGCAAGGCGGATCAGGATGTGTGGGATCTGATCCAGCCCAGTCGCGCTGTCAGCGGCTGGGCCAATCGCGCGGGACCTGGAATGGTCGCTCGATCCAGTGCTCAAAGCGGACCTGCAGTTCCTGTATGTGCTCGCTCCACCACGCCGAATTGGTGTCGAACCCGCGCGGCAGATTGCTCTCGGAAGTCGGCAGACGAGCGAGCAGATCCTCGGGCAGGTCCTCGAGCGAAGACCGACGCAACGGCCCGTAGTTTATGAACTTCGCCTGATCGGCCAGACTTTCAGTGGAGGAGGCGAAGCGTACAAAAGCCAGTGCCGCCTCGATGTTCTCGCCGTTTTTCGGTATGCCCCAGGCGTCCCGGAAGCGTACATGGTTGTCCCAGAGAATCTCGTAACTCGCGCCATCGGCATTAGCGGTGTCTATGCGGCCGTTGTAGGCGCTGGTCATCGTGACCTGCCCGGTCTCCAGCAAGCGCACGGCTTCTTCGCCGTGCGCCCACCAGCGAATGGCGGGCTTTATGCGGTCCAGCACACGAAACGCACGGTCCACCCCTTTTTCTGTATCCAGCACGGAATAGACGCGCTCGGGTTTGACACCGTCGGCAATCAGCGCCCATTCGAGATTGGTCTTGGGCGTACGGCGAAGACCGCGATGACCGGGAAACCGCTTGATGTCGAAGAAATCCTCGAGCGACTTCGGGGCGCGCTCGACGGCTTCCGGATCGAACGCAACCACCGTGGCCCATGCGACATTACCGACTGCGCAGGGCAACAGACTTCCGCCCAGGAAGTCGCGGGCTGCCGCGGTGCCATCGGGCGCGGGGGGCAGTGACGATGGATCGATTTCGACAAGCAAGTCCTCGTTGCAGGCGCGCACCGCATCGAACAGCTCGAAATCCACCACGTCCCACTTGACGTTCCAGGCCCGGACCTGCGAGCGAATCTCCTCGATGCCGCCGGTGTAGTCAATCATCTCAACGTTGATACCGTGCTCTCGTTCGAAGCGGCGGACGAAGCCCCTGATCTGGCTGCGCGTGTACGCCCCACCCCACGAGACGACCGTCAGCTCGCGCGTGTGGGGCGCATAATCGGCGGCCGTCGCAGCATCAGCTGCCAGAAGAGCGATGAGAGCTGCTGCTATTGTCAGTCGTATATTCACCAGTAGTACCCAACGTTTAGATTCAGTCGTGTATCCCATTCATCCTCACCGCCGTCTGCCAGCGAGCCGTTGCCGAAAAACACCATATTGTTTGCGTTGATCAGATCCGCGTAAATGAAGAGCGGCCCGACCCCGATGGCGCAGCCGGTTGTATTGAGAATGGAGTCTTTGCCCCCGCCATCCTTGTACAGCACACTGTAATCGTTGTAGCAGGTGAGCTGATCCAGTATGTCGCCGGACAGCGGGAAGTTGTAGGCTACGTTTGCGATGCCGACAGTGCCGCTCGGCGCAATTTCATAGACAGACTCGAACGCCCCCAACTCGATCCGGTTCGCGCCGATGCCGGCCGGGTTGACCGGGTTGTGGTCATAGCGCGCAGCCTCGAGCTGGAAGTTCCAGCGCCCGCAGCGTGTGTCCAGGTGCGTGGCTGCGGCCCACATGTCGCCACGCCGCTCGGTGTCGAGGTTGTACAACTCGCTCCATTGGCCCGAGACTCCGAGCTCGTGACTGCAGGTTGTGCCAGCACCAATCGTATACGCGACGCGTGCATTGAACTGGTTGGACTCTTCGTTGCGCGCGGTGCCGGCGGAGACCACATCGTAGGAGTAGCGACCGAGATCACCGGAATTGCTGAGCTCGCTGTTCTTGAAGAAAGCGAGTTGAATATTCCAGGGCCCGTTCGGCAAGACGTATTTTGCGCCGAGATCGTAGTCGTCGGAAAGCCCGAGGTAATAAGGCACGCCGAACCAGAAATTGTGCGCCGCATACGGAAGAATGCCGAAGGGCACTCGAGTTATACCGACCTGAAGCTGACTATCATTGTCGAACTCATAGCCCAACCAGCCATGGTGCAGCGTATCCATGAACGGGTAGAAGCGATATTCCGCAGAGAGCAGAATATTGTCGATGCTGCCGTCGGCGCTCAACCGAAAGAGATCCAGCCCGCTCTTGCCGCGTTGCCCCTTGACGCTGCCGTTGGCGAAGGTCGTGAATCGAAGCGCACCGCCGATGTCTATCGCAGGCGGCTCTGGCTCAGGTGCACTGGAGGTGCTCGCGAGCGCCGCGTCGCGCCTTTCCATATCGTCGGACGCGGAAGTTCGGTTCGCTTCTTCCAGTCGCGCTTCAAGCGTGCGAACGCGCTGGCGCAACTGTTCAAGCTCGGCAAGCCGTCCCTTGACCTGCTCGAGCTCCTGGACGAGCGCCTCGATGTCCGAGTCACCGTCTTGCGCCTGACAAGGCAGGGCGAGAAAAACCAGGGCAATGGCGAAGGTGCTTAGTTTCACCGCAGACTCCCGTTCAGCGAACCAATGACAAGTTGAATGCCTACCGGAGATACCTTACATGACTTGGCGAGGCAGGTTGCCCGAGCGTGCTTCGCATCCTCCGGCTGCGCAAGTCTCCGGGTTCTACCCCTGTCCCGCCAGCCAGGTTTCGATCAGAAACCTCGCAATGGAATCCTTGCGCGGCAGGCAGAACGTCTCGTCCTCGCCCCGCGCCTTGGCCGCCAAAAGCTCATGGGCACTGAACCAGCGCGCGTCCTCGAGCTCGTCATCGCGAAGCTTGATTGCGCTACTGACAGCGGTTGCATGAAAGCCGATCATCAGCGACGACGGAAACGGCCACGGCTGCGAGGCCAGGTAGCGCACTTCGCCGACCTCGATGCCGCTTTCCTCGAACACCTCGCGGCGCACGGTCTGTTCCATGCTCTCGCCCGGCTCGACGAAGCCGGCCAGCGTGGAGTACATGCCGGGCAGGAAGTGCGGCGAGCGGCCGAGCAGGCAGCGCGGCGGGCCGCCGTCGTCGCCGGGGTGCTCGACCAGCACGATCACGGCCGGGTCGGTGCGCGGGAACGACGGGCGGCGGCAGTCGGCGTTGGTGCACGCGCGAAGATGTCCGCCCTTCCTGCTTTTTGTTTGCGCGCCGCAGCGCCCGCAGAATCGGTGGTTGCGGTGCCAGAACAGCATGCCGCGGGCATACGCCAGCAATGCCGCCTCGGGTTCGGACAGCAGGGGACCGACCTTGCGCAGGTCGGTGAAGCCACGGCCAACCAGATCGGCGACCTCGTGTTCGTCGAGGTCGGAATAGTCTGCGGCGAACACCGGCGTCTCGCCGTCCAGGCCGAGAAACACGATTTCGCTGGCGTGTTCGTGCAGCGCCACGCCGCGCAGGACGGCACTCGGTGACGCGCCGTCAACGCCGTCGACCAGGCTCTGGTTGCGCCAGACCGGAATGGAGCGCGCATGCGCATGCGCCAGCGCGCTTTCCAGCCAGTCCGGGTCGTCGCGCTGCGGGCCGGCGCGGTCGAGGCTGGGGTCGTCGTATTTGAGCCGGTAGACCTCGAATCCCGATTGACTTGATGTTTTGCTCATACTGGCCGATCATTCTGTGTCAATGACGTCCGAGTGTAAAAGACATCTTCGAACGAAAACACAGGCTGGTCTTTAGATGACTTCAACCGAATCATACACGGCCGAGGCCCTGTTGAATTTCCTCAAGCAGGCCGGGATGGAAGGTCTGATCAACCCGGCCACGGCCCGCGCGCGGCGCCGGGCGCTGGAGCAGCTGGCCGATGAGCTGACCGACGACGAGCGCCGCGACATTCGCCGCATCGACGTCGACGACCTGGTCTCGCGGTTCCACAAGCTGGAAGGTTCGAGCATCCGATCGGAGACGCTCGAGATATACGGCCAGCGGGTCTCGGCCGCGCTGGAGGAATACCTGGGCTGGCTGGCGCAGCCCGACAGCTTCAATCGCGCGCGGCGCGAAAAGGCGCGCGCGTTCAGCCGCGGAGAACCGGTCACGCCAGAGCAGCGGGCCGCAGAGCAGGTGACGCTCGAGGCGACCGAGAACCCGAGCAACGTGGTGCCGGTGCCGATCCGCGACGACCATGTCGTCTACCTGGCCAACCTGCCGATCGATCTGACGCCGGAAGAAGCGGCCCGGATCGCGCGTGTCATCAAGGCCTACGGCGACGGGAACGGTTCCGAATGAGCCGGGTATTCCTGATTGCGCTGATGGCCCTGCTGGCGGCAACCGGCGGCGGCCTCTGGGTGTACCTGGTGGCGGTCGAGTCGTCGGGCCCGTTCCACGAGAACCTGGTGCCGGAGCTGATCGGCATCTGCATCGAGGGTTTCCTGCTGGTCGGGCTGTTGACGCTGGTGCAGCGCTCGCGCGAAGCGGCCCGGCGGCATGAACTCTGGCTGAGCCTCCGCGGCTCGTTCCGCGGGCTGCTGTCCAACCTGGACGTGGCGTTTCTCGAACCGGACGCCGACCCGGCCTCGTCCAGCGACCTGGAAACCAATCCGAAAGTGATCGACTACCTGCTCGCTCAGCTCGAAAACAAGCACCCCGACCTGGACTGCCTGGTGGCGCTGAAGCGCGAAGCCAACGAAACGGTGTCGCTGACCCGCGACCTGGTGGCCGTGGCCGCGCAGCTCAGCGCCACGCACATGAACTGGTGGATCGCGATCGTCGATGCCATCCGCAGGCTGTCCGAGGCACGCGACCGGGAGCAGGCCGAAGTGGCGCTGCACGAAATGCTGGTCAACATTCGGGAGCTCGATCGACTGGAGTACTGACCCCGGCCAGGCTTGCCTTTCCCGGACGGCAGCGCCGAGCTGCAGGCTGTCGCTTCGCGCTCAGACCTTGGGCTTGAGCGTATCGCGATGGCTGTCGGTTTCGCTGGCCGCCAGTGCGATGTTGGCCGAGCGCATGATCAGGCCGGTCAGCCCGAGCAGCAGGACGATCATCAATCCGGCCAGCCAGCGCCGATAGCCCTCCGCGCTGTAGACCCCGCCGGCGCCGACGCTCTGGGACTGCGCCGGCGGATACGGCAGGCCGAATCGGGTCGACAGGCTGCGGATGCCGGAGAAGTTGATCACCGGTATTTCCTCGCGCAGGAAATAGCCCATCACCGACGGCACCCGGAACGCCCGCGACGGCGCGCTGCGCTGCAGGCCGCTGTCGAAATAGTGGTCGATGGCGTTCGGGCCGGTGGTGGCGGTACCGCCGCCGACGTTGACCAGCGCCGCGATGGGCTCGCCGCCGGCGCCCTCCCGGTAGATCCGGATGCGCTCGGCCACGGCCGCCTCGTAATTGTCCGGCACCACCAATTCGATATCGGCCCGCTCGGCGCTTGCCCGGATGGCCTG
>Ga0102938_10003595_pt1 | contig 11545 bp, 7 predicted proteins | sample SalPonR2_B_D2_MG_FD_84516 | JGI IMG/M metagenome (GOLD analysis project Ga0102938, IMG submission 84516) | Salt pond soil microbial communities from South San Francisco under conditions of wetland restoration - Salt Pond MetaG R2_B_D2_MG | ecosystem: Environmental > Aquatic > Marine > Intertidal... | reverse complement strand
CTCCGTGCAGCGCGCCGAAGACCCGCTTTCGACCGGCGCACCGAACGTGTCGGCCAGCGCGTCGGTCAGCTCCGCACCGCGCACGCCTCCGCCGTCCGTGCCCCGGCCCGCCGCGGCCGGACCGGCCCCCACGGCCGAGGCCAGCAAGGGCTGATCCCTGTTGCGGCACATGCCGGTGCCCTGCCACGGGCACCATTCAACAAGAACCCGGGCCCTGCGCCCGGGTTTTGCGCGTCTGCCGTCCCCCGTGTCGCTTTGATCGCCGCAATTTCGCGCGCGACGCCCTAATCCTGCGACAGCAGCGCGCGGCGATAGATATGCCACGTGGCATGGCCCAGAACCGGCAGCACCACGTAAAGCCCCAGGAGCCCGGGCAGCATTCCCACGAATGTCAGCCCAGCGATCACCGAACCCCAGACCAGCATCACGCCGGGATTGCGCCGCACCACCGCGATGGAGGTCAGCATCGCGGTGACGAAATCCAGCTCCTTGTCCAGCAACAGCGGAAGCGACACCACCGTCAGCGCGAACAGGACCGTTGCGAAAACCGCGCCGAACCCCGTGCCCACCGCCAGCATCATCATCCCCTCCGGCTCCAGCAGGTAGGCGTAGGACGACGTTACATTGGTCAGCGCCGAGGGCCCCAGGAACAGGGCGAACAGCATATGGGCAAAGAACGACCAGAACAGGAAATAGACGATGATCACCCAGGCCATCGACGGCAGCTGCCGCAATCTCTGGCGCCAGATCACCCCGAAAATGTCGTTGCGCGCCCATTCGTCCTGCCCCGCTTCCAGCCGGCGCGACACCTCGTAGAGACCCACCGCCAGAAATGGCCCCAACAGCGGAAAGCCGACCGTGATCGGAATGGCCCACCAGATCTGATCGGTGACGAAAAAGAACGCGTACAGCATCCAGCCGCCCGTCACGTAGACATTGGCAAAGAACAGACCCATCCACGGTTTGCGCAAGAAATCCCTCAGGCCCGCGCGCAACGCATACCCGATGTCGCCCAGACCGACATCACGGATCACGGGCGGCGCTGACGGCGCGACATGGCCGGTCACAACGCTCATTGTGGGGTCTCCTCCGGGGACAAGTGTGCAGCCCTGCCCCCTGCCCCGTCAAGCCTGCGCTGCGTGCGGCTCCGCGATCGTGCACGGCCCGATGGCCGCCTCATAGGCGCGCGCCCATGCCAGCAGCTTTGCATCCGACCCGGATTTGCCGATCACCTGGATACCGGCAGGCAGCCCGCAGGGCCCATGGCCTGCCGGCAGGTTCACGACCGGAAGCCCCGCAAGCGAGGCCGGCACCATCGCCTCCATCCAGCGATGATAGGTATCCATCTGGCGACCGGCGATCTGTGTGGGCCAATCGTGTTGCACCGCAAAGGGCCAGACCTGCGTCGAGGGCAGAACCAGGCAATCGACCGTCTCGAACGTGCGCCGGACCACCGCCAGCCACGCATCGCGCAACGCGGCCGCGCGCGCCACCTGGTCGCCGGTCATGGCCAATCCGCGCTCGATCTCCCAGATGGCCTGGGCATTCAGGCCCTCGCGCCGGATCGGGTCGCGGTAATCGGCGCCGCGTTCCCATCCCACGGTGAAACTGCGCAGATCGGTCCAGCTGTCCCACAACATCGCCGCATTGGCCGGCGGCGCCATCGGCTCCACCCGCCATCCCAGGTCACCCATCACAGACAGGGCGCCCTCGGCCAGGTCCATCAAACCCGGGTCCATCGCATAGGCCCCGCCCCAATCGCCAAGCCACCCGACCCGCGGCGCGCGGGCCGGTGCCGCCGCCAGCGCAGAATGGGCCCCGCCACTCAACGTGACCAGCAACGCCTCCAGATCCTCCAGGTTTCGCGCCATCGGCCCGAACGTCGACAACCGGTGCTGGAACACCGCGTCGCGCGGCTCGCCCGGGACCAGGCCCACCGTGGGTCGAAACCCGTAGACGCCATTCCAAGCGGCCGGGTTTCTCAGCGATCCCATCATGTCCGATCCATCCGCCACGCTCAGCATACCCGACGCCAGCGCCGCCCCGGCCCCACCAGAGGATCCGCCCGCCGTCCGCGACAGGTCACGGGGGTTGCGCGTCACACCGAAAATGCGATTGGTCGAATGGGACCCCAGCCCGAATTGCGGCACGTTGGTCTTGCCGATCACGATCGCTCCGGCCGCCCGCAGACGCCGCACCAGTCCGTCATCGGCATCGGGCACATTGCGGGCCAGATGCGGCGCGCCCCAGGTCGACACGACCCCCTTGACCGCCACCAGGTCCTTCACCGCGATCGGCACCCCGTGCAGCCAGCCCTCGGGCGGCATCGCCTCTTTCAGGCGCGCCTCGCCCATCAACGCCTCGCGATCCCTGAGCGAGACAACCGCGTTGACCGCCCCGTTCACCGCATCGATCCGCGCCAGCGTCTCGCGCATGACCTCGACCGGTGACACCCGCCGATCCGCGATCAGCCGCGACACCTCACCCGCGCCCATGCGCCAGATCTCAACCATCCCGGTTCCCCAATATCTTTATCCTTAAAATATAGCCGCCGGAGGCGTCCCGCCGGCCCCGTGGCAAACCGGCGCCCGAGATATCGCCCGCCCGTCGGCCCCCCGCGCCCATCGCCCGCGCGACGGGCCCGAAGGGACCCCGAGCAAGGGCGACGCCCCCTCTCAGTCCACCGCCTGCGCCTGGGCGCGGGTCTTGCCGGACACATCCATCGCCAGAACGCTGGCCATCAGACCGTCCAGGTCGCCATCCAGCACCCCGCCCGTATCCGAGGTCTCGAACCCGGTCCGCAGATCCTTGACCATCTGGTAGGGCTGCAACACGTAAGACCGTATCTGGTTGCCCCACCCGGCATCGCCCTTGTTCTCATGGGCTTCGTTGATGGCCGCGTTGCGGCGATCCAGTTCCATCTGGTAAAGCCGCGATTTCAGCGCCTTCATGGCGATATCCCGGTTCTGGTGCTGCGACTTCTCGGAACTGGTCACCACGATCCCGGTGGGATGGTGGGTGATGCGCACGGCGGAATCCGTGGTGTTCACATGCTGGCCGCCCGCGCCCGAGGACCGGTAGGTGTCGATGCGTATATCGGACGGGTTCACCTCGATCTCGATATTGTCGTCGACCACCGGATAGACCCAGACCGAACTGAACGACGTGTGACGCCGCGCGCTGGAATCATAGGGCGAGATCCGCACCAGGCGGTGCACACCGGATTCCGATTTCAGCCAGCCATAGGCATTGTGTCCCGAGATCTTGTAGACGGCCGATTTGATCCCCGCCTCTTCGCCCGGGCTCATGGATTGCAATTCCACATCGTAGCCCTTTTTCTCGGCCCATCGCACATACATGCGCGCCAGCATCGACGCCCAGTCACAGCTTTCCGTGCCGCCTGCGCCGGAATTGACCTCGAGAAAGGTATCGTTGCTGTCGGCTTCGCCATCCAGAAGCGCCTCCAGCTCTTTCGCGGCGGCACTGACCACCAGGTCCGCCAGCGCGGCCTCGGCCTCGGCCACGACGTCCTTGTCGTCCTCGGCCTCACCCAATTCGATCAGCTCGACATTGTCGTCCAGCCCCTGCCGGATACCGTCATAGGTGCCGATCTTGTCCAGCAGCACCTGGCGGTCGCGCATCAGCTTTTGCGCGGCATCCTGATCGTTCCACAGGTTCGGGTCCTCGACACGCGCATTGAATTCTTCCAGCCGGTGCTGCGCGGTCTCCAGGTCCATGCGCTGCCCCAGAAGGACCAGCGACTTGCGGATTTTCTCGATATTGGCTTGCGTCTCTGCGCGCATGGCTTGGATGGCCCTTCTTGGGATGGATCGACCGCTGAAATAGCTTGGTGCGCGCCCCGCCACAAGGGCGGCGCGGCGCCGAAGCGGCGAACCGTCAGTAAAGCCCGCCCGAACTCAGCGTGCCGAACCCGGTGCCTGTGGGCACCCGCGCGGCCTCGCCGGTCGATGTGGTGACCGTGGTGTCCTGTTCGATGATCTGGCCGGTCTCCTCGCCCCGTCCGATGAGAGGCAGGTCCGACCCCATGCCCCAGCCCCCGTCGATGATCGACAAGATGCCGAAATACGGTTCTTCGCCCTCGCGGAACAGTTCGTACACCACGTGTTCACCCTGCGCCCCGTCTTCGAGACGCTGGCCGGTATAGCGGTCGATCGGGAAAAAGCTGCCGCCCTCGGGCACCACGAAATCGCCGCCGCCATATTCCTCGATCGCCTCGAGCATGAATTCATTGAACACCGGGCCACACATGCCGCCGCCCGAAGCACCTCGGCCCAGGCTGCGCGGCTGGTCGAAACCGATGTAGCAGCCCGCCGCGATATTCGAGGTGAAGCCCACGAACCAGACGTCGCGCGCATCATTGGTGGTGCCGGTCTTGCCGGCCGCTGGCACCGGCAAGCGGACCGATCCCGATGCCGTGCCGCGTTCGACCACGCCGCGCATCATCGAGGTCAGCTGGTAGGCGGTGATCGGATCCATCACCCGTTCGCGGTTCGACACGATGCGCGGCGCAAATCCGGGATCGAGCGAGGCCACCTGGCAATCCGGGCACAGTCGCTGGTCGTGGCGATAGACCGTGTTGCCCCAGCGGTCCTGGATGCGGTCGACCAGCGTCGGTTCGACCCGCTCGCCGCCATTGGCGAACATCGCGTAGGCGGCGACCATGCGGAAAAGCGTGGTTTCCTGCGCGCCCAGAGAATTCGCAAGGAATGGCTGCATATCGTCGTAGACGCCGAACCGTTCGGCGTAGCGGGCGACGGTTTCCATCCCCACATCCTGCGCCAGGCGCACGGTCATCAGGTTCCGCGACCGTTCGATCCCGGTGCGCAGCGGCGACGGCCCGTAGAACTGGTTCGACGCATTGGTCGGCCGCCAGATGCCCGCGCCCGTGTCGACCTCGATCGGGGCGTCGATGACAATGGTGTTGGGCCCATAGCCCGAATCCAGTGCCGCGGCATAGACAAACGGCTTGAAGCTCGATCCCGGCTGGCGTGTCGCCTGCGTGGCGCGGTTGAAGGACGACGATTGATAGGAAAATCCGCCCTGCATGGCCAGAACACGGCCCGTGTTCACATCCATCGCCATGAAGCCGCCCTGCACTTCCGGCACCTGCCGCAGGGTCCAGCGCAGGAACGATCCGTCCGCGTCGCGCGTCATGGCGCGCACATGAACCACGTCGCCAACGCTCAACAGGTCGCCCGCGACGCGTGCGGTGCTGCCCCGGTTCCCATCGGCGTCCACGGGGCGCGCCCATGTGACATCCTCGGCGGGGATGAAATGACCGTCCTCGTCATCCTCGACGCCTTCGATCCCGATGCGGGCGGAAGTCTGGCCAACCTCCAGCACGACCGCGGCAGACCAACCTTCGATGTCGCGCGCGATATCCGCCTCGGCCAGCGCCGCGCGCCATGTTTCCTCGTCGGTCAGCAGCGCAGGATCAATCGTGGCCACCGCCCCGCGCCAAAGACCCTGGTCGCGGTCATAGCGTTCCAGCGCCCGGCGCAGCGCGCGCTCGGCCACGATCTGCAGGCTTTCATCCATGGTGGCGCGCACCGAATAGCCGCCGGAAAAGAAATCATCCTGACCGTATTGCGCCGAAAGCTGGCGCCGGATTTCATCGGTGAAATAGTTGCGCGGCGGCAATGCATTGCGGAACGGCTCGATATGGCCGCCCTGCACGGTTTCCAGCGGCGTGGCCTGCGCGGTTTCCATCTGGGCCTGGGTGATATAGCCGTTCTCACGCATTTCGCGCAGCACGTAATTGCGGCGGCTGATCGCCCGGTCATAGTCGCGCACCGGGTGGAAATTCGACGGCGCCTGCGGCAGGGCCGCAAGGTAGGCGGCCTGCTCAAGCGTCAGATCATCGAGATCGGCGTTGAAATAGGTCTGCGCGGCCGCCGCGACCCCGTAGGAGTTCTGGCCCAGGAAGATCTCGTTCAGATACAGTTCGAGAATGCGGTCCTTGCTCAGCGCGCTTTCGATCCGCGCGGCCAGGATGATTTCGCGCACCTTGCGTTCAACCGTGCGCGACCCGTCCAGCAAGAAGTTCTTCATCACCTGTTGCGTGATGGTCGAGGCCCCGCGCACGTCACGGCCCCGCGACCTGACGGCATCCACGAAAGCGGCCGCGATGGCGCGGGGATCATAGCCACCGTGCTCAAAGAAATTCCGGTCCTCCGCCGACACGAAGGCATAGGCCACCTGGTCCGGGATTTCGTCGGCGGGCACAAACAGACGGCGTTCGGCGGCGAACTCGTCGACGATCATGCCCTCGCGCGAATAGATCCGGCTGATCGTGGGCGGCGTGTAATTGGCGAGCGTTTCATGATTCGGCAAATCATGGGAATACATGAACAAAATTCCGCCGATTCCGATCGCGACAGCGATCAGGCCGAGGGTGACGGCGCTGAAAATGGCACCGAAAAAACCAATGATGAATCGGATCATGCGCCCGCCCGGATTATCGTTGCGCTCAATATAAATGGGTCGCCTGCCCGCGTCAAAGAGATGGGCGGGTTTTCGCGGTATACAAGTGCGTGATGCGAGCCCTGTCCGTCCGGCCTGCACACCACCGGGAGAGACGAATTATTGACGTGACAGCGACATCCGCGCGGCGTCGGCATCGGCCCATTGCAAGATCGCTTCGGTGATGGCGGCCTGCATTGCGGCGCGCCAGTCGGGATCGCGGATGTTCTCCAGGTCCCCGCCTTCGGACATGAAGCCGATCTCGACAAGGATCGACGGGATATCGGCCGCACGCAACACCGTGAAGCCGGCCTCGCCACGCGGATGGGAATGCAGTCGCAAACCCGCGGCATCGATCCGGCTGACCACCACATCGGCCAAAGCGGCCCCGCGCGGCGCGGTTTCCATCCGGGCCAGATCCATCAAGACGCCCGCGATCACGTCATCGGAGCCGTGCAGATCGACGCCCTGCAGAATGTCGGCACGGTCATGTTGTTCGGCAAGGGCGGCTGCGGCCGCGTCCGAGGCGGTTTCGGCCAAGGTATACACGGTGGCGCCGCGCGCCCTGCCCTCGGCGATGGCATCGGCATGGATCGAGATGAACACATCCGCCCCGGCCGCACGCGCCAGTGTGACGCGCGTCGGCAAGGGCACGAACACATCCGTCTCGCGCGTCATGACGACATCGACCCGTCCCGTGCGGCGCAGCACATCGCGCAATTCGCGCGAAAAGGTCAGCACCAGATCCGCCTCGTTGAAATCGTTGAGGACCGCGCCGGGATCGACCCCGCCATGGCCCGGATCGAGCACCACGACAAACCGGTCCGCGTCCTCCCCCGGCCGTTGTTCCGCGACGGTCTGCGTGCGCGTGCCGCCGGCATCCGGCGCACCCGCGCCGGCCAGGAATTCGGCCTCTGACACGCGGTCAAGATGCAGGTCTATCTGTGCCAGGCCGGTCACCTCGTCGGTGCGCATGGCGGCGATGCTTGGCGCAAACGGCGCATCCAGCGTCAGGACCAGCCGCGACCACCCCGCCTCGCGCGCGGGGCCGGCATCGATCGCGATGACCGGGGTGACCGGCGTCTGGGCGTCGGCCCAACCGCCGAAATTCACCTCGCGGAAATCCACCACCAACCGGTAGGGACCGGCCAGCGTGAAGACCCGGAATGGCACCGCCTGCGTCAGCCCAAGCTCTATGTCGACCGCGTTGGTGGACGTCGTGATGGCGCTGTCTTCGGCCAGAAGCCGGGCCAGCGCGCCAAAGGTTTGCGCCTGCGCCCCGACACACAGGACGAGGGCCAGAAACGCCGCAAGGATGGAGGTGAGACCTGCTCGGATCACGGGGTTGGTCCACGTGTTGATTTGCTTGGCCAGACCCTAGCAGACCCACACAGCGCGCCCAAGCCCGGATTGGATCACATGCGCGACAGCTTGGCGGATTTCACGCCCGCTCGATCAGCGGCGGGCGGAAAAGAAGGATTTCAGGCGCGCCACCCCGTCCTCGATATCCGCAGTGTCGCGCGCATAGGAAAACCGCAAGGTCGCGTGCCCGCGTGCCTTGTCGAAATCAAGCCCCGGCGTCACGGCCACACCGGCCTGCTCGAGGATCTCGGCCGAAAAGGCCAGCGCGTCATCGGTCCAGTCCGAGACGTCGGCATAGATGTAGAACGCCCCATCCGCCGGCGCCGTGTCGGTCACGCCGCAATCGCGCAGGCCCGCAAGCAAAACCTCGCGATTACGGGTATATACGGCGCGATGTTGATCCAGTTCAGCGCGGCCTTCGGGGCTAAGCGCCCCCAGGGCCGCGACCTGTGCCGCATGAGACGGGCAGATGAACATGTTCTGCGCCAGCCGTTCGATCACCCTAACATGATCTGGCGGGACCACCATCCAGCCAAGCCGCCAACCGGTCATCGAGAAATACTTCGAGAACGAGTTGATCACATAGACATCATCGGTGACCTCGAGCGCGCTGACCGCCCGGCCCTCGTATTGCAGGCCATGATAGATCTCGTCCGAGATCAATGAGATGTCGCGCGATGCGCAAGCGCCGACCAGGTCCGACAGCGCGCGCTTGTCCAGCATGGTGCCCGTGGGGTTGGCCGGGCTGGCCACGATAAGCCCTGCCAGGTCGTCGCGCAGGTGGTCCGGCGTCGGCTGGAACCGGGTCGCCAGTTCGGTGCGCAGGCCGACCGGCTCAAGCGACAGTGCGGTCAGGATCTGCCGGTACGATGGATAACACGGCTCTCCCAGGCCGACCTTTTCGCCAGCGTCGAACAGAGCGGAAAACGCCAGCAGAAACGCCCCCGACGCGCCCGCCGTCAAAACGATGCGCGAGGGATCGAGATCAAGATCATACCATTCCCCGTAGAGCGCCGCGATGCCAGCGCGCAGGTCGGGACGGCCAAGCGCCACGGTGTAGCCAAGCGGGCCTTTCTCCATCTCGTGCACCAGTCGCGCGCGCGCGGCCGCCGGTGCGCCGGTGGCGGGCTGCCCCACCTCCATGTGGATGACATGGCGGCCCGCCTCTTCCGCCGCGCGGGCGGCTTCCATGACGTCCATGACTATGAACGGATCGACGGCGCTGCGTCTGGATGCCCGCATGAGCCCCTCCTTGCGTTTGGATGCCTTTCAATCAATCGCGTGGCCCGGCGTCAATCGGGCAGACACGACCATGTGAGCCACGGCCCGGAGTCGTGGGACTGGCGGTGTGATGCGGATATGTTAGAAAAGGAAAACAGATCTGGAGACACGCGTGACCTTTCCCGTATTGAACCGCCTGATTGTGGCCGTGGGCCTTTGCCTTGGCCTTGGCCTTGCCGTCCCTGCGGCGGCGATCGACATCGACGACATGTCCGATGCCGAACGCGCCGCCTTTCGTTCAGAAATCCGGGCCTACCTGCTGGAAAACCCCGAGGTTCTGATGGAGGCGATCGCGGTGCTGGAAAGCCGCCAGAACGCCGCCGAACAAGAGGCCGCCATGATGGCCGTGGCCGCCAATTCCGAGGCCTTGTTCAATTCGGCCTTTGACTATGTGGGCGGCAATCCCGATGGCGATATCGTCATGGTCGAATTCCTGGATTATCGCTGCAGCTTTTGCCGTCGTGCCCATCCAGAGGTGGCGGAACTGGTCGAAAGCGATGGCAACATCCGCGTCATCGTCAAGGAATTCCCGATCCTGGGCGAACAATCCGTTCTGGCTTCGCAATTCGCCATTGCGACCCGGATCGCGCTTGGGGATGAGGCCTATGCCCTTGTCAGCGATGCCCTGATGACGATGCGCAGCGACGTGACAGAACCCGCATTGGCCGCGCTGGCGCAGGACAACGGGCTGGATCCCGCGCCCATCCTTGCCGCCATGGATGATCCGCTGGTCGCGCAGACCATCGAATACAACCGTGCGCTGGCGCAGCGTCTGGGCATTTCCGGCACACCCAGTTTCGTGTTCGAAGATCAGCTTGTGCCGGGCTATGTGCCGCTGGATGGCATGATCGAGATCGTGGCGAACCTGAGGGCCACGGCCCCCTGACAAGACACTTGATCAATGAAAAAGGGCGCCCGGTCCGGGCGCCCTTTTCTTTTGTCCGTCAAGATCCGATCAGCCGCGCGACCACCAGCCGCGCTTCTTGGACCTGGTCGCGTCTTCCGGCTCGGCGTTGGCCACCGGCTCGGGCTCGGCCGTCGCGGTTTCCATCACAGGCTCGGGTTCGATCGCCGGCACCACGGGCGCCGCGTCCGCAACAACGGGAGCGTCGGGTTCCGGGGATACGGCGGCCTGATCTGCAGATGCATCGGGTGCAGGTGCAGGCGCAGCCTCGGCCATCGGCGTGTCTTCTGGCACGGCCTCGGTTTTGGTGTCGTCCGCCGGTGCCGTTGCCTTGGGTTCGGCCTTTTTCCGGGGCTTTGCCGGCGCCCGTTTGCGCTTGGGCTTTGCCTCGGCTGCGGGTGCCTCGACCTCGGCCGTCGGCGTGGCTTCGACGGCGGCTGGCGCCTCGGCGTCCCCCGTTTCGACAGGCGCGGCTTCGGCCTCGTCCGCATCCTCGGATGCAGGCTCGTCGGGCATATCCCCGTTTTCATCCGAGGCCGCATCCCCGTTGCCGGTCTTGCGGCGCCCACGCCCGCCACGGCGGCGGCGGCGCTTTTTCTTGGGTTGTGTATCGTCGGCCACAGCCGGCGCTTCGGCGGTTTCGGGCGCTTCGGCGACGTCTTCTTCGACGACCTCGGCATCTTCGATGTCATCCATCAGCGAGGCATCCATCGAAATGACCGAAGCCGCCGTCGCAACCTTGCGCGTCGCGGTCTTGAAGCGTTCCAGCTTGTAGTCCGGCGGCACCATCGTCGGGTCGGCCTCGATCCGGATGGACAGACCATACCGGGCCTCGATCGCCATCAGGTAGTCGCGCTTGTCGTTCAACAGGTAGTTCACGATGCCCACGGGCGCGGTGACCAGAACCTCGCTGGCACGGCGCTTGGTGCCTTCCTCTTCCAACTGGCGCAGGATCGACAGCGCCAGGCTGTCGTCGGACCGGATCAGGCCGGTGCCGTGGCAGGCCTTGCAGGGCTGTGTGGTGGCCTCGAGCATTCCCGGGCGCAGACGCTGACGCGACATCTCCAAAAGCCCGAAGACCGAGATGCGACCCACCTGAATGCGCGCGCGATCGGTTTTCAGCTTGTCCTTCAGGCGCTTTTCGACGGCGACATTGTTGCGCCGTTCATCCATGTCGATGAAATCGATCACGATCAGGCCGGCAAGGTCACGCAGGCGCACCTGGCGGGCGACCTCTTCGGCGGCCTCTAGGTTGGTCTTGGTCGCGGTTTCCTCGATCGAGCCTTCCTTGGTCGCCCTGCCCGAGTTCACGTCGATGGCGACAAGCGCCTCGGTGATGCCGATGACGATATAGCCGCCCGATTTCAACTGCACGGTCGGGTTGAACATGTCGGCGAGGTAGCCCTCGACCTTGTGCCGTGCGAACAGCGGCATGGCGTCGGTGTAGTGCTGCACGTTCTTGGCGTGGGACGGCATGATCATTTTCATGAAGTCCTTGGCGATGCGGTATCCTTG
>Ga0102938_10003594_pt1 | contig 11547 bp, 12 predicted proteins | sample SalPonR2_B_D2_MG_FD_84516 | JGI IMG/M metagenome (GOLD analysis project Ga0102938, IMG submission 84516) | Salt pond soil microbial communities from South San Francisco under conditions of wetland restoration - Salt Pond MetaG R2_B_D2_MG | ecosystem: Environmental > Aquatic > Marine >... | reverse complement strand
TTCCACTTCAGATTTCAGGTAGTAGCTGGTTGCAATTGCCTTGTTGCAGCAGCTGAGGCATGTAGTCTCGGCCCTGTGCTTCATTTCGGCTCTCTCCAGTGTAAGGGTAGGGTCCAGTGAGGGAAGATAATGGAGCATCATAGACAACGGGCCTCGGTGCCGCGTATTCAAGGCTTTAACCCATTCCGGATAAGAAAAAAAGAGACTATCCAGGAGCAGATGCGCCCCGGGACTTATTCCGAAGTCGGAGAGCCTTTGGGGGACTTTCGAGACTACCGGCAGTTCCAGGTACCGGAATTGTCCCTCCGGCTGAAGTGAAGCAATGCGACGGTTGTACAGATATCCCCCACTGAGGAATCTGCCCTTAGGTGCTATCAGTATGATCATTTCTCTATTCCGCTGAGGATGGGGCACCGATATACGAGGCCCAGGCGTGTGGCGACTCCCATATCTTTATCTCAATTTCTTGTACCGAATCGCCAACCTTGGTTTCAAGGGATCTGAAAATATATACACAGAGGTTTTCCAAACTAGGCTGTCGATTTTTAAAGAAGGGCAAATCGTTTAGCAGTACCTGATCAATTTTTTCGAGTGCATTGCTCAGAGAAGACTCGAGCAGGTCGATGTTGGTGGAAAATCCGTTTTCATCGAGACTGGAGCTGCGGCAGATAAGCTCGACCCTATAGGGGTGGCTGTGGGGCTGTGACTCTTCACCGAAATCACCTCGCAGGTAGTGATGGGCTTGCAGGTTTTGTTGGATCCCAGTTGCAAACATAATTTAATTCTCCCTTTTTGTTGTGGGCTTGTTCTGTACGGCCGCTCTATACTCCGTGTCCGGTATCAGCAGGGCCTGCAGTGCAGGCTGGCCTGAGTGTGAACTGTAAGACCCGTCGGAAGGGCCGAAGATCAGTTGATAAGCCTCTTCAGCCTGTGACAGTGGAAAACGGTGGGTGACATATTTGGAGGGCCCTATGTGCTGGAGCCACTGTTTTACTTCGGCAGTGCGGCGGTCCCGGTTCCAGCGCCTGCCCAGCTGTGAAGCAAGGGTGGAAACCTGGCTGCTGCGAATAGTCAAGCGCTTGCGGTGAAAGTTTTCTCCCAGGTTCAGCTCAAGCGGGCGGTTTCCATGCCAGGATGCTTCAATAATCAGAGTTTCGAAGCCGGCGGAATCGATGGCTATCTGCAGTCCCTGTTCACTGCCGCTTAAGTTGATTATTTTGTCCGGAAGTCGGCCTTGAAACAGCTGTCGAATTGAAGTACTTTGCTCATCCTGGGTAAAGGTGCTCGGGTCGGCGCTCTGCATGCCCAGGTTGGCGCTTAGCCGTCGCCGGTACGGATCTGGTTCAAGTGCAGCTGCATGCAGCCCTGTGAATTTGGTGAGAATCTCCGATACAAGAAGACCAATCATGCCCTGCCCGATAATCAGAATCCGGTCTCCGGGCAGAGGGGCCGCATCCAGCACAACGGTGTAGGCAGTCTCTACACTTGGGTAGAGGACAATGTCCTCAAAATCGGTGGTTTCTGGAAAATAAATCAACTCCTCACTCGGATAAAAAAAACGGTCCTGATGAGGGAAAAAGGCAAACACTCTCTCTCCCTTCGACGTAAGACCGGCATTCATATACCCGTACTTTATAGGATATTCCATCACTTTATCGATACCGCTTATTCCATCCTGGGTTTTACCCTGGGGAAAGGTGTTGCGGTAGAGGTGGCTTTCGCTCCCATGACTGATGCCGATAACCCGTGACTGTATCAGCTCCTCTCTGTTGTGCCGGCACAGCTTCTCTTTACGAAGGGCGACTGTGAAGGGTTTAATAAAATAAAGCGCTTCGGCACTGAGCTTCGAATCGTGTTCGCCATCATGATCACCATCATGATCGTCGCTAAAGGATATATCCCAGATGATATCATTTCCCGCCTGCAGCACCGAAGTTGTATAACCGCTTCGAGCCTGCTCGATTTTCCGTATCTGCAAGTCCCCGACCGCTTCTGTGCCCCTTCCGATTATCAGGGGCGCTGCTACAATACACAATCTGTCTACCAGGTTTCGGCGGAAAAATGAGGTGATGAGGCTGCTCCCGCCTTCGACAAATAGGCTGGAAAAGCCCATCTCCCCCAGTTTGTCGAGAATGCGAGGCAGGTTCAGACACCCCGCAGAAGTTCGCTCAGTAGGAATAAGCTCGACCTGCAAATTCTCCAGTTCTCGGCGGCGTTGTACAAGGCTTTTTAGGGGTGGGGAGTCACTTTCCGTATCTAGGTTATCTTCAAAGTAAAACACTATTGTAGGATATGTAGCCGCACTTACAGCGATTTTTGAGTCGGTAGGAAGTTTTAGACTGGAATCAAGGATTATCCGGACGGGTGAAACACAGCCTTCCGGCAGTCGGCAGGTAAGCTGGGGGTCATCGGCCAGTACTGTACCGATGCCCACCATAACGGCCTGATTATCCCGGCGCAGGGTGTGGGCAAAATTTGTGCTTTCCACCCCTGAGATTTGTTCTGCCCGGCCCTGGAGGGTTGCAATGCGTCCGTCGGCACTTTGTGCATAGCTGAGAGTCACAAATGGGCGTGTGTATATCATACTACAATCCTTAACCCCAATCATAGAAGCAAAAACGGGCGGTAGCAAGTGAATAGAGCGAATGCTCTCCCTTCGTTTCTCTTAGTTTCATTATATTAAAGGCTTTGCTGACTTAGGCTGGTTCAGGATTCTCATAATTTGACTTCTTGTACGTGGGGTTTTACTATATAAGTAATGGAATCGGATTCAACTATGTTTTATAAAAAAATGTCTTCGAAAACACCTCAGTCTACAGGCGAACGAGAAATTGTGACAATGATAGCAAAAGTGAACTTTCCTACAAAGTACGGGCTGTTCGAACTGTATGGTTATAATGAAGAGGGAACCGACAAGGTTCATACTGTGATGGTTAAGGGTGAAGTTGAGGGGGCAGCAGACTGCCCGGTTAGAGTTCATTCGGAATGTCACACTGGGGATGTACTGGGGTCGTTGCGTTGTGATTGCGGGGAACAATTGGATGCTTCGCTCAAATATATCGCCGGCCAGGGGCGGGGCGTGCTGATCTATCTCAAGCAAGAGGGGCGTGGTATAGGCCTGCTGAACAAACTCAAGGCGTATTCACTGCAGGATGAGGGCTTGGATACTGTAGAAGCGAATGAGTTTCTCGGATTTCCGGCGGAGGCCCGCGACTATTCCAACGGAGCTGCCATAATTCGTGCGCTTGGTATAAAGAGTGTAGTACTACTTACCAATAATCCGGATAAAATGAAAAAACTGAGGGACAAGGGAATAAAGATAAGCCGACGGGAGCCGGTTGTAATTGAGCCGAATAAGCACAATCGGTTTTATATGGAAACCAAGAAGCTGCGTATGGGACATCAGTACTGAAGGAGCCTGAGCGTTCATCAGAGATGCCCCTAGTCAATCAGGAAATATTTAACCGTCGTTACTACCCGTACAACCTTTTTGTCCGGGGAATTGCGGTCCCGGTCGGAGATAGAAAAATAGCCCTGGGTGGCTGTTCTTATTTTTCCAACTTTGCTGCCCGAATCCTGGGCGAATTTCTCCGCCGCCCTTCGGGCGTTTATCGTAGCGGTTTCGATCATATCCGGCTTTATATCGTTTAAACTTGTATAGAGAAACTCGGTAGGGGTCTGCCAGTTTTCGGCTGATATCATTACACCACTGCCGACCAGACTGACCGTATCCTCCATGCTCTCTTTGACCTGAGGGACCTCGGTACTTCTTACCGTTATCGTAGTATTGGCAATATAACGCTCTTCCGGGGCGTTTCCACTGCTGTACCTCTGCTCGGTGCGGGTGTCGGTTATTTTTGGGGCGGCATACGAGATTTCTGAGCGGTCAAAACCACATTCGAGGAGAAACTCTGTAACGGAGTTACGGTCTTTATCAATTTTGTCCTGCAGGGTGGTCAGACTGTTGTCGGATACGCGAAAGGTAATTGGCCACACTGCCAAGTCGGCATCTACTTCGCGCTCGGCAAGACCTTTTACCGTTACGTACCGGTCGGTACCCCGGCTGAAGAAAAATCCAACACCGATTGCCGTACCTGCAAGGGCCAGACCGACTGCAATTATCAGGGCCGCCGCAATAGGGCGGATTCCGTTTTCCATGGTATTCATACTCTATTCAATGTAGCCCGATTCTGCGGCTGTTTCAATCGGAGGGAGGTAAGAATTTCCCTGTTTTTTGCATATCCCCCATTTCCCTTTTTGGGGTCGCGGAGGGAAGTGCGTAATAGTAGCCCTGGGATTCGTGCACCTCGATTTTTAAGTCAAAGAGTCGGCTCAGCCACTGGGAGCTCAGGATTTCCGGTTTAGGGCCATCGGCCAGTACTCGGCCGTCCTTCAGCAGTACCACCCGCTCAATGCCGGGGAGAATCTCATGAATGTGGTGGGTTACCAACAGCACTGTTTTGCCCTGCTCCATCAATGTATGCAAGGCTGCAAAGTAGCCGGCCGCCGCCTTCAGGTCGAGTCCGGCGGTCGGCTCATCCAGCAGCAGCACCTCCGGGTCGTGGATGAGCGCCCGTCCCAACAGAAAGCGGCGCTGCTCGCCGGTGGACATAGTGCCGAAGGGGCGCGCGGCCAGTCGGGTAATTTCCAGCTGCTCCATAATCTGCTCCGCCTGCAGGCTCTGTTTTTTAGAGAATTCCTGCCGGACTGAGGTGCCCACACTGCTGTGGTAACCGGAAAGTATTACTTCCCGCCCAATGGTTCGTGCCAGGTAGCGCTGTTGCAGCTCGTGGGAAACAATACCAAAATGCCTTCGGAGCTCCCACACATTCCACAGCTCCCGTCCATAGCTTTTTATCAAGCTCTCACGGGGTTCTTTCCTACCATCGACTTCTCTCCCGGCGGCCGGGTGCAGTTCCCGGGAGAACAGTTTTAAAAAAGTGGTTTTCCCGGAGCCGTTTGGTCCTAATAGTGCGGTATTGCAGCCGCGCTCAATCTGCAAAGAAAAATCGGAGAAAACTTTTATGTTTCCCCGGTATACATCTATGTTTTTAATTTCAAGCAATTTATCGTCGGTCATCTCAGCAGATGATACGGGCGGTGTCATGTCAGGTCAAGCCCCGGTTAGATTATTAAATAGGGCAACACGGCCCCCTTGCTTTTCTACCCGTCGTTCTGTACTTCCGGAATACGGTACTGCAGCCGCAGAAGAACTTTTTCGATGAGCAGAGAGCCCATTACCACAAGAGGCAGCGACACCAGAATGCGTACGGCGGTAAACCTGGGACCCAGGATGGCCGCTTCCATAATGCTCATCGGAATCATCACCAGCGAGGCGGAGGTCACATAGGTCATTATCATCGAGTAACGGGCTCCTTTGTGGTACAGTGCATTGGCCACTGGAAAGGCTACAAAGGTACCCCCTACGGTAGTGGCGGCCAACAGGATTGACCACACATAGCCTCGGGCATCGGCGGTTTCACCGAAGTGCTTTTCGATTGTCTCACGCTTGGCCCATACATCGAACAGACCGATCAGGACAAAAGCCGGCGGAAGAATCAGCACCATATCCTTGGCAAACAGATAGAAGTTATTTCCCATTTCAACACCCGGTTCGAATTTTAAAAGGAACGATACGGCAATAAAGGCCACAAACAGCCCAAAATAGAGGTAGTTACGTCCATGGGCGGTGAGCTTGACAATCGATTTCTTTGCATCTTTTGCCTGATTCATACAAACACCTCCCCGTATACCAATCCCATCGACAGAGCGATCATGGCGGCAATCACAAAGCTGACACTGTTACGAATAATGGTGCCCTTTACTCCAAGGTACTCCTTTTCAACCGGGTAGGTCAGAACCCCTACCATCATCAGGGTAGTCACAAAACCGGCCACAACCATATACAACACGCCGCGCTCCACCAGCACTCCGGCCAGGGGATAGGCGATAAAGCCGGGCATCATCGTTGCCGAGCCCAACAGCATTCCAGCCAGCATACCGATCAAGCCATTCTCTTGCCCCAGATACTTCACGATCAATCCTTCAGTAAAAAACAGCACCACAGCGATCAAAATCAACAGTTTGAGATAATTCGGCAGAATTTTTCGGAATTTCTTCACCCCGATTTTTATTCCTTCCAACGTTTTGTGCCGATCCACGACAAACGACACTGCCACCAGCACTGCGGTGACTATATATAAAGCTATCATGCAGCCTCCAAACTTGAGTATTTCTATCAACATAATAAATATAATAAATACAATATGTCAATAAAAATATATTAACACTTATTAGGATGACTGCTGCAGCGGTTGGCCAAGGTTCTGCGGGGCCGGCTTAGATGCTGGTCTAAAAACCGGCCGGTGAGTGTTCACAGGCCGGCCGGAAAAGAAGGAGAGGGGTACTGAAGTATTACTTGTCCTATTCGTACTTTGATATCTTCGTCGCTGATCAGGTGGGGCGTATCGGTGCTGCGGGCCATAATATACACTTGGGCCGTTTTTTCTACCACATGAATGACCTTCATAGCCGTGTCGAAGTCGGCGCCGACGCAGATAGTATCGTGGTTAGGCACCATCACCGCATTGCGCTCCGTTCCCAGTCCAGACACAACGTTCTTGGCCGGCTCGGGGGGCCCCGGAAGGGCGTATTCACAGTTGATGATCTTTTCACCGGCAATCTGCACGAAATTCTCGCCGATTCCCGTCAGAACTTCCCGAATCACTCCGAAGACGCTGGAGTAGAGCGGCTGTGTGTGGATAACCGCATTCATAATGGCAATATGAAAATTGAACTCTATACTCGGTTTGCGGTGTCCCTCCACTATCTCGAAATAGCCGTTCATCACCACCCCATCATCGGCGGTAATGGTCTCGTAGGGCATACCGGTCTCCGGATCGCGGATACTGCTGGTCGATTCCAGCAAATTTGGGCAGTTTACCCAGTATCATTTTGACACAATTATCACCGACGATTTGTTGGACAAATCTATGCAAAACAGCCTTATAGAATGCGGTTTAAGGCTTATTACTGTCTAATTTGTCAATAAAATCCTGATTTTAGGCCGCAAAAGTGCAGTAAACATCTATAAATAAATAAAAAATGTGCGAAATAAATAAAATTTGTTTGACAACTGCAAAATTCCATTTTAAGCTGGCCCAAGATCGAAACTAAAGAAAGAGGAACATCGTGAAATCGCCCGGAAAAAGCGGTGCATTGAGTCTGAAAGCAAAAGAGAAAATTCTCGCCTATATAAAAGAGTCCGACCTGCGGGTGGACGAAGCACTACCGACTGAAGCGGCTCTGATGAAGATGCTGGGGGTAAGCCGCCATACCGTTCGTGAGGCGCTGGCTCTGCTGGAACAGGAACGCATTGTCTATCGCGTACAGGGCAAGGGGACCTTTCTGAAGCGCCGGCCCCTGCAGATAGAGCAGGGTCTGGAGAAACTCGAGAGCATCACCGAGATAATAAAAGGGTGTGGGCTGGTACCGAGTACCCGCTGGATTGGTATAGAGGTAAAACTTCCCGGCGGCAAAATTGCCGAACAATTACAGATCGACCCGCAGGAGAAGATCATAACCTTCAAGCGGCTGCGCTTGGCCAGCGGTAATCTGGCCAGTTACTGTGTCGACAGTATGCCGGTTCGCTTTTTTGATTCTATTCCGTATACAATAGAGGATGAATCGGTGTTCAACTATCTCGAGCGGGAGAAGGGAATCTATATACAAACTGCGGTCAGTTACGTAATTCCCACCGCTCCTACCCGGGAGATGGTCGAAGAGCTGGGGGTGGATGAGGATCAGCTCTTTATTCTGCTCGAGCAGCTGCACTACGACAATGAGGGCAAGCCGCTTATTTATTCTCTCGACTATTTTCAACCGGATGTAATTCGATTCAAAATCAACAGGACAAGGTGAGAAACAGATGCGACGGATTGATGCTATAGAGTTCAAAGACGGAGGGCTGCGGCTGATCGACCAGCGGAAGCTTCCCCAGGAATTCACTTATTTCGAATGCAGCACTTATCAGGAGTGTGTGTTTGCTATTCGCGATATGGTGGTGCGGGGTGCTCCTGCGATTGGAGCGGCAGCAGCCTATGGGGTGGTTCTGGCGGCCGGTCAGTTTCGTGAAAATAGCCCGGCGGAGTTTAGGAGTAATATGGAATCGGCCCTCGATGAGCTCAACCGTGCCCGGCCCACCGCGGTAAACCTGATGTGGGCGATAAAACGGATGCGGGGCATCCTCGATGGGCAGACCGATTCGGCTCCGGCTGATGTTTACACCGCTTTGAAAGCGGCTGCCGATGCAATTCTCAGCGAAGACATTAAAAAGAGCGAGGCGATTGCCGCCAACGGCAACAGCCTGGTGCCGCAGGGAGGTACTATTTTAACCCACTGCAACACCGGGTCTCTGGCGGTACCCGGTCCCGGAACTGCGCTCGGTGTCATTCGGGCGGCCTACGAGGCGGGGAAAGAGATTTTTGTGTACGCCGACGAGACCCGGCCGCGGCTGCAGGGATCCCGGCTGACTGCCTGGGAACTGGTAGAGGAGGGCATCCCCTCCAAACTGATCGCCGACAGTGTGGCGGCAACCCTGATGCGGGACGGATTGATCGACCTGATAGTAGTCGGGGCCGACCGGATTGCAGCGAACGGCGATACGGCCAATAAAATCGGCACCTTCATGTTGTCGGTAGTGGCCACACAATACAATGTTCCTTTTTATGTAGTGGCTCCGGTGTCTACCATCGATTTCGACTGTCCCGGCGGCCGGGAGATAGAGATAGAGGAGAGGGGGCGTGAAGAGCTTACCCATATCGAAGGGGTTCAATTCGCGCCCGACAAAATAGATGTGTACAATCCGGCTTTCGATGTAAGTCCGGCGGAGAACATTACGGCGATAGTCACCGAGCAGGGTGTGCTCTATCCGCCGTTCAGCGATTCTATCGCCGGTCTCACGCGATAACGAGGGAGAGGAAGTATGAGTAGCGATAAAGCCATTGAGGTGAAGGGCTTGACCTTCACCTACAAAGGTGATGATGAAACCCAGGCAGTAAAGGGCATCGATCTGGATGTCGAGAGAGGCGAGTTCGTAGTTATTATGGGGCCCAGCGGCGCCGGTAAATCGACTCTGGCAAACAGCATGAACGGACTGATTCCCGGGTTTATGAAGGGGAAGTACGGCGGTAGTGTGCTGGTCAACGGGCACGAGGTCAAAGGTACTCCCGTCAGTCGTATGGCCAAAGAAATTGGTTTGGTATTTCAGGACTTCGAGGCCCAGCTATTCAGCACCAATGTGAATTTGGAGATAGCCTTCGGACCGGAGAACTTCGGCGTTCCCCGCGATGAGATAGTGCAGCGGATAGAAAAGGTGCTGAAAACGGTCAAGCTGGAGGGCTTTGAAAACCGCCAGCCGGCTACCCTCTCCGGAGGGCAGAAGCAGCGCCTGGCCATCGGTTCGGTTTTAGCAACCTATCCGGACATCATCTGCATGGATGAGCCGACCACCGACCTCGATCCGGTCGGCAAACTGGGAATCTTCACTATTGCCAAAGAGCTGCACGAGAGCAGCGATTTTACACTCGTGATCATTGAACACGAGACCGAAGAGGCGCTGCACGCCGACCGTGTCGTCGTGATGAAAGACGGAGAAATCCTCCGGCAGGGCAATCCTCTGGAGGTCCTGCGCGAAGTCAGGTTTACCGACGAAGTAGGCATCATGTCGCTGCAGATTCCCAAATACTTCAAGGAGCTGCTGAATTGTGAAAACTGCGACCTTCCGCTGAATCCGGAGGATGGGTACAAGTTTTTCCAGCAGCAGGGCTTGAAAATAGATCAGGGTAAGTACGACCAGCTGGTCTCCCGTGACGAAGAGCGCCGGAACGGTTACGGCGAGGTAGTCCTGAGCGTCGAAGATTTGGTGCATGTGTACCCGAACGGTAACCGCGCGGTCGACGGAATTAGTATGGATATCCGTGAGCGGGAGTTCGTGGCCATTCTCGGTCACAATGGAAGCGGAAAAACCACTTTAGTAAAACACTTCAACGGCCTGCTGGCCCCTACCGAGGGGAACATCACAGTGGGCGGAAAAAATACCCGTGAGCACTCTATTTTCGAAATCGGAAAAGAGATTGGATATGTATTCCAGAATCCCGACCACCAGATCTTTGCCGATACCGTATTCGACGAGATCGCCTTCAGCCCGAAGATCCGCGGCAGCTCCGAAGAGGAAGTAAAGGAGCGGGTGAGTGAAGCCCTCGATGCGGTGGAACTGGCCGGATACGAGGAAAAAGACCCGTTTTCGCTGAGCAAGGGCGAACGCCAGCGGGTTGCGGTGGCCTCGGTGCTGTCGGCCAGACCGAAAATCATTGTGCTCGATGAACCGACCACCGGGCTGGATTACAAGGAACAGAAGCGGATGATGGAGCTCATCAAAAAGCTCAACGATTCGGGACATACCATCATTATGATTACCCATACCATGTGGGTGGTCTCCGAATATGCCCATCGTGTGGCTGCCATCAAAGATGGGAAGATTATGATGGACGGACCAACTCGCGAGGTGTTTGCCCGGGAAAAGGAGCTGTACGACTCCTACCTGAAGACCCCGCACATCGTGAGTCTGAGCAATATGCTCGATCGCACCGTTCTGTCGATTGAAGAGATGAAGTTTTGCACCGGAGGGCTGCAGTAATGGATATGTTTTTATATATGGATCTGAACACCTACGTTCACCGCCTCGATCCGCGCACGAAGCTGCTGCTGATGTTTCTGAGTTTCGCGGTGGGTGTAATGTACAAAAATATCGTAATGCTGGTGGCGGCGCTGGTACTGGTATTAATCTACGGCGGAATGGGCCATATACTGTCGAATCTCAAGCGCATCAAGGTTGTGCTGATCATGATCACCCTGTTTTCGGTGGTCATATGGTCGATCGCCCAGTCCGGGGAAACCCGCTTTCTGATCTTTACACTGGAAGGCGTACTATACGGCATCATGATTGCGATTAAGACCAATCTGATGATTGTGGCCGGGATGGTATTTCTCAGCACCACCAAGATCGAGGAGATAGCCGAGGGGCTGGTGAAAATAAAGGTTCCCTACCGCGGGGCGTTTGCCTTTTCGACTGCTATTCGACTGGTGCCGATGATTGTGGCCACCAGCTATACCATCATCCAGGCCCAGAAATCCCGGGGGCTCGACCTGGAGAGCGGAAGCCTGTTTGAGAAAATTAAGAAATATGTGCCGCTCATGATCCCAACGCTGGTTTCGGTTATCCGGGGAACCAATGTGTTCTCCATGGCGCTGGAGTCGAAGGGCTTCGGTTACAGCAATAACCGCAGTAATTTCCTGCAGTTAAAGATGAGCGGTCATGATTACCTGATGATGCTGATAGGCCTGACGATTGTAGCGGTCGCATCTTATCTAAAATTCGACCCAACGGCCTACAACACACTTATCAATCTATTCCCTTGGGGGGATTTTGCCTAAGAGGCATATATATAGCACTACTTATAAGGAGTGAGGAGTATGAAAGACGTTTTT
>Ga0102938_10003593_pt1 | contig 11551 bp, 6 predicted proteins | sample SalPonR2_B_D2_MG_FD_84516 | JGI IMG/M metagenome (GOLD analysis project Ga0102938, IMG submission 84516) | Salt pond soil microbial communities from South San Francisco under conditions of wetland restoration - Salt Pond MetaG R2_B_D2_MG | ecosystem: Environmental > Aquatic > Marine > Intertidal... | reverse complement strand
CGACCGGCCGCGCGGCGCCGTCGCCTCCGGCGGCGCGCTTTCGATCATGGGCGTCGGCGCGGCCCCTGGCGCCGCCTATGGCGCGGTACGAGGACGGGCTGTCTCGACCCGTGATCTCTCGACCGCATACGGCCTCGTGATCGCTCTCGAACGTTCCGCGGCAAGTGTCGCGGCCGCCCGTGCCGCGGGGGATGCGTCGTGGGCGCTGCGCGCCTACGACCGGGGCGGCGCGCTCCTCACCGCAGCCGTGCTGGCGCCGGATGCGGTCGGCTTCCGACTCGAGGCGCCGGAGCCCGCGCTCGCCGGCGGAAGAGGCATCGCGCGCGTCGACGTCCTCGGTCTCGACGGCTGGGACTGGGCGCTGCTCGACGGGTTGGAGACCGCGCCCGTCCCGGCTGCGCTCGCGGAAGCCGGCGCAGGCTCCGCCGAGGTCGCCATGGCGACGACGCCGCCGCCGGCCGGCGCCGCCCTTCTCATCGTCTCGCTGGTCATCGCCGGCCTGCAGCCGCGGCCGAGCCCGCCGCCACGGCGCGATGATCCTCTCGACTATCGCTCCGGACCCGTGGCGCCGGACGGTCGGACCCTGTCGACTTGGGTCGTTCCGCGCCCCTGACGCGCTTCGAACCGGGCCTGCCGATCGTGAACACGCGCTCCGGGCAGGCGCCCGGCCCGCGTGACGCCCTCGGCGAGGAGGAGGATGGCCGCCGACGTGTCGGCGCGCGCCATCCTCCTTCCGCTTCCGATCGCGATGCCGCGCAACGTCACGTCGTGTAGTAGCGACGCGCCGCGGAGGCGCCGTATCCGTAACCGTAGCCATATCCGGCATAGCCGTAGCGGGCGATTCGGCGCGGATCGGCCTGGGTCATCGCGAGGCCGCTGATGCGCACCCCGATCTGGTCGAAGAGTTCGAGGCCCGCGCGCACCATCTTCAGCCGCGTCGCGTTCCAGCGCACGGCGTAGAGCACCGCATCGGCGCGCCCGGCGATCACGCGGGCGTCCGGCACGGCCAGCACCGGCGGGGTGTCGATGTAGATGAAGTCGTAACGTGCGCGCATGCGTTCGACGAACTCCGCGAAACGCTCGGAGCTGAACACGTCCGCCGCGTTGGCCCGGCTCTCCTGGCCCACCAGCACGTCGAGACCCGTGCGCTCGTCGCGGCGGATCGCCTCCTCCGCCGAGGTCGCGCCGGAGAGGACCGAGAGCACGCCCTTCGTCTCCGGCATCTCGAAGTAGTGGCCGAACACCCTGCGACGCAGGTCGCACTCGATCACCAGGACCTTCTTGCCGAGGGCGGCCGAATTGGCCGCCAGCATAAGCGTCGTCGTGGTCTTGCCCTCGCCCGGCACCGTGGAGGTCACCATGATCACCTGCGGCGTCCGGTCGACGTTCGACAGCAGCACCGAGGTCCGCAGGTTCCGCACCGACTCGGCCATCTGCGAGGACGGCTTCTCGACCAGATAGGCGAGCACCGCGTCGCGCTTCTTCGAGGGCGCGTTCGGGATCACGCCCATCACCTTGATGCCGGTCGACGTCTCGAGGTCTTCCGGCCCGCGCGCACGGTCGTCGAACGCCTCGCGCAGCAACGCCAACCCGACGCCGAGCGCGAGGCCGAGGCCGAGCGCGAGCGACACCGCCAGCATCCGGCGCGGGCTGGCCGGATGCAGCGGCGCCACCGCCGGCGACAGGACGCGGCTGTCGGCCTGCTGGATGCCCTGCTGCACCGAGGTCTCCTTCATCCGCCCGAGGAAATGCTCGTAGAGCAGCCGGTTCGCCTCGGCCTCCCGCTGGAGCTGACGGAGCACCACGAGATCCTCCGATTCGCTTTCGATGCGGGTCTCGAGCTGACCGATCGAGGCCGCGAGCCCCTCGAGCTGCGCCAGAAGCCGCCTCCGCTCGGCCTCCAGGCGTCCGACCGTAACGGCGAGAAGCGCGTCGAAGCGCGCGGCCAGCGCCTCGGACCGCGGACCTACGGGGAGACGGGCGAGGTCCTGCGCGACGGCCGCGACGCGCCGGTCCTCCGCCAGCGCCGCCGCCTCGGCGCGCGCGGCGGCGGGCTCGGGCCCGGCGGCGGCCTCCCTCAGCGCGGCGAGCCGTCCGGTCAGCAGCCGCGCCTCCTCGGCCCGCGCCGCCGTCTCGGCGCGCCGCTCGCGCAGGTCCTTCAACTGCCGGTTGGTCGCCTCGAGCGCGGCCTCCGAGACCAGCGTGGTCTGCGCCGACCAGGTCTTCACCCTCTCCTCGGCGGTCTCGAGCTCGCTCTGAAGCTCGGCCACCCGTTCCGAGAGCCAGGCCGTGGCGCGGCGCGTAGCCTCGAATTTCGCCTCGAGCTGGTCGAGGATGTAGAGGTCGGCGATGGCGTTCGCGATCCGCGCAGACTTCTGCGCGCTGCGGCTCGTGACGTCGATGGTGAAGACATATGAGAGCGGGACGTTGCGCACGCTCAGCCGCTCCAGCAGCCGGTCGATCGCGGTCTGACGGCGGCGGAACGCCGGATCCTCCTCGCTCGCGGGCGTCGGCGCGCCGACGAGGTCCGAGACCGTCACGCGCACCCACCGTCGCGCCCGCGTCAGCAGCCCGTCCTCCACCAGAAGCGGGTTGAATTCCGGATCCGCCTCGAGGTCCAACCGCTCCACGACCCGATCCATGAGGTTGCGCGACTGCAGCACCTCGACCTCGGTGTTCACCACCGAGCTGTCGGCGGAGAGCCCGCTCATCACCGATTCGATGTCGACCACCTGCGCCTCGCGCGTGTCGAGCACCACGGCTGCGGCGGCGCGGTATTCCGGCGTCGTCGCGAAGGCCCACCAGCCCGCCAGCGCCGTCACTGCGAGGGCGACCGCGAGGATCGTCGCCAGCTCGCGTGTCACCAACGCCAGCAGGTTCCGAGGAGAGAACAGGTCGGCTTCCGCCGGTGCGGTCCTCGCGGGGCGCGCTTCGGCCCCGATCAGCCTGGAGGGGGCGTTCATCGTGCGGCTCCGGATCGTGTCGGCGACGGTTCGCAGGGCATCTCGGCGGGACTCCTTCCGGCTCGAGCGGATGCGGGGGCGCCCCGGACTTCGCCTTGGGCGCGAGCCCAACGTCTCCGAGAAGGCTTAAGCGCGATTTAACCCCGTGGGCGGAGTGTCGCCCCGGGCTTGGGACGTGGGGAGACTCGGAACCGTTTCCGGAGGCGCCGCCTGGCGCCCACCGGCGGTGAGCGAAGGAGACGGCCGCATGGCGAGCCCGACTGAGATCAGCGTGCACGATCGCTCCGAGGCGGCCGCTCTCGGCCAGCCCGCCGCCGGCGCGGCGCTCCGCGCCCGGCCCGCGCTGCGCCTTGTGCGGCCGGCTTCTCCCGCCGCCCGGCCGGCTTCGCCGCGGCGGCCCTCCGGCCTCTACGCCGCCTTCGGTAAACGCGCGCTCGACCTGGGACTGACGCTCTGCGCAGCGCCGCTCTGGGCGCCGCTGACGCTCCTGCTGGCGGCGCTGGTCCGGCTGGACCCGCGCTCGGGGCGCGCGCCCGCGCTCTATCGCCAGGTCCGGATCGGCCGCGGCGGCCGTCGGTTCATCTGCTGGAAGATCCGTACCATGGCGCCGGATGCGGAGGCCGCGCTCGCGCGCCACCTCGAGGCCGATCCCGCCGCCGCCGAGGAGTGGCGCGCGCGCCAGAAGCTGCGCCGCGATCCGCGGATCCTGCGGACCGGCCGGCTGCTGCGCGCCGCCTCTCTGGACGAACTGCCGCAACTCTGGAACGTGATTCTCGGCGAGATGAGCCTCGTCGGCCCGCGCCCCTTCACGCCCGACCAGCGGTCGCTCTATCCGACGCCGGAGATCTACGAGACGCTGCGCCCGGGCCTCACGGGCCTCTGGCAGGTGGGCCCGCGCGGCGCCGGCGGCGATTTCGCGAGCCGGGGGCTCGAGGACGCGCGGTACCTTGAGCGGTTCGGCCTCGCCGCCGACGTCGCGATCCTCGCGCGCACCCTCGGCGTCGTGTTGAAGGCGCGCGGGGAATGAGCCCCGTGGACGGGGGGGGCGACGGACGGCCTCTGCACATCCTCGCGATCGGCATGAACTACGCGCCGGAGCCGGTTGGCGTCGCGGTCTATTCGACCGGGCTCGCCGAGGGTCTCGCCGCGCGGGGCCACCGCGTGACCTGGATCGCCGCGACGCCCTACTACCCGAGCTGGTCGCCCGATCCCTCGCGCCCGCGCGGCTGGTCGCGGCGCGACGAGGGCGGGGTGCGCGTGCTCCGCTGCCCGCATGCGATCCCGGCACGTCCGACCGCAGGGGCTCGAATCCGCCAGCAGGCGGTCTGGGCGGCGGCGGGCGCGGCTCCTGCGCTCGCCCGGGCCGTGGCGGCGCCGCCCGACGTGGTCCTCGCCGTCGCGCCGGGCCTGATCGGCGCGCCGCTGGCCCTGGCCGTCGCGCGGCTGTGCGGCGCCCCGGCCTGGCTGCACGTCCAGGACTTCGAGGCCGAGGCCGCGGCGCTCGTCTCCGGCCACCGCCGGGTCGCGCGCCTCGCGCTGAGTTTCGAGCGGCGCGTGTTCGGCGCCTTCGACGTCGTCTCCACGATCACGCCGGCGATGCGCGCGCGCCTGATCGCGAAGGGCGTCGCGGCGGAGCGGGCGACGGAACTGCGCAACTGGGCCGAGCTCGACGTGATCCGACCCGCACGCGCGCCCTCGCCGTTCCGAGCCGCGTGGGGGCTCGAGGGTCGGCGCGTCGCGCTCTATTCCGGCAATCTCGGCGCCAAGCAGGGGCTGGAGACGCTGGTCGGCGCGGCCGCCCGGTTGCGTTCCGAGCCCGATCTTCAGGATCTCGATCTGGTGATCTGCGGCGACGGCGCCGCGCGCGCCACGCTCGAGCAGGCGGCCGCCGCCCTCGGCCCGGGCGGGCCGCGCGTCCTGTTCCGGCCGCTGCAGCCTTTCGAGCGGCTCGACGCCCTGCTGTCTCTCGCCGACGTCCATCTGCTGCCGCAGCGGGCCGCAGCCGCCGACCTCGTGATGCCCTCGAAGCTCGCCAACATGCTCGCTTCGGGGCGGCCGGTGGTGGCGGGCGCGACGCCGGGCACCCAGCTCGCGACCGAAGTGGCGGGCTGCGGGCTGCTGACGCCGCCCGAGGATCCGGACGCCTTCGCCGCCGCCATCGCAGCGCTCGCCCGCGCCCCCCGCATGCGCGAGACCCTCGGGCGCGCCGCCCGTGCGAGGGCCGAGGCGCGATGGAGCCGCCGGGCGGTGCTCGACGCGGCCGAGGCCGGCTTCGCCGCGCTGGCGGCCGGCCGGCCCCTGCCGCGACCGGTCGACGACCCGGCGGGCGATCCGGCGGAACTCGCCGCCGACGCCGCGCTCGCGGACGCCGAGGTCCGCGTCGGCCTCGCCGCCGAACGGGAGGAGGCCGCGCCGCCGGTCCGGGCGCCCGAGATCCGATCCGCCTGAGGCGGGGGCCGGTCCAGCCGCCCGGCCTCCGGGCGGCTCCACCGCCATCCGGCAGGCCGGGCGAAGCGATCCGCCGGCGCCGCCTCGCCCGCCTCCGAGGCATCCGCCTGCGCTCCCGTCCGCCGCCTCCCGCCACGCAGGTCCGAGGCCTCCCACGACGGCGCCCGGCGCGGAGGTTCAGGCGAAGGCCGGGATCGGCGCGATCTCCACGCCCGCGTCCTCGAGCGCCTTCCGGCAGGCGCGCGCCACCGCCACCGCGGTCGGCTCGTCGCCGTGCACGCAGAGCGAATCGAAGGCCACCGGCAGGCGCCGCCCGCTCATCGCCACGATCGCCCCCTCCCGCGCCATCGCGACGACGCGCGCCGCCGCCTCGGCCGGATCGCGGATCACCGTTCCGGCCAGCGCGCGCGATGCGAGGTTGCCGTCGTCGTCGTAGTGCCGGTCCGCGAAGGCCTCCCGCACCAGCGGCAGGCCCAGCTCGCCCGCCGCTCGCTCCATCGCGCTGCCGGCCAGCGCCAGGTAGCGCAGCTTGGGATCCACCCCGCGGATCGCCCGACCGATCGCCATGGCGTAGTCGTCGCGCGTCGCCGCCATGTTGCTCAGCGCGCCATGCGCCTTGACGTGCGTCACCTCGACGCCGACCAGCGTCGCGAGGGCCATCAGCGCCCCGATCTGATAGGCCACCGCGTTCTCGAGTTCATGCGGATCCATCTCGATCCGCCTCCGGCCGAAGCCGCCCAGATCGGGGAACCCCGGATGCGCGCCGACGCTCACGCCGCGCGCCTTCGCCGCCTCCAGCGTGCGGCGCATCACCGTCGGATCGCCCGCATGGAAGCCGCAGGCGACGTTGGCCGAGGCCACCACGTCCAGCAGCGCGGCGTCGTCGCCGATGTCGTAGGCGCCGTGCCCCTCGCCCAGATCCGCGTTGATGTTGAGCCGCATCCGCCTCTCCCTCGTGACTCGCCGTGCAGGATCGGCAGGATGACCCCGTTCGCCCGCCGCCGCGAGAGGCTCCGCATGACGCATCCCCGCTTCCTGCCCTGCGGCGACGCCGGCCTCTCCGTCGAATTCGGCGACGCCGCCGGCCGCGAGGTCAGCGAACGCGTGCTCGCGCTCGACGCCGCGCTGCGCGCGGACCCGCCGCCGGGCCTGATCGAGACGGTGCCGACCTTCCGCGCCCTCGCGGTGCATCTCGACCCGCTCGTCAGCGACGCGGCGGCGATGGAGGCGGCGATCCGTCCGCGCCTCGCCGCCCTCGACGGGGCCGCGAGCGACGGGCGGCGCTGGAGCGTCCCCGTCTCCTACGCCCCCGGGCACGCGCCCGATCTCGAGGACGTGCAGCGCCGCACCGGCCTCTCCCGCGAGGAAGTGATCGCGCTGCATGCCGGGCCGGAGCTGCACGTCTACATGATCGGCTTCCTGCCCGGGCATCCCTATATGGGCGACGTGCCGGAGGCCTTGCGTCTGCCGCGCCTCGCCGAGCCGCGGACGCGCGTGCCGAAGGGCGCCGTCGCCATCGCCACCGCCTTCTCCGCGATCTATCCGGTCGAGAGTCCCGGAGGCTGGCGCCTGATCGGGCGCACGCCGCTGCCGCTGTTCGACCTCGGACGCGACCCCGTCGCGCTGCTGCAGCCGGCCGACAAGGTCACGTTCCGCCCGGTCTCCACGGCGGAGTTCGACGCCCTCGCCCGCGACGCCGAGGCCGGGCGATGGACGCCGGCGCCGGAATGACCGCCGTCCTCGCGATCCGGGAGCCCGGCCCCGCCACCACCGTGCAGGATGCCGGGCGCCCCGGCCTCCAGCGCTTCGGCGTGCCGCCTTCGGGCGCGCTCGACCGCGAAAGCCTCGCCCTCGCCAACGCGCTCGTCGGGAACCCGCCCGACGTGGCGGCGCTCGAGGCGCGCTACGCCGGCCCCGACCTGACGGTGGAGGGCGGGCCGGCGCTGATCGCCCTCGCCGGCCCCGCCGCGGGGCTCCGCGTCACGCTGCCCGGCGAGACCCCGCGGGAGGTTCCGCCCGCCGCCTCCGTCCGCGTGCCCGCCGGAACCCGCGTCACCGTGCGGCCGGGGCGCGAGGGCTGCACCTGGTATCTCGCGGTCGGCGGAGGCTTCGCGCTAGCGCCCGCGCTCGGCGCTCTCGCCACCTACGCCCGCGCCGGCCTGGGCGGCTTCGAGGGGCGCCCCCTCCGCGCCGGGGACCGCGTCCCCCTTCGCGGCGACGCCGGCGCGCCGGAGCGGGCCGTCACGCCGCCTCCCCCGCCGGCGTCCCCGCATCCGATCCGCGTGGTGCTCGGCCCGCAGCAGGACGCCTTCACGGACGCCGCGCTCGCCCTTTTCCTCGCGACCGAATGGCAGGTCGGCCAGGCCGCCGACCGGATGGGCGTCCGCCTCGAAGGGCCGGAGCTGACCCATGTCCGTGGCCACGACATCGTCTCCGACGGCATCTTCACCGGCTCGATCCAGGTCCCGGGCTCGCGCCGGCCGATCCTGCTGCTGGCGGATCGACAGACCACCGGCGGCTACCCGAAGATCGCCACCGCGAGCTCCGCCGACCTGCCGCGCCTCGGCCAGGCCCGCGTCGGCGACCGGATCCGCTTCGAGGCGGTGACCGCCGCCGAGGCCGTTCAGGCCGCCCGCCGCGCCGCCCGCTCGCTCGAGGCCCGTCTCGCCGCCGTCGCCGCCGCCCGGACCGGCCCGCCCGACGCCGCGCGCCTCCTGTCGGAGAACCTGATCTCCGGCGTCGTCTCCATGCACGACTGACCCTTTCGCCGGCCCGCCCGCCCGCCTAACGTCCGCGCCGCATCAGACAGGGGGAGCGGACGATGAGCGACGGCGCGTGGCAGTTCTGGGTGGATCGCGGCGGCACCTTCACCGACGTGGTGGGCCTGCGTCCCGACGGAGCCCTCGTGACGGAGAAGCTCCTCTCCGAGAACCCCGGCCGCTACCGCGACGCCGCCGTCGAGGGCGTGCGCCGCCTGCTCGACCTCGCGCCCGGCGCTGCGATCGCGCCCGGCCGCGTCTCGGCGGTGAAGATGGGCACCACCGTCGCCACCAACGCGCTGCTGGAGCGCAAGGGCGACCGGACGCTCCTCCTGATCACCGAGGGCTTCGGCGATCTCCTGCGCATCGGCTACCAGACCCGCCCGCAGCTCTTCGCCCTGCACATCGAGCTGCCCGCGCTCCTGCACGAGCGCGTCGCCGAGATCCCCGAGCGCCTCGACCGAGACGGGACCGTCCTCACCCCCATCGACGAGGACGCGACCCGCAAGGCGCTCGCCGCCGCCAAGGCCGACGGCATCGACTCCGTCGCCATCGCCTTCCTGCACGGCTACCGCAACCCGGACCACGAGGCCCGCGCCGCCGCCCTCGCGGCCGAGGCCGGCTTCTCCCAGATCTCCGTCTCCCACCAGGTCAGCCCGCTGATGAAGCTGGTCGGGCGCGGCGACACCACCGTGGTCGACGCCTATCTCTCCCCGATCCTGCGCCGCTACGTCGAGCAGGTGGAGGACGAGCTCGGCGCCGAGGCGTCGGGCGCGCGCCTGATGTTCATGCAGTCCAACGGCGGCCTGACCGACGCGAGCCTCTTCCAGGGCAAGGACGCCATCCTCTCCGGCCCCGCCGGCGGCGTCGTCGGCATGGTCAAGACGGGCGAACTCGCGGGCTTCGACCGCCTCATCGGCTTCGACATGGGCGGCACCTCCACCGACGTCTGCCATTACGCCGGCGCCTACGAGCGCAGCCTCGAGACCGAGGTGGCGGGCGTGCGGATGCGCGCGCCGATGATGAACATCCACACCGTCGCGGCGGGGGGCGGCTCCATCCTCTTCTTCCGCGAGGGGCGCTTCCAGGTCGGGCCCGAGAGCGCCGGCGCCCATCCCGGCCCCGCCTGCTACCGCAACGGCGGGCCGCTCACCGTCACCGACTGCAACGTCCTCCTCGGCAAGCTCCAGCCCGCCCACTTCCCGGCCGTGTTCGGCCCGGACGGCGACGAGCCGCTCGACGCCGAGATCGTGCGCGAGAAGTTCGAGGTGCTGGCGCGGGAGATCGCCGACGCGCGCGGAGAGGCGCCCCGCCCGGTGGAGGAGGTCGCCGAAGGCTTCCTGCGCATCGCGGTCGAGAACATGGCCAACGCCATCAAGAAGATCAGCGTGCAGCGCGGCTACGACGTCACCCGTTACGCGCTGAACTGCTTCGGGGGCGCCGGCGGCCAGCACGCCTGCCTCGTGGCCGACGCACTCGGCATCGGCTCCGTCCTGCTGCACCCGCTCGCCGGGGTGCTCTCGGCCTACGGCATGGGCCTCGCCGAGATCCGCGCCCTGCGCGAGCACGCGGTCGAGGCCCCCATCGCAGAGACCGAGGAGCCCATCCGCCTCCTCGCGCGGATGGAGGCCGAGGCCCGCGCCGAGGTCGTGGGGCAGGGGATCGCGCCGGAGGCCGTCACCGTCGAGAGCCGCGCGCTCCTGCGCTATCGCGGCGCGCACCAGCCGCTCGACGTCGCCTTCGGCACGCCGGACGAGATGGCCGCGCGCTTCGACGAAGCGCACCGCGCCCGCTACGGCTTCTCCGCCGGAGAGCGCGAGCTGGTCATCGAGGCGCTCGCCGTCGAGGCCGTCGGCGGCGCCGGCGCGGTCGCCGACGCGGATCTGCCGCCGCGCGCCGAGGCCGGGCCCCTCGACCATGTCGAGACGATCGCCGGCGCCGAACGCCGCCGGACGCCCCTCTACGACCGCGAGACGCTCGCCCCCGGCCAGCGCATCGACGGCCCCGCAATCGTCAAGGAGCCGACCGCGACGACCGTGGTGGAGCCCGGCTGGCGGGCCGAGCTCAACCGCTTCGGCCATCTCGTGCTGACCCGCGCCGTCGCGCCCCCGAAGCGCGAGGCGGTGGGCACGGAGGCCGACCCGATCCTGCTCGAGGTGTTCAACAACCTCTTCATGAACATCGCCGAGCGCATGGGCGCGACCCTCGCCAACACCGCCTATTCGGTGAACATCAAGGAGCGGCTGGACTTCTCCTGCGCCCTCTTCGACCCCTCGGGCGGGCTGGTCGCCAACGCGCCGCACGTCCCCGTGCATCTCGGCTCGATGTCCGAGGCGATCCGCACCATCATCCGCTCGCGCAAGGCGACGATGCGGCCCGGGGATCACTACGTCCTCAACGCGCCCTTCAACGGCGGCACGCATCTGCCGGACGTCACGGTCGTCACCCCGGTCTGGGACGAGGCGGGCGAGGCCGTCCTCTTCTATGTCGCCTCCCGCGGCCATCACGCCGACATCGGCGGCATGACGCCGGGCTCCGCCCCGCCGGATTCGCGCCACATCGACGAGGAGGGCGTGCTGATCGACGACTTCCAGCTCGTCGACCGGGGCCGCTTCCTCGAGGCCGAGACGCGCGCCCTCCTCGCCTCCGGCCGCTACCCCTGCCGCAACATCGACGACAACGTCGCCGACCTGAAGGCGCAGATCGCCGCGAACGAGACCGGCGCCGCCGGCATCCGCGCCATGGTGGACCAGTTCGGGCTCGACGCCGTGACCGCCTACATGGGCCACGTCCAGGACAACGCCGAGGAATCCGTGCGCCGCGTCATCGGCGCCCTCACCGACGGGTCCTTCGAATACGAGATGGACGACGGCCGCTTCATCCGCGTCGCCGTGCGGGTCGACCATGCGAAGCGCGAGGCGGAGATCGACTTCACCGGCAGCGCCGAGAAGTCGCCCCTCAACTACAACGCCCCCTTCGCGGTCTGCCGCGCCGTGGTGCTCTACGTGTTCCGCACCCTCGTCGGGACCGAGATCCCGCTGAACGAGGGCTGCTTCAAGCCGCTGAGGATCGTCGCGCCGGAAGGCTCGATGCTCAACGCGCAGTATCCCTCGGCCGTGATCGCCGGCAACACCGAGGTCAGCCAGATGGCCTGCAACGCGCTCTACGGCGCGCTCGGCGTGATCGCGGGCAGTCAGTCCACCATGAACAACTTCGTCTGGGGCAACGACCGGCTGCAGAACTACGAGACGATCTGCGGCGGCTCCGGCGCCGGACCGGACTTCGACGGCGCCTCGGCGGTGCAGACGCACATGACCAACACCCGCTCGACCGACCCGGAGGTGCTGGAATGGCGCTTCCCGGTCCGGCTCGAGTCGGTCT
>Ga0102938_10003591_pt1 | contig 11553 bp, 10 predicted proteins | sample SalPonR2_B_D2_MG_FD_84516 | JGI IMG/M metagenome (GOLD analysis project Ga0102938, IMG submission 84516) | Salt pond soil microbial communities from South San Francisco under conditions of wetland restoration - Salt Pond MetaG R2_B_D2_MG | ecosystem: Environmental > Aquatic > Marine >... | reverse complement strand
CGAACAGCTTCGAGCTTTCACTGATCACCTGTCCGGTGGTTTCGTTGATCAGCTTGCCGCCGCGACGAACAAGGCTGGTACCTTCTTCCTGGGCCAGCGCAAATGCGCCGAGGCCGGCCAACCAGATTTCATGTGCGTTATCCTGCACGTTGCTGGTCGACTTGCGAGCGGTCTTCTTGCTGACCTTCTTCTTTGCAACTTTCTTCTTGGCTGTCTTCTTGGCCATGTCTTTTCACCTCTTTCCGGTTCGGGTTTGCCCCGTTTCCAGGGCCGTTGTATTGCAATATATGCCCCGAAATTAGAGCGGTCACACTACTTCGCTGTCGCCCTCGGGCCATCGACGCCGCATTGCCATTCGAATGGGGGATGCAGGCAAAACCGACTGGCCGTAGAATCGGGGCAGACGACTCAGCGGGAAAGGATTTCATGGACACCAGCAACTGGGCGGAATTCAGCGGCGATGCGGCGGCCTTCGGGTACCCGGGAAAGAAACTCGAGCAGGCATGGGACCAACTGCATTCAGGCGATCGCGAACCCTGGCCGAAAGACAAGACCATCCAGGAAGCCTGGCGCTCTTTTCACTGCGGAGATTTCGCCGCTGCAGTGGATGCCGCGCTCGCGCAAGGCGACTCGGCGCACGTGGTCGCCAACAAGGCTTCGGGCATCTACGCCGACTACCTGGAAGAGGACGACGGCGTCAAGCAGGCCATCTACACCGCGGGCATCGAGCGGGCCGAAGCGGCGATGGCCGCCGACCCTGAAAATCCCAATTCGCATTATTTCCACGCCTATCATCTCGGCCGCTACAGCCAGAGCATTTCAATCGCCAAGGCGCTCAGCCAGGGGCTGGGCGGAAAGATCAAGAAATCGCTGGACCGCGCCATAGCGCTGGAGCCGCTGCACGCCGAGGCGCACACGGCGCTGGGGCTTTACCACGCGGAGGTGATTTCCAAGGTCGGCAAGCTGGTCGGCTCGATGACCTACGGCGCCAGCGCCGACAAGTCGATGGAGCATTTCAGGGAAGCCATCCGGATTTCCGATGCCCCGATCGCATGGATCGAGTACGGCAACGGGCTGTATCTGCTGCACGGCGAAAAACGGATCGACGATTCGAACGACGCCTACGCCAGGGCCGCCGGGATGAATCCGGTCGATGCCATGCAGGCGCTGGACATCGAGTACGCCCGAAACTCGATGGCCTGAGAATCGGCTCTATCAGTCTGCCGGGGTGTTTTCCAGCCAGGCCTGGAGATGGTTTTCGACCTCTTCCGGGCTGCGGTTGATGTCGGGTCCCAGCATCATCACCAGGTGCAGCAGGTTTTCGAACTCGATCGCGAAATTTTGCACAAGGCGCTCGGGATCGGACACCAGCTTGTTGTCGGTGATCACGCCGCACGAGACCTGCTCGTTGTAGCTGAGAATGCTGATCCCCATGCCGATGGAGCCGCTCTGCGGCACCCAGAACATCATCTGGCGGATTTCGGAGCCGGCCATGAAAAGCGATTTCTGCGGGCCCGGTACGTTGGTGAGTACCGTTGTGGCCTTGCGCGCAAAAAGCTCCAGCGCGGCCTGCTGAACCGCCGCCGGCGCCATGCCCACGGTCGCAAGCAGGCCCAGCGAGACGCTGGCCTGTTTCGAGTTCTTGAGGTGGTGCATGTTCTCGGCCACGCGGTAGACCCGGGCCAGCGGATTGGACTCCCAGATCGGAAGATCGAGGAACACGGTGCCGAAATGGTTGCCCAGGTCGCGCGCGTGCTCCAGCGGCCTGAGATTGACCGGAATCGTGGCGCGAATCTCGAGTTCCGACGGATCTTCGCCGTACTCGAGCAGGTAGCGATGCAAGGCCCCGGTCATGATGCCGATGAGCGCGTCGTTGACGGTGCAGCCCAGCGCCTGGCTGATCGCCTTGACCTCCAGCAGCGGCAGCGGCTGGGTCCAGGCGACCTTCTTGCGAACACCCAGCTTGCCCTTGAAGCGCGACGGCGGATCGTCGGACAGCAGCAACATGGTGGCCAGCTCGGACATGATCTCCGAGGCGCTGTCGGCGTAAGCGGTGGCCTGAGACGGCTCGCGAATCAGGTGCGCGGCCTCCTCGACCAGCTTGTAACCCAGGTGCTGCACGGCATCGATGCCCTCGCGCGCCGGCTCCATCAGGCGCTTGAACACGTTCGATTCGCGGGCCCGGCTGTGCTTCCACTTCTCGGGCTCGACCAGCGCCGTCGATTTTTCGCGATCCACGTCGGTCAGCGACAGCATGACCTGGACCAGCGCCATGCCGTCGGCATAGCAGTGGTGGATGCGCGTGACCAGCGCGGGACCCTCCGAATAATTCTCGATGAAATGGAATTGCCAAAGTGGCCGATACTTGTCCAGCGGCGTGGAGGCCAGCTCGGACACGAATTCTTCGAGTTCTTCCTTGCCGGCGTCACCCGGCAGCGCGATGCGCCGGATATGCGAGGTCAGCTCGAAATCCTCGTCTTCCTCCCACCAGCACCCGCGAGCGGTCTGCACCGCCTTGTGGCGGAACCGGGGAAAAGCGAGAAACCGGGACGCCACAACTTCCTTGAGCGTTTCGAAATCGACCGATTCCCGGAGCACGATCACGCCGGTGATCATCATCAGATTGGTCGGTTGCTCCATGCGCAGCCAGGCGGTATCGACCTTGGCGATGGGCTGGCGATGCGGTTCGGTCACGGCTTGGATTCCTTGGTTTTTTCTTTTCTGTACGGCCGCACGATTCTTTCACGCGCACCCGGGGTGGTCAACTGTCGGCTTCCCGCGCAGCATCCAGCGCGTCCGACAACCGGCGGCATCCACGAATCGTCAGGCGGGCCTTGACGCCCTTGACGTTGGCCCGCGGCACCAGCGCGGTCGTGAAGCCCTGCCCGGCCGCTTCTCTCAGCCGCTCCTCGCCGTTGTAGACGGGACGCAACTCGCCCGACAAGCCGACTTCGCCAAAAGCCGCCAGCTCACGCGGCAGCGGCGATTCGCGAAGCGACGACTGGATCGCCAGCGCGACAGCCAGATCCGAGGCGGTCTCGCTCACCCGAATGCCCCCGGTGACGTTGACGAACACGTCCTGGTCGTTGACCTGGATGCCGCAATGGCGATTCATCACCGCCAGCAGCATCGCCAGGCGTCCCGGATCCACCCCGACGGCGATGCGCCGGGGCTGCGAGGCGCTGCTGGGGGCCACCAGCGCCTGCACCTCGACCAGCATCGGCCGGGTGCCCTCGCGGGTGACCAGCACGCACGAACCCGCGGCCGGGGCCTCGTCGCTGGAGAGAAAAATGGCCGACGGGTTGGGCACGGCTTTGAGACCGCCATCGGTCATCGCGAAGACACCCAGTTCGTTGGCCGCACCGAATCGATTCTTCACCGACCGTATCAGGCGAAATCGGCTGCCCGAGTCGGATTCGAAATACAGCACGCCGTCGACCATGTGTTCCAGCACCCGGGGACCGGCCAGCGCGCCCTCCTTGGTGACATGCCCCACCAGTACCACGGTGCAACCGGTCTGCTTGGCGTACTGGACCAGCCGGGAGGCGCATTCGCGCACCTGCGCCACCGCGCCCGGCGCCGACTGCAGCGCTTCGCTCCACAGGGTCTGGATGGAGTCGATGACCATGAACGCAGGTCGATTCGCCGCAGCGGTGGCCAGCACGGTTTCCAGGCTGGTTTCGGTCAGGCATTCGAGCACCTCGGGATCGAGACCGAGCCGCCGCGCCCGCATCGCCACCTGGGCGGCCGATTCCTCGCCGGTCACGTACAGCGCCTTGCGCTCGGCCGCCACAGCGGCCTGCGACTGCAGCAGCAGCGTGGACTTGCCGATGCCGGGATCACCGCCGATCAGCACGACCGAACCGGGCACCAGTCCTCCGCCCAGCACCCGATCGAGTTCGCTCAATCCCGAGCTGAAGCGCGGGGTGTCGCCGGCCCGCACCGAGTCGAGGCGCACCACTTCGGCCGAGCCCTGCCCGGTCCATCCGCCCCGCCTGGTGCCGGCGGCAGCCGCCTGGCCCACCGACTCGGACAGCGAATTCCATGCCCCGCAATCGGCACACTGGCCGGACCACTTGGGCTGGCTGGCGCCGCACTCGCCGCACACATAAAGAGTTTTTGCTTTCGCCATCGCGCTATTCTGGCAGAACCGCCGGACAGCGGTGGTCCCAATCCCTGCCGCGATCAGGACATCACCGCCGTCGGGCGCTGCAAGTGGCGACGGGTGCGGGATAATGGCGCGGCAGGCCAGGCCAAGGCAGGACCAAGGAATGAAACGCGAAGAGCAACCCCTGATCGGCGAATCCGCTGCGTTCCTGGAAACGCTCGAGCGGGTATCGCGCGCCGCCGACCTGAACCGCCCGGTGCTGGTGGTGGGCGAGCGCGGTACGGGCAAGGAGCTGATCGCCGAGCGACTGCACTTTCTTTCCTCACGCTGGGACCAGCCGCTGATCAAGCTCAACTGTGCGGGCATCAGTCCGTCGCTGCTGGAATCCGAACTGTTCGGCCACGAGGCCGGCGCATTCACCGATGCCGGTAACCGGCGCATCGGCCGTTTCGAGCAGGCCGACGGCGGCACGCTGTTCCTGGATGAGCTGGCGACGACCTCCGACGCGGTCCAGGAAAAGATTCTTCGGATCGTCGAATACGGCGAATTCGAACGACTGGGCTCGTCAAGAACCCTGTCGGTGGATGTGCGCGTGGTCGGCGCCACCAACGAAGATCTCCCTTCGCTGGCCGCCGCCGGCCGGTTCCGCGCCGACCTGCTGGATAGGCTCTCTTTCGACGTCATCACGCTGCCGCCGCTGCGTGCAAGACTCGAAGACGTGATGCCGCTGGCCGAGCATTTCGCAATGCGAATGTCGCGCGAACTGGGCCGCGAGCTGTTTGCCGGTTTTTCGGAGAGCGCGCTCCGGCAGATGCACGCCCACGCCTGGCCCGGCAACGTACGCGAACTGAAGAACGCGGTGGAACGCGCCGTCTACCGGCACGAATCGCCGGACAAGCCGATTCGAGCGCTGCAGCTCGATCCGTTCGAATCGTCTTGGCGCCCGGCCAGCGACGGTGCCGACGCCGGTAACGGCCCGAAAACCCTCCCGCGCGATCTGCGCGCCTGGCTGGACGCCCAGGAACGCGCAATCGTCGAACGCGCCCTTGCCGAAACCGGCGGCAACCGCAAGCAGGCCGCCGACCGGCTCGGCCTGAGCTACGACCAGATCCGGGGCATTCTGCGCAAGCACGCGCTGTGAGGCCGGCCCCTCGGGGGCATATTGCTTCGAAGCCGAATCGCGCGATCGGGCTCAGCGCTCGCGGTAGGTCACGCGCCGGGTCACGCGGCACAGCAGTTCGTAGGGAATCGTGCCGACCGTCTCGGCGACCCGTTCCACCGGCAGGCCCTGCCCCCACAGCACCACCGAATCTCCAACCTGCGCGTCGCGCTGACCCGCCAGGTCGATCGTGATCATGTCCATGGAGACCCGGCCGACCAGCTGCTGTTCGCGCCCGTTGACCAATACCGCTGTGCCGTCGGGCATGTTGCGCGGATAGCCGTCGCCGTAGCCGACCGCCGCCACACCGATGCGCATGTCGCGAGCGGCGGTGAAGCGGGCGCCATAACCTATGCTGTCGCCCGCCGGCACATCGTTGACGGCGATCAGCCGGGTCTCGAAGGTCATGGCCGGCTCCAGCCCGAGGGCGGGTCCATCACGCCCGGCGACCGGCGAGACGCCGTAGAGCAGCAGCCCGGCGCGAACCCAGTCGCGCCGGGCTTCCGGCAGGTTGAGCAGCGCCGCCGAGTTGGCCAGGCACTGTGGCCCCGACAAACCCTGAACGGCGTCGTCGAAAGACGCGATCTGGCGTCGGTTCAGCGGATGCTCCGGCTGGTCGGCGCACGCGAAGTGGGTCATCAGCACAACCTCTTCAACGCCCTCCAGGGCCAGCAGCCGCCCGTGGACCTCGCGCGCCCGGCCCGGCGGAAAACCGAGTCTATGCATGCCCGAATCGAGCTTGAGCCATATCCGCGGACCCGGCGCGCGTGCCGAGGCCTCGATCCATTCGAGCTGGGTCGAATGATGCACGACCATCTCGAGATTCATCAGGGCAGCCGCCTCCAGTTCAGCCGGCGCCATGATGCCTTCGAGCAGCAATACGGGCGCGCGCGGCGCCAGGGCCCGAATGGCGCGGGCTTCATCCATGGTCGCGACCGCCAGCATGTCGGCGTCGGCCAGCGCCGGCAGGCAGCGCTTCAAGCCGTGGCCGTAGGCGTCGGCCTTGACCACCGCCATGATCCGGGCGCCGTCGCTCATTGCGCGAACGCGCTGCAGGTTGTGACGAAGCGCCGATGGCGTAATGGTTGCGAACGTATTGCGGGACACGTCTGTCGATTCCGGCTGATTATGGAAAAGTATTGGAGAGAGGCGCCAGGCGGATCAGAAAACGCCGGGCACCAGCCACCAGCTTCGGCGACGGTACGCCGCCCACTCGGGATGGCGCGCCATTCGCTGCTCCTTGACCCGCATGTTGACCGCGAATACGCCCAGCCAGACCCACGCCAGCACCAGCCAAGGCAGCCAGTGCCAGACCATCAGCGCGAAGCTGGCATAGATCATCATCTCGCCGAGGTAATTCGGGTGCCTGATGTAGCGGAACATCCCGTCGGTGATCAGCCCCGGCCGCTCGCGCAGCGTGAAGTACTTCTGGGCGTCGGCCGAGGTCATGATGGTGCATCCCAGCAGGCAAAGCACGACGCACAGGCCGTACCAGGCCGCGTCGGGCGCCGGATATCCGGCATCGGCGACGCCTGAAACCAGCAGCCAGCCGAAAACCCAGTACCAGCCAAGCACGCCGGCAAACGCGGCAAAAGCGCCGCCGATGGTGATCCTGCGCTGCCAGGCCGGGTCCGGAAAAGCGACATCCTTGATCAGCCAGACCAGCCCGTAGCCGCCGTGCAGCGCGAAATAAATCCATTCGCGCGTTCCCCACGCCTCGTAGTACCACATGAGGCACAGCAGGAAAACCGGCGTGCCGGCCTTCTGGAAATCGATGACCTGGTTGAACCTGAACGGTCGGGGGCCGCCACCGAGGTCGGTGGTCAGCCAGTTCGTCCAGGACTGGACCCGGGCCGCGCGGGATCGTTTCCCGGCGGCCTGGCTATCTTGATCGGCGGGCATCGCCCGGTCGATCACATGGGTCCGGTGGTTTCGCCCGTGCCTTCGACCGGGGCCAGTCCGCGGCGCTGTAGCAGCGGCTGGATGTCCGGTTCGCGGCCGGCGAAGTCGCGGAACAGCTGCATGGCGTCCTTGCTGCCGCCCTGCGACAGCAGCGTCTTGCGGAAATGGTCGCCGTTCTCGCGCGTCAGGCCGCCGTTTTCCTTGAACCACTTGACGCTGTCGGCATCCAGCACCTCGCTCCAGATATAGGAGTAATAACCGGCCGAGTAGCCGCCCATGATGTGCGAGAAATAAGTCGTGCGGTAGCGCGACGGCACCGGCGCGTAGGCAATCCCGGCCTGTTCGAGGCAGTCGGCCTCGAACTGCAGGATGTCTTCGCTGGCGGGCAGCTGTTCGGCCGGCAGCGTGTGATAACACATGTCGAGAATCGACGCGGCCAGGTACTCGGTCGTGCGATAGCCTTCGTTGAAGGTTTCGGCCTCGATCACGCGGTCGAGCAGTTCCTGCGGAATCCGCTCGCCGGTCTCGTAGTGCAGCGCGTAGTTTTCGAGAATCGAGGGCCAGGTTGCCCACATCTCGTTGACCTGCGACGGGTACTCGACGAAGTCGCGCGGCACCGAGGTCCCTGCAAAGCTGGGGTATTCGACGTCGGAAAACATGCCGTGCAGCGCATGGCCGAACTCATGGAACATCGTCGTGACTTCGTCCAGCGTCATCAGCGTGGGCTGACCCTCGGGGGGCTTCGGAATGTTCTGGTGGTTGGCCACTACCGGTTCGGTGCCAAGCAGATGAGACTGCGGCACGTAGGCATTCATCCATGCACCCCCACGCTTGGACGGACGGGCGTAGAAATCGCCGAGGAAAATCGCCAGCCGTTCGCCGTCTACGTCGAACACCTCGAAGACGCGAACGTCCGGGTGATAGGCCGGCAGATCGGGACGCTCCTTGAAGGTGATGCCGTAGACCTGCTCGGCGGCATGGAAGACACCGTTGATCAGCACGCTGTCGAGCTCGAAGTACGGCTTGATCTGGCTTTCATCGAAGTCGTATTTCTGCTGGCGCACTTTCTCGGCGTAGAACGGCCAGTCCCAGGACTGCAGTTCGAACGGCTCGTCTGCCGTCTCGTCGATCATCGCCTGCAGGGCCTCGCCCTCCTTGCGCGCATTGGCGACCGAAACCGGCGCCAGCGTTCCCAGCATCTCGTCGACGGCCGCGACTGTCTTGGCCGTGCGTTCCTCGAGCACGAAATCGGCATGCGTGTCGTAGCCCAGCATGTTCGCCTTCTCGGCACGCAGGTCGAGCACGCTGGCCACGATCTCGCGGTTGTCGAACTCTCCGCCGCGGCTGCCGCGGGCAAGTGAGGCTTCCATCAGGCGCTGACGGACCTCACGATTTTCCAGCGAGGTCAGCTGCGGCTGGCTGGAGAAATTCATCAGCGTCAGCGCGTACTTGCCGTCATGACCCCGGTCGGCGGCCTCGTCGGCCGCGGCCTCGATCTGAGCGTCGGTGAGCCCTTGGAGTTCCAGCGCAGTTTCGACAATCACAGCCGAATCGTTGACTTCCTTGAGCACGTTCTGCGAGAACTCGGTGCCCAGGCGCGCCAACTCGCCGTTGATTTCGCGCAGCCGCGCCTTCTGCTCTTCCGAAAGCTGCGCCCCGGCGCGCACGAAATCGCGGCGGTATTCTTCGAGCAATCGCATCTGTTCCGCATTCAGTCCGAGTTCCTCGCGGCCCTGGTAAAGCGCCTCGATGCGCGCGAACAATGCCGGGTCGAGCCGAATCGCATCACTGTGAGCGCTCAACCTCGGCGTCATTTCGCGCTGTATTTCCTGGCGCGTGTCGTTGGTGTCGGCACCGACCAGGGCGAAAAACACCGAGGTGACGCGATCCAGCATCCGGCCGCTTCGCTCCATCGCAACAATCGTGTTGTCGAAGGTCGGCGGCGCCGCGTTGCCGGCAATCGTCTCGATCTCGGCGAGGTGTTCTTCCATGCCTCGTTCCATCGCCGGAACGAAATGCTCGTCGGTAATACGATCGAACGGCGGCATCTGGTTGGGCAGCGTGGACACCTCGAAAAACGGGTTGCCACTCGTCTCCGCCGCGACTTCCGCCACGGTCTCCTCGACTTCTTCCACAGCCTGCTCGGCTGCTTCCGGCGGCGTTTGTTCGGTTTCGCTGCAGGCGGCCAGCGCCATTGCAAAAAAGCTCGCAGCAAAGATTCGGTTGTAGGTCATGGGCTCTCTCTTGTAACTGTTGGGTCAATTGATCAATCGTAGCAAATCGGCAGCTGGCGCACCCCGTCCGGGTTGTGAACCGACCGGCGGAAAGTTGCACGGGGGTGGCGGGCCGGCAAAGGTGTCCCCGGCCCTGCAGTCGCTACCAGGTCAGATCGTCCGGCACCGGCGGATAATCGCCCGCCTCCTCCTGGCCGTCGGGCTCGGTGCCGCTGAGGTCGGGTACAAGGTCGTCGGCCAGCGCCTTGTATCGGGCCAGCACATCGGGCTCGACGATCAGGTAGCGGCCTCTCAGATTCACGATGCCGAGCTGTCCGTCGTTGATCGCCTCTCGCTGCTGGGGCGTGCACATCACGCGCCGGATTCGCCCGAGATGTTCGAAGTATCTCGGAAGCTCGGCGTCATCGACGTTCAGCGCCTTGCCCTCGACAATCGCGTCGAGTTCGAGGTTGCGCTTGCGCCTGGCTTCCTGGTCGGCAACACGGGCCTGTTTGACGCGCTCGGCCTCGTCTTTTTCGGCCTTGCGCCGGGCGCGCCAGGCCCGCTCCAGGTCCGAAGGCTGCGGCCTGTTGCCGCCCGGCTGCTTGCCGGTCTTCTTTTTGCGTTGCTGGTCGCGCGGCCCCTGCTTTCCGCGTCTCGGGGCGGAGCCTGCGCCTTTCCTGTCCGTCTTCTGGCGTTCTTCGGCCAGGCCGGTTTTCAGAAGAGCATCCTGAAGCGATCCCATACCGGTGTTCTCTTGGAGTCGGGTTGCCGTGGCCGGGAAGGCCCGGCCACGGCAAGAAATTCACTGGAAGCGTGTCAGTCGACCGAATCGGCGGCCGGCGAGGGAACGACTTCGAGCAGCTCGACTTCGAAGATGAGCGTGGAGTTCGGGCCGATCGGTCCCGGGCGTCCCTGCTCGCCGTAGGCCAGCTCCGAGGGCACGAAGAATTCGTACTTGGCGCCTTCCTTCATCAGCTGAACGCCTTCCGTCCAGCCCGGAATCACCTGGTTGAGGCCGAACGTGGCAGGCTCGTCGCGCGCGTAGGAGCTGTCGAACTCGACACCGTTGATCAGCTTGCCGCGATAGTGCACGGTCACGCGATCGTCGCCATCGGGGCTGGCGCCCTCGCCTTCGGTGATCACGCGATACTGGAGCCCGGAGTCGGTCACCATGACGCCTTCCTTCTCGGCATTGGCCGCGAGAAACGCCTGGCCTTCCTCGGCGTTGATGCGCGCCTCTTCGCCGCGTTGCTCGGCGAGCTGCTGCTGGCGCTGCTGGATGAACTGTTCGCGTTCGGCCAGGGCTTCTTCCTGGGTCAGCAGGGTTTCCTCTCCGAGATAGCTCGCGCGCAGCCCCTGCATCAGGATATCGATGTCCAGCGGCATATCCTGCCCCGACAGCGATTGCCCGATATCCATGCCGATGGTGTAGCTGAGTCTTTCTTCCGGGGTTTCCAATTCGTTATTCTGGGCGAGCGCAAAACCGCTCGCGAGCGCGGCCGAGGCCGCGATAATGACAATATTGCGATTCATCTTGAGTGACTCCGAATGGTCTTTTGAATGGCTTGGAAGGCAGCTTTTTCCACCGCTGCTTCACATGCAGACAAACAATCTGCTCGGGAATTGACCGCACCGGTCGCCTCCCGTTCACTGGTTTTCCGGAAATGATACCAGCAGGCGCTGCACCGGACAGGCAATTTCATGCTCTGATCTAAATATAGATCGACGGACGCTTGACAGTGTCGTGGTGTGCTAGTATAGTACAACACCAGTACATGACAGCATGCGATCAGATCGCAAGGAGCACCCGATGTTGCCGATCACCAACCAACGCGCATTCCACATTCCGCACAGTCTCGCCACCGTGGCGGCGATTGTAGCGACGATCGTTGCGCTCGCCACCCCACTGGGCTGGGATGAATCCGGCAACCCGATCGCCGACACGGACGTCGGGGGCAGCGCCCTTGATCAAGTCACCTCGTCGTCTTCCCTGGACGCAGACACCCCGGCTGACCCCCAGAAGCCCGCCAGTACCGGGGGTGCCGACTGCGAACCGGGCGTGTTGTCCGGCCTGCTGCCCCTGGTACTGCCCAGCATCTCGGGTTTTTGATGGCACAGCACTGGGACGACAACCAGCCAATCTACTGGCAACTGCGCGAGCAGACGGT
>Ga0102938_10003589_pt1 | contig 11559 bp, 11 predicted proteins | sample SalPonR2_B_D2_MG_FD_84516 | JGI IMG/M metagenome (GOLD analysis project Ga0102938, IMG submission 84516) | Salt pond soil microbial communities from South San Francisco under conditions of wetland restoration - Salt Pond MetaG R2_B_D2_MG | ecosystem: Environmental > Aquatic > Marine >... | reverse complement strand
TTTCCCAGTCGCTTGAGGAAGTAAAGGAAAACGCAAATGCCATACTAGGCATGAACCTGGTGACCCATCAGACCGGTCCAGAGGGCAAGACCGTAAAGCAGGTCCTGATTGAAGAGGGGCTTGAGATCAAAAAAGAGCTTTATCTTAGCCTTATCATCGACCGGGAAACCGCCAATATCATGATCATCGCGTCTGAGGCCGGGGGCGTGGAAATCGAAGAGGTCGCGGCCAGCACCCCGGAGAAGATTATCAAAGTCCAGATCAATCCGCTTCTGGGTATCCAGCCCTATCACGGCCGCCAGGCGGCATTTGGTTTGAACTTGCCGAAAGACGCCATAAAGCCGTTTACCCAAATGCTAAATCAGCTTTACAAGCTGTTTGTCGACCGCGACTGCTCCCTCGTTGAAATTAATCCGCTGGTACTCACCGCCGATGACCAAGTGATTGCGCTTGATGCCAAAATGGACTTTGACGATAATGCGTTGTTTCGCCACAAGGACATTTTGGAAAATTACCGGGATTTGGACGAAGAGGATCCATTAGAGGTCGAGGCATCCAAATATAATTTAAACTACATCAATATGGATGGAAACGTCGGCAATATGGTAAACGGCGCGGGGCTGGCCATGGCGGTGATGGATACCATCAAGTTGGCCGGGGCGGAGCCCGCCAACTTTCTGGATGTGGGCGGCGGTGCGACGGCTGAGATGGTGGAGAACGGATTCCGGATCATCCTAAGCGATGAAAAGGTGAAGGGGATTTTAATCAATATCTTTGGCGGCATCCTCCGCTGCGATGTGCTGGCTCAGGGAGTCGTCGCGGCGGCCAAGAATATGGACATCAGGGTCCCTGTGGTAGTTCGCATGGAAGGAACCAATGTTGAGGAAGGCCGGAAAATTTTGGAAGAATCGGGCATGAAGCTTTTTACTGCGGTGGATATGAAAGATGCCGGGGAACAGGTAGCCCGAATCGTCGCATAACTTTAGGCTGTCATAGATGACGCGGAGTGATAACGAATGAGTGTTTTCGTCAATTCAGATACAAGACTAGTGGTGCAGGGAATTACGGGGAAAGAAGGCCAGTTTCATGCGCGGCAATGCGTCTCATACGGTACCAATGTGGTGGCCGGTGTGACGCCGGGCAAGGGCGGCGATGAAATGGACGGGGTGCCGATTTTTAATTCAGTAAAAGAGGCGGTTACTAAAACCGCGGCCAACTGCAGCATGATATTTGTCCCGCCGCCATTTGCGGCTGATGCCATCATGGAGGCCGCAGATGCCGGCATTGATTTGATTGTGGCCATTACCGAAGGGATTCCGGTGCTGGATATGGCAAAAGCAAAGCATGTATTGAACCAATCCGGGACGCGACTGATCGGTCCCAACTGTCCGGGCATTATCACGCCGGGCGAGGCCAAAGTCGGCATCATGCCGGGCCCTATTCATCAGCCGGGCGGTCCCATCGGCGTGGTGTCACGCTCCGGAACGCTTACCTATGAGGTGGTGTATCAGCTGACCCGGGAAGGACTGGGGCAGACCACCTGCATCGGCATCGGCGGCGATCCCATTAACGGGACCAATTTTGTCGATTGCCTCGAGGCATTTGAGAATGATCCGGATACCCGGGGCATCGTCATGGTCGGCGAAATTGGCGGCAATGCCGAAGAAAATGCCGCCGATTTCATTAAAGCCCATGTGAGCAAGCCGGTGGTGGGCTTTATCGCCGGCATCACAGCCCCGCCGGGCCGCCGAATGGGGCATGCGGGGGCGATCATCAGCGGCTCCAGTGGCACGGCCAAGGCTAAAATTGAGAAGCTAGAATCCTGCGGTGTCCATATTTGCGGCAATTTGGGTGATATGGGCCGGGTATGTGCCGATGTATTTTCTAAATAGGATTATCTAATGAACGCATTAACCAATACATTTACCACCTCCATCGGCAAGAAACTGCTGATGGCTGTCACAGGTCTCGGATTCTGTATTTTTTTGCTGACCCATTTGCTGGGCAACCTAACGTTATACGTGGGACGGCAGACCTTTGAATCCTATGTGGAACACCTGCATGCGCTGGACCCCCTGATTAAGGTCGTTGAAGTCGGGCTTTTGGTTTTTTTGGTCGTCCACGTGACCACCGGCGCGCTGCTGTTTTTTCAGAACCGTCAGGCCCGGCCAGAGCGCTATGCTGTGAACAAATCCGGCGGCGGCCGGACCATCGGATCAGCGACCGCGCCATATACCGGGTTTTTAATTCTATTGTTTATCATTTTTCACCTTTTGAATTTCCACTTTGTGGAACACCCCGGCGGATCGGTTTTTAACACGGTTACCAACACCTTTTCCAATGCCTATTACACGGGCGCCTACATTGTCGCCATGATTGTTGTGGCCATCCATGTCCGGCACGGCTTTTGGAGCCTTTTTCAAACGCTTGGGGCGAATCATCCCAAATATATGCCGATCATTCAAGGGGCGGGTATCGTCTTTGCCCTGTTGCTGGGGATTGGGTTTGGCCTGATTCCGCCCTACATCGGCCTGGGTTTTTAAAAAAACGGCGGAAAAGCGGCTTGAAATAGTCGGATACCTGATTAGTTTTCGGTCGTTATTTTATGGAAAGCGAGATGATATATGACACTTGATGCCAAAATACCGGGCGGCCCCTTAAACGAAAAATGGGACCGCCATCGGTTTGAACTCAAACTGGTCAATCCGGCCAATAAGAAAAAATTCGATATCATTGTAGTGGGCACCGGCCTGGCCGGCGCATCGGCTACCGCTACCATGGCTGAATTGGGCTATAACGTAAAAAATTTCTGCATTCAGGATACGCCCCGCCGGGCACACAGCATCGCGGCCCAGGGCGGAATCAATGCGGCCAAAAATTATGCCAATGACGGGGACAGCATCTGGCGGCTTTTCTATGACACGATTAAAGGCGGGGATTTCAGGTCCCGGGAAGCCAACGTCTATCGTCTGTCCCAGCTTTCTACCCAGATTATTGACCACTGTGTCGCCCAGGGAATTCCGTTTGCCCGGGATTACGGCGGGCTGCTGGATAATCGGTCCTTCGGCGGCGCCCAGGTATCCCGAACTTTTTATGCCAAAGGCCAGACCGGTCAGCAGCTGCTGCTCGGCGCTTACAGCGCCCTGATGCGTCAGGTGGCCAAAGGAAAGGTCCAGATGTTTCCGCGTCGGGAGATGATGGATTTGGTCGTTGCTGACGGAAAGGCGCGGGGTGTTGTGGTCAGGAACCTGATTACCGGAAAACTTGAAACCTATGCGGCCCATGCGGTGGTACTGGCGACCGGCGGATACGGCAATGCCTATTTTCTGTCCACCAACGCCATGTCCTGCAATGTGACGGCCGCCTATCGCGCGTATAAAAAAGGCGCCTTTTTTGCCAATCCCTGTTTTACACAGATCCACCCAACCTGCATTCCGGTTCATGGGACCTATCAGTCTAAGCTAACCCTGATGAGCGAGAGCTTGAGAAATGACGGAAGGGTGTGGGTGCCCAAGCAGCCCGGCGACAAACGACCGCCTAACCAAATCCCGGAATCCGAGCGGGACTATTATTTGGAGCGCAAATACCCGAGTTTCGGAAATCTCGTGCCCCGGGACGTGGCCTCGCGAAACGCCAAGGAACAGTGCGATATGGGAAAAGGCGTGGGCGAGACCGGGCTCGCCGTGTATCTGGATTTTGCGGACGCGATCAAACGGGATGGGAAGGATGCCATTGAAGCCAAGTACGGCAATCTGTTTCAGATGTATGAAAAAATCACTGGCGAAAATCCATACGAGACGCCCATGCAGATTTATCCGGCGGTTCACTATACAATGGGCGGCCTGTGGGTGGATTACAACCTGATGAGTACGATTGACGGCCTGTTCGTGCTCGGAGAGGCCAACTTTAGCGATCATGGGGCCAACCGCCTGGGCGCCAGCGCCCTGATGCAGGGGTTGGCGGACGGATATTTCATTATACCCTACACCATCGGCGGCTATCTGGCGGGAACGCCCCTTACGGAAGTGAGTACGGATCACGATGCGTTTGCCAAGAGCGAAATCGAAATTAACGCACAGGTTGAAAAGCTTCTTTCCATTAATGGCAATCGCACGGTTGATGAATTTCACCGGGAACTCGGCATGGTCCTGTGGGATTACTGCGGGATGTCAAGGGATATGGAAGGTCTGGAAAAAGCATTAGGCATGATCCGTGATCTTCGGACCCGTTTCTGGAAAGAGGTCAATGTGCCGGGCAGCGGCGATGATTTGAATCAGAGCCTGGAAAAAGCCGGCCGTGTAGCCGATTTTCTCGAATTTGGCGAACTGATGGTAATTGATGCCTTAAACCGGGAGGAGTCCTGCGGGTGCCATTTCAATTTGGCCTGCCAGACGGAGGATCATGAGGCCCTGCGGGATGACGAGAATTACTGTCATGTGAACGCATGGGAATATAAGGGGGAGGAAGCGGCACCGACACTGCATACGGAATCTCTGGAATTTGAGAATGTCGAGCTGACCCAAAGGAGCTACAAATAATGACCGCATCAACGATTAACCTCACATTAAAAGTTTGGCGGCAAGGCCGATCGGATAAAAAGGGGCGGTTTGAAACCTATCCGGCCAATAACATTTCAACTGACATGTCGTTTCTTGAAATGCTGGATGTGGTCAATGAAGAACTGACCAAAAAAAATATCGAAACGATCGCATTCGATCACGACTGCCGGGAGGGTATCTGCGGCATGTGCGGGGCGGTTGTAAACGGCCGGCCTCATGGGCACGAATCAGAAACCACCCTTTGCCAGCTGCATATGCGTCATTTTGAGGACGGCGATACCATTGTCATCGAACCCTGGCGGGCCCGGGCGTTTAAACAGGTAAAGGATCTGGTCGTGGATCGCTCGTCCCTGGACCAGATCATCCAGGCAGGCGGCTACATTTCCGTAAATACCGGCGGTGCCCCGGATGCCAATACCATTCCAATTCCCAAGGACGCCGCGGATGCGGCATTTAATGCGGCGGCATGCATCGGCTGCGGGGCCTGTGTGGCCGCCTGCCCGAATGCGTCGGCCATGCTGTTTATCGGCGCAAAGGTCTCGCAGCTTGCGCTTCTGCCACAGGGGCGACCGGAAGCGGCCCAGCGGGTCCGCGCCATGGTCCGGAAAATGGATGAGCTGGGGTTTGGCAACTGCTCCAACGAGACCGAATGCGAGGTGGAATGCCCGAAAGGGATTTCCATTCGCGAAATTGCCCGTTTGAGCCGTGAGTTTATGAAGGCTGAGCTAAAATCAGCCTAGCCGGCCAAAATGATCTGTTGCATGGGTACCGCTCGCGCATTTACATAGATAAGATGAATCTTTTCGGATACGGCAAAAGATGTTAGCATTGCAAGGCCGGATTCTGGTATAAAGCAGAAAACAATGCGACAGCCAATCTCAGTGTCATTTGAATTCATCAAAACGGGAGGATAAAGGCATGACAAAGACATCTTTATTTGGCCTGATCATTTTATTAAGCGGTGCGGTGCTTTACGGTTTTAAGATGATTGAGAAGATGATGGCGGGGTCCGGGCCCGGCGGTGGAACAAAAGTCAGCGGCCATATCTCATTTATGAATGCACTCGGCGGTCCGGAAAATTTTGAATGGATCAGCAGTCTGCCGGCCGGATTTATGCAGAAGTGGATGGATGCCTTTATTCACTTGCCCTTATTTCTCCTCCTGCTGGTTCTGGGCGCACTGATTATGATTTTAAACGGCATATTTGCCAAAAAATAAAGCTTTTATTCTTGGGGCGAGCCCCACTCGCCCCGTTTTATCTGCAATAGCCGGTATCCGCATTCGCCCCGCGGAGCATGTCATTTAAAAGCGCCTCAAAATCCAGGCCCACTTTTTTCAGATCATCAGCTACTTATATCATGATATATCATTTTTTTGATTTAAGCGCTTCCTGGAGCTTCTCACCAAGTGCGCCCATTCCTGTGGCCTTCTTGGCGGAGGCATCAGATGCGTATTTTTTGATGTCCGTCTGATCCACCGCATCAGCCGCTGCCAAGGTAATTTTCTTGTCCTGGCGATCCATGGCCTCTATGGTAACGGATATGGGGTCATCGGTGTTAAGCTTTTCAATCGCCTGCGGATCGGGGGCATTGTGAATTTTGGACTTGGGCAGCAGACCGGTAATGCCGGGCGCCAGATTGATGAAATAGCCGAAATCCGCTTTTTTCTCAATCCGGCCGGATACCGTCTGCCCGACTGACAGGCGGTTTTCAATGGTTAGCCACGGATCGCCTTCGGCGTCCTTCATGCTAAGGGACATGCGCTTTTTGGCCGGATCAACGGATTTCACCGTCACCGCCACTTTATCGCCCGGGCGCACTTCGTCTTCGGCTTTAACCACCCGTTTAACATGGCTCATTTCACTGATATGAACCAGCCCTTCGATACCCGGCTCAACCTCGACAAAAGCGCCAAAATCCGCACAGCGGGTGATCCGGCCTTCAACCTTATCGCCCGCATGAAATCTTTCCGCCGCGGTCTCCCAGGGATCGCTGCTGATCTGCTTGGCGGAAAGCGAGATCTTGAGACCACCGGATTTGGGGTCTGCCTCATTAATGGAAAGAATCTTGACCGGCAGGGGATCGCCCACCGACACCGCCTCAGCCGGATCCGCCACCCGGGACCAGCTAAGTTCAGAAATATGCACCATGCCTTCAACTCCGGGGTGAAGCTCAACAAACGCGCCATAGGGCATAAGTTTGGTGACCTTTCCGTTTACCGTATCGCCGGGGCTGACCTGCTGCAAAAATTTCTTTCGCTCTTCAGCCAGCAGCCGTTCAAGATATTTTCGGCGGTTGACCACCACATTGCGACCCTTTTCCTCGATCCGTTCGATTAAGAATTCCAGCGTGGCGCCGACGTAGGCTTCCGGCTTTTCCACATAGGTGGTATCCATCTGGCTGATGGGGCAAAATGCGGTTTTTCCCATCACCTGGACTTTAAACCCTCCTTTGCAGGTTTCTGTGACCTTTCCTTCGACGGGGATGCTGTTTTGCAGCGCATCATAGAGGAGTTCGGAGCTGCCGGAGCTGCCAATGGCTTTTGAAAGCTGAAGTTCACCGTCACCGGCGGCCACCACATACAGATCCAGTTGATCTCCGACTTTATAATGGAATTCACCGTTTTCATCAACCAGTTCAGATTTGTCCACGACCCCGTCGATCTTGCTGCCGGTATTTAAGAATACACTGTCCTGGCCGATCACAATGATTTCGCCGGAAATTTTATCCCCCACCCGTATATCCGGTCGCATATCGGTCATATAGGATTCAAAAAGCGATTCAAAGTCTTCGCTGGTATTGGCGTCTTCACTTCCATTTTGGATGGAATCCGGGTTTGGGTTTTCTTCCGGATTTTCCCAATCTTTCTCCGTCATTGATGGTTTTCTCCTTACTTTTAAAATTTTACACCTCTTTTACCAGTATCCATCCAGGCTTGCAAGCGGTATCAAATGTCATAACCGGGCAGTCCTTGCATAATCCACCGGGATTTCTTATATTTACATTTGAAATAAGAGATATTCTGAGTTAAAGGAGGCGTTATCAATGAAATGTGCGCAGTGCGGAGCTGAAATAAATGAAAGTGAAGCCCTGGAAGCCCGCGGCCAAAAGGTCTGCGAAGACTGCTACATCGATCTCGCGGCCAAGCCGAAAGCGTGCGATCCATGGGCCGTTTACAGTGCCAAAAATTTATCCCAGTCCAATTTTGTCGTCAATGACAGGCAGGCAGAAATGATGGATTATTTGGAAAAAAACGGACCCACACCGCCGGAGAAACTGGCCGGTGATTTAAATATGAGTATGGATGATTTTGAGCGTGAGATGGCGCCGCTTCGCCATATGGAAAAGGTTCGGGCGCAATTACAGGACGGAAAGAAAGTCATTTGTCTATGGTAAATAAAGGGAGACCCCTGAAATGTCTGATTGCAGCAGAAAGCATAGGTAAAACCGCCCGTTTGTGGGATTATCCCGTTTGCCAAGGGATTCTTGAATGCTGAAAATATCAAATCAAGTTATAATACCGGATTCAGAGCTTGAATTTCAGGCTATCCGGGCGCAGGGCGCCGGCGGCCAGAATGTTAATAAAGTGGCAACCGCTGTGCAGTTGCGATTCGATATTGAATTATCCTCATTGCCTAATATATACAAAGAGCGGCTGCTGCAATCAAAAGATCAGCGGATAACCAAAGATGGCGTCATTATCATTAAGGCGCAGCGATTTCGGAGTCAGCAGAAGAACAAGGAGGACGCGCTGAATCGCCTGAAGGCCCTGGTAAAAAGGGTTTCTGTGGTGCAGAAAAATCGAAAGGCCACCCGCCCGACAAAGGGGGCGAAAAAAAAGCGGCTGGATGAGAAAACCAGGCGAGGTCGGCTGAAGGCGCTAAGGAGCAGGGTCAAGGATGAATGAGATGCGGAGATGCCACAACCGGAAAAATTCGATTTTAAATGAAATGATGAAATGAAAGGATTTCCCTATGGGGGCTAAGGTAGTTTACGGACCGGTGCCGTCCCGTCGGCTGGGCCGGTCCCTGGGAGTGGATCTGGTTCCATACAAAATCTGTTCATATGACTGCATTTATTGCCAGATCGGGCGAACCCCGGCGCCGACGATTGAAAGAAAGCCATACATTCCTGCGGATAAAGTGATTCATGATGTCCTGGAGGCATTGGAAAGCGGGGTGACACCGGATTATATTACCCTTGGCGGTTCCGGGGAGCCGACGTTAAACAGTGATATCGGGGAAATTACGAGCCGGCTTAAATCCGCAACCGATATTCCCGTTACCGTGCTCACCAATGGGTCGATGCTCATGTTTTCTGACGTGAGAACGGATTTGATGTCAGCCGATGTGGTGCTGCCATCGTTTGATGCCGGCAGCGCGCAAATGTTTTTAGAAATTAACCGCCCGTGCCCTGACATCGGATTTGAAGAAATGGCAGAAGGCTTGGTCTGTTTTAGAAATGAATATACCGGTCAGATCTGGGTGGAGATTTTTTTAATCCAGGGGGTTAACACGGCGGATGCGGATATTGACGCATTCAAATACTGGATGGATCGGATCCAACCGGATAAAATTCACCTGAACACGGCGGTTCGGCCGACAGCCGAAGCCGGCATATCCCGTCCGGATGATGCGCGTTTGATTCAGATCAAGCATATGCTTGGGGATCGGGCGGAAATCGTTGTGCCCTACCAGGGGGAGGCAGCCAGCGCCGCCGGATCAGCGGTAAAGGACGATTTGCTTCAGCTTTTATCACGCCGACCCTGCACGCTGACAGATATTGCCAGTGGGCTGAATACGCATCCGCATGAAATATTAAAATATCTGGAGCCGCTGGTCAATGCCGGCGAGGTCGAAATGGCGCGGAAAAATGAGGACACCTATTATCAGTGCCGGCATTAATCTTTTTTTGTCTTTAAAGATAGTTTCTGGATCAGCTATTTGAAGACTTCTACCTTAACGCGCTGACGACCCCATTCCAGCGCCTCGGAGTGGGAGCTGTAATAAAGATCCAAGCGCTTCGGCCCTTTTATCGCTCCCCCGCGATCCTCAACCACGCCATACCCATAGCCGGGCACATACATGCGGGTGCCGAATGGATGATACCGGGTATCTGCCGCAATGGTGCCGTCCCTGGGCAGCCAAAGCCAGGGGAACACGACCCGGAACGGGATGATCCACGGATGCCTAATGCTGTTCATGGAAAACAGGCCGGGTCTGGGTTCATGCGGTTTGGTACCGCTTGCCGTTAGGCCGGAATAGGGCTTTCCGGCATATTTGCCCTTGTTAATGTAGCGGTTCCAGAAATCAAGTTTCAGGCATTTCCAGCTGCCCCGTTCCCAGTTACAGCATTCGCCGCATCCGCAGTAGGCGGTGACTTCCATCGTCCGAACCACGCGCTTCTGGCCGCATGAGGGCAAACCGAGAAAAAAGCTAATCAGAATCAGGGCGACGAGCCGGCGAAATAAATTCTTCACGCAATCCTTCTAAGGTTTTATTTATTTAAAATCAATAAATTATATATTTTTATTAAAGTTATCATTTAATTAATAAGATTAAGCACCTGCAGTTATCGGTCTACACCCAGACACCCGGAATGCGTGTCTGGCAGAATTTGCAGTGACTCCCGCTCAGGTTAAACTCCGGAATATGATAGCCGGTGCGTTCGATCAAAAGCTTGCCGCAGTTGTGACAGTAGGTATGATTGCCCTCATGACCCGGCACATTGCCCACATAAACGTACCGGATACCCTCTTTCATAGCCAGTTCGCGAAATTTCGTCAGTTTGGACACCGGGGTCGGCGGGAGGCGGTCCAGCTTATACCGGGGAAAGAACCGGAGGAAATGAAGCGGATGGTCCGGCCCCAAGTTTTTCAGGATCCAGCCGCACATGGACTTGATCATCTCCGGATCATCGACATACCCGGGCACAACCAAAGTGGTCATTTCAAAATGAACGCCCTGATCATGCATGGTTTTAAAGGTGTTCAGCACCGGCTGGAGCCGGCCGCCGTTTAATTTCCGGTACAATTTATCGCTGAAGGATTTAAGGTTCACATTGGCCGCATCCATCACCTTGCAGAGGGCGAGAAGCGGCTCATGATTGATAAACCCGTTAGATACCCATAAATTGAAAATCCCGTTCTGCCGGGCGATTTTGGCCGTATCGAACATGTACTCAAAATACGTGGTGGGCTCTGTATAGGTATACGCAATAGCGGCTGCCTGGTTCTTTTTTGCCTTTTGGACCACTGCTTCCGGAAAGAGGTCGTAGTGCCGGACCGCCTCCGGCTTAACCTGGGAAATCTGCCAGTTCTGACAGTTCAGGCATCTGAAATTGCAGCCGGTGGCCGCAATGGACAGGGCTTTGGACTGCGGATGAAAATGAAATAGGGGTTTTTTTTCGATCGGGTCCAGGTGGACCGCACAGGGATTTCCGTAGGCAAGGGTATATAGCTTGCCATTAATATTGACCCGGGAGCGGCATACGCTGCGGTCGCCATCAGATAGCGCGCAGCTGTTGGGGCAAATGCCGCAGACAACGTTTCCATTTGGCAGTTGATGATAGTAATCGACTTCGCGGGACCATTTCCACGGGGCGTCCGGTGCGTCATTTTTAAAAATCGTCCCCGAAGCATTGGACTTTTTATCCGATTTGGCGGAAACTGGTGCCTGGCAAGGCAGTAATGTGGCCCCGAATGCCAGGGCGCTGGTGGTTAAAAATTTACGTCTGGATATGGATGTCATGGTCTGTCCGTATTAAAATTAAGCTTGCGGTTTTGATGCCGGCCAAAGCCGCTGCCGTCCATAGAATACCCACATAGGGGATCAGCAGCACGCTGGTAATCAGGGTGCCGGCCGCCGCCCCAATTAAATCGGCGGAAAATGATTGAATCGCTGCGGACTGGCTGCTTCCACGAAGATAAAGGGCCACGGGGAACTGGCAGCCGCAGGCCGCAGACACCATAAATCCGAACACAAGAAAGCTGCCTAAAGGCA
>Ga0102938_10003588_pt1 | contig 11560 bp, 8 predicted proteins | sample SalPonR2_B_D2_MG_FD_84516 | JGI IMG/M metagenome (GOLD analysis project Ga0102938, IMG submission 84516) | Salt pond soil microbial communities from South San Francisco under conditions of wetland restoration - Salt Pond MetaG R2_B_D2_MG | ecosystem: Environmental > Aquatic > Marine > Intertidal... | reverse complement strand
GCCAGTTCAGCTTGGACGTCGGTCGCGAGAACTGTCTTTACATGCACCTGACGTTGGTGCCGTACTTGAAAGCCGCCGACGAACTGAAAACCAAACCGACCCAGCACAGCGTCGGACAGCTTCGCGAAATCGGCATCCAACCGGACATCCTGATCTGTCGCTGTGAACGATCGATCAGCCGCGACGATCGCGAAAAAATCGCTCTGTTCTGCAACGTCGGCGTCGAGTCGGTGATCGAGGAAAAGGACAAGGATTTCTCCATTTACGAAGTCCCGATTTCCTTGGTCGACAACAAGCTGGACGAACTGGTCGTCAAAAAACTGGGACTTTCGGCGGCCAAGGCACTCGACATCAAACCGTGGACGGACCTGCTGCACCGACTCCGCAACCCGCGACATGAACTATCCATCGCAGTCGTCGGCAAGTACGCCGAACACAAAGACGCGTACAAATCGATCTACGAAGCGATCGATCACGCCGGCATCGCTCACGAGGCACAAATCCGGATCGGTCGGCTCCAAAGCGCCGACATCGAACGCGAAGGGGCCGAACGATTGCTGTCCGGATACCACGGCGTTTTGGTCCCCGGCGGCTTCGGCGAACGAGGCATCGAAGGCAAAGTTCAAGCGATCAAATTCGCCCGTGAACGCGGCGTGCCGTTCTTCGGAATCTGCTTGGGCATGCAGTGCGCCGTGATCGAATACGGTCGTCACGTGATCGGACTGGACGCCGCGCACAGCACCGAATTCGATAAAGACACCGGACACCCGGTGATTTGTCTGCTGGACGAACAACGCAACGTCACCGACCTGGGCGGGACGATGCGACTGGGTGCCCAGCCGACCAAACTGGACCGCCACAGCCTGGCCGGCAAAGCCTACGGCGCGGCGGACATCACCGAACGTCATCGCCATCGATACGAATTCAATAATCAATATCGACAGCAGTTCGAAGCCAACGGCATGCGTTTCGCCGGCACCAGCCCCGACGGGGAACTGGTCGAAATCGTCGAAGTCCCCGAACATCCGTGGTTCGTCGCCGCCCAGTTCCACCCGGAATTCAAAAGCAAGCCGCTGGCCGCCCACCCGTTGTTCTCCGGATTCGTCGAAGCGGCCATCGCCCGTCGTCGACGAAACGTCCGGGCCAGCGAAACGGCGGACCAAGCCGCCGCTCCGATAGAATGACCGAAGGAGAAAAATCATGAACGAAGAACAAGAACCGAAAATCGTCATCGACAGCGACTGGAAAGAACAGGTCCAGAAAGAAAAGGAACTGGAATCCCAGGCCCCCCAGAAAACGCCTCCCGAGAGTGCCGCCGGCCCCGAAGCGGAATCCCCAGGCACGGAATCCCCAGGCACGGAATCCCCGGGCACGGAATCCCCGGACGACGTGGCGAAGTCGGCGGCCGACCTGTCGCCGCCGGAGGCCAGTTTCACCGTGTTGGTTTCGATGCTGTTCAGTCAAGCGATGTCGCTGCTCGGTCAGATCCCCGGACCCGACGGCAAGACCGACGTCAACAAGCCGTACGCCAAGCACACCATCGACACCCTGGAGATGCTGGAAACGAAAACGAAAGGCAACTTGGACGAAGACGAACGGCAAGTCATCAAAGAAGCCTTGCACGTGCTCCGCATGGCCTTCGTCAACACCAAAGCATAGCGACGCATCCGGGAAATCGTCTTGCCGAAAGCAACTCTCGATTCGAAGCGACCGGGCGACGATCCCTCCCGTTCCGGCGAAGCGGTCCCCAATAGCGTCTCCCTGCGTGACGCGGGTTGGACGCGAACCTGGGCGACGCTGACGGGCGTCGCGTTGTCGATGGTCATCAGCGGAGCCCTGGTGATCGCGACGGCGAAAGCCGGCATCTCGCCGGGCGTCAGCCCGCTGGTCGTGTTGTTGGGCTGGGTCCTGCTGGGCCGCCTGCGCGGCGCGACGTTGAAGCCCTTTCTGGCAACGCTGCAGGTCGCCGGATCGGGCGGAGCGGCGGTCAGCGCCGGCTTGATTTTCACCGCACCGATTTTGCAAATCACCGCGCGGCTGATGAAACAACCGGTGCCCGAAGTCGACGTCGTCACGACCATGGTCGCGTGCGTTTCGGGGGCGCTGATGGGCTGGGGCTTTGTCGGCTTGGCGGCCAACCGATTCTTGGCCGACCCGCGACTACCGGCCCCCGAAGCGGTGGCCTGCGATCGCTTGATTCATACCGCCGTCGATCACCCCGACCGGCGTCCGAGACTTTCGACGTCCTTGCTGGCGGCGATGTCGTCGGCCTTCATCGTTCGACTGCTGACGTTTCTGGGCTGGTGCGGCGAATCGGTGGCGTCGGCAAAACTGGCCATCTTTGGTGGGTCCGGCGTCGGCGCGTTGAAACTGTCGGTACCGATCAGCCCGTTGTTCCTGGGCATCGGGGCGCTGCTGACTTTCCCGACCGCGGTGCTGATCCTTTCGGGCGGAATGATCAACGCGTTGACGAAATCGATCGCCGCCCGAAACGGACTGCCGGATGAAACCTATCGCTGGGTCGGCGGAGCGGCGATGGTCGTCGCGGTGCTTTACAGTTTGCTGGTCTATCTCAAAGACACGTTCTATCCGATCGTTCACGATGCCAAGATCGAAAAGAAAATCGCCGCCCCGCCACCGGCGTCGTCGACCGGTTCGCCGCTTCCCGTCGCCATGAAGGTCCTGCTGAGTTCGGGGATCCTCGCCGGTGCCGTGTTGTTGGTCCTCCTGTTGTCGCGCAGCGAAATCACGTTCACGTCGCAAGCCGTGCTGACCGTCGTGGCATTGGTATCGGTCAGCCTGCTGTCGGGGTTGGGCGGCCTGCTGTCGCTACAGATCGGCGCGTCGGCGTCGCCGGTCAGCGGGACCGTGTTCATGGCGATGCTGGTGCTGAGCTTGACGTCGCTTTCGTTATCCCTAAGCGGCTTCATCGCCGTGGTGACGCTTCAACCCGTTTTGGTGGCGTGCTGTGTCGCGATCGCGGCGGCCAACGACAGCAGTCAAGATTACAAGACGCTAAGTTTGAACGGCTACGCGATTCACGAAGGCTACCTGCCGCAATTGGCGGGATGCATGGCCGGCGCGGTCACCGTCCCGTTCTCGCTGTGGGTCGCGCACGAAGCGTTCGGGTTGGGGTCCGAACAACTGCCGTGCCCGCAGGCCAGTTTTTTCGCGACCGTGCTGACCAGTTTGTTCGACCCGCTGGCGGGCATCCCCTGGACGCCGGTCGGCGCGGGCCTGATTCTCGGCCTCGTCGCGGTGTCGATCGAAGCGTTGGGAAAACGACGCGACGTGTTGCTCAGCTCGCTGGCCCTGGCGGTCGGTATCTACCTGCCCGCGGAGATGGGCATCGGAATCCTGCTGGGGAACCTGGCGCGAGTCATCGGTTCGCGATCGCTCGGCGGCGGCAGTCACTCCGGGATCCTGACGGCAGCCGGACTGATCAGCGGCGACGCGTTGCTCTCCCTGTTGGCGGGCGCGGCGATCGTATCGCGTTTCGACTTGAGTGCTTTCGATCAGCGATACCAGGTGCCCGCCGCCGGTACCGCCGCGATGTTCCTGGCGATGTGGATTTTGCTTTACCTCAATCACCGACGAGCTTCGTCGCCCGCGTGACGCCCCGGTCGGCCGGCGCCCGATCGGTTTACAAGACGCCTTTCGTGCTCGGCACCGCATCGCTGCGAGGATCCTTCTCGGCTGCCATTCGAATCGCCCGCGCGATGGACTTGAAAACACACTCGGCGATGTGGTGACCGTTTCGCCCGTGATGCAAAACGACGTGCAGGTTGCCATTCGCGTTGGCGGCGAAGGATTGCCAGAAGTGCTCGACCAATTCGCTGTCGAACGAACCGATCTTGGACGCCGCGATCGGCGCGTGATACTCGAACGCGTATCTCCCGCCCAGATCGACCGCCGCGGTCACCAGGCATTCATCCATCGGCAAGGTGAAATGCCCGTAACGACGGACTCCCGCACGATCACCCATCGCCCGATCGACCGCTTGGCCGAGCGCGATGCCGATGTCTTCGCAGGTGTGGTGATCGTCGACGTGCAGATCCCCTTTGGCGGTCACGTCCAAATCGATCAACGAGTGCTTGGCGAACAGGTCCAGCATGTGATCGAGAAACCCGATGCCGGAATTCCGCCGGCCGGAACCGCTGCCGTCCAGATCGATCGACAAATCGATGTCGGTTTCGCCGGTCGTTCGTTTGATCTTCGCCGTTCTTGTCATCAGGCCGTTTTTCCTATTCAAGAGCATCGGGCACGATCATCGTGCTCGATTTTTTTCATCCGATTCGTTCCAACATGGCCAAGCACGCATCGACCTGTTCGTCGGTACCGACCGAGATCCGCAAGCCGTCGCCCCAGTCGGGAAAATCCATGTAGCGGATCAGGATCTGGCTGCGTTTGAGAGATTCGTACATGGCTTGGTGGCGTCCCGAAGGATGCGTGCACCAAACGAAATTGGCGTGCGACGGTGTCACGTCGAACCCCATCTCGGTCAACTTCGTTTCCATCCTTTGCCGCGTCGCATTCATCTTGGCGACCGTCTGGTGCAACCAATCCTGACAGGTCATCGCCGCGGTCGCGGCCGCGATGCTGATCGCGTCGCAGTTGTAGCTGTCTTTGATTTTGGCGAGCTCCGCGACGACGTGCGGCTGGGCGATCAGGAAACCGAAACGCATTCCGGCCAAGCCGTAGGATTTGCTCAGCGTCCGCGTGATCAACACGTTCTCGTGCTTCTTGACCAATTCGACACAGCTTCGTTCGGCGAAATCGACGTAGGCTTCGTCGACGACCAAGGGGCAGGGCAGGGCGGTCGCGATCGCTTCGACCTCTTCGACGCCGACGACCGTTCCGCTGGGACTGTTCGGGTTGGGCAGCAGGACCAAACGCACGTCGTCATCGGGGTGACGAAACGCGGCCGGCAGTTTCCAAGCGTCCTCGAACGTCGTCTGCTGCCAGCCGGCACCCTGGATGTCGGCCAACGTGCGGTACAGGATGTAGCTGGGGTAGGGCAGCCGCAACCGTTGGCCCTCGCCGACAAAGGCTCGCACCAAGATCGTCAAGATTTCGTCGCTTCCGTTGCCCGCCAAGACCCACTGCGGACCGGGCAGATCGAGCGCGTCGGCGGCGGCCCGCCGAAAGGCGGTGGCGGCCGGATCGGGATAACGATTCAACGGCCCGGTCGCCGCCTTCTGAATCGCCTCGACCACCGCGGGCGGCGGCGGATAAGGGTTCTCGTTGGTGTTCAGCTTGATGAACTTGCCCGGCGGCGGCTGTTCCCCCGGCGCGTACGGTTTCATCAACGACAGGGCAGGGCGGTAGTTCAATTTTGATGTCATGGACGGATCGTTCAGCGGATTTCCGAGTGACCTTCGTTTGCCGGCTTCGGTTCAACGATTCAAATTTGCGTGCGGATGCTGACACTACGGGCGTGGCCGGTGAGGCCTTCTTTTTCGGCCAGCCGGACGACATCCGGTGCAATCGCCTGTAACGCGGGCTCGTCGAATTCGGTCACGCTGCCGCTGCGAAGAAAGCTGTTGCTGCACAAGCCGGCGGCCCAGGTGCACGTGCCGCCGGTCGGCAAGACGTGACTCGGACCGGCCGCGTAATCACCCAACGCGACCGGCGTGTGATGGCCCAGGAACGCCGCGCCGCTGTTTTTGATCTTGGCGATTTGACTTTGCGGATCCGACGTTTCGATGTGCAAATGCTCGGGGGCGAATTGGTCTGTCAGATCGCAGGCCTGATCGGCATCGCGAACCAAGATCATCGCCCCGAACGATTCCAACGCATCGATGGTCAATTCGGCACGGTCGAGCACCGCAAGCTGGTCGGTCAATTCCCGTTCGACCTTGTCGGGCAGCGTTTCATCCCAAGTGATCAAGATCGCGCTGCCGGGGGAATGTTCCGCCTGGGCGATCAAGTCGGCGGCGACGAAATCCGGTCGCGACGTTTCGTCGGCGATCACGATGACTTCGCTCGGACCGGCAAAGGAATCGATGTCGACGGTCCCGTAGACTTGCTTTTTCGCCAAAGCGACGAACAGGTTTCCGGGACCGACGATCTTGTCGACCGCCGGGATGACGTCGCAGCCGTAGGCCAGCGCCGCGACGGCCTGGGCACCGCCGACACGATAGACTTCGGTCACGCCCAGCTCGTGACAGGTCGCCAACATGTCATCGTTGTAAGCTCCGAACGGCGTGGGCGGCGCGACCACGGCGATCTGCTGCACGCCGGCGACTTGAGCGGGCACGACGGTCATCAACACGGTGGACGGATAAGCCGCGGCGCCGCCGGGCACGCAAACGCCGACGCGACGAAGCGGAACATAACGCTGGGTCAAGGTCACCCCGGGCCGGGGCGTGATCGTGACGTCGCGGTGCAGGATGGCGCGTTGAAATTCCGCCACGTTGTCACGAATACGACGGACGGTTTCGATCAGCGCCGGGTCGGCCGCCGCGTGAGCGTCGGCCAAATCGCCCGCGGGCACGCGAAGCTGGTCCGCGGTCAGATCGGCTTTGTCCAACGCCGCGGTGTAGCGGAGCAGGGCAGGGGTGCCCGTGGATTTGACGTCGCTGCAAATCTGATCGACGACTCGGATCGGCGTCAGCGGCTGGCCGAAAACCTCCTGCGTCAAGGCTTTGCCTCGCGGACTGACCACGTCGCCGGCCGGGCTCAGACGCGCACGAAGACTCTGCAAGATGTCCGCGGAACCGTGGCGGGCGTCGACGCGAGTGATCCGGCAGGAACGCATGACAACAAAGAAAGGTTCGAGGATGTGGGGCGGACGCGCCCGAAAGTCGGGGACGGAGTTTCGACCGATGGCGGTATCCTAGCAACTGACGCGGCCGGTTACGATGGACCGCCGAACCCCAAAGGAAAGCACCGAAATGATTGACTTGCGTAGCGATACCGTGACACGTCCCACCGACTCGATGCGGCGGGCGATGGCCGATGCCCCCGTCGGGGACTGCGTCATTGATACTGATCCGACCGTGGAACGCTTGGAAAGGTTCACCGCCGAATTGCTGGACAAGGAAGCCGCCATCTTCATGCCCAGCGGGACGATGACGAATCAGATCGGTATTCGAATCCATTGCGATCGCGGAACCGAATTCCTTTGCGAAGCCGATGCCCACATTTATCATTACGAACAAGGGGCTTTCGCGCAGCTTTCCGGCTTGGTCGCTCACACGGTCGCCGGCGACGGCGGCGTGATCACGGTCGACCAGCTTCGACCTTGCCTTCGTCCAGACAACGACCACATGGTGCGAACGCGATTGGTCTGCTTGGAAAACACCCACAACCGCTGGGGCGGACGGGTCATCCCGCAAGACGAAGTCGTTCGCATCGGCGATTGGGCCAAGTCGTCTGGCCTGAAAATGCACCTCGATGGAGCAAGAATTTGGAACGCCGTGGCCGCGACCGGTTGCGACATCGCCGAATTGGCCGCTCCCTTTGACTCGGTCAGCGTTTGTTTCAGTAAAGGCTTGGGAGCGCCCGTCGGTTCCGCACTTGTCGGGGAGGCGGACTTCATTCGGGAAGCCCAACGAACACGAAAACTCTTTGGCGGTGGGATGCGACAAGCCGGCATCATCGCCGCGGGAGCCTTGCATGCGCTCGAACATCATCGCGATCGTTTGACCGAAGATCATCTTCACGCCAGGCGGCTGGCCGAAGCCGCCTGTCAGTCCGATGCGATCACGCTGCGTGGCAACCGCGTCGACACCAACATCGTGATCTTGGAAATCGCCGACGATTGGGGACCCGCGGAACAGTTCCGCGAAGCGTTGAAGCAACACGACGTCGACTGTTTCGCGATCGGTCCGCAAGCGATCCGCCTGGTCACCCATTTGGACATAACAGGTGAACAAGTCGACGAAGCTTGCCGGGTGCTTGAGCAAGTCGGCGGTGGCTTGGCAGCGAAAAGTGGATCGGCGTGAGTCGAATTCTTGTCATCACGGCGGTCTTCTTGCTCGCCGTCCTGCTGCGGCTTTCGTCGTGCTATGAAAGTTTCTGGATCGATGAACTGCACACGGCGTGGACGATCGCGGGCGACTTCGGCGATGTCGCCGGGCGCGCGTCGTCGGGCAATCAGATGCCGGTCTACTTTTGGGGACTGTGGCTGTGGCAACAAGCCTTCGGTGACGCCGAAGTCGTCTTGCGCTTGACCAGCGTCCTGGCCGTCGCCGCGTCGGCCGCGTACTTGTCCGTCGTCGTCACTCGCCAGACGTCGTCCACGGCCGCAGGCTTGACGTCGGGACTGGTGCTGGCGGTCGAGCGAAACGCCTTGTTCTTCGGCACAGAACTTCGACCCTACGCGGCGGTGATGCTGGTGGCGACGATCGCACTCGGCGAGACGCTGCGTTTGCTCGATCGACGAGCTTCGAATTCGTCATGGCATTCGGTCACCCTGACGGCTTGCCTGATCGCCGGCGTCTTGCTGCAACCGACCAGTCTGGGCGTGCTGCTGTGGATGCCCGTGGTGCTGATCGGCGCGTCGATGTTGCGGCGAAGGTCTTGGTGGCCGCAGTTCGGCTTGGGGTCGATCGTGCAAGCGGTGACGTTCGCCGCCGCCGTCTTGTGGGCTTGGCGATTCACGCTGCAATCGTCTTGGCAAGCCAAAGAAAACTGGAGCACGTTCGCGGTCCCGACGTGGATCGGGCCGTACTGGGAAGCCTGGCCTTGGTGGACGTTGGCGATCGGGCCTTTGATTCTCGCGGGATGGCTGGCCGAACAAGCGGGAACCCTGGACCGTCGCCCGTTCCGTCTCGCCGTGGGACTGAACGTCCTGGCGTTTGGCATCACCTTTTTCTATTGGTCGGTTTCTTATTCGGACTGGGTGCCGCTGTGGCATCGTCGTTACTTCGTCGGCACGCTGCCGATCCTGGCCGCCGCGGCGGGCGCTTCGATCGCCAGTTTCGAACAAGCGATTCTTGCAAAAACAACCTCAACGCGTCGCCGCCGAGTCGCGACGATTCTCACGGGCGGTGCGGGCTTGGTCCTGCTGGCCGTCTTGGTGGGGCGTCAAGGAAATTGGTCCAGGGTGGCTGACTTGCCGCGTCCGTTGATTGTGCGAGGTGAAGATTGGCGGCGGGCGGTCGAGTGGCTGAGCGAACAACGCGGCGAGGGCGAAAGCGTTCATGTCGACGCCGGCCTGATCGAGTACCCCTCGTTTGTCAGCGGCGAACAAGCGGCAACCGAGCAGCAACACGACTTACAAATCGAGTACCTGACGCTGCCGCTACGCGGGCCTTACCGGCTTGCCGGTGACGGCGATCCGCAGACGTTGCAAGTGCCCATCAACCGCGACTTGCTGTTCTCCCTGAGCCTGCTGGGATCACCAGACCAAACGAGCGATCGCATTTGGATCATCTCCCGACGCAACGCCAGGCAGATGAAAGCGGCGCTGCGGAAATCGATTCGACGCAGCGGCCCCTTCGACTACGACGCCGTTCGCGTCACCGGTTTCGGAAACGTCAGCGTGGCGGAAGTGCCTCGTTTGCAAAAACCGAAACGCCGGTGGCTGTTCGGTTTTTAGCGGGACGGAACGATCGATCCCGCCTGATGATCGTTGTCGGCACACCGGGGTATCCCCGACGGGTTCACGGCGAATCCGGATTCAGCCCGAAACCGGATCATCCATGCCGTTGGCTTGAAAGCCTTTTTGACGAAGCAGACAGGCGTCGCAGTGCCCGCACGGTTGGCCGCTCTCGCCCGGATCGTAACACGATAGCGTCAGTGAATAATCGACGCCCAAGTCCAAACCACGGCGAATGATTTCGGCTTTCGTCAAGTCGATCAGCGGCGTGTGAATCTTCAGCGGCGTGTCGTCTTCGACGCCGCGGCGAGTCGCCAAGTTGGCCATCGCTTCAAAGGCCGCGACGAACTCACCGCGGCAATCGGGGTAGCCGCTGTAGTCCAGCGAATTGACGCCGATGAAAATGTCTTTGGCGTCGATGGTTTCGGCCAGCGCCAACGCGAGCGACAGGAAAACCGTGTTCCGCGCCGGCACATACGTCACCGGAATGTCGTCGCCCAACTCGTCCACCGACGCGGATTTCGGTACACCGATCGCTGCATCAGTCAGCGCCGAACCGCCGAATTGGGCCAGATCGATGTCGACGATCCGGTGCGAGGCGACGTGCCAAGCTTCGGCGAGTTTCGTCGCCCGTTCCAACTCGAATTGGTGTCGCTGGCCGTAGCGAAAACTGATCGCGTGGACCTTGAAACCTTCCGAACCGGCGATCGCCAAACACGTCGCGCTGTCCAAACCGCCCGACAACAGAACGACCGCGTTGCGTTTCAAGACTTCTTCCACAACTTTCGACCGATCGACGGGTTGTAATTGGTCCAGTGCTCGTCGGTGGACACGTCTTGCGCGATGACGCTGGTGTAAGAACTGAGCTTGGCGTCCAAGTTGTCGATGTGATGCAGCGCGACCGCTTCCAGAGTCGCGGGCAGTTTCGGACTGCCGAATTCCAAAGCGCCATGATGACTGACGATCATGTGTTCCAATTGCAATCGCAAGTCGTCCGGAAAAGTGGCGGCGGATGTTTCGATCGATCTGATCTTATCACCCAGCAGTTGAACGCCGATGACGATGTGTCCGATCATCTGGCCACGATCGGTGTAAGCCAAATCGCCGTCGCCGGACAGTTCGTCCATCTTGCCGAGATCGTGCAGGAACGCGCCGAAGACCAGCAAATCTTCGTCCAACTGCGGGTACCGCGACGCGACCAGTTTGGCAAGCTCCATCAAGTCGACGGTGTGCTGCAACAGGCCGCCAGGATAAGCGTGATGATGGACGACGGCGGCGGCGGCCGATTGCAGTTTTTCGATCAGCCCCGCATCGTCCAGATAGGCTTGCCCCAAACGCCGCAAGGGTTCGTTGCGTAAACCCGTCAAAAGTTCCTTCAATCGCTCGGTCAAGGCGGTGGATTTGGCGGCGTCGAACTGTTCGAAGTCGCTCGCATCGACTTCGCTGGGGTCCATCCGTTCGATTTTTGTGACGATCAACTGCAAGGCACCGTTGTGGACTTGGGTGCGTCCGTCACAGTGAACGTAGTCGGCGCGATCGAACGAATCGGCGACCCTTTCGTCCACGTTCCACATCATGCCGACGATCTTTCCGGTGCGATCGGCCAGACGCAAAAACAGGTATTTGCCGCCTTGTCGATTGACGCGAAGCTGTTTGTCGGCCACGCGAAAAGCTTGGCCGACGGCTTGGCCTTCGATCAACGAATCGATGGCGGTTCGAGTTTGTAGTTCTGGCACGACGGTTGGTCCGATGATCCCCGAAAGCGGAGACGGTGTTGCAAACGGGCGAAGATTCCGGGCAATCTGACACAGCCCTCGCGGTCGGTCTAGCCAGCATTGCGTCGAGGGACGACAATGATAACCGCTGGAAACCCTGTTGAAACGTCTGTTGCCTTTGGGAGTGTTGGTCATGTCGCGGGAAATCGCTTCCCTGGAATCTCGGAGAGCCGGATGGCAGAGCTTCGCCTCGTGTTGTCTGGCCGGATGGCTGATGGTCGGCCTCGTTCGCCCCGTT
>Ga0102938_10003587_pt1 | contig 11560 bp, 5 predicted proteins | sample SalPonR2_B_D2_MG_FD_84516 | JGI IMG/M metagenome (GOLD analysis project Ga0102938, IMG submission 84516) | Salt pond soil microbial communities from South San Francisco under conditions of wetland restoration - Salt Pond MetaG R2_B_D2_MG | ecosystem: Environmental > Aquatic > Marine > Intertidal... | reverse complement strand
GGCACGACGCCGCGATCGTCGCCGACTTGGCGGGGACCACGCGAGACACCGTCACGGTGCAATGTCGGTTCGGCGACCACGACGTGACGCTAGTGGACACGGCGGGCTTGGAAATCGGCAAACCGGGCTCGAAGTCCGACGTCGAGATCTCTCAACGGGCTCAGCAAATGACGCGAGAGGCCGTCGAATCCGCGGATTTGGTTTTGAGATGCCTCGATGTCCGCCGGGCGAGCCTTCGCGAAGCCGACGACGACGAATCGACGCACCGCCGACGACGTTCCAGTCAGACGGTCTGGGTGGGAACCAAAGTCGATTTGCTCGATGGTGTTTCGCCACCGGCCCGGATGCACGCCACCAGCAGCGTCACCGGCGCCGGCATCGCGGACCTGAAAGCCACGATGGTTCGCCTACTGGATGAACGCGACGCGGAACAGTCCGGATCGGTCGCGGGCACCGCGGCGCGCTGCCGGGACACGCTCACGCGGGCGACCCGGGCCATCGACGCGGCGATCGACTTAGCGGCCGACGGGTACGGTCAAGAATTCATCGCCACGGAAATCCGATCCGCCGTGGAATGCCTCGGGGAAGTCACCGGCGCGGTGTACACCGATGACATTTTGGATCGCGTCTTCGGCCGGTTCTGCATCGGAAAATGACCCGAGCGAACCATTCTTGTCGTCCATCGCGGTCTTGCACGAACGGGCGGGTCGGCGTTGCCGTTTCGAGATTCAATCCAGCGGTTTGATCCAGATGTTTCTGAACTGCACCAGGCTGGACGCGGGCGAAAGTTCACCGGACTTGGTCATGCCGCCGTGATGCTGCAGCAAGATCGGACCGGATTCGGGGATGCCCGGAAGCGGAGCCTGCTCCAGGACCAGGTGATCGTTCAGCAAAACGGTGACTCGATCGTCGACCATGATGATTTCGAAACGATTCCATTGGCCCACCGGGTTGTCCGCGTTGATCTTGGGCGTCAGGGCGGCACGAATCTCCGCGGGCGTGTCGGGGTTGTTGCGATGACCGTAGACCTCGCCCGATCCGATCGGCCAGCACCAAATATTGAGCTGAGCCTTTCTGTCGCCGCGCAGATAAATCCCCGAGTCGGCGTTGGGTCGTTTGATCGTGATCTTGTTTCCCGATCGATCTCTCAGATAGCTGCCGTCGCTGAGCACGACCGGGATGTCGAACAAACCGGTCGTCTTTTTCAGTCGCCAGTCGATTTTCAGGATGAAGTCTTTGAATTCGTCCCGGGTTCGCAAGTGGCGGTCGCCCTTGGCCTGCGAAAGTGAGTCGTAATCGATGACGCCGTCGACGACTTTCCCGTGCCCGCCGTCGCCTTCCGGCACGATCCAGCCGTCCAGGTTCTGACCGTTGAACAAAGGGACGAATCCGTCCTCCAGTTCGCCTTCGGCCCATAGCGGGCAAGCGAGAAAGGCAGCGGAGAAACAAAACAATCGAGCGGTGGCGAGGATCATGAGCAGGCGGTGGGGCGAAGGGGGGGCGGGAGACGGATTCACCGAGCGTGAACGGAACCATTTTAACTTGCCGGCATTCATCCGTGCGACGAGATTCGCAAGATGTTCCTCGCCCCCCGCCACGCCGATTCGACTGGACACCGCGGCAGCGGGTTTGCTATTCCGACCGTCAACCGGTGGGGAATCTGCGTGCCTTGCAGATTTCTGTGGCCGATCCGTTGTTTGAGTTGGAGTTCATCATGATTGCCTGGATTGGCATCCCCGTCACATCGGCGTTCTTATTCGTTCTCGGCGGCATCCTGATCGGCCACCTGATGTGGTATCGCGATCGTCGCGGCGATTTGAAAGCCGTCGACGAAGCCGAAGGCAAATACGTCAAGGCGCGATCCTCGGCCGTGCATCGAAAAAAAGCCTTGGTCGACCTGGAAAAGCAGGTCGATCGCCGAGACGAGGAGGTCGAACAGCTTCGCCGTGAAAACCAGACTCTAAAAAAACAGCATCACGCCTGGGAGACCCAAAACCAAGAGATCCAGGTTCACCTGCAGCGTCTGGAAAAGGCCCGCAAAGACGCAATCGCCGCCCACCTTCAAACCGAAGAAGCGAAACGATCGACGGAAATCCTGTTGCAAGAGGCTCGGGACGCCCTGAGCGGCGAGCAGGCCGCCCATCAGTCGACGCAACAAAAGACCCAGGCCGAGTTCAACAAGATCGTCGAAGCCCAAGCGGCCGCCGAAAAACACCTTCGTCAGTTGAAAGACGAAGTCGCCGAGGCGTCGCAACGTGTCGCCAACGCCGAGCAAGCAAAACAGGACCTGTTGACCCGAAACGAATCGCTCGGCGAAGCCGCACTCCGGGCGGAATCGCAGATCGAGGAGTTGCGACTGCAAATCCAGAGCAACGAAGCCGATTTGCAGAAGCGACAGACCGAGACGACGGAGCTGATCGCCACGCGGGATCGCTTGGAAGCGAGAGTCTCCGAGCAGGGTGACGAAATCGACGCCCAGAATCGTAAAGCTCAGTCCTTGGTGGAACAGTTGACTCAATTGCAACAAGCGGAATCCGATCACGCCGCAACGATTGATCGGCAAGCGACGCAAATCACCGAGCAATCCGATCGCCTCGAACACCTCTTGGCACAAGTCGACCGACACGAATCGGTGACCGAGCAGCAGCAGCAGCAACACGATCAACTTCAAGCCAAGCTCAGTGAATCCGACGCCGCGCTCGTGCAGGCGAACCAGTTGCTGGTCGAACTGCGTCAAACCGTCGAAGACCGGACGCGAAAAAATATCGAACTGGAAACGCAACAAGCCAAGCTGCGGGCCCGCGCGGCGGAAGCAGAGATCGCGGAAACCGAGCGTGACGAAGCCCGCGAAACGCTATCACAATTGAAAGACCAGTTGACGACCCAACAAAACGAATACAAAGCACTGTTGACGCAGAAGCACGCCTTGGTATCGCAGCGGGACCAAATGAAGGGCAACCTGGACGAGGTCAACGAATCGATCCAGGAACTCCGCGCCGTGCTGAAAAAGCGAGAAGACGAATTCGAACTTCAAGTCTCGCTTTTGAAGGCGACCGTTCAGCAACACGCCGACGCGAACGGCGAACTACAAACGAAAATCGCCGCGCAGCAAACCGAGTTGCAGCACCTGGCCGATTTGCGTGTCCAATTCAACGCGGTTCAGACCGAATCCCGCGACGCGTTGAAATCGTTGGAGGATCAATCCGCGCTGGTCAGACGGTTGCGAGCCGATTTGGCCGAAGCTCAGCCGTTCCGAATCAAGGCGGAAAAATTGCAAAAGCAAGTCGATCAGATCAACGGGCATCTCCACATCGTCGCCGAAGAACACGAATCCAGTTTGGAAGCCAACGCGAAAATGGAAACTCGTGTTCGCGAGTTGGAAACTCAAATTCACGATTACACCAAAACCATTCGCGACCTGCGACGCAGCCGAGCGATGCTGGCCGAAATCAGTCCGCCGGAAAATGCCGAGCAGATCCGCCGCGCGGCTTGACTTTCCGCGTCAAAATTGGCGTGCGTAGGGATGACCACGTTGTCGCCGTTTCGGCCGTCGCCGTGTTTCGCCTTCAGTCGCTTTCGTCGATTTCCCAGACACGAAAGTGACGATAGCGAAAATGGGTCCACTGCATTTGGCGAAAGCCGATGAATCCGTCCCCGTGCGCTCGGCCGCCGGTCTCGCCACGATCGGTCCAGTCGATGACCTTGCGATCATCGACCCATAGCCGAATATGCCCGGCGACTTTGACGAGAGTGATCGTGTGGATGTCGGTGGATTTTGTGGGAATGCCTTCGGCGCCTTCTTGAACCAAATGAAAACCGGGATTCTTTCGCAGGTTGGTCTGCCCGCGATCCGGGCGATGCGGAGCATTGGCGTAATAGGACGAGTGATAGCAGCATATGTCACCTTTGGTGTAATGCGTAAAGGTTCCGTCACGCTCGGACAGGGCATCGTCGAAAATGCTGGTGCCGTTGGGGCCGGAGGCCGAGAAAAAAACGATGCACAGCCCGGCATCGGTTTCCAAGTCTTGGGCCTGCCAACTCGCGATGAAGTCGGCGGGGAATCGCCTGGGGCACCAATAGACATGATGCATGCTTTCGCCGGGTGACTGCATTTGCATCCAGCCTTCCTTGAACGCGACCTCGCCCGGGCCTTCCATCGTCCAGCCCGCCACGCTCGTCGCGTCGGCCATCGACGCCTCGTAGATCAATTCGCCGGGCTTCAATCCGTTCGGTAACCCACCCGGCGATTGAGCCTGCGTTTTGACGCCGCCGAGCATGCCGCAAACAACCACCGCGGTGACGACGCCGCGGACGGGAACGGACGCCCACTTTTTCTGCGCCGGTCGGACCGAGCCCGTGATGATCAAGGCTTTGCCGGTCAACTGAGTTCCAAGCCTCGCATGGTGCCCGTTGACGTTGCAAATCGATCGACGGGCAGCCCCATTCGTTGCAGCATCGAAACGAAAAGGTTCGGCAACGGGTAGTTGTTCTGTTGATCAAACGCCAAGTGATTCCCGTGACGGAAACCGCCGCCGGCAAACAAAACCGGCAGATTGGTCGTCACGTGGGTGTTCGCGTTTCCGAGGTTGCTGCCGTACACCACCATCGTTCGATCCAACAGATTGTCCGAACCCTCGCGGGTTTCTTTCATGTCGGTGAACAACTCATCCAGCAATCGCATGTGCCATTGATCGATCGCTTCGAGTTGCGAGATTTTGGCGTCGTTCTTTCCGTGGTGAGACAGGTTGTGATAGCCGTCGGTGATCGTGACGCCTTCGACATCGATCGCGGGGGAGTTGACGCTATCGAGCATCAGCGTGATCGCCCGCGTCGAATCGGTTTCGAAAGCGAGCCTGGCCATGTCGTACATCAGACGGACCTTGTCCATGTACGCTTTGGGGTCATCGGGGTTCAAGGGTTCTTCGCCGCGTGGCTGTGGCTTGGGAACGTGTTCCCATTGTTCGGCGGCTTCGAGTCGTTTTTCCAGGTCTCGGATGCCGGTGAGGTATTGGTCGACCCGTTCGCGATCCTTCGGTCCGAGTTTGCGGACCAATGAACTGGTCTGCCCGGCCACCGCATCCATGATGCTTTGGCCGAGCTGCAGTCGTTTGACTTGCCGATCGACTTCGCTCGACGAACCTTGCAAGAACAATTGTTGATAAACCTTTTGCGGATTCTCTTCACAGGGAATCAGAACACCGGCTCCCGTCCAGGACAGGCTGCGTCGGCCTTGAGCCACGTTGACGCCGAGGGTCATGGAAGGAAATCGGGTCAGGTGCCCCTGCCGTTCGGCGATGAACTGATCCAGTGAAATCGTGTTCCGGAAACCGCCGCTGCCGGGGTGCGGCGCGGCGGTCAAGAAACAGATGTCCGCCGGATGTCCGCCGTCGACGTCGGGGTGCCAAACGCCGCTGAAGACCGTGAAGTCGTCACGATGCTGGGACAGGGTCTGCAAGTAAGGCGAGAGCGAATAATCCTTTCCCGCGTCACTGGGGAAAAACTTTTCCGGCAGCAGCCCCAAGTTGTTGCAAATCCCCAGCATTCTCCGAGGGACGTTCGCCGCGGCGTCAGATCGCTTTTCGGCAGCCGAGGTCACCGCCGGCTGCATGGCGTCGAGCATCGGAAGCGTCAATCCGACACCGATGCCCCGCAAAAGCGTTCTTCGAGGCAAGGGAGTATTCTTCAACAGATTCGGCATCGACATTTCTCCTCGGAATCGGGTTTTCAGTTCACTTGTTTCGAAACATTTGACTAACGACGATTTCTTCGATCAACGAACGCACGGGGTAGTTCGCCGCGGCCGTGCGGTCCAAGACGGCTTCGATTTCCACACGGTCACTGAACCGCGGCGGGGCGCCGGTCGCGTAGGTGACCAATTTTTCGACCAAATTGCGGGCGATCCCACGTTCGTCGGCTAGCAACAATTGCTTGAGTTCGACAATGTCGCGAAAGGCTCGACCGTCGGGCAGTTGACCGGACGCGTCGACCTCGGGCCCATCGGAAAAGGTGAACGGTTGCCCGTTCTTTCCGAAACCTGGAATCGGTTCGTCTCCGCCGAGACTGCGATAGGCGACCCGAAAACCGCCGGCGACGTCGAACGACTCCAAAGCGAATCCGGCCGGGTCGATCAGCCGATGACAGGCATTGCAACTTTCGTCGGCGCGATGAAGTTCCAGTTGTTTGCGGACGGTCGTCGCGCCCCGCGTGTCCGGTTCGATCGCCGGCACGCTCGCCGGCGGTGGCGGAATCGGGACGCCGAGAATGCGTTCGTTGATCCAGGCCCCGCGAACCACGGGCGACGTCGTCGTCCCGTTGGCGGTAACTTTCAAGACGCTGGCCTGGGTCAACAAACCGCCGCGGACCGAATCAGGCGGCAACGTCACTCGGCGGAGCCGCGCCCCTTCGAACAGCGGTAGCCCGTAATGCCTTGCCAGCCTTTCGTTGACGAACGTAAAGTCGCTATCGATCAAGTTTCTTGCCGGCAAGTTCTCTCGCAACAACTCGGCGAAAAACAGTTGCGTCTCCGCGCGAGCGGAATCGACCAGCATGTCGTCTAGGTAATAATCGGGATACAGAATCTCGTCCGGAGACGTGTCGTTGATTTTCCGCAGGTCCAGCCAGTAATCCAAAAAAGCATCGACGAATTGGCGGGACGCCGCGTCATCGAGCAGGCGATTCGCTTCGGCCCGCAGGGATTCCGGTTCACGAAGCTGTTGTGACGCAGCGAGTTCACGGAGGCGGGCGTCGGGCAGGGAATTTCGCAAGAACAGACTCAGACGCGATGCCAAAGCGGCTTGATCCAACACGCCAGGTCGTTCTTCCAGGCACAAGAATTGGGGCGAACACAAAACCGCCGTGTAACCGGCCAACATGGCGTCGGCAAAGGTCATTGAAGACGACAACGCGGATTCGACGACCGCAACGAAACGATCGATATCGGCATCGGTCGCTTGCCGACGATACGCGGCATTGACGAAACGCGCCATCAAGCGGCGAGTATCCGCCACCGTGTCTTCGGGCACGACGACCGGCTGCCGATCGTCGTGGCGAATCTCCAGGTCGTCGAACAACAGCTGATGTCCGCGCGGCGGCCATCGGTCTTCGATCGGGCCTTTGACTTCCATCCACTGAAAAGCCACACCGGGCATGCCGTCTTCTTCGGCCAGCGGGTTCTGCCACCGCGGCGGCCTCGATCGGAACAGTCGCGCCGCGTCGGGCTGGATCGATTCCCCTTGCAGCAACCAGACGTCGAGTTCTTGAACCGTCGGTTCGATCTGGAAATCGAATTGTCCCAGTCGCCGCAGCTGTCGGGGCGGTCGTTGCGAGTAAATCACGACGGGTTCGGATCGTCGACCGCGAGAAATGTCCTCTCGGCTCGCCCGACGTCTCACTTCGTTCTCGATGCCCGCCCAAAACGTGTAACCTTTGAAACGCAGTTTGTACCGGCCCGATCGAGGAGCGATGAAACTGTCGAAGCGGATTTCGATGGGCTCGTAGCTGCTCGCGACGACTCCGAAGGCCTCCTGCTCACGCGTTTCCGGATCGCCGGCGCCGACGGTGTAGGGCGGCGCGGCGTTCTGCAGAACGAGCCGATCGGCTTGGTGCAGGAGCAAGGGAAACGTCGCCCGCTCGGGGCTACGATTGAATTGACTGAAACGCAGCTTTCGACTGAACCCGGATTGTTCGCGAGCATAAAACCGGGTGACCGCCGTTTCCGGCCGACTCGCTTGGTCAGCCAAGACTTCTCGCATCGCAAAATCGGCAGCTTGCATGTATCGCGAAAGATTGACATGCGACACGTCGAGCGCCTCGCCGACTTTATTGAAACGGTGCAATTCGCCGTCTTCGGGCAACATCGATGCGAGTTGCAACCAGGGCGCACCGAGCAGATCCCGGACGCTGTTTTCGTATTCAAAGCGGTTCATCCGTCGCCAAACCGTCCGACCCTGGGCGGCGGCCTGCTGTCGATCGAGCTTGACGAGCGGTGCCCGCAACGAGGCGACGAAATCCTCGCGTCGGTCGCTCGGCAAACCTCCCTCGGGCGGCATGTCACCGGCCGCGACACGGTCGTAAATCTTGATCCACGCTTGGAGTTCGTGCTCGTGGATGTTTCCGTGGATTTGCAGTTGATCGAGTAGTCGATCGACGTCGAAACCTCCCTCCGGCTGAGCACCCGAATGGCAATCCAGGCATTGATCCGAAAGGGTCTGCCGGACCGCCGACATGGGATCGGGGTCGGCTGCGCGGGCGGGGCAGCACGAAAGCAGGCCGTAGACACATGCCGTCATCAGCCCGCAAAGCGGAGCAAAGGAACGAAGGTTCATGGCAGGCGGGATCGGTGGGGTGGGGCGAGGCGTGATTGCCCTACGGGCCTATCCAGTTTACCAGATTCCGACCGCCGCCAAGCGAACGAATCCGACGGAACCTTCGTGAGAGGCACGGCGACCACGGGCCGGGCGAGCAGGAACGTCGCGTCGGGGGCCGAAAGGGAGGCGTCCTGGAGCGGGTTTTTCTCGTCAGGGGCACGTGGTACTAGGCGTTCGGAGTCTCACCGACGCGGTCGGCAAATTGTTGACGGTCCCAGGCGGCAAGACTAAGGTGCAAGTGGGCACTCTTTTCTGGACCATTGTCTCTTTTGCGTCGTCGGTTGGTCGATTCCCTTGACCTCAGAAGACTCCATCGAACCGACTGCTTCGACCGTCCAGCGGGGCGTTGCGTCGGCGGGGTCGCGGAGGTCGGGATCGGCCGAAAGATCCGAAGCCGGGCCGCAGGCCGACGCGCCCTCGGGCCGCGACGCCGCGTTCCCCGACGGGCCGCCTGTTTCTGACGAAGCGCAAACGGTGATTCGCGGATCCTCCGCCGCGCATCGTTCCCTGGATGACCCGTTCCCGTCGCCCGCCACGCCGGCGGCCGATCGCACACCCGCTGCGGTGGCGAAAGTTCTGAGCGGTCGCCGCCTGAACCATTTTCAGTTGGAAGAATTGATCGGCGGGGGCGGCATGGGGGCGGTCTTTCGCGCCCACGACGAACACTTGGATCGCATCGTCGCCATCAAAGTCATTCCGTTCGTCGGGGAGGACTTTGACCTGGGCCGAAGATTTCGCAACGAGGCGCAGAGCGCCGCCAAACTCGACCATCCCAACATCGCTCGGGTGTTCGATGTCGGTCAACAGGAGAACTGGCACTACATCGTTTTCGAATACGTCGAAGGCACGAACATCCGTGATCGCGTGTTGCGTGACGGCGCGTTCACGATCGACGATGCGGTGTTTGCGACTTGCCAGTTGGCCGGGGCGATCGGACACGCGGCCGAGCGTGGCATCGTTCACCGCGACATCAAGCCGTCCAACGTGGTGATCAATCTTCAGGAACAGATCAAGCTGGTCGACATGGGCTTGGCCCGCAGCGAGAACGTCGAACTGAGCGAGGACATGACCGCCAGCGGGGTCACGCTGGGCACGTTCGACTACATTTCCCCGGAGCAAGCGTTGGATCCGCGTGACGCGGACGTGCGAAGCGACATTTATTCGCTCGGATGCACAATGTATTTCATGTTAACGTCGCGGCCGCCTTACCCCGGCGGCACGATGTTGCAAAAACTGCTCAGTCACGGCAACGCGCCGCCACCCGATCCTCGCGTCCTGCGTAGCGACATCAGCGATGACCTGGCCATGGTGTTGGAAAAGATGCTGGCGAAGTCTCCGGCGGATCGCTATCAAACCGTCCATGATCTGATCGCCGACCTGCAGGAGGTCGCCGTGCGGGAAGGTTTAACGCGGTCGTTGTCGATCGGTGCCCCGAGCTTGGCCACCCCGCCGGCTTGGGGACAGGCTGTCCATCAGGCGATGCCCTGGTTGGCTGCCGCGGCGGTTTTGCTGATCGGAGCCGGATGGCTGCAAATCCATTCGATGATGTCGGAAGACGCGGTACGAGTCGCGTTGCCCGCGGGCGATGAGGTCGTGCTGATTCCGGAGCCCGCGGACTCGAACGCGTCGACGCGGCCCGGCGAGTCCCCGGAGTCGGAACCGCCATCACTGGACGCTCCGGAAACCGCCCGTTCGGCGCTGGCGGACGCGTCCGAACCGCCGCTGGTTCCCGGCGACCCGGCGACGTCGGCCGCCCGAAACGACGCCGGAATGCCCCTCGGCGACGCGACCGTCGTGTCGCCCGGACAAGCCGGTGGCGATGGTGCGGGGGACGCGGTCGGTGCGGGGCTGCTCGGCGGCGATCGCGAGGGTCTGGGGCTGTTCGATTCGGCGGATCCGAGCATCACGGCGTCCCCGTCGGACCCGCCGCAAGCCGTCCCGGACGTTGCCGACGCGGGTGACCCGGCGGGCTTGCGGTTGCCCGACGGACGCCTTGCTTTGCCGTTCTCATCGTCGCCGCCCACGATCGCCCGCGTCGTCGACTCGTCGGAGCTGAACGCGTTTGAAACGGATCTCAAGGAACGATCGGTCGAGGGCGTGGCCTACGTCACGACGTTGGAAAAGGCGTTGGAACTGGCACAGACATATCGGTTCGAGCGCGTCGAGCTCGCGGCGCCGCTGATCCGGAGCGGACCGATTCGAATCCGGCCGGATCAACTGGAGATCGTCTCGGTCGCCAATCGCACCATGCTGTTGATACAGTCACCCGACTCGCTGGCGATCCGGCGTCCACAAATGATCGACGTGCAGTCCAGCCGCATCGAGTGGAAAAACATCGACATCGTTTGGGAGGTCCCCGAATCCGAAACGGACGGCGGATCGCTGTTCACGATGACCGAGAACCGGATGTTCCGCATGGAAGATTGCACCGTGACGATCCGCAACGTCGCGCGTCGTGATCAGGTTTACGCGTTCGAAGTCTTCACCGATCCGCAACGTCGCCGCCAAGACGCAGTCGTCGAGGAAATGCCCCGCGAGACGAGTCTCGGCGAAGGTTCGGCGGGCGACGGTTCGGCCGCGGCTTTCGCGAGCACCGGCGAAGTGATCGAGTTGCCGCTCGTCGCGATCGAATTGACCGACGTCGTGGTGCGAGGCGAAATCACGATGCTGCACTTGGATCACGCCGCCGGGCTGCAACTGGTTTGGAACAACGGATTTTTGGCCGTGTCGCAGCGGATGATCGATACCGCCGGGGCGTTGCTGCCGACCGGCAAGACCACTCCGGCGATGCAGGTCGAACTGAATCGCGTCACCGCCTCGATTCCCGAAGGGCTGTATCGAATGCGTCTGGGAGGGGTCGGCGACTATCCGGTCGCACTGAAACGCGAAGCCCAGCGATGTGTCTTTTTGGTCCGGCCGGGCGTCCCGCATTTCGAAATCGTCGGCATCGACGAAGACACGCCGATCAAATCGCTGGTCCGCGTGCTCGGCGAAGCCAACGCGTACGCCTACCCGCAAGGCACGGATTTGCAGGATCCGTTCGTCGCGGTGGGCGAAATCATGGATCAGCCCCGCGCGGTCATGCTGGTCGCGTTGATCAGCGATTCCCTGGATTGGTCCAGCGAACTGGACCCTTTTTGGTCGGTGCGATGGTCCGAATCGTCGCGGCCGACGCGGCCGCCGAGCGAATGGTC
>Ga0102938_10003584_pt1 | contig 11572 bp, 11 predicted proteins | sample SalPonR2_B_D2_MG_FD_84516 | JGI IMG/M metagenome (GOLD analysis project Ga0102938, IMG submission 84516) | Salt pond soil microbial communities from South San Francisco under conditions of wetland restoration - Salt Pond MetaG R2_B_D2_MG | ecosystem: Environmental > Aquatic > Marine >... | reverse complement strand
CGGCCCCGGTGGCGAGGCCGTTGATGAACGACAGGCCCATGATGAACATGCCGAGCAGCGAGATCACCACGGTGAAGCCGGCGAACACCACCGCACGACCGGCGGTGTCGATGGCGACGACGGTGGCCTGTTCCGGGTCGAGCCCGGCCTTCAACCCCTCGCGGTAACGGGTGACGATGAACAGCGCGTAGTCGATGCCCACCCCGATGCCGATCATCGCTCCGAGCGTCACCGCGAAGTCGGGCACCGTCATCACGTTCGAGAGCAGGGTGATGATGCCAGCGCCGATACCGACACCGAAGAGCGCCACACCGATCGGCAGTCCCATGGCGAGCACGGAACCGAAGGAGAGGATCAAGATGACGATCGCGAAGGCGAGGCCGATCAGCTCCGATTCGGGCGGTTCGAATTCGGCGAGCGCCTGCCCGCCGACCTCCACCTGGAGCCCGTCGATGTCCGGGGTCAGTTCCCGGATCTCTTCACCGATCGACGACGACTCCGTCTCGCTGATCCCTTCGCCGAGATCGACCTGGGCGTAGGCAACCTGCCCCGCAAGGGGCCCATCGGTTGCGATCTGGCCCCGCAGTCGTCCCTGTTCGGAGTAGGGGCTCGTGACGGTGACCGCGTCGATGGCGTCGATCTCGTCGAAGAGTTCGGTCATCGCCGCCTGCACGGCCGGATCGTCGACGCCCTGATCGGCGCGGAACACGATCGTGCCGGAGAAGCCGCTGCCGGCACCGCCGAAGTACTCGTCGAGGGTTTCGAATCCACGCTTCGATTCCGAGTCGGGCGTCGAGAACGAGCTGTCGCTCGACGCGCCGATCGTGCCGACCAGCGCGAAGACGGTGACGAGCACGGCCACCCACGAGCCGAGCACGAACCAACGCCGACGGAATCCGAAGCGGCCGAGCCTGCCCCAGGCGGAGTCGGGCACCTCGATCGGTGCATGCGGTGCACCGTGGCCTGGTTCGTACGGACGATCGGCATCGTCGGGCTGACCCGACGCGTCCGGGGAAGAAGTGGACGTCATGTTCATTACTGGACAGTCTGACCACTACAATGGGTCTTTGCAACGAATGATGGCGGAACGTGCCGTACGACACACGCCAGCACCGACGACCTGATGCCTGCCTCCACCAACACTCCACCTCGCCTCGACGACCCGAGAGTCGAACGCACGCGCACCGCAGTGATCGAGGCCGCCGCGGAGCTGCTCACCACCGACGGCCCGAGCGCTGTCACCCACGCCAACGTCGCCACCGCAGCGAACGTGAGTCGCACCACCGTCTACAACCACTGGCCCACCCAGGCCGACCTGCTCCGTGACACGATCGAGTCGCTCGGCAAGGTGCCGATCCGCGTCGACCAGTTGAGCGGTGTGCTCCGCGACGACCTCGCGTTGCTGTGCGCGCAGGTCGTGAGCGACCTGACCGACGACCAGCGAGCCCCGATGATCGTCAACATGATGGAACGATCGATGCACGATCCGACGGTGGCCGCGGTGCGCAACGAGTTCTTCCATGCGTTCGCCGGCACTTTTCGTCACGTGATCGCCGCCGCCATCGAACGCGACGAACTGCGTGGCGACCTCGATGTCGAGCGCTCGATCGCGAGCCTGTTCGGGAGCTTCCTCTTCGCCCGGTTCATGTCACCCGACGGATTCGACGGGGCCTTCGCCGACGCCGTGCTCGACGACTTCGTGCGCGTCAACGCCCCCCGCTGACCAGCCTCGTCCCCGCCGCCCCTGCGGGCTCCGGCCCGTCTCGGGCGGTGCCGTCAGACGTCGCGGCGGGCGATCAACGCTTCGACGGCGCCGAGGTCGTACGGGTGACCGAGCATCACGATGAGATGGGTGGCGCCGGCCTCGAGGAACGCATCGAGATGATCGACGTCGTCGGGACCGATGGCGACGGTGCGCTCGATCTCGGACGGGTCACGACCGATCTCGGCACACCAGTTGTCGAGCACGGCGTTCTTGTGGGCGAACGTCTCAGGCGGCCCGAACGAGTTCCAGGCGTCGGCGTACTGCGCGGTGAGTTTCAAGGTGACCTTCTCGCCGGAGCCGCCGACCAGCAGCGGGAGATCGCCGATCGGGGCCGGGTTCAGCGCAGCGAGCCGAGCCTTCAGTCGGGGGAGATCGTGGCGCAGCCTGTGGAGGCGGCCGATCGCCGTGCCGAACTCGTAGCCGTACTCGTCGTAGTCACGTTCGAACCAGCCGGACCCGATGCCGAGGTACATGCGCCCGCTGGAGACGTGATCGGCGGTGCGGGCCATGTCGGCCAGCAGCTCGGGGTTGCGGTAGCTGTTGCACGTGACGAGCATGCCGAGCTTGGCACGCTCGGTGTCTGCAGCCATCGCCGTCAGCAACGTCCAGCCCTCGAAGTGCGTCTCGTCGGGATCGCCGTACAGCGGGAAGAAGTGATCCCAGGTCCAGATCGAGTCGACACCGACCGCCTCGGCGCGGCGCCATGCGTCGCGAATCTCCACATAGGACGTCTGCTGGGGATGGAGTTGGACACCGACGTTGAAGCTCATGGCGCCCAGTGAAGCACGCGACCCGCAGCCGACACCCCGTTTGCGGTGCATTTCGGGTGGGACGACCCGCAGACACCCTCACGCAAACGTGGAATCGGAGCAGTTCAGCGCCGGCGGACGATGACACTGCCGATCGAGTAGCCGGCTCCGAACGAGCAGAGCACGCCGAGGTCTCCGGTCTGCAGGTCGTTGCGATGGCGGTGGAATGCGATCACCGAGCCTGCCGAGGAGGTGTTCGCGAACTCGTCGAGGATCACCGGGGCCTCGTCGTCGGTCGGGATCCGACCGAGCACGCCCTTCGCGATCAGCTGGTTCATCTTGAGGTTGGCCTGGTGCAGCCAGAAGCGGCGAACATCGTGGGCGTCGAGGTCGAGTTGCGTCAGATGGGCGGTGATGTGCTCCGCGACCATCGGGCACACTTCGCGGAACACCATCTGCCCGTTCTGACGGAACACCAACTCCTGCGGGTCGCGCGCTGCCACCTCGGAGGAGTTGAGGAATCCGAAGTCGTTGCGGATGTTGTTGGAGAACTTCGTGGCGAGCTTCGTGCCGAGCACCTCCCACTGTGCGTCGGCGACGGCGTCGTCGGTGCGCTCGAGCACCAGTGCCGTGCAGGCATCACCGAAGATGAAGTGGAAGTCGCGCAGCTCGAAGTTGTTGTGGCCGGACGTGATCTCCGGGTTCACGACGACGACACAGTTCGCCGACCCGTTGCGCAGCGCGTCGACGCCCGCCTGCACCGAGAACGTGGCCGACGAGCAGGCGACGTTCATGTCGTACCCCCATCCATCCGCGCCGAGCGCAGCCTGGATCTCGATCGCCACCGCCGGGTACGCCCGCTGCAGGTTCGAGCAGCCGACGATGACGGCGTCGACGTCGGTCGGGGCGCGACCGGCCTGAGCGAGCGCCTCGTGGATCGCAGGCATCGACATCTCGGCCTGGATACCGAGTTCGTCCTCGCCGCGGGTCTCCAGGCGCGGGCGCATCCGCGCCGGATCGAGAACGCCCGACTTCTCCATCACGTAGCGACGCTCGATTCCCGACGCCTTGAGGATGAACTCCTCATCGGGCACCGCTCGCTCGAGCGTCTCCCCGCGAGCGATCTCCTCGGCGTGCTCGGCGTTCCACTTGAGCACCGCCTCGGTCAACGAGGCGACCAGCTCGGCGTTGCTCACGGATTCGGGTGGCGTGAACAGCCCGGTTCCGGTGATCGAGACGGCAGGCAGTTCGACGAAGGGCATTCGGCCGACGCTAACGAAGTCAGCCCACCCACGTCCGCACGAGCGACCTCACCACGTCGACACCGTCGCCTTTGGATGCGCTGGCCCAGACGATGTCGCCCTGGTCGAGCTGGCATCCAGCGGCCAGTTCCTTCTTGCGTGTGGCCCGCTTCGACGACTTCACCTTGTCGAACTTGGTGGCGACCACGGTGTGCGGCACACCGTGGTAGCGGAGCCAGTCGAGCATCTGCGTGTCGAGCTTGGTCGGGCCGATCAGACCATCGACGAGCACGAACACCATCGACAGGTTCTCGCGTTCGAGGAGGTAGCCCTCGATCATCTCGGGCCAGTCGCGCGTCACCGACTTGGCCGCTTTCGCGAACCCGTACCCGGGCAGGTCGACCATGGTGCCCGGCTCCGGGCGCGCGCTGTCGACCTCGAACATGTTGATCAACTGCGTACGACCCGGCGTGTTCGACACCCTGGCGAGCTGTTTGCGGTTGGCCAGCGCGTTCACCAAGGACGACTTGCCCACGTTGGAGCGGCCAACGAATGCCACCTCGGCGGGTGACTCGGGCAGTTGATCGACCCGACTGGCGGACTGCACGAACGTGAGGCGAAGCGGTCCACTCATGGCGCCATCCTCGCACTCGAAGCACCTGGAAGTGGCCGGAGAACGATGAATCGCTCGCATCGGCGCCCGGTGCAGTCGTATGGTGCCGGGATGCGACGCAACATCATCGGACCACCGCTGACCATCTTCGGAGTAGCCGGGTTGCTGCTGGCGTTGACCGCGTGTGGCGACGCCACCGAGTCCGGGCTCGAACAGATCATCGAGTCGCAGGGCGGCGGCAACGTCGACCTCGACCTCGAAGGTGAAGGCGGATTCTCGGTGCAGACCGAAGACGGTGGCATGACGATCGACGAGGACGGCAACTTCGTGATCACCGACGCCGACGGCTCGGTCGTCACCGGCGGGGTCGACACCGATGGCGGCGGCATCAACGTCGAGTCCGAGGACGGCAGCTTCAGCTCAGGTGCCACGAGTGAGTTGCCGGAGAGCTGGCCGAGTGAGGTCCCCGAGCCCGACGGTCTGGAGATCGTGTCGGCCACGTCGATGGACACCACCGACGGCAGCTCCATCCAGGTGAGCGGCACCGTCGGCGACATCGCACCGTGGATCGACGAGTACGCCGGCAAGATGCAGGCAGCAGGGTTCACCAGTGAGACCTACGAGGTGTGGCAGGGCGAGCAGAACTGGATTGCGATCTTCGAGGGGCCGTACACCGTGGCGCTGAACGTCCTGGCCTTCGAGGGATCCGAACAGACGGTCAGTCTGTCGGTCTTCTCGTCGTGAGTCGGGCGGTCACCCGCTGATCAGCGACGCCAGCGCCCAGATCGCGGCGACCAGGCCGATACCGGCGTAGATCAAGCTGCGCAGCACCGGCGCCCGCTGGAGATTCGCATCGTCGAGCTGCTTGGTCGGTGGTTTCACGACGGCCAACAGGTTTCCGACGAACAACGCGCCACCGAATGCCAGGGTGAGCCACGCAAGGAGATCTTCTCCGAGGAACATCCCATCAGGATGCCGCCTTCTAAGCTCGTTCGGTGCCACGAGGGGGCGCGCTCGACGCGATCAAGAATCCGGCACAGCTCGTCGTCGCCGCATTCGTTGCGCTCATCGCCATCGGCACGTTGCTGCTGTGGTTGCCGATGTCCGCCGACGGGGCCGGCCATGTCGGCCTCGAAGACGCCGTGTTCACCTCGACCTCCGCGGCGACCGTCACCGGCCTGGGCTCCACCGACATCGCCCGCTTCTCGGTGTTCGGTGAACTCGTCATCCTGGTGTTGATCCAGATCGGCGGCTTCGGGATCATGACGATCGGGTCGGTGCTCGCGCTGATCGCGTCACACCGCGTCGGGCTTCGCCAGCGGATGCTCGCCCAGGCCGAGATCGGTGCCGTCGACATGGGCGACCTCCGCCGATTGATCGCCTCGATCGCGAAGATCACCGTCGGCATCGAAGGTTCGCTCGCCGTGGTGTTGTTCATCCGTTTCTGGCAGGGCGGCTACGAGACCAACCTCGGCCACGCTGCCTACTCGGCGGTGTTCCATTCGATCGCCTCGTTCAACAACGCCGGCATCTCGCTGTACTCCGACAACTTCGCACGATTCGTCGGTGACCCCGTCGTCGTGCTCAGCGTGTCGGGAGCGTTCATCGTCGGCGGTCTCGGGTTCCCGATCCTGGTGGAGTTCTGGCGCCGCGAGCGCCATCGCCGGTCGGGCGCAGCGTCGAGACCACTGCCGTGGAGCCTGCACACCAAGATCACGTTGGTGGCCACCGCCGGACTCCTCGTCGTCGGGCCGCTCGTGGTGATGACGTTCGAGTGGACCAACCCGAATACGTTGGGACCGCTCGACACGTTCGACAAGCTCCTGGCCGGCTGGTTCCAGGGTGTCACCCCGAGAACGGCCGGGTTCAACACCGTCGACATCGGCGGGATGAACGAACCGACGCTGCTGGTGATCACCACGCTGATGTTCATCGGTGCAGGGCCGGCGTCGACGAGCGGCGGCATCAAGGTGACCACGTTCGCGGTCCTCGGCTACGTCCTGTGGTCGGAGGTTCGCGGCAACGCCGATGTGGCCGTGTTCAACCGTCGGCTCCCCGCCACGATCGTTCGTCAGGCCCTCGCCATTGCGTTGCTGTCGATCGGGCTCGTGGTCGCGACGTCGCTGCTGTTGATGAGCATCGAAGATCTCCCGCTGACACCGGCGCTGTTCGAGGCGAGTTCTGCGTTCGGCACCGTCGGCCTCTCGACCGGGGTCACCGGCAGCATCGGCGCCACAGGGCACATGGTGCTGGTCATCGTGATGCTCGCCGGCCGTGTCGGTCCGGTCACGTTCGTGACCGCCCTGGCACTGCGTGAGCGTGCTGCGCCGTATCGTTATCCCGAGGAGCGACCGATCATTGGCTGAGAGAATCCTTCACAACATGTTCGGCGGCTTCAGACCGACCGTGCAACATCAGGGTGAGATCGTCGTGATCGGTCTCGGCCGGTTCGGTTCCGCGCTCGCCGGCACCCTGATCGACATGGGGCACGAGGTGCTCGGCATCGACGCCGACGAACACCGCGTCCAGCAACACGCCGGGCACCTGACCCATGTGATGCAGGCCGACACGACCGACGAGGACACCCTGCGCCAGCTGGGTGTCGGTGATGCCGTCACGGCAGTGGTCGCGATCGGCGCCGACGTCGAGGCGAGCGTGCTGACCACCGGCGCGCTCGTCGACATCGGGGTGCCGAACATCTGGGCGAAGGCCCTCACCCAGCCGCACGGCCGGATCCTGCAGCGCGTCGGCGCCCACCACGTGGTGTTCCCCGAGGCGGAGATGGGCAGCCGTGTCGCTCGGCTCGTCACCGGAGCGTTGATCGAGTACTTCGCGCTCGACGACGACTTCGTGCTGGTCGAGATGCGGGTGCCTCGCAATCTGGCCGGGATGCGGCTCGGTGACACCGACCTGCGCGCCAACCACAAGGTCACCGTCGTGTGCATCAAGCCGGAGGGCCAGGCGTTCACCTACGCGGAGAGCGCCACCCTCCTCGGCGAGCACGACCTCATCGTGGTCGCCGGCCATCGCGGCGACATCGAAGGCTTCGCTGATGTCGAGACGTGATGCAACGATTGGTGTCTGACACCGAACGTCACATCCGCGCGGCGACGAGGGCCGGGAGCTGAACCGATCAGTCCGGCTCGATCTGTCTGGCTCGGTCGCCGAGGGCGTCGACGAAGGCGTCGGCGTTCGACGTGGTCGGACGTCCCATCACCGTGAGGCCGGCTCGATCGGTGCGGACCGTCCCGTCGCCGAAGTCGGTCACGAAGTGGCGGAAGCGGTTGCCGGCACCCTCGTCGTCGTCGAACCAGTGCACGGTGACCGCGTCCACCGCGGCACTGTGGAGCAGATCCTTCGGCCGGTTCCGCATGCCCGAGCGAGTCCCCAGGATCAGACGTCGATCGGTGAGCGCGGAGAACGTGGTTTCGCGGATGAGGCTCGTCTCGGGCCCGAGTGACTCGGCGAACGCCTCGCGACGGTCGATGCCGCTCGACGCAGGCGCCGTCATCCCTGAGCCGACGTTGGTGCTGCCGACCACGCCGAAGCTCGTCACCACGTAACTCACCAGGGACTCGCCTGGTGCCTGGGTCGCCAGCCATCGGCCGAGCTGCTCGTGCTTGAATCCCATTGGACGTTCCTCCCGACGCGACCATTCTGGCAGAGACGGTCCTCAGCTCTCGCCGGTGGCGGTCGTCGTCGTCGTGGTGGCGGTCGTCGGCGTGGTGGTGGTCGTGATGTCGCGCCGCTCGATGAACAGCACGATCACACGGTCGTCGGCGTCGAGCAGTTCGGTGAGATCGGAGACGAGGCCGGTCGCATCGGGGGCCTCAGCGCCGGCCACCTCGACGACCGCCTCGGTGCCGTCGAAACTCGTCGACAACACCGCCACGGCCCGCGTCGAAGCCCAATCACGGGCGAGCAGGTCGATACGGTCGGCCAACACCTGGTCGGATGTCGGCGTCGGCGCAGACCCGGAAATGCTCTCCCGCTTCAGCCAGGTGAGCTGGACTTCGAAGGCGCGACCGAACTCGTCGTCGAGGAGGGTCGTCAACGACTCCAACGACGGAGCATCGACAGTGCCGCTGGCATCGAGCCGGATGACGTCGTCCACCACCGACAGCGCGTCGAGCCGACCACCGTCGTCGAGGTCGGCGAGCCACCGATCGACGATCGCCTCGACCTCGGCAACGAGCCGTTCTTCATCGGAGACAACCGTGGTGACGGGTGGTTGCGTCGTCGTCGTGGTGGCCCGGTCGACCCGATCCCACTCGATCGACACGATCCGATCCGCACCGAAAGTCGTCTGCAGGTCAGCGATCAGCGGATCGGGGTCCGGGGGCGTGTCGAAGCTCCGGACGGCGACGGTGATGCGATCGCCGTCGAAGAACACCGCGGGTGCCTGACGGCGGTCGGTCGGGCCGAGCCAGGTGGACACGATGTCGAGTGCCTCGACTTCGCGTTCGGACCGCTCGACCGCGGCCGTCGACGCACCGTAGAGCGGCAGCGCGATCGCCACCACGAACACGCCGACGGTGGCCGCCACGAGCGACGAGCGACGAAAGGTGTTGGCCAGTCGTCGGGGCGGCACGAAGCCGGTGAGCACGAACACGAGTACGCCGGCGAACACGATGGCGATCAGGTTCGTCGTGTACAGCAGGATCGCCCCCCAGGCAAAGGTGGCGTTTCCCGCCTCCATGGAGATCCCGATCGCTGCGAGTGGCGGCACGAGCGCAACCGCCACCGCGACGCCCGGAAGCGACGCCGACACGTCCTTGCGGACCGTCGCGTAGGCCCCGGCGGTTCCGGCTGCGAGTGCCACCACGAGGTCACGGATGTCGGGTGCTGTCCGACTGGTGACTTCGTTGGGCAGCTCACCGTTCACGAACAGCGCCGACAGCACATAGGCGAGCACGATCGAACCGACGGTGGCGAACAGCACGATCCCGAATGCCTGGAACGCCTTGCCGAACAGTGCCATCGCGATGCACGCGGCGGTCGCCAACACCGGTTGCATCAGTGGCGCCAGCAGCATCGCGCCGATCACCACCGCCGCCGAATTCGCCGACATGCCCATCACGGCCACGATCACCGACAGCGTGATCATCACCGCGAAACGGAACGAACCGTGGTCCGGTCGTCGGATCGCCAACTCGGTCATCACCCGCTGGCGCTCCTCGGAGGCAAGGTGACGGTGCCACCAGCGACGGCGACGCTCACGGAGGACCCCGAGACTCGGGTCGTCCTGTCCCGCCTCCTCCACCACCGACGGGACCTTAGAGGATCGGTCGAGACACCCGGTGTACGCCCGTGTCGTGAACGACGCGGCGACGACGCGAGACTGACGCATGGCCGACTTCGACCTGATCATCCGCAGCGGTTCCGTCATCGACGGCACCGGTTCCGACGTTCGAACCGCCGATGTTGCCGTACGCGGCGGCGTCATTGCCGAGGTGGGAACGGTCGACGGCAACGCCGATCGTGAGATCGATGCCGACGGCGCACTCGTGATTCCCGGCATCGTCGACATCCACTCGCACTACGACGGGCAGGCCACCTGGGACGAGCGGTTGCAGCCGTCGTCGTGGCACGGCGTGACCACGGTGGTCACCGGCAATTGCGGTGTCGGGTTCGCGCCGGTGCACGATGCCGACCACGACAAGCTCATCGAGCTGATGGAAGGAGTCGAGGACATCCCCGGCGCCGCGTTGCACGAAGGTTTGAAGTGGAACTGGAACTCGTTCGGCGAGTTCCTCGACGCCGTCGACTCGATCCCTCACGACATCGACGTCGCGGTGCAGGTACCCCACGGTGCGCTGCGCCTCAACGTGATGGGTGAACGCGGCGCCAACCACGAAGACGCCACCGCCGACGACATCGCAGCGATGGCCGAACTCGCCCGCCATGGCATCGAGGCCGGAGCGCTCGGGTTCACCACCAGCCGCACCCGCAACCACAAGACCTCCACCGGCGCCTACACACCGACACTCACCGCTGCACCCGACGAGCTGATCGGCATCGCCCAAGGTGTCGGCGCCACAGGCACCGGCGTGCTGCAGGTGGTGTCCGACTTCCTCGATCCCGATGGTGAGTTCGCGATGTTGCGCGAGATGGTCGCCACATCGGGCCGCCCGATGTCGATCTCGATCGCCCGCAACCCGATGGTGCCGGAGGCGTTCCGTGGGCTCCTCGACCACCTCACCGCCGCCAACGCCGACGGTCTCGTGATGACCGGGCAGGTGGCGCCCCGAGCGGTGGGCCTGATCCTCGGGCTCGAGTGCACACTCAACCCGTTCCTCACCAGCCCGGTCTACCGCGAGATCGCCGATCGATCACTCGCCGAGCGAGTGGCAGCGCTGCGCGACCCGGCGTTCCGGGAACGCCTGCTCGCCGAGGCGTCGGAACGCTCGCGCGACACGCTCGGCGGCAACCTGATCAGCCGATTCGACCTGTTGTTCGAAATGGCCGATGAGCCCGATTACGAGCCGTCCCTCGACACGTCGATCGCGGCTGTCGCTGGACGCTCCGGGCGCCGGCCGGAGGAGGTGGCCCTCGACGCGATGCTCGCCGACGACGGCCACGGCCTGCTGTACCTGCCGTTTCTCAACTACGTCGACGGCAACCTCGACGGCTGCCACGAGATGCTGGTGCACCCGCACACCGTGCCGGGCCTCGCCGACGGCGGCGCTCACGTGGGCACGATCTGCGACGGCAGTTTCCCGACCACGCTGCTCTCCTACTGGGGCCGTGATCGCGACCACGATCGGATCCCGCTGTCGTTCCTGGTGCAGCGGCACTGCCGCGACACCGCCCGCACGGTCGGGCTGTTCGACCGCGGTGTCATCGCTCCCGGCTACCGCGCCGATCTCAACGTGGTCGACTTCGACCGGCTGCGACTGTACAAGCCCCAGATCGTCCACGACCTGCCCGCACAGGGCCGACGCCTGCTGCAGCGCGCCGATGGCTGGCGCCACACGATCGTTGCCGGCCACGAGACCTACCACGACGGCGTCGCCACCGACGCCCTGCCCGGCCGCCTGATCCGTGGCGCCCAGCCCGCACCGACGAGAGCGTGACATGAGCACCACCGCGACACCGGGTGACGTCGTCGAGCTGGAAACCCACGCCAACTGGCGCGCCAGCGACGTCGGCAACGCCGACGACTGGACGTTGCACCTCACCGACGTCCATCACACCGAACTCG
>Ga0102938_10003582_pt1 | contig 11573 bp, 9 predicted proteins | sample SalPonR2_B_D2_MG_FD_84516 | JGI IMG/M metagenome (GOLD analysis project Ga0102938, IMG submission 84516) | Salt pond soil microbial communities from South San Francisco under conditions of wetland restoration - Salt Pond MetaG R2_B_D2_MG | ecosystem: Environmental > Aquatic > Marine > Intertidal... | reverse complement strand
TAGCGAATTTAAAGAGGTGCTGCACAGTCTACAACCTGGTACAGACGTAACCTTTCGCGGTCCATTCGGAGAATTCCATGCCGCCACTACACCCGAACAAATTGTCGGCGTGGCTGGTGGTATCGGTATTACCCCCTTTCGTGCCCTCGCGTACGACATCGCGCATACCCACCTACCCCAAACAAAGCTACATCTTATTTACGCTACCAAAGACAGCTACCCGTACCAAGTCGAGCTCGACCGCTGGGCTACCCAAACCGACAACCTCACCATTGCATACCACCGCGAACCAGCCGCAGTTAAAGACGCCATTACCAACCAATGGAATATCTATGGCAACCAGGCGCGCTACTTTATCTCCGGCTCGCCGGGCATGATTGCCGGGCTACGCGAGCACTGTCAGGAACTCGGCGTACAACGTATCGTCAACGACCCCTTTAAAGGCTACTAACCGAAACAAATCTTTGTCCGCCCTCCTGGACTCGAACCAGGGACCACGAAGGTATAAGCTTCGCGCTACTACCAACTGAGCTAAGGGCGGACAAAGATTTTTTTCAATACCCTTTTATTGAACTCCAATACTACCGTATATAACATCACAAATAAACAGTACTGGCTGCTATACTTAACCCATCATGTCTTGGGTTCGTAAACATCCCCTCGTTAGTTCGTTGGTACTGCTACTACTTATCGGTGGCCTGAGTGCCGTCGTTGCGGGGCAAAATCGTACCCCCGACTGGACGACCACGACGGTTGAACGGGGGGCTGTGACCGAGATTGTCTCGGTATCTGGTACGGTGGAAACCACACGTGATGCTACCCTCTCTTTTCCGACGGCGGGGATCGTCTCAGAAATACTAGTCGCCCGAGGCGACACCGTCGCAACTGGCACGCTCTTAGCCACCATTGGTGATGCTGCCATTGTCGCAGAACGACAACAAGCACTGGCGGCCCTCCAGCAAGCTGAAGCAACCCAAGCCGAACTGCAAGCCGGTGTAACCAGCGAAACGCGGGCAGTCAGTGAGACAGCAGTCACCAACGCGCGTGAGGCGCTTATACGTACACAAACGTTAGCGCGGGAGCAAGTAGCTAATGCACTTACCGCACTCCGCTCAACCGACCTGGCGGTGGTCGCCACAGACCTCAGCCAAAATGAAGCCGTGCCGACAGTGAGCGGTACCTACACGTGTAGCGACGAAGGTACCTACAACATTCGAGTATATAGCTCAGGTAGCGTCTCGGGTTACTCTTTCGAGGTGAGCGGCCTCGAGTCTGGTATCTATACCGCCTACACAGACCAGCCTGGACCGCTCGGTAACTGCGGGCTGTTTATCCAATTTGCGGAAAACGCAAATTACACCAACACAGAGTGGGAAATTACGATACCCAATACCCGCAGCAGCACCTACCTCACTCGGCTAAACGCCTATACCCTGGCCCTTACTCAAGCCGAGAGTAACGTTGCCGCAGCCCGCGACGCAGTACGGCTCGCCGAGAACCAAGCCGCACAGACGACTGCCGGAGCTCGTGTGGAAGCGCTTCTGTCGGCCAACGCGCAAGTTCTCGATGCACAGGCTCGTGTCCGTGCCATTGACGCGCGCTTGCGCGACTACGCGTTGTACGCTCCCTTTACGGGAGTCGTCACCGACGTCCTGGTCGAACCCGGTGAAACAGTCCGCACCGAAGCAGTACTAACCATGCTCGATACTACAGCGTTTGAAATCGTCGCCCTTGTGCCTGAAATCGATATCACCAAGCTCGCCATCGGTCAGTCAGTGGAAGGGCAATTCGATGCCAATCGCGCTGAGCCAGTCACTGGTCAAATATCCTATGTGGCACCAGTTGCCACCGAGGTCGATGGGGTGGGTTATTTCGAAACCGTGATTGTACCCGACACCATACCGTCGTGGCTGCGGGCTGGTCTAAATGCCGATATCGATATCACCATCGCAACCCGCACCGACGTCACCCGACTTCCGCAACGCTTTGTCACCGTCACTAACGAGGCTGCTTCGGTATTAGTTGTGTCTGGCGACACGCGTACCGAGACCCCGGTAACCGTCGGTCTTCGAGGTAACGATGGTTTTATTGAAGTAATGGATGTACCCGCTGGCACGGTAGTAGCAGCACCATAGCGCACGCTTAGCCGCACTACCTATACGCACCATGCAGCTTGTACCACACATTTTAGCCACCCCTGTTAACCCGAGCGTCTACTACTATGCGTAGCCTCCGCATCGGACTCTTACTTGGTATTCGGCAAATTCAGCGTGCCAGTTATTGGACGACGGGTCTGATTATTTTTGTCATGACCCTCACCTTCTTAAACCTTATCGCGGTGTCGGGGATTCTCATTGGACTCATCGAAGGTTCAGAGCGAGCCGTACAGCGATTTTCACTCGGTGATGTTATCGTCACTCCGCTAGCTGAAGAAGATCACATACTAGAAACCGAACGTTTTGTAAAAACCCTCCAAACGTTACCAGAAATCGACAACTACTCCGTGCGATTCCGCGGCAATGCGGAAATCGAAGCAAACTACATGGAACGACGCGACCTGGCTGCCGATCGAGATGTGGTGGCAGCGGTCGTGACGGGTATAGACCCGCTTCAAGAAGAGGCGATGACCAACCTCTCCTCAACACTGATTGAGGGAGAGTACCTAGACCCCACCGAGGAGGGCTACATCCTGATTGGTGCTTACTTTATTAAGCGGTACGCAGAACAGTTTGGTGATGTATTTGATGCTCTCGACGACGTCTATCCGGGCGACACTGTCCGCCTCACCTTTGGCGACATCAGTAAAGAATTTGAAGTGAAAGGTATTATTCAATCGAAAGTCGATGAAATCAACCTTAATACGTACATACCAGAGCGGGAGTTTCGTCGCATTTTTAACCGCATCGACCGCAACGCCGACCAAATTGTGATGCGTCTCGAGCCGGGAACGTCAGCCGATACACTTCAAGCGTCGCTCACCAGTATTGGATTAGACGAGTACGCTAAAATACAAACGTTTGAAGAAAGCCTACCTAAGTTTTTAATTGACATTAAAAATACCTTCAATGTACTGGGTACATTTATCGGGTCCATTGGTATTGTGGTTGCCTCTATTACGATTTTCATCATTATCTTTATTAATGCCGTGTCACGCCGGCAACAGATTGGTATTCTCAAGGGAATAGGTATTCATCGCGAAGTAATTGAAATTGCCTACGTAGCACAAGCGGCCTTTTATGCCTTGGTGGGCTCAGCCATTGGCGCTTTGTTTACCTACGGGTACCTGGTGCCCTACTTTGACCGTAACCCGATTCAGTTTCCGTTTAGTGATGGTATTTTAGTCGCCGACCCCGAGACAACCTTTTGGCGCTTTGTAACACTATTTGTGATTACCCTCATTGCCGGTCTCGTCCCAGCCTGGATGATCGTACGACAAAACACCCTGAACTCTATCTTAGGGCGTAAATAAAATAAGACATAAAGCCGAAGGCGGCAATGGCGAATGCTCACGAGTGTAAAGATTCTACCGACACCACTGTGTCCGCACGCAAGCGCCCATCGTAAACCTTGCTACAATACTGGTATGACCAACCTCGTTGAAGCAAAAAATATTCACCGTCGTTTTGGCAAAGGGCACCTTACGACCCACGTCCTTAAAGGTATTGACCTAACTGTTGCGGAGGGTGAGTTCTTGGCCATTATGGGAAAATCAGGGGCTGGCAAATCAACGTTGATGTACCAACTCTCAGTCCTCGACACCCCAACCGAAGGCACCATCTACGTCGATGGTACTGATGTATTGTCCCTGAATGAGCGCGACGCTACCGATTTTCGCCTACAAACCCTCGGTTACGTATTTCAAAACTATGCCCTCGTACCCGATCTCTCAGCGCAAGAAAATGTCATGATGCCACTTTTAATGCGTGGCGAGGACTGGACGGCAGCCAAGCGGCGTGCAAATCTAATGCTCGACGAAGTCGGACTTGAGGGTAAATATATGAGTCTCCCCGGTATGCTCTCTGGTGGCGAGCAGCAACGGGTCGCCGTGGCTCGTGCGCTGGCGGGTAAACCAAAAATTATCTTCGCTGACGAACCAACCGCCAACCTCGACTCCGTTTCGGGGCAGCAGGTTGTCGACCTCTTGACGACACTCCACCGCGAACAGCAACAGACCATTGTTATGGTCACCCACGAGCCCGAGTACGCCGAGCCGTGCGATCGCATTGTGTACCTCGAAGATGGGCGAATTATCACCCGTTAGTACCAAAAAACTCCCGTTCGGGAGTTTTTTGGTATCAACCTAGATTTTACTACTCGTCACTATCACTATCTTTACAATAGCGTGTGAGGCCAAGCTCGCAATACCGCGCTTCTAAGTCAACTTCCGTTGTCCCTGGAGCATATCCGCCATAGTTTTGAGACTTTGCCGTGTCCGCATCATTCTGACGACGTGAGTCAGTACTTCCACCGAAACCACCCCACGTAGATCGCGTGCGCGAGGTATCGAGTACACGTACCTTCTTCACGTCACGCTCGAGCACACCGTTGCGCAGTGCGACCGTGAAGGTACCACCGGTTTCGTACGTAAAGCCAGTTGCACCAGCATCGACACAGACAGTGTCACCAAATTTGGCACATCCATTCAGGTCCGTCCAGGTATCATCGTCACCGAAGGTAATCTCGAGCTCAGGGTACTCGTCTTCGTCGTGCCGTGAGAGCACCTTAATCTCAAGCGGTGCCACACCAGTTGGTGGGGTGATAATCACGTTCGGAAACTGATCGTCACCACCAACGGTTTGCGCTTTCTTCACGACGCGTAGCCACTGGCCAGCACTCCACCCCGCAGTACCATCAGCGTAGCTGATGTACCACCAGGTGTACCCATCACGCTCCTCGGGGCCTTTTTCGACCGTACCGCGGGCCGAGCGGGCAACCGTGCGCACTGCCTCGCCACTAACACCAGCTTGGCTGCGCACGCGTAAGCGCTCGAGTGTCACCACTTCGTCACCAATTTCTACCTCCCGAGTACGAGTGGTGGTCTCTTTCCGTTCTTGGGCCTGCTCTGCGCCAGACCAACTACTCTGGGTCCGGGTACGCAACAGTTGTGTAAGTTGCCGGATAAGAGCCATAATTTCGTCACGATCCATGGTTTTAAGTTGTTCGGCAGAGGTACGTTGCACATTCGACTGCCGAGCTTGGGCCCAGTCGCCGACACCACCTGAGTATCCTCCCTGTTGCATACTACCTGCTCCGGAGCTTCTCACCGAAAAACCACCAGATCGCTGTCCCGAACTTGATTGGGACCGTGAGTATGATCCACCTTGCATGCCACCCGAACCGGCATTAGTGCCAGAGAATCCATTGCGATCAGGATTGCCACTCGTTGGTAATGAGGGCTCAGGGTTAGTGACAGGATCACCATTACCGTCTCGCACTACGTCACCAGTACTACGATTAGTTACATATTGGGTTAACGCATTGGCTCGATTAATAATTTCTAGCTGCACCTCTTCGAGGCTCACTTGCGCAGCAGCTGCTTGCGGTACGAGCAGCGCGCTCACGAACATCACACTCGCGACTGTCAAAGTTAGTCCGCTGCGAAGAAGTAGGGTACTAATTGTCATACATAATTATTAAGAATACATTTTTTGCTAATACTGTTGTCTCGGCTGTAGACACGGAAAGAGCCGGCACGCAAAGCGTGCCGGCCTCCATACCTCAGATGGTACAACCTTATTGCTTACCGTTCTGAGTCGTCTGTGGATAACTCAGTTTCATCGGCAGTCGCCGCCTCTTTAGTTGGGTCGGCCGTTTTAAGGAGCGCGTCGCGTTCCTCACGGTAGGCATCCTTAATTATCACGCCAGCTTCTTTCAGTAACTGCTCATACTCCGGTCGCTCGAGCGTTTCCACCTCCATTAATTTCAGTGAAATAGTGTCGAGGGCATCGCGATGCTTTGTCAAAATCTCACGGGCTTTCTCCTTCCCTTCTTCAATAATGCGCTGAACTTCGTCGTCAATCGCCTTAGCTACCTGCGGACTGTAGCCACGATTCTCGCTCATGCCGCCGCCAATCATTTGGCCACCCGTACCCTCGAGTGCGATTGGCCCGAGGTTGCTCATACCGTACTTCGTTACCATATCACGGGCGAGGTTTGCCACCACCTGCAAGTCGTTACTTGGGCCGGTGGTAAGGTCGCCAAAGATCATCTCCTCGGTGACGTACCCGCCGAGTGTCATGGCGATGTCGTCAATAAATTCTTTTTTAGTGTGCATCTTGCGGTCTTCGTCGGGCAGCTTGAGGGTGTACCCCGCCGCGCGGCCGCGAGAAATAATCGAAATCTTCTGTACTGGGTCGGCAAACGGTAAGACACTTGCGACCAACGCATGCCCGACTTCGTGGTAGGCGGTAATTTTGCGCTCCTTTTGCGTCAGCACATGGCTCTTACGCTCCGGGCCAAGCATTACTTTTTCAATCGAGCGAATCAGGTCGAATTGACCAAGCGTTTTACGGCTCTCGCGCGCTGCAAGAATAGCAGCCTCATTCATAAGACTGTAGAGTTCTGCCCCTGAAAAGCCAGGCGTGCGTTGTGCCACAATATCGAGGTTTACGTCTTCGGCGAGCTGCTTCTTGCGAGCGTGGACCTTGAGAATTGCTTTGCGATCGTCGCGGTCTGGCAAGTCAATCGTAACCCGGCGGTCGAAGCGGCCTGGGCGCAAGAGTGCTGGGTCGAGTACGTCGGGGCGGTTGGTGGCAGCCATCACAATCACCTTGGCGTTTGGCTCAAAACCGTCCATCTCTACGAGGATTTGGTTAAGCGTTTGCTCGCGCTCATCGTTACCACCGCCGATGCCGGTACCGCGCACGCGACCGACGGCATCAATCTCATCTACAAAGATAATCGCGGGAGCGTTCTTCTTGGCCATGGTAAACAAATCGCGCACGCGACTGGCACCGACACCAACAAACATCTCCACAAACTCAGAGCCGGAGATAGAAAAGAACGGCACCCCCGCTTCCCCTGCGACCGCGCGGGCCAACAGCGTCTTACCGGTACCCGGTGAACCCATCATCATTACTCCTTTTGGAATTTCTGCACCAATATCAAGAAACTTCTTCGGATGCTTAAGAAAGTCGACAATCTCTTCCAACTCTTGCTTCGCCTCTTTGGCTCCCGCGACATCTTTAAAGGTAACTTTCTGGTTTGTATCGTCGGGGTCAATCATTCGCGCTTTGCTATTGCCAAAGCTCATTGCCTGCATGCCAGCTCCCTTCACCGACCGGCTAAAAAACCAAATAATAATGATGAGGAACAGTAATGGAAATAAAAACGGCGCCAAGTTACCCAACCAGTAGCCGAAGCCAGTTGGATTCTGTACATCAATCGTAATGGCAGCCAGTTGCTCCTGGCTCACCCCTAAGTTTGTCAACGATTCTGAAATCGCTGCATCGGTCTCGCGCTTGGCTTCACCGGGGTTCCGCGTTTCGTCGGTGTACTCAACTTCGAGAGTCGAACCGCGAACGACAATTGTCTCGACTTCGCCACCCTTTACCTGTTCGACCACTTGCGAGAGGGTTAACTCTTCGGGTGTCACTTGGGTATCGGCGATATAGGAATAGACAGCCGTTATGAGAATAAGAAAGAGTACGGCAGAGAGAATATTGTTCCAGAAGTTACCCGGGCCAACGGGTACCTTTTTACCCGCACTCCGTAACTGCGCAATCGAAACACCGCGCTTTTCGGTATTTTTATTAGCGGACGCATCTTTGGTTTCTGTTTCTGGTGCAGTAGTCGGTGTTTCAGTATTTTCTGATGTATCTGACGAATCACTCGCCTCATCTGCTGGCGCGACTTTCTCTGTATCAGTATGTGGATCTTTATTCTGCTCGTTCATAGTCGGCTCATTATACATATAATGAGCACAAAGGCCACGTTTTCCGAGTATAAAAAATACCACCGACAAAAAGTTAGGGTCGAGGTATGCCCCACCCTTACTTTTAGTCTGCTCGGTAACGAGCGTTTAGCTGCAAACATGTAATTCGTACCATAAAAATTGTTTTGTGAGCAGTCGTCACATTACACCGATGTAACTGACAAAAACTTAGGGTCGGGGTATAGTACGAAGTACTATGGCCGACCTCGCCCGCAACAAAAAAGCCACTTTTAACTACGAAATCCTCGAACGGTTTGAAGCCGGTATGGTGTTGTACGGCTACGAAGTGAAGGCTATCCGGGTAGGTAAAGTATCGCTCGAAGGTGCATACATAATTATTCGAAACAGCGAACTCTACCTCAAAGGCGCCACCATTAGCTACTACCAAGAGGCTAATACGCCCGATACCTATAACCCCGAACGGGAGCGCAAGCTGCTATTGAGCAAAAAAGAGATTGCCCAGTTGGAAAAACAACTCAATACCGCTGGCTTGACAATAGTGCCTATTAAGTTGTATAATAATAATCAGAATATCAAGCTTGAAATCGCGCTCGTTCGTGGTAAAAAGAAAGCAGACAAACGTGAGACGATTAAAGCGCGCGATACCAAGCGCGACCTCGATCGTCTCCTCAAGCAACAGTAGTTCTTACACATTTCGCTACAGCAAGATGGTTGACAGGCAACCATCTGGTGACGCCAAATAGCGCACCATGATCTTAGACGAGGGAGAAAAAAGAATGAACTCGGACACTGGTAGTAACCACGGCGGGCGGAGCTGGGAAGGTCTCAAAGAATCACTCAGGGGTCCGGACGAGGGTCATCCCAACCGCCAGGAGCAGCCGGAAACGCCACTCTATTTGCGCCTGCAAAAGAAGCTGGAAGACGAGGACATGACCTCGATCATCGATCAATTCTGATCTACAGTGGGCGGCATCAAGCAGGTCGAGTCGCCCACCTCGCACCACCCACCGCTGAGAGGGTTCTAATATCTCAGCACCGTCTTGCTGTAGCGAAATCAAAATGAGGAGGAGTGAGATGACCGAACAGACGAGACAAAACTGGACGTTCGCTCAAATGCTTGCGGGTATGTGTAACGATTACTACGCTCACTTGCGTCAACGCGCCATCGATAAATTATATGATGGTGACAAAGCTGCATTTGAGGCTTTCGTCAAAGAGAAATTTGCAGGCTCTTCAGAAGAGTTTAGAGACGCTGACATCTTCCTTTGGCTAAGCAGCGTGTTTCCTGCAAAGGAAAAGCCAGCTACATATCACACAAACCTTTCGAGCTTAAGCAAGGCTGAACTCTTCGAGATACACCAGGCTCAAGCAACATTGGTCGGCCTCAGCGTGGAAGAATTTCGAGCACACTTGAAGGCTCGTGTGCCGGGTCTGGCCGAAACACCAGTCGACCGGTCAACAGGTCTTCTTCACGACATGAGTGACAAAGCATGTCGTGAACGCTTCTTACGTCGTTCTTCTGGCCTCTGATATCTGGACCGGGCGAAGCGCACGCTTCGCCCGGTCCACCCTTTTCATACTTCTCTGCTTATATATAATACGAACGTACATCGTTCCCCGCTTTCAATTGAAACCCTTCAATTGAAAGCGGGGGATGCCAGGCATCGACGGTTAGCATGCCCATTGTGTGCAGTGTCGCAGTTGGTCGCTGACTGCGTTAAAACAGCGACTATGTTTACGTGCAAAGAATAGCGTAACTAGTCCTTACTTTACTGCTAAGGACTTCGCCTTCGCGACTGCGTAGATCTCACGATCCGCTCGCCAATGCGACGTCACCGTATTTGAGTTCTCATAGGATACGGCTGGTGTAATAACCCTGAGAATATATCCCCTACTGCCGTGTGAGGTAGGTGACGAAATTCTACACACTCGACCCTGAAGTGTTTCGTTACACTTTTAAGCTTCTGGGTTTAAATCAAAGGTGTAACTACGCACTGTAGAGTCACCTTGGGGTGATAACGCGGACGGGAGTTCGAATCTCCCCATCTCCACCAAATTTAAAAACAAAACGAGTCTCATACAATGAGACTCGTTTTGTTTTATCTATGAGAGATATTGTAAATCAGAACCCACACACCTCTGCACCTTTCTTCGAAGCTGGTTTATCCGCATTGCGCTCGTGCCACGCCATCACATTTGGGTACTCGTTGAGGCCTAAGAACTCCTTCGCTTCGTAGCCCCAGTCGAGACAGCCCACCCACGGGAAGGTTGAAATATCGGCAATTGAGTATTCTCCCACGAGATATTCTTGCCCCTCGAGTTGCTGCTCGAGAACACCGAGGAGTCGCTTCACCTCCTTCGTGTATCGTTCGACCGGATACGGATGGTCACAGTTGTCTTTACCAAATTTATAAAAGTGACCAAACTGTCCGAACATTGGCCCTACACCAGCATTTTGGAAAAAGAGCCACTGAATCGTTTCGCTGCGCTTGGCTGGGTCGCGAGAGAGTAACTGACCCGACTTCTCCGCCAGGTACATCAGAATAGCGCCCGACTCAAACACCCGATGCTCGGCACCATCTGGGCCATCCGGGTCGATAATAGCTGGAATCTTGCTGTTTGGGTTTACCTTCGTTACAAACTCTTCAGTAAACTGCTCACCAGCGCCAATATCGACGCAGTGCGCTTCGTACGGTAGCCCCATTGCTTCTAACGCGATTGATACTTTGCGCCCGTTGGGCGTAGCGACGGTATAGAGTTGGATTGGTTGTATCATAGCTCGAGTCTAGCACACACACCAAAGGTGCAATACAAAGCTTTACCGACAAATGGTCTAGGAGTCCCCTAGACCATTTGCTGATGGGGTTGGTTCTGCTGTGAGTTCGTCGGGGGTTTCTTGTACCATTTCGGTTTCTTTTATTTCTTCTACTTCTTCTACTTCTTCATCCTTTGCGCCAGTCTCCGTTTCCTGTTGGTGTTGGGTGGCGGGAGTACGCTCCTCACTCTCGACCGGCGGCTCGGTATCGGTGGTTTCAGTTGGTTCGGTTAGTTCTGTCTCAGACGCTACTCCGGATGTCGTTGGCTCACTAGTATCGGCTGGTGGTAGTAGTCCTACCGCGTCTACCGACTCACCCGGCTGGGTACCACCCCCACCACCGCGACGATTCTCGCACTGGTCAGTGGTGGTATCGCGGCCACCGCGACGGTCTTCTGGCTCACGACGAGGTGATTCATCAGGTGTTGTTACCCCTACAAGCTCCATCTCGGTAACAGTAGACTCGTCTCTGGTAGCGTCATCATTGGTAGATTGCTCGCGCTTTACCGGACGGTACTGGTTATCGGCGGTACAGTAGAGGGTGCCAAAGCGCTCGACATGACGCTCCTCAACCACCAGCGTGGTCGTAAACGCACTACCCTTTTCGCACTGGCCATACCAACCAATACGCCAGTCAGCCTTCACAAACCCAGCGGGTACTAACTCTTCAATCGTGTACGTACCAACCGGTAATGGCGTAAAGCTGTCGTGCGGAGCAATCACATCAATCCCGTCTCCGACAATACGGTAAGAGAAGTCGCGTAGTGCATACCCCTCAGCGACACCACTAATGTCTTTGCGAATGTAGAAATCGACGGTTGGTTCGGGTGGAGTGCACCCTCCACCACTACCGGTTGGTGAGCC
>Ga0102938_10003579_pt1 | contig 11585 bp, 10 predicted proteins | sample SalPonR2_B_D2_MG_FD_84516 | JGI IMG/M metagenome (GOLD analysis project Ga0102938, IMG submission 84516) | Salt pond soil microbial communities from South San Francisco under conditions of wetland restoration - Salt Pond MetaG R2_B_D2_MG | ecosystem: Environmental > Aquatic > Marine >... | reverse complement strand
TTAACGCCACCCCGGACACACAGCGATTCAACAACCACCCGCAGCTGTTCCAGTATTTCCTTGCCAACCGCGAGCGCAGCGAGGCCACTGCCAGCGTCGCCGCAACACCGGCCCCCGACTGGACGCTGAACGTCAGCTTACGTTGGCGTGATGATCGCTATGATCAGAGTGAACTGGGCCTGACCGACTCTACGTGGTCGCGAGCCCACGGCAGCGTTTCCTATGCCGCGGGCAGCGATCTGACGTTCACCGCTTACGCGGGGGTTGATCAATTTGAGTACGCCCAGGACGGCAGGGCATTCAATGGCGGGCAGGAGAAAAACCCTTTCGCTGTTTCTCCGCCGCTACCGCAGGCCAGCGACCCGACACAGAACTGGTCGCTGGAGTCGACCGACCACAGCGTTACCGCGGGCGCTACCGTCGCCTGGCAAGTGGCCCCCGATGTGGGCCTGGAGATCGACTACCACCTGGTCACAACCGAGGCCCGGCAGTCATTCATCTCCCGCCCGGACTCGCAGCTTTCACCCTCCGACCTGCCCGACGTTGAGACGCGCATGCACCAGGTTCACGCCAGCGGCCTGTGGCACATACGGGAGAACCTGTCATGGCGACTCAGCTATCGTTTCTACCACTACAACTCCGATGACTGGGCTATCGAGAATGTCGGGGTAACGACGATGGACAAGGTTTTGAGTTTCGGCGCTGAAAATCCACATGAGAATATTCACTACCTGGGCGCGTCAGTGATTTATCGCTGGCAATAATGCGCCCCGAGGGAAGGACGTATGCAGAGCTTATTACACTGGTGCTGCCTCGCAGCTTTGCTCGGAACTCTTGTTGCCTGCGGCGGCGGGGGCGGCAATAGCGCACCGGGCGTCAACCCGGGACCACCCTCGCCGGGCGGGCCGGTGGAGCCACCTGTACCGGAATTCCCGACTACCAACCCGGCGCCCTATGCAGAGGCCAACTCGCTATTTGCCTTTATTACCGATGTACAGCTGAACGAAGATCGGCAACCGGTGGTGACATTCCAGCTTAGCGATGGTGACAACGTACCGATTATTGACCTGGCCGCAGAAAATGTGCGTTTTGTGATCGCCAAGCTGCAGCGCAGTCCGCTGGGCAACCTCTCGGGCAATTGGCAGTCCTACATCAACCGTATCGAGCAGCCGGGTGTCGGTCCGGGTACGCAGCCAAAATTGCAGGCAACAGCGGAGAGTTCGGGCGAGCTGCAGAACAATGGTGACGGCAGCTACATTTATCGCTTCGACACCCGACTGACAGAATTGCCCGAGGCAATTCTTGCGCAGGCAAGTACAGAGGGCATTGATCTCAGCTTTGACCCGATGCTGACACATCGCGTTGCCATTCAGTTTGACGGCTCGCGGGACACTGCCAACCCACACTACGACTGGGTGCCGGCGAGCGGCGCCACGCAGGGCATCTTTACACTGGACATTGCCGCAACGGAAACCTGTAACAACTGTCATGACCCGCTGGCTATTCACGGTGGCAACCGGCGTGAAGTCGAGTACTGCGTCACCTGCCACAACGCCGGGTCGACCGATGCCAACAGCGGCAACAGCGTTGACATGAAGGTCATGATTCACAAGATTCACCGCGGCGCCGGCCTGCCGAGCGTGGAAGCAGGCGGCGAGTATGTTATCTACGGTTTTCGCGACAGCAAACACGATTACTCGAACCTGCACTACCCGCAGGACATCCGCAATTGCGTGAACTGCCACGCGGGAACAGCCACGGCTGGCGACCGCGAAGATCTGGTGCTGACCGCCCAGGGCGACAACTGGGCCGAGTATTCCAGCGCCGCCGTCTGCGGCAGTTGCCACGACGACGTCGACTTTGCCACGCACAAGGGGGGGCAGCCCGACGACTCTCGCTGCAGCCAGTGTCACGCGCCGGACAAGACCTTCGGCATCGTGAATAGCCATCGAATACTTATCGACGAGGCGCGCGAGCGCTTTCATGCCGAAATCATCAGCGTTGAAAACACTGCACCGGGAGAGCGCCCACTGGTCAGCTTCAAAGTCAGCAACCCGCTCACTGGCGAGCCCTACGACATTCTCAACGACCCGGTATTCACCGGGTCCGGTGCCACGCTGCGCGTGGGCATGGCATGGAGTACGACCGACTACACAAATACCGGCAACCGCAGTGACGACGCCAACACGGTGACAACCGATGCGTTGGCGGGCGCGACCGGGAATGGCGACGGCAGCTATAGTCTGGCCCTGTCATCGCCCGTGCCGGATGGCAGCGAGCCTCCCGGTAAAGCGGCCTCTGGCAGCGGCGTGGTAACCATTGAGGGCCACCCGGTTGTAGACACCGACGGTGATGGCCAGACGGAGAACGTACCCGTGGGTGACGTGGTGCGGTTTTTCTCCATCGACGAAGCAGACGGCACGCCAGCTCCCCGCCGCCAGGTTGTGGAAATAGAAAATTGCCTGGCTTGCCACAGCTCGCTGGTGCTGCATGGAAGCAACCGGGCAGATAACATCGATAGCTGCGTGACCTGCCACAACCCGCGCAACACCGACCGCCGTGTCAGGGAGATCGCCCAGAGCCCCCCCACCGACGGTAAACAGGAGGAGTCGCTGGACTTCAAGACCATGATTCACGCGATCCACGCACCCAGCATCCGTGAACAGCCCTTGCAGGTAGTAGGCTTCCGGGGATTCACCACCTACGTGTACGACGAGGAGCAGGTGCACTACCCGGGCAACCTGGCGAACTGCGTCGCCTGCCACGGCGAGCAGGGCTACAGCCTGCCGCTGGCGGCGTCCGTGCTGGCGACCAGTATCCTCACCGGCGACAATCGTGAAGATCCCGCGGACGATACCGTGGTAAGCCCGGCGACGGCGGTCTGCAGCAGTTGCCACGACGACGCTGTCGCCGCCGCACACATGACAGCCAACGGAGGCAGCTTCAACACCACGCAGCAGGCCGTGGACAGCGGTGAGGTGGTGGAACAGTGCGCCTTGTGCCACGGCGAGGGCCGCAGCGCAGATACTGCCCAGGTACACGGCATCCGGTGACTTGGCACCGCGTCACGGCGCCAGTATAGTGCTGCCGCATGCAGTATAACGGCAGCGACAACTTCGAGCACGGCAAGCCGGGGCGCATCGGCGTCCTGGTGACCAACCTCGGCACGCCCGATGCCCCGGAAAAGGGCGCGCTCAAAACCTATCTCAGGGAGTTCCTCTCCGACCCGCGCGTGGTGGAGATTCCGCGCGCCCTGTGGTGGCTGATACTGCACGGGATCATCCTGAACATTCGCCCGGCGCGCTCCGCCGAGGCCTACCGCGCAGTCTGGACCAATGACGGCTCACCCCTGCGGGTGCATACCGAGGCACAGGCCCGGGCGCTTGGCGCGCTACTCGAGGAACGCTGTGGTAGCCAGGTCACCGTCGCCTACGCCATGCGCTATGGGAACCCCTCGATTCCCGGGACGATCAACCAGCTCATGCAGCAGGGAGTACGTCGGTTGCTGGTCCTGCCGCTCTACCCCCAGTACAGCTGTGCCACCACAGCTTCGACCTTCGACGCCCTGGCCGCAGACTTCACCCGCAGGCGCTGGCTGCCCGAGCTGCATTTCATCACCAGCTATCACGACCATCCCGCGTATATTTCCGCGCTGGCAGACAGCGTGCGCGCTTTCCGGGCGGAGCATGGCAGCGCGGGGCGGCTCATTTTTTCCTATCATGGCGAGCCGCGCAGGTACCTCGACCGAGGGGACCCGTATCATTGTCAATGCCACAAAACAACGCGACTCGTGGCAGAGGCGCTGGGGCTCGGGGAGCAGGATTACCTCACTACCTTTCAGTCACGTTTTGGGCGGGCCGAATGGCTGCAGCCTTACACAGATGAAACACTCAAAAGCCTACCCGGCGAGGGCGTCAAGACGGTGCAGGTAATCTGCCCTGGCTTTGCTGCGGATTGCCTGGAAACGCTGGAAGAAATCGAGGTGGAAAACCGCGCGTATTTTCTCGAGGCAGGCGGCACCGATTTTCACTATATTCCCTGCCTGAACAGCAACCCGGCGCATATCGAAGCACTGGCGGCTATTGTTCAGCAGCAGCTTGCAGCGTGGCTGCAGAGACCATCCGATGAGCATGACAGCAAAGCCCGGGCGCTCGCCATGGGCGCGGAGCGATAACCGCGAGCCACCACTGCGCGCCCACCATCAGCCAGGGCTATAGCCAACGACGCACTCGTTGACAATACGCAGCGTAATCCTCCCCGAACAGCTCGCGCAACAGCGCCTCCTCCGGGCGTATGAAACGCATTTCAATAATCACCGCAAACAGTGGTGGAATTGCCAGCGCAAACAGTGAGCCTACCGTCACTGCACAACCAAGCAACACCAGCAACATGCCGAGGTACATCGGGTTGCGCGTAAAACGATACACGCCGTCCGTGACCAGGGCGCTGACATTGCGAAACGGAATGGCGTCCGTCCCCGCACGCACAAACAGGCCGTTGGCCAGCACCAGCAACAGCAGGCCCAGCACCAGCATTACCCCTCCGGCAACCTGCGCCGCGAGACCGGAGAAACGTGGCCCCGGAAAATACTCGTTCAGGGCGAACACCGCCACCAGGCCAAAAACCAGCCAGATGGGTGGGTAAATAAATCGTTTCACACGCATAGCATCCCCCGAACTCAATGTAATGACGAGTGAATACCCGCCGGCTCTATCGCGATCATCGCGTAGGCTACAGCAATGCCCAACAGGAAGGCGAGACTAAGCTTGCCCCGGTCATGACTGTGAAAGTGCACCTCGGGCAACAGGTCGCTGAGGGCAATACAAATAAAAGCACCCGCCGAAAAGGCCAGGCTCGCTGCCACCACGTGGCTGCCATTCATCAGCGTGCCGATGCCGAAGTAAAATGAAAGGGCACCAATGGGACACATCAGGGCGAACAGCAGGTTCACCCGCTGGCGCGAGGTGACGCTCCAGCCACCGGACTCCAGCACGGTAGCAATGGACATCGCATCCAGCGGCTTGTGCAGCAGTATGGCGAGAAACACGCCGATGCCCAGCCAGCCCCCGCCCGATTCACTGCCCAGCATCACCGCTCCCAGCGCCACCCCGTCTATCAGTGTATGCAGGGCCAGGCCAAGACCGATACCAACACCACTCAGGCTGTGGGCCGGCAGACCGGCCGCCGGCAGATGCTCGTGAGGCACGGGCTCAACGCCCACGGCATGCTCATGCTCCTCATCATGACTGAAATCATGCTGGTGAAAGTGAGATAGCCGCAGCAGCAGCAACATGCCAACGAGGCCCAGCATCAGCCACCAGACGGCGACATCCGCAGCATCGTCGGCCTGCTGCATGGCAATACTGTGCGGCAGGAGATGGTAGAACGCCACGCCCAGCATCAGTCCGGATACCAGGCTCATCACCAACTGCGTACGTGTATGGGTCATCTTTACCAGAGCGGGCAGCAGCCCCCCCGCCAGTGAGACGCCCGCAATGGCGATGCAGTAACCCAGCAGTAACCAGGTAGGTGAATTCATGCTTGCTGTGGTCCCCGGAACAAGCGCGCCATTATTCCACAAACGAGACCGCATGCAATGCACACTATGCGCGGCAGGCACACCCCACACCTGGCACCGAAGCACCGCGAAAGCCATTGACAGCCAAACTAATGATCATTAGTTTAGAAGCCTTCCCGAGGGAGGCCAAAATGTCCATATACGAAGTTATCGAATCCAGTGATTCCCGCCGCCATCTGCAACTGCGCAGTCCGGTCTCACTTGAGCCCACCGGTGAGCTGGTATGCGCCAACGCGGAAGACGTGGCACAGGCCATCGCCAAAGCGCGCACTGCACAGGTTGCCTGGGCCAAAACCAGCATGCGGGAGCGTGCGGCTATCGTTGAGCGCGCCCTGAAACTGGTGATCGAAAAACAGGACGAGATCATCGACACCGTGGTGCAGGAAACCGGCAAGGCCCGCACCGACGCGATGAGCATGGAAGTCTTCTCGGTTGCCGATCAGCTCTGCTACTACGCCAAAAATGCCGAAAAATTCCTGAAATCGCGCAAGCGCAAGGTACACGGCCTCATGGGGCTGATGAAGCAGTTGCGCATCGTCTATAAACCGCTCGGCGTCATCGGCCTGATCACGCCCTGGAACGGGCCTTTCGTGCTGGTGATGAACCAGGCCGCGCAAGCCATCATGGCGGGTAATGCCATCGTCGCCAAAGGCTCGGAAGTCACGCCCTACTCGGCAAAACTGGCCGAGGACATTTTCCGCGAGGCGGGCCTGCCCGAAGGCGTGCTCCAGGTGTTGATGGGGGACGGCGAAACCGGTGCGGCAATCGTCAACGGCGGCGTCGACAAAGTATCCTTCACCGGCTCCGTGGCGACCGGTCGCAAGGTCGCAGAGGCCTGCGCGAGCCAGTTGATTCCCTGTACGCTCGAGCTTGGCGGCAACGACGCGATGATCGTCTGTGCCGATGCCGACCTCGACCGCGCGGCGGATGGCGCCTGGGTGGGCTCATGCATGAACACGGGCCACTATTGCTGTGGCACGGAGCGAATCTACGTGGTGAAAGAGGTCTATGACGACTTCCTCAGGCGCGTGCTGGAAAAAGGCAAGAGCCTCCGCCAGGGCCAGCAATACGGCTGGGATGAGGATATCGGCGCCATTTTCTGGGATCGCCAGCTAGGCATTATTGAAGCGCACGTGGAAGATGCCCGTAACAAGGGCGCCACTGTGCACATGGGTGGTCGCCGCAACCCGGACCTGCCCGGGCTCTATTACGAGCCCACCGTTATCACCGAGGTGGATAACAGCATGGACATCATGGTGCTGGAAACGTTTGGCCCGGTGCTGTGCATACAGAAGGTGGATAACGAGGAAGAAGCGCTGCGCCTTGCGAATGATTCCGAGTTCGGCCTCAACGGCAACGTCTGGACCCAGGACAAAGAGAAGGGTTTCCGCCTCGCATCCGCAATCGACACCGGCTCGTGTAGCGTCAACGATATGGCGATGAGCTACGGCGTACCCGCAGCGCCATTCGGCGGACGCAAGAACTCGGGGGTCGGCCAGGTGAACGGTAAAAAGGGCCTGCGAGGCTACTGCCATGAAATGCCCATTCTCATCGACCGCTTCGGCGGCAAGTTGCAGAACGGCTATCCCTACAGCGCCAAGAGCGCCGAGGGTATGAAAAAGCTGATGAATTTTCTCTGGGTGAAAACCCCGATCGGCCGCTGGATGAGCTAAAGCTCGATCGCCGGCGGTATGTTTCTCTGTTGCGCGTGCGCTGCCGCGCGACAGGGGAATGTCCGGACTACACCAGTACGAGATTGTCGCGGTGCACCAGTTCCTCATCCCCCTGGTAGCCAAGGATCGATTCGATCGCTGAAGACGCGGAGCCGATGATGCGCCGCGCTTCATCGGCATTGTAGTTGACCAGCCCCCGGGCCACTTCCTCCCCCTGCGGACTCCTCATCGAGACCAGGTCGCCGCGTGCAAAAGCGCCATGTATCGCGCGCACGCCGACAGGCAACAGGCTGCGACCCGACTCCCGCAGGACGCGTACCGCCCCCGCATCCAGCTCCAGGCTTCCGGCGACCTGGAGCATACTCGCCAGCCACTGCTTGCGGGCATTCTGCGGCTGTTGGCCGGTGCGTAGCCAGGTCCCCTCGGCATCGCCAGCCGCGATCCTGCCAAGCACGCTGGCGGAGCGCCCGGAGGCTATCACCGTCTCCGTACCGGAGCGCGCGGCCACACGTGCCGCGCGCAGTTTGGTCAACATGCCCCCGCGACCCAGCGCGCCGCCCTCTCCCGCCATGGCATCCAGGGCCGGGTCATGCACATCGCACAGGGCAACCATTTCCGCGGCAGGATTGCGCCGCGGATCCTCGCGGAAGAGACCTTGCTGATCCGTCAACAGCACCAGCACATCGGCATCAATGAGATTTGCCACCAGCGCGGCCAGGGTGTCGTTATCGCCAAACCGGATTTCATCGGTCACCACGGTATCGTTCTCATTTACCACCGGCACAACACCCAGCGCGAGCAGTGTTTTCAGGGTGCTCCTTGCGTTCAGGTAGCGTGCCCGGGCGGTGACATCGTCGTGCACCAGCAGCACCTGTGCGGTGACCGTGCCGTGGGCCTTGAACGCCGTCTCGTAGCTCTGGACGAGCAAGGATTGACCCACCGCCGCAGCGGCCTGCAGCGCGTGAATTTGCCGCGGCCGCGAGGTCCAGCCCAGACGCACAACACCGGCGGCCACTGCACCACTGGACACCAGGACTACCTCGCAGCCGGCGACGCGAAGGGCCGCGATCTGGCTCACCAGCCGGGTAATAATGGCCTCGTCCAGCCCACGACCATCATCGGTGAGCAACGCACTGCCAATCTTGATAACCCAGCGCCGGGCGGCGGCGAGTTCGTCGCGTTCAGCCACAGCGACTCCTAGGTCCGGTATTCCACTTCGACATCGAAATCATCCTCGTCGTCGTCATCGTCGTCAGGGGCATCACTTCGCGCGGCACGCTTGCGTGCCCGCAGGGCCTCAATGCGTTCGCGTGCCTCCTGTTGCATGCGCCGCTCGAGCTGATTTTCCAGCTCGCGCAGCTCTGGATCGGCCGCTTCCGCCGCACGCTGGCGCTCGATAGCGCCCATCAGGTCCGCGCAGAGTTTGGCCGTGCCCTCACCCTTGATAGCGGAAATATTGTACACCGGGCCTTGCCAATCGAGAGCTTCCAGCAGTTCAGCACGCAGCCGCTCAAAGCTGTCTGCATCCAGCAAATCGCGCTTGTTCAGCACCAGCCAACGCTCGCGGCCGGCCAGGGCAGGGCTGAACTCGCGCAGTTCATTGACAATCGCCAGCGCGGACCGGGCCGGGCTACTGCCGTCGAAGGGCGCCATATCCACCAGGTGCAGAAGAATGCGGGTACGCGTGAGGTGCTTCAGAAAGCGTATACCCAGGCCGGCACCCTCGGAGGCCCCTGCAATCAGGCCGGGAATGTCCGCCATCACAAAACTGCGGTGAGCCTCCACCTTGACGACGCCAAGATTCGGTACCAGGGTTGTAAACGGGTAGTCGGCAACCTTCGGCGTCGCCGCCGAGACCGCGCGAATCAGTGTCGACTTACCGGCATTGGGCAATCCGAGCAGGCCGACATCGGCCAACACTTTCAGCTCCAGCTTCAGATTGCGCGCTTCACCCTCAGTACCGGGGGACGTCTGCCTCGGGGCTCGATTGGTACTGGATTTATACCGCGTGTTTCCCAGCCCGTGGAATCCACCCTGAGCCACCAGTAAACGCTCGCCCGGCTCGGACAAATCGCCCAGAACTTCATCCAGGTCTATGTCTATGATGGTAGTGCCAACCGGGACCTTGAGAGTCAGGTCAGCCCCGGCACTGCCCGTACAATTACGTCCACGCCCCGGCTCACCGTTTTCGGCCTGGTGGCTGCGTTTATAGCGGTAGTCGACCATGGTGTTGAGCGCGGCATCTGCCTCAATGTAGACGCTGCCGCCATCGCCGCCATCGCCGCCGTCCGGCCCGCCCCTGGCGATGTATTTTTCCCGCCGAAAGCTCAGGCAACCCCTGCCACCATTGCCGGCCTGAACCTTGATTGTCGCCTCATCTACAAATTTCATGCCGGTACCCGCTGCGTGCAGCGCTCATTGTGAACACAAAAAAAAGCCCCGTCAGTTTGACGAGGCTTTCGGTGATTCCGTCTTTCTCGCCGGTCAGGCGTTCACCACCTGCACAAACTTGCGGCTGTTGGGACCCTTGACGACAAATTCAACGCGCCCGTCCGACGTCGCGAACAGCGTGTGATCTTTACCAATACCGACATTCGCGCCGGCATGAAAACGGGTGCCACGCTGGCGCACGAGAATATTCCCCGCTTTGACATCCTGACCGCCGAAGCGCTTGACGCCAAGACGCTTGCTTTGCGAATCACGCCCATTGCGAGTACTGCCGCCTGCTTTCTTGTGTGCCATTGTCTAATCCCTCTCCTAGACCGAGATTCCGGTGATTTTCACCTCGGTGTACCACTGCCGGTGGCCAGTTTCTCTTCGATAATGCTTGCGACGGTTGAATTTGACTATCTTTATCTTGTCATGGCGCCCGTGAGAAACCACCTCCGCGGTGACTTTACCACCTTCAACCAGTGGTGTGCCGATCTTGACGGTGTCGCCCCCGACCATCAGCACCCGATCAAATTCGACCGAATCCCCGGTTGGAACATCGATTTTTTCCAGTTTGAGGGTCTCGCCCTCAATGACGCGATGCTGCTTACCACCGCTTTCAATCACTGCGTACATTGCTCACTCCGTTCAATTAGCCTGCTCGCAGTCGCAAACAACCCTTCTTCTGGAAGGGGGCAGAGCCAGGCACAAACAGTTTTTGGGTACGGTTACAGCCACCTTGGCGCGCAGCACTCACCGGAGGGCGGCGATTGTACGCAAACCAGCCCCTTTGGGCAAGGGCTTCCGGCCCTGAAATCCATTGCCCGGCGGCCCCGGTCAGGCTATGTGCATGTCCGGCCAGGCGCTTGACAGCTATAGTGACCCGGCCTAGCATGCGCGTGCATTGCTCCGGGGCCCCCTTCTTTCCTATGCAACACATCCGTGCCGTCGTAGATCGGGAATTCCAGCGGGTCAATGAGCTTATTGTCGACCAGCTGCACTCCGACGTCGCCATGGTGGAGAACGTAGGCCACTACATTGTCGATGCCGGTGGCAAACGTCTCCGCCCGCTACTGGTACTGCTTACCGCCGAGGCACTCGGTGGCTGCACCGATTCCCACATCAAATTCGCAGCCACCGTGGAGTTCATCCATACCGCCACGCTACTGCACGACGATGTGGTTGATATTTCCCAATTGCGCCGCGGGCGCGCTACGGCCAACGCCGAGTTTGGCAACGCGCCCTCTGTGCTGGTGGGCGACTTTCTCTACACCCGTGCGTTTCAACTGCTGGTACAGCTGAACAATAGCAAGCTGCTGCACGACATGGCCGACACTACCAATACCATCGCCGAAGGCGAAGTGCTGCAGCTCACGCGCGCCGGCAATGCCGCCATCTCCGAGGCTGAATACCTCGATGTGATCACCCGCAAGACAGCTGTGCTGTTCGCAACCGGCTGCTTCGGTGCGGCAGCGTTGTCGAGCGCTGACGAAGCACGCTGTCTCTCCCTGCAAACCTTTGGGCTCAACCTCGGAATCGCTTTTCAAATGATCGACGATCTGCTGGATTATGACGGCGACCCGGCAGCGATGGGCAAGAACGTGGGCGACGACCTGGCCGAAGGCAAGGCGACCCTGCCGCTTATTCATGTACTCTCACATGGCAACGCCGAAGAACAACGGCTGGTGCGCAATGCCATAGAGCAACGCAGCGCGAAGCATATCGGGGAAGTACTGCTGGCGGTCAACCGCTGTGGCTCTCTCGAATATACGCGCGAGCGCGCCATGCACTACCATGATATTGCGCTGTCCCAGCTGTCGGATCTCCCGCCCGGAGACGCACGCAGGGCCCTGGAAGACCTGACCGCTTTGTCTATCAACAGGAATCACTGAGACACCGGGTGC
>Ga0102938_10003578_pt1 | contig 11592 bp, 6 predicted proteins | sample SalPonR2_B_D2_MG_FD_84516 | JGI IMG/M metagenome (GOLD analysis project Ga0102938, IMG submission 84516) | Salt pond soil microbial communities from South San Francisco under conditions of wetland restoration - Salt Pond MetaG R2_B_D2_MG | ecosystem: Environmental > Aquatic > Marine > Intertidal... | reverse complement strand
GGCAAAGACTATTACGAGCAGCAGTACGTCGAACGGGCACGCAAAAACCTTGAAAAGCGAGCCGCAGCGATCAACCTACAATTGGTCCCGATGGGGGATGCCGCATAGCGGTTCCTTGAGAGCGACCACCTTTTCTGGGCGCAGTCCCAGACAAGGCGTAGATTCTTCTCGCCCACCGGCCGTGTCCAAGGAGTGGGGCGTCTCCGGACGTCGCGCCCGTCCACGGTTCCCTGGTCGATTCTCCGCGGGTGCCTATGCCAACGGCTTGGCGTTCCAAATCTCGTCGGCGTATTGGCCGATCGTGCGGTCGCTGCTGAAGAACCCACTGCCGGCGGTGTTCAGGATGCTCATCCGGTCCCACTCGTCTTGATCCGCGTAAGTCTTATCGACCCGCTGTTGGGCATCGATGTAGTCCCGCAGATCGGCGATCGTCAACCAAGGGTCGTGCGGGTTGCGAAGCCCCGAGCACAACACGTCAAAGATTCCGGGTTCGCGTCGGTTGAAATGTCCGCCTTCCAACAGTTGCATGATACGTTGGATGTCGCGATCCGCCGCGATGATCTCGTTGGGTTGATAATTCAATCGCGTCTTGGCGACCCCTTCGGCATCCAACCCGAACAAGAAAAAGTTTTCTTCGCCGGCGTTCTCGCGAATTTCGATGTTTGCCCCGTCCAGGGTGCCGATCGTCAAAGCGCCGTTCATCATGAACTTCATGTTGCCGGTCCCGCTGGCCTCTTTTCCGGCCGTCGAAATCTGCTCGGACAACTCCGTCGCCGGACAGATGATTTCCATCGAGGAGACGCGATAGTTCGGATAGAAGACGAAATCCAGCAAACCCTCGGTTTTCTTTTCCGCGGCGATCGTTCGCGACACGTCGTTGATCAGCTTGACGATCAGTTTGGCCAGGTGATAACCCGGCGCGGCCTTGCCACCGATCAGGACGCATCGCGGCACCATGCCGTCGGTGTCGTCGCGCAAGATTCGGTCGTAAAGATGGATCACGTGCAACACGTTCAGCAATTGACGCTTGTATTCGTGGATGCGTTTGACCTGCACGTCGTACATCGCGTCGGCACCGAAATGAATGCCGGTGTTCTTGGCGACCGCCTGGGCCAATTTGGCCTTGTTGGCCTGTTTGACTTCCCGCCAACGGCCGCGGAACTCCCCATCGTCGGCAAAGGGGCGAAGCTTCTCGATCTCACTCAAGTCGTTGATCCAGCCGGTCCCGATCGCTTCGCTGATCAGATCACGAAGTCCCGGGTTGCAGTGGGCCAGCCAGCGTCGTTGCGTCACGCCGTTGGTCTTGTTGTTGAACTTTTCGGGCCACAAAACGTTGAAATCGTGGAACAAGCCGTTTTTCAAAAGTTGCGTGTGCAAACCCGCCACGCCGTTGACCGAAAAGCTTCCCACGATGGCCAAGTAAGCCATGCGAATGTGTGGATTGTCGCCCTCTTCGATCAAAGACATTTTGCGACGCATCTCCGTGTCGCCGGGCCATTTCTTTTCGACTTTCGCCAAGAAGCGGGCATTGATTTCGTAAATGATGTCCAGCAATCGCGGCACCAAGCGATGGAACAACGACACGGACCATCGCTCCAGGGCCTCGGGTAACAGCGTGTGGTTGGTGTAAGCCATGCACCGGGTCGTGATTTTCCAAGCGTCGTCCCATTCCAAGCCGTGTTCGTCCATCAACAGCCGCATCAGTTCCGGAACCGCACATGCCGGATGAGTGTCGTTCAGCTGGAAACAGTTCTTTTCGCCGAACTCGGTGAAGTCTTCTCCGTGTTTCTTGACCCAGTCGGCGATCACGTCTTGGAGACTGGCGGAAACCAGGAAATACTGTTGTTTCAGTCGCAGCTCCTTGCCGTTTTCGCTGGCGTCGTTGGGGTACAGCACCATCGAAATGTTCTCGGCCAGATTTTTTTCGGCCACCGCTTCGGTGTAACTGCCGGCATTGAATTCGGCCAAGTTGAAAGCGTCCGATGCTGTCGCTTTCCAAAGCCGCAGCGTGTTCACGGTGCCGTTTCGAAAGCCGGGGATCGGCATGTCGAACGGAACCGCGGTGATGTCGTGACTGTCGGCCCAGCGACTACGAGCTCGGCCCTGATCGTCTCGGTAATGCTCGACGCGGCCGTAAAAGCGAACCGGACGCGTGTCCTCGGGGCGTTCGATCTCCCACGGGTTGCCGTCACGTAGCCAGTGATCGGGTTCTTCGACCTGACGTCCGTCTCGGATCCGCTGGTTGAACATCCCGTATTCGTATCGAATGCCGTAACCGACGACGGGCAATCGCAGGTTCGCGCAACTGTCCAAGAAACAAGCAGCCAATCGTCCTAGGCCGCCGTTGCCCAAACCGGCATCGAACTCTTGTTCGGCGACTTCTTCCATTTCCATGCCGTACTGGTGGATCGCCGCGCGGGCGTCCTCGTCGACGTCCAGGTTTTGGATCGCGTTGCTCAGGGACCGGCCGATCAGAAATTCCAGTGACAGGTAATACACCTTTCGCTGCTCACTGCGGTTCATCTTGAGCTGCGTCGTTCGCCAAGCTTCGACCAGGCGATCCCGGACGGCCAGTGCCGCGGCGCGGTACACATAAGGGGCGTCGACCGAATCCGCGTCGCAACCCAGCGTGATGTTCAGGTGGCGGCGAAGTTCCAAGGGGAAACCGGACAGGAGTTCTTGGGACGGCTTGTTTTCCAGGATGGACGTGGACATGCGGACCTTCGCTTGGGATTCGGAGTCGATTAGGGCGAGAGTGAAAATCTAGGTCATCGGTCAAGTCGACGAGCGTCATCCCATCGAATTACCGGAGCGTTTTTGACTCGGCAGTCTACGCAGTCAAAAGCGGTTCGGTTGACCTAGGCCGCGCAACGCTCCTGATCCGGCCCCGAAAGGCCAAAAACGGGGGTTTCCTGTCCCCTGACACCGCCGGTTGCCCGAAACCGCGCGGGAATTCACTGTTTCAAAGCCGCCGTGACGCGATCGATCAGCGCGTGCCGCTCGGCCGCCTGTTGGGTGTTTTCCAATTTTTGACCGAGTTCCAAGATGAACGCCGCGTAGTCGTTGTACCAGTCCCGCTGCAGTTCGGTTTCCTGGATTCGGTGCTGGGCGACGCCCTTGGATTCGGCCACGCCGGCGACCAGTTCGAAAACCTCGTCGAACGCGGGCGCGTAGATGCGGTTCGGATCCCACCCTTTCTGGATCAACAGTTCGGTCAACCCGGCCCGCGCGTCGTCTTCGCCGTGGTTCAAAAAGACCGCCCCGGAAACATCGCCCCGCTCGACGATCCAGTCCACCAGTTCGCCTTGATCGGCGTGGGCGCTGTAATTGCCCAGACGGCGGATCTGAGCGGCGACCCGAAAGGATTTGCCGTGGATCCGGACGTCCTTGGCACCGCTGGTGATGATATGGCCGAGAGTCCCCGGCGCCTGGTATCCCACGAACAGGATCGTGGCCTGCTTGCGAAAAATGTTGTTCGCCAAATGATGCTTGATGCGACCGGCGTTGCACATGCCGCTGGCCGAAATGATGATCGCACCCTGAGTGACTTGGTTGACCGCCTTGCTTTCGGCGACGCTTTGCACCAAGCGAAAATTTTTGTGACGAAACAGGTCCGCGGCAGCCACTTCGACGTCTTCGAAGTCAGCCGCGTATTTGATGAACACTTCGGTGGCCTTGAGCGCCAACGGCGAATCCAAATAGACCTTCGCGTCGGGAATCTGTTCGGTCGCGAGCAAGTAACCGATGTCGTGCAAAAGTTCCTGACTGCGCTCGACCGCGAAGGACGGAATCACGACGTTGCCGCCCCGCTCCAGCGCCGCGGTCAATTCCGCCTTCATCGCGTCGCGACGCTTTTCCAGCGTGTAATCATCGCGGTCACGGTTGCCGTACGTGCTTTCACAAACCAGGTAGTCGAAACTTTGTGGTGCATCGGGTTCGGGATGAAAGGCTTTTTCGTCCGGACCGAGGTCGCCGGAGAACAGCATCCGCAAGGGACGGGCGTTCTCCGATTCGTTTCCACCGGCTTGGGAAGCGGAAATATCGATCTGGATCGACGCCGATCCCAACAGGTGGCCGGCATTCCAGTATCGGGCGCGGATGCCCGGCGCGACGTCGATCCAAGTTTCGTAGTCCACCGGGCGGCACAGGGCGAGCGCTGCCGCGGCGTCCTGTTTCGTGTACATCGGCTCGAGCGGTTCCAGGTCCATCCGACGACGTTTCCGGTTCAACCTCTCCGCATTGGATTCTTGGATGTACGCCGAATCGGGCAGCATGAATTGCAACAGATCGCACGTCGGCTCGGTCGCGTAAATCGGACCGTCAAACCCGGCCTTGACCAGTTTCGGAATCAAACCGCTGTGATCGATGTGCGCGTGGGTCAGCAGCAGAAAATCGACCTCAGCAGCATCAAAGGGGAACGGCTGATAGTTCAAGTCTTGCGTGGTTCGGTTGCCTTGAAACAAGCCGCAATCGACCAAGAACTTAAGGTCAGTCGTTTCGACCAAAGAACAGGAACCCGTGACGGTACCGGCTGCACCGCAAAATCGAAGGTTGGCCATCAAGGGTCTCGTGAGGAAAGATGCATGACCGTGGACTGAAAATACACTCGCAAAACGGCCTGGGCCGGGACGCTGTCGGTCCGGGGCGGACCCGCGGCGACGCCCTGTCATGCTGCCGACGCCGCGATCGAGTGTTCGCTTGCTGAGGTGTCCCGCGGACGTTTCAGTCCAGCGTGAATCCGATCTTGACGGTGACTTGCCAGTGTTGGACCTTGCCCTCACTGATGGAGCCCCGTGTTTCGGTGACCTCGAACCAACTCAACCCGCGAACGGTTCGGGCGGCGTGCATGATCGCGTTTTCGACGGCTTCTTCGATCGACACGGTCGATGTGCCGGTGATCTCGATCTTTTTATAAGTGTGATGAGGCATGTCGGATTCCTAGTTGAGGGGGACGTTGGAAGTTGCCTGTCAATATAGCGGTGCCGGGAATGAGCCGGTGCGGCGGGAGGTCCGGGTGCGTCAATTTAATGACGGGTCGGCGACGGCTGAATCGACCGCAGAGCCTTTTCTTGCGGCAGGATCCTGTCGCCGGTCTATCTGCGGTTCACCGTTTTCGAAACTCCGACAACAATTCCAACACGTCGGCCAGTTCTTGTTTCGTCATCGAGCCGTCCAGACCCGCCGGCATGATCGACGTGTCACTGTCTTGACGGATTTCGATTTGATCCTTGCGGATCTTGATCGAGCCATCAATCCCCGTGGCCAGTTCCAATTCCTCGGATGTTTCGCTTTGAACCAAGCCGTTGAAAACCGCTCCGTCGACCGTCAAGATTCGCACGCTGCGGTAGCCTTGGGCAAGGTGAGCACTGGGATACACGATCGCTTCCAACAGGTTCGATCGTGAACGCGTCCTGCCGATTCTGGTCAGTTCCGGGCCGATCCGGCCCCCGACGTAGCCGAAACGATGACACTTGCCACACGCCGATTTTTCGCCGTGGAAAATTCGCATGCCTCGGACCATGTCCCCTGGGGGCAATTCAGACATCAGCGTCGACAGCGTGTGGGCGACGTCGGCCGGCGGCCGCGATAGTTCTTCGGCGACTTGCTCGGCACGCTCGGAAAACGAGTCGTAGCGGTCGAAAACGTTGACCAGAAATTCTTTCGGAAGCGTGCGGGCCACCTTGTATTCAGGTAACCGCCGAAGCAACCGTCCGGCAGCGGTTTCGCCGCTGCCGGCAATCGCAGCGACCATCGTCGGAAACACCGACGTCGTCGCGTCGTTCAATCGGTTCAGCAGCTCTTCGGCGGCATGCCGGTCGATGGGCAAACGGCGGACGACGCGACCGGCAAGGGAGCTCACGCGGCCGTCCCCCGCGGCCGAAAGGGCGTCGACCAACACGCCGGAAAGCCCATGCCGATCGGCCGGCACGCCCGCGGGGATCGCCGCGGCAAAACGCAAACGATCGATCAACGCCGATCGTTCATCCGAGGCCGAATCGATCCAGCGGTCGGTCGTGCGTCGATGGTCCGACGGATCGAGTTCGGCCTCGGATAGCCAATCGGCCAACTGCAACTTCGTTTCACGATCCGCCGAGTCGATCATCCGATCCAGCGGGCGGTCCCAACCGGCGGGGATGGTTGTGATCGGAATCGACGCGACCAGTTGCAAACTCTCCCGATGCCCGACCGGTTCGTTCAGCGTGTCGAGCACTCGCCCGTTGACTTCGGGCTGATCGATCCGAGCGGCCAAAATCGCGGCCACCTGCGTCCGCAGCGACGACCCGGCGGGGGACCGTTTCCAAATCTTGATCAGAGCGTCGACATGTTCCTCGGACCGGTTCGTGCCGCGAGCTAGCGTTTCGGCGGCGAGCCGCTGAAGCTGCTCGTCATCGTTTTGCAGCAAGCGAAACGCGTCGGCCGATGCCACCCGCGTCGGGGCGATCTGACCCAGAACCGTCAAGGCGGCCAGTTTTTCGGCGGTCGATCTCGATTCCGCCAAGTATTCGACCAAGGCATCGGGACGATCGAGTCGGATCAGGGCGTAACGCAGCGAATGTTGCAAAACCCGGTCACCGGCATCGGACCGGGCGACGACCGTCATCAGGTCGGCGACGTCGTCTTCGTTGCCATGCCGTCCCGTCCACTCCGCGGCGGCGCGTCGGACGCCTGCGTCGGGCGAGGACACCAGCAACTCACCGACGCGACGCGGGGCCAGTTCCCCCGCGTGCATCGCCGCCATCAACGTGGCGTGATGGACCTCAGGTGATCGATCATCATCGAGTAACCACTCGAACAGTTCGATCGCTTCGGTGCCGCCGATGCGGGCCGAGACCCAGGCGATCCTGGACGCCACGGCGGCGGTCAGCGGGCTTCGACGCAACGCACGGCGAAGCGCCGGGACCGATTCGGCCGGGTGATCGACCAGCCAGTCGGACGCGCGATCACGGACGACAAAACTCGGGTCGTTCAGCTTCGCCACGGCGGCTTCGGCATCCGTGTCGGCCCAGTCGATCGCGATCCGTTTCGATCGTTCGGCATCGACCCGACGGAGCCGATAAACACCGCCGGGTGATCGTTTCCCTTCCGCACCGCTGCTGGGGCAACACAGGTCGTACCAGTCTCCGGTGTCCAAGAAAACGACGGATCCGTCGAAATCTTCGATCACATCGGTCGGGTGAAAGTCCAAACGGTCGCAGGTGACAAGGTCGGTGTCCAGCGTGCGGTACGTGGCCCCGTCGGCGATCAAAGTGTGTTGCGAAAGCCGACGCAAGTTGAACTGCGCACAAACCAAAACGTCGCCCGGATCCGAACCGAAGCGTCGTCGCATCAGTCCGCTGGGCGCGGCCGGTCCCAAGTGTGTCATCACGGGCATGACGTCACCGGTTCGCGGCAAATCGTCGATCACGCGGTGAATCTTACCGAACACGCTGCCGTGGACCGCGTGAGCGATCCCGTCGCGACGTCCGTCGGCGGGATGTTGCAAGAAAGTGCTCGTAAAGAACTTCTCGCCGTTGCCCAGGAACGCCAGTTCGATCGGATTGTCCATGCCGCCCGACGTCACGATCTCGACACGGCCGCCTTCGGGACGCTTGCGAAGAATGTGCGCCGCTTCGGACACGACAGTCGTGCCGTCGGTCAGACGGTGAGTCTGTTTGCCGAACGCGCCTTTGCACCAATAAATCCAACCGTCGGGCCCCAAGTACGGGCCGTGTAGATCGTTCGCACAGTAGGTGACCGTGCCACCGTCATGCCAGACCTCTCGTGATTCACAAATGCCGTCACCGTCGGCATCGGTCAGCTTCCAAACGCTGGGCGGCGCGGACACGAAGATGTCATTGCCGTGACAAAGCACGCCCGAATAAAAGCTGAGGTCTTGGGCGGCCACGATGCGACGATCGAAAACACCATCGCCGTCGTCATCGATCAATCGCAGCACGCTGTGAGGCTTGGTTTCGAGTTGTTCTCGAACACTGTCTTCGGCACCCGCCGAACTGACCACGACCAAGCGTCCTTGATCGTCCCAATCGCAAACCGTCGGACGAGTGACAAGATCTTCGCCGGCAATCTTCGTCAGTTCGTACCCTTCGGCCACTCGAAAGCGAAAACCGTCCCGCTGCGCTTCGGCGGCGTCGGACCGGAAACAGGCGAGCATCAAGACCAAGGGCAAAACGAAAAAACGACGGTTCCACATGGCGGTCCTCTCCACGAGTTCGGCGACACCGTCAGGGGCCGGGACGACTGCCCCCGAAAACGTGAACACCAGGATAGCCGATGATCGGTTTTCTCGCCTTGTCGGCGATGCCAGACGACGGGCCGGGGGCTACCCTTGGCGACGGACTCGGCTGACGCGGTGGACGGGCAGGTCCGGCAGGGACTGCAGGAACATCTTGCCGTAGGGTTTGGTGCGAATCCGTGGGTCCAGGACCACGACCATTCCGGTGTCTCGTTTGGTGCGAATCAGGCGGCCGAAGCCTTGGCGAAATTTCAGCACCGATTCGGGCAGTTGGTAATCGACGAAAGGGTTCCCGCCGGCGGCCTTGATCGCGTCAAGTCGGGCCTCCAACAGCGGATGATCGGGCACGGCGAAGGGCAGTTTCGTGATGATCACGTTGGACAAAGCATCGCCAGGCACGTCGACCCCTTTCCAGAAACTGTCGGTGCCCAGCAGGACGCCTTTGGGATTCCGCCGAAAGGCGTCCAAAATCTGCGACCGACTCTGTTCGCCCGCTTGGCTGTAAAGCTGCAACCCCCGCGCGGCCAGCCACGGCGTAATCGCTTCGGCACATCGACGCAGCAGGTCGTAACTGGTGAACAACACAAAGGCGTGTCCGTCGGTGTGACCGGCGAAGCGTTTGATTTGCTCGGGCAACGCCTTTTCGAACTCCGCGCGGTCTTTCGACGGATCGGGCAAGTCGTCGACGATCACCAGTTTGGCTTGAGTTTTGTAATCGAAGGGGCTGCCGACCCGCAGCGACATTCCGTCGGTCAATCCGATCCGCGAGCGAAAGAACGTGAAGCGTTCGTCGTTGCCGGTCGCCAGCGTGGCACTGGTCATCACGACACTTTTGATCATCTCGTTTTGAAACAGCTCGGTCCGCAGCACGTCTCCGACATTGATCGGCGAGGCGGCCAACGTGACGCGGTCGGTGCCGCGACGCGACCCGCTGCGTTCCAACCAGAACACCGAATCGTCCAGGTCTTGGTTCAACCACTGACGCAGTCCGCCGGACAACGCCAGGGTGCGTTCGTAAGCCGATTCGAATTCTTTTTGCTCCGATGCGTTCTGTTGTCCGTCGGCTTGCTGGCGAAGCGATCGGGAGAGCTTTTCCATCACGTCACTGAGCTCGTTGGCGACGATGTTCGCACGCGTCACTCGGCCATTTTGCGGGCCTCCGTTTTCCCACCAGTCCAACAGGTCGGCGAACAAGTTCGACGCGGCAAAGCGGCACTGGTTGACCATCTGTTGCAGGCCACGCAGGTTTTGGTCGACTAAAATTCCCTTGTTGTTCTGGTCGTTGTAAAGTCGATTGAACAGAAAGTCGAATTGCCCGCTGGTGATCCGCAAACCCAGGTGATCGCCCGCCACGGATTCGACGGTATGGCATTCGTCCAAGATCAACGCGTCGTAGTCGGGCAACAGGGAAACGCCTTGCCGGCGAAGCTGCAAATCGCTGAACAGCATCGCGTGGTTGACGATCAGCAGTTGGGCACCGGCGGCGCGTCGGCGGGCGCGAAAGTAAAAACAGTCTTTGAAATGCGGGCATCGCCGTCCGAGGCAATTACTGGTGTCGCTGGCGACTTCGTCCCAGACCTGCCGGTCGGGTTTAGTCGGCAACGTGGACAGCGAACCGTCGGTCGTGTCTTTGGACCACGATTTGATTCGGCGGAGCTGGCCGTGTTGGTTGTCGTGACCGAACAGCGACGTGGCTTTGGCGATCGCGCGATCCATCCGCCGCAGCGACAAGTAGTTGCTGCGGCCTTTGACCAAGACGGAGGAAAACTCGCGGGCGATGACGCTGTTGAGCAGCGGGACGTCTTTTCCGATCAGCTGTTCTTGCAGACTGATGGTGTCGGTGGAGATCACGACGCGGCGGCTGCGGGTGTTTTCCTGGCCGTCGGGGTCACCGGATTTCGTCTGAATCGACCGGACTTGGTCGTCGGTCGCGAACAAGACCGCGGGGACCAGGTAAGCGAAACTCTTGCCCGTTCCTGTGCCCGCTTCGGCGATCAAATGCCGGCCGGTGCCGAGCGCCTCGGCGACGGCCTGAGCCATTTCCAGTTGCTGCGCCCGGGGTTCGTAGTTCTGCAGCCTACGACTGATGCTCCCCCCGCGTCCCAAGATCGATTCGACGTTCAGTTCGTCAACCAAAGCGTTGTGTTTCAAAAAAGCGTTGTGTTTCAAAAAAAAGGCGATGGGAATCGGCGGGTTGCCGTCGGACGACGAAACCGACAGGGGTCGCTGCCAAAGCTCTGCAAGATTCAGAGCTCTGCAAGATATCGCATCGCCGGGAAACATGCTCGCCCCATTCCCGGGCCCCGACTCCGGCAATTCCCTCCGCTGCGTCGACCTGTTTGATTCGGGGCGGGTCGCGTCTAGACTGGGCGGGTGATGATTGCAGGGATGCCGGGAAGACCACTTCGGGACGTGTCACCGTCGCGGCTGCTTCCCCTGACATTTTGACCTTCACCCACCCTGACGATTGATCATGCGAGCGAACCGAAACATCACGCGACTGGAACGACAGAGCACCGGCGGATGGTTGGTCCGCGTGATGCGAAGGGGCGAATTGTCGTCTTGGTATTTCAGCGACAGCGAGTACGGCAGCAAGCCCAAGGCGCTCCAGGCCGCCCGCGAGTACCGCGACGAACTGGAAACCACCCTGAAAGGTTTTTCCGCCAAGGATTTGGCTAAGAAAGCCAAGGCCAACAACACCTCCGGCGTCGTCGGCGTGCGTTTGGTCGAGGAACGCGATCCGCGTTGGCCGTCCCAGCCGACTTACCGCTACTGGGTCGCCCAGTGGAGCCCCAGCAAGGGCGTCCGCCGCACGAAACGGTTCTCGGTGGAAAAATACGGCGAAGACAAGGCCTACAAACTGGCCGTCGCGGCCCGCAAAAAAGGCGTCGCGTCGATGGAGGATCGGTAGATCCCGATACGGCCGCTAGATCCCGTCCCGTTCGATCCGCAGGACCTTGTCGAGTCGCCGCTGGTGGCGTTCTTCCGGCGTGTAAGTCGCTTTCAGGAACGCGTCGATGATCTCGAAAGCCAATTCACTGCCGATGATCCGGCCGCCGATGCACAGCACGTTCATGTCATCGTGCTCGACGCCCTGGCGGGCGCTGTACGTGTCGTGACAGATCGCCGCGCGGATGCCGGGGATCTTGTTGGCCGCGACGCCGACGCCGACGCCGCTGCCACAGATCAGCAGGCCCTTGTCGGCCCGGCCGGCCAGGATCTCTTTGGCCACCAAGACCGCAAAATCGGGGTAGTCACAGCTCTGTCGGCTGTCGGTCCCGCAGTCGGTCAACGAGGTCAGCCGATCCCCGTACCGCGCCGCCACGTCGGCTTTGAGCGCGAACCCGGCGTGGTCGCCG